>JAABVA010000290.1_pt1 | contig 65265 bp, 65 predicted proteins | sample 5560331 | NCBI WGS metagenome assembly JAABVA01 (sample SAMN12812661, study PRJNA571458) | rock metagenome | isolation source: Antarctica rocks | place: Antarctica: Victoria Land, Mt New Zealand sud | collected 2016-01-07
AGCTGACCGCGACAGGGCGCGACGTCGAGTCACAGGTGCTCGCCCGGGCGGTGCGCTGGCATGCCGAGCGCCGGGTGCTGCTGAACGGCTCCCGGACCGTGGTCTTCTCCTAGCGGGACCAGACCGGTCCGAGCGGACCGTTGACACGCCGGCCGGGAGCCGCTCGCCCGTCCGCCGGCGGCAGGTACGGCCGGTGGCGGCGGAAACGGCCGGCGGCGGCAGGTAGGCAGGCCAGCCCCGCTGGTGGCCAAGGTGACGAGCGACGTCGTCCGTGGCGACGTGCCGTTGGTTCGGGCACCCTGGGGCCATGCACCTTGTTGCCCGCTGGTCCGCGCGGCTGCTCGCCGGGCTGCTCGCCGGCGCCGGCGTCACACACTTCGCCGTCCCCGCGCCGTACGACGGGCTCATCCCCTCCTTCCTGCCGTTCTCTCCCCGGGCGTGGACCTACGGCAGTGGGGTGCTCGAGCTCGCGCTCGGCGCGGCTGTCGCCTACCCGCCCACACGTCACCGAGGCGCGCAGGCGGCGGCGCTGCTGTTTGTTGCGGTCTTTCCGGGCAACGTGAAGATGGCGATCGACTGGTCGGACCGGTCCGTCGCCGAGCAGGCCATCGCCTATGCGCGCCTGCCGCTGCAGGTGCCGCTCGTGCTCTGGGCGCTCGGCGTGGCCAGAGCCGCGGACGCTCAGCCCGCGCCCCGGCGGTGAGAGCCCCGGCGGCCGGCAAACCGACCGACCGCTCGTACGCCGAAGCGCTCGACGCAGCCGACCCGCTGGCATCCCTCCGCGCCCGGCTCGTCCACGACCCGGCAGCGCCCGACTTGATCTACCTCGACGGCAACAGCCTCGGCCGGCTGCCCGCGACAGCCTCTGCGGCAGTGCGGCAGTGCGGCGGGTCGTCGAGGACGAGTGGGGGCGCGGGCTCATCCGCTCGTGGGCGTCCGGGCCGACCTGGATCGACGCGCCCGCCCGGGTAGGCGACCTGCTCGGCACCGAGGTGCTCGGGGCGGCTCCCGGAGAGGTCGTCGTCTGCGACTCGACGACGGTCAACCTCTACAAGCTGGCGGCCGCGGCCGTGACCGAGAAGCTCGCCGAGCGTCCCGGCAGGCGCTCGATCCTGGTCGAGCGCGGGGCGTTCCCGACCGACCGCTACGTCCTCGCCGGCCTTGCCGAGGCGCGCGGGCTGGACCTGGTGCTCATCGACGACGACCCGGTGGACGGCACGTCACTGCCTGCCATGGACGCGGCGCTCGCCGGGGTGGCAGCCAACGGGTCAGGGGGCGCCGCCCTGCTCTGCCTGTCGGCCGTCGCGTACACCTCTGGCGCCCGGCTCGACCTCGCCGCCGTCAACGTCCTCGCGGCGCGGCACGGGGTGCGAGTGCTGTGGGACCTGAGCCACGCTGCCGGTGCCGTGCCGGTCGAGCTCGCGGCGACCGGCTGCGAGCTCGCCGTCGGCTGCACCTACAAGTACCTGCACGCCGGGCCGGGCGCACCGGCCTTCCTCTACGTGCGCCGCGACCTGCAGACCCGGCTGCGCTCCCCCATCCAGGGCTGGTTCGGTCAGGCCGACCAGTTCGCGATGGGTGCCGCGTACGAGCCGGCGCCGGGCATTCTGCGGTTCACCGCCGGCACCCCGCCGATCGCCGGTATCGCCCTCGTCGAGGCGGGTGCCCGGCTCGTCGCGGAGGCGGGGATGTCCCGCACCGCCGCGAAGTCAGCCGCGCTCACTGGCCTCGTCATCGCGTTGGCCGACGCTTGGCTCGCCCCGCACGGCTGCACCGTGGCAACCCCGCGCGATGCCGCACGGCGGGGCGGGCACGTCAGCATGGCGCACCCTCAAGCGTGGCAGCTGTGCCAGGCACTGGTCGAGCAGGGGGTCATCCCCGACTTCCGCCCCCCGGACCTGGTCCGGCTGGGTCCTGCGCCCCTCGGCACCCGCTTCGTCGACGTGTGGGACGCCCTCGACCGGATGCGCGCCCTGCTGTCGACCGGCGCCCACCTGGCCTACCCGACGGCGAAGGGCCGGGTCACCTGATGCCGGCGAGGCACTCGAGCAGCCGGTCGACCTCCCCCTCCGTCGAGTAGTGGGCGAGCCCGACGCGGACCGCGCCGCCCGAGTCGCGCAGCCCGAGCCGGGTCATCAGCTCGTAGGCGTAGTAGTCGCCGTCCCAGGCGCAGATGCCGGCGGCGCCCAACTGCTCGTTGACCTCACGCGGGGTGCGGCCGCCGATGCGGAAAGCCGCCGTCGGGGTGCGCTTCTGGGCATGCCCGTACAGCGTGACCGCCGGCAGCCCGCGGAGCCCGATGAGCAGCCGGTCGAACAGGTCGGCCTCGTACGCCTCGACGGCGGCCATCGAGGCGAGGACGCGCTCGCGGCGGCCGGAGCCGACTGCCGTTGCGTCCGGCGCTGCGTCCCCCGCGAGGTCGGCGACGTGGTCAACCATCGCGGTGAGTCCGGCCAGCAGCTCGAACGCCGGCGTGCCCGTCTCAAACCGGTCGGGAACGTCCTCGGTCGAGGGCACCAGCTTGGCGGGATGCAGCGTGGCCAGCAAGCCCGGGTCGGCGACGAGCACGCCAAGGTGGGGACCGCCGAGCTTGTAGGCCGAGAACGAGTAGAGATCGGCACCGAGGGCGGTCATGTCGATGGGTGCGTGCGGCGTCGCGTGCACACCGTCGACCGCGACGAGGGCGCCGGTGGCGCGGGCACGCCGGGCCACGGCGGCGACCTCCGGGCGGGTCCCGACCGCATTGGACGCCGCCGTCACGGCGACGAGCCGGGTGCGCTCCCCGATCAGCTCGTCGTACTGCGCGGCGGGTAGCTCGCAGGTGACCGGGTCGATGTCGGCCCAACGGATGCTCGCTCCGGCGCGCTGCGCTGCGAGCACCCACGGCCGCACGTTGGCATCGTGGTCGAGGCGGCTCGCGACGACCTCGTCTCCGGGTCCCCAGGTGGCGCCCAGCGCGTCAGCCAGCCGGAAGGTCAGCGCCGTCATCGACGGCCCGAGCACCACCCCCTGCGGCACCCCGCCGACCAGGTCGGCAGCTGCGACCCGGGCCGCGTCGACGATGGCGTCGGCCCGGCGGGACGACGCGAACGGGCCGTGCCGGTTCGACACGGCCGAGCGCAGCGTGCCAGCGACGGCGTCCGCCACCGGCGCGGCCACCTGGGTGCCGCCCGGACCGTCCAGGTGCACCAGGCCCTCGGCCAGCGCGGGGTAGAGCGACCGGATGCGATCGATGTCGTAGGCAGCCACGGCCCTTCCCTACCCCACGTTGAGCAGCCCGCTACGGTCGGGCTGTGCGAGCGCCTGCGGATGCCCGAGTCTGGCTCGCGACGTGACCGGCCGCCCCGTCCTCGTCACCGGCGCCTCTCGCGGGATCGGGCGTGCCATCGCGGTCGCGCTGGCCGCCCGCGGCGACCGGGTGGCGGTGCACTACGGCTCCGACCAGGCTGCCGGGGAGCAGACGGCAGAGCTGCTCGACGGCAACGGCCACGTCGTGCTGGGCGCCGACCTCGCCTCGGCCGAGGCAGCTCGTGACCTCGTCGACGCCGCCGCGGACGCCCTGGGCGGGTTGCACGTGTTGGTCAACAACGCGGCGCTGTTCCCCGAGCACCGGGTGCTGAGCGCGAGCTGGGAACAGTGGCAGGCCGCGTGGGAGCAGACCCTCGCTGTCAACCTCGTCGCCCCGGCCGCGACGAGTTGGGCCGCCGCGCGTCACCTGGCCGCCGCGGGTGGCGGCGCCATCGTCAACGTCTCCTCCCGCGGCGCGTTCCGTGGCGAGCCGCACGCTCCCGCATACGGCGCGAGCAAGGCCGGGCTGAACGCGCTCGGCCAGTCCCTCGCCGTAGCCCTCGCCCCAGTCGGGATCAGCGTGCACACCGTCGCGCCCGGCTTCGTCGAGACCGCCATGGCCCGCGGGTTGCTCGACGGGCCCGAGGGCGACGCCATCCGCGCGCAGAGCCCGTTCGGCCGGGTCGCGACGGCCGAGGAGGTCGCCCGGGTCGTCGCCTTCCTGGCCGAGCCCGGCAGCGCCTTCACCTCCGGCGGCATCGTCGACGTGAACGGCGCCTCCTACCTACGCACCTGAGCCGGCGGGCGCACTGCGCCTGCCAACGCGCCGAGCGGGCTGGCGGTTGACGGCGCACCGAAGGGTAAGGACGCAGGCATGCAGGGCGACGGCGACGGGTGGGTGCGCTGCGGGCAGGGGCACCGCCACTGGGGCCGGTACGGCGCCGCCGGCCTGCTGCTGTGGCACCGGCCCGCCGGCGAGCCGGCCGCTGTCCTGCTGCAGCACCGCGCCCTGTGGAGCCACCACGGCGGCACCTGGGGCCTGCCCGGCGGTGCCCGCGACAGCAGCGAGAGCGTGCACGAGGCAGCGCTGCGCGAGGCGGTCGAGGAGACCGGGCTCGACGTCGGTGCGGTCGTCGTTGGCTCGACCTCGGTCGACGACCACGGCGGCTGGTCCTACACCACGGTCATCGCCAGCGCCACCCACCGGCTGCCCGTGCGGCCGGTGACGGCGGAGAGCGTCGAGCTGCGCTGGGTCACCGAGCCCGAGGTCGCCACACTCCCCCTGCACCCCGGCTTCGCCGCGAGCTGGCCGACCCTCGCCGACGGGGGCTGAGCGACCGGGGCTGCATACGCATCAGTCTGGTTCCGCGCCCGAGCCACCCGGATACCCTGACTGGTCATGGCAGAGGTCCGGTCCACCTGGGGACACATCGACGACGAGGGCACGGTCTACGTGCGCGGCGCCGACGGTGACGAGCGCGCCATCGGTTCCTGGATGGCGGGTGCACCCGAAGCGGGGCTGGCCTACTACGAACGCAAGTACGAGGACCTCGCCGCCGAGGTGACGCTGCTCGAGAAGCGAGTCGGGGCCGACCCGAGCCGGGTCGGGCAGAGCGCCCGGCGGCTGCGCGCGGCCCTCCCCGAGGCCGCTGCCGTCGGCGACCTCGCCGCCCTCGCAGCCCGCCTCGAAGCGGTGCTCAGCGCAGTGTCGGCCAAGCAGGCCGAGGCGACCGTCATCCGCGCCGCTGAGCGCTCGAAGGCGACCGAGGCCAAGCAGGCCCTGGTCGCAGAGGCCGACGCGCTGGCCGCATCCGACGACTGGCGCGGCGCCGACGACAAGCTGCGGCAGCTCGTCGAGCGCTGGAAGGAGATGCCCCGCCTCGACCGGCCGACTGACGACGCCCTGTGGCAGCGGCTCTCAGGTGCGCGCAGCGGCTTCCAGCGCCGCCGCCGGACCCACTTCGCCGAGCTCGACGAGCGGCGCAAGGGGGCGCAGGCGACCAAGGAGGCCCTCGTCGCGGAGGCCGAGGCGCTGTCGACCTCGACCGACTGGGCGCCCGCGACCACGCGCTACAAGCACATGATGACCGAGTGGAAGGCAGCCGGCGGCGCTCCGAAGAACGTCGAGGAGTCGCTGTGGAACCGCTTCCGCGCGGCGCAAGACGCGTTCTTCGCCCGGCGGACCGAGTCCCGGCTGGAGCGCGACGCCGGACTCAAGCAGGTGCTCGAGGCCCGGGACGCGCTGCTCGCGCAGGCCGAGGCGCTCGACCCGCGCCGCGATCTCAACGGCGCCCGCCGCACGCTTCGCGACCTGCAGCAGCGCTGGGAGGCTGCCGGCACCGTTCCCCGTGACGTCGGCAGCGCCCAGGAGCGCCGGCTCGCCGCCGTCGAGACGAAGATCCGCGAGGCGGCCGACACCCGCTGGCGGCCCGACCCCTCAGACTCCCCGCTGGTCATCCGCCTGGTCGAGTCGATCGACAAGCTCGAGCGCCGGGCCGAGCGGGCCCGCACCGCCGGCCGCGAGAGCGACGCGGCCGAGGCGGAGGCCTCGCTGGTGACCCAGCGGGAGTGGCTGCGGCAGGCGCGCGCCTCGCTGTAGCCGCGCTACCAGCTCACATTCCGGCCCTGCTCAGCGGGGAACCGCGCGGCGGGCGACGGCGTCAAGGGCCTGGCCCACGCGGGCACCCGACCGCAGGGCCGGGCCGAGCACCCCGGCGTCCTGCAGCGCGGCATGCGCGGCGTTGGCGCCGCAGGCACCGTGCACCCCGCCTCCGGGATGCGCCGAGGACGAGGCGAGGTAGACGCCGCGTACCGATGTCCGCGCGCCGGCCAGCCCGGGCGTCGGGCGGAACACCAGCTGCTGGTGCAGCTGCGCTGTGCCGCCGCTGAGCGCGCCGTGGACGAGGTTCTCGTCGTGCGCCTGCAGCCAGTTCGGTGACATCACGTGCCGCCCGCGCACCCGGCTGCGGAAGCCCGGCGCGAGCTGCTCGACCTGGTCCTCGATCCGGTTGGCGATGATCTCAGTCTCGCGCTCGTCCCAGCTGCCGGTGAGGCCGTCGGGGCCCGCGTCGCCGAGCACGTGCTGCGGCACGTGGGTGTACGCCCACACCGTCTCCGTGCCGGCGGGCGAGCGGGTCGGGTCGGTCATCGTCATCTGGCCGAGCAGCAGGTAGGGCTTGGCCGGCACCCGCTGCTGGGCCAGCTGTCCGGCGGTGTCGGTGAGGTGGTCCATCCCCTGCGCCAGGTGGACCGTGCCGGCCCGGGCTGCCGACTCGGCGGTCCACGGAATCGGGCCGTCGAGCGTCCAGTCGAGCTTGACGGTCGCGTTGTCCCACTGGAACCGGTGGATGTCGTTCATCACCCGAGGGGGGACGGCGGAGCTGGGCAGCAGGTGCAGGTACAGCGTGGGCGCGGCGATGTCGGCAAGCACCGCCCGGCGGGCATCAACGGTGGTGCCGTCCTGCAGCCGGACGCCGACCGCACGCCCACGGCGTACCAGGACCTCGTCGACCCGAGCCCCGCAGACGACCCGGCCGCCTCGCTGCTCGAGGCGCCTGACCAGCGCGTCGGTGATCGCGGCGGCACCGCCCTCCGGCGCCGGGAAGCCGACGTCCTGGCCGCTCATGCACAGCAGCCAGCCGAGGAAGCCGCTGGTGGCGCCCTCCGGCGGCACGTCGCTGTGCAGCGCGTTACCGGCGAGCAACAGGCCGCCGCCGACGCCGTTGAACTCCTCCTGCGCGAGGCGCCGGACAGGCAGCAGCCCGAAGCGGGCGAAGCGCAGCAGATCGCTCGGACCCAGCTTCGCGGCAAGGCGCAGGCCGGCTGACACTGGCGGGAGCGGGCGGAGCAGTGCCTGCAGCACCTCATCGCCCACCAGCTTCCACAACCCGAACAGGCGGCGCCACGCATCGCCGTCGCCGGAAGCGAAGGCGTCGAGCGAGGCGGCGGTCTCGTCGATGTCGCGCGAGAGCACCGCGCACCGCCCGTCGGCGAGCGGGTTCGCGAGCACCAGCGGCGAGTTGAGCCAGCGCAGCCCGTGCTGCTCGAGGTCGAGCTCCTTCAGCACCGGCGAGGCGTAGCCCAGGGGGTAGAAGGCGCTGTACAGGTCGTTCTTGAACCCTGGCTCGACGAGCTCCTCGGTCTTGACCGCTCCCCCGGCGGTGGCCTGCGCCTCGAGGACGACGACCGACCAGCCGGCGTCAGCCAGGACGTTGGCCGCGACCAGGCCGTTCTGCCCAGCGCCGATGACGACGGCGTCGGGGGTGCCCATCGGGAGCGCATCGCTACTCATGGCGCCCCCCTACCCCGCTATCCCTCATGCCACGACCTCGGAACCTCTCGTGCGGGAAGGTCGCGCCCGGGGGGGTGGACGCGCGACATATTGCATGACGCTTAGCGCGTGGCAGTCCGTTTCGCCCTCTTCGTCCCGGCGACCGGCCGCTGAGAGCGTGGAGCGTCATGCAATCTGTCGAGGCAGTCTGCTCGAAAAGCACGCTCCCCCTCCGTGCAGTGTCCGGTCCGTCCAGTTTTGGCCGGTCTTGAGGCGCTGTCGTCTGAGGAGGCGTGCAGTTCGAGCAGGTGCGAGTCATCGGTGGCAGCTGCTCGGCGGCTCGGCGGCTCGGCGCGGCTCCGCGGCGGTGAACGTCAGACGACGACTCGAAGGATCTCCTCGATCGACGTGATGCCCTGCAGCACCTTCGCGAGGCCGTCCTCGCGCAGCGTCGTCATGCCCGCTTCGCGGGCGCTCTGGCCGATCACGTCCTTGGACGCACGCTCGACGGCCAGCCGTTCGATGTCGCCGTCAACCGCCATCACCTCGTGCAGCGCGAGGCGCCCCTTGTAGCCGGTCTTCGAGCACGCCGAGCACCCGACGGGGCGGTGCAGCATGGGCAGCGACTCGTCGTCGGGCCACTCGAAGCGGGCCGCCGCCAGCGACTCGCGGGTGGGCTCGTAGGCCTGCTTGCACTTGCTGCACAGCCGGCGGGCGAGGCGCTGGGCGAGCACGCAGTCGAGGGCGCTGCCGACCAGGAACGGCTCGATCCCCATCTCGATGAGGCGGTTGATGGAGCTCGGTGCATCGTTGGTGTGCAGCGTGGACAGCACGAGGTGACCGGTCAGGGCAGCCTCGATGGCGATCTGGGCCGTCTCGTGGTCGCGGATCTCGCCGAGCAGCACGACGTCGGGGTCGCAGCGCAGGATCGAGCGCAGCGCCCGGGCGAACGTCAGGCCCGACTTGGGGTTGGCCTGCACCTGATTGATGCCCGGCATCCGGTACTCGACCGGGTCCTCCACCGTGATCACGTTGACCTCGGGCCTGCTCACCAGGTTGAGCGTGGCGTAGAGCGTCGTCGACTTGCCCGAGCCGGTCGGGCCGGTCACCAGCAGCATGCCGTAGGGCTTGACGAACGAGGTCTCCCAGCGGCCGAAGTTCTCGTCGCTGAACCCGAGGTCGGACAGCTTCAGCATCGCCGTGGAGTTGTCCAGGATCCGCATGACGACCTTCTCGCCCCACACGGTGGGAAGCGTGGCGACCCGCAGGTCGACCTTGCGGCCGTTGGCGTTGACCGACAGCCGGCCGTCCTGCGGAACGCGGCGCTCGGCGATGTCGAGCTCAGCCATGATCTTCAAGCGGGAGATGACGCCGCTCTGGATGGACTTGGGCGAGTTCATCATCTCGTGCAGCACGCCGTCGATGCGGAAGCGGACGCGCACGTCGCGCTCCCCCGGCTCGATGTGGATGTCCGAGGCCCGGTCGGAGATCGCCTGGGTGATCAGCAGGTTGACAAACTTGACGATCGGCGCCTCGTCGACGATCTCGCGGACCTTGGCCAGGTCGGCGGCGTCGTCGTCGTGCTTGTCCATCGACGACGTGATCTCGTCGAGGACGTTGTCGCTGCGGTGGTACCGGTCGACGGCGGCCAGCAGGTCGGCCTTGGTGGCGACGACTGCCTTGACGTCGCGGCCGGTGATCGAGCGGATGTCGTCGATCGCGAACACGTTGGCGGGGTCAGCCATGGCGACGACGAGCCGACCCTGGTCGTAGCCGATCGGCAGGGCCGCGTGACGCCGGGCGACCAGCGGTGAGATCGAGGCGACGGCGCTTCCGTCGACCGGGTAGTCCGAGAGGTCGACAAACGGCAGCCCGATCTGCTGCGCGAGCGCGGCGACGAGCTGCGCCTCGGTGACGAGCCCGAGGTCGACCATGACCCGCCCGAGGCTGCGGCCGAGCCGCTGCTGCTCCTCGACCGCGTGGTGCAGCTGCTGGACACTGACGAGGCCGCCCTCGAGCAGGATGTCGCCGAGCTGCTTCACCCTTGTGGTGTCGGCAGCAATCAACTGCTTCTACACCGCTGCCGCACGCCAGGGGTGCGGTTGCCGTTACAGCCCTCGCGCGGCCGGGATGAGCCTTAGGACCAGGCTTCTGGTCACCGGCGAGTCCGGAAGTGGAGCAGGCACGACGTCGAGCGGTACCGCGAGCGCCTCAGCGGGGGCAGCGGCGGGCTCCAGTGGCGTGCTGTGCGCTGGCTGACCAGGCTCATCGCTCGACTCGCTCCCGCGCGCGGTCCCGGCGAGCATCGCCTGACGCCGTACCAGCTCCGCGACGCCACCGCTCCCCGTACCCCCGCCACCTCCCGAGACGCCGTCGCCGACGGCGAGCAGGCCGCGCGACAGCAGGCCCGCCAGGGTGGCCGATACGTCGAACTCCCCGCGGCCCAGCAGCCGGGCGATCTCCACCGCCGACCGGGCGCCGTCGACCAGGGCGAGCACGGCCCACTCCGCACGGGTGCACGAGGGGTCCTCGGCAGGTCTCACCGCGAGAAACGGCAGGCTGCCTGTTCCCGGGACCCACTGGGCCAGCTGAGGCCAGAGCCCCAGCCGCCGCTGGCCCTCCGCGACGACGGCCGCGAGGTCGAGGCGGATCCCGAGCGCGTCGGGGTCGGGATCGTCGCCGGCGAAGGAGAACTCGCCGGTCGCCCAGCGAAGCAGCTCGCCAAGGTCGTCCACCACCTGTGCGGCCGCCAGGGGCTGGACCTGTCCGATGCCGACCGCACCGGCATCGAGCAGGGCGCGCACCACGCTGCGCGCGTGACCGGCGCGGAAAGCAGTCAGCGCGCTGCCCAGCGAGTCGTCGTCGACGAGCCCCGCTCCGACGAGCCGCGGGGCCAGCGCGTCGGCGGCACAGTCGTGCGACGCCGTCGTCAGGTAGCCCTCGCGCAGCCCGATCGCCGCGTGGTGGGAGCCGTCACGAACAAGGCGCAGCACACCGCTCTTGCCGGTTGCCCCCAGCAGCTGCAGCACATCGGGCAGCCCGAAGGCGTCGAGACTGCCCTCGAGCCTCACGACGGACAGCCAGCCGTAGCAGGAGTGCCAGCTGCAGCACGCAGGCCAGCTGCGAAGCGCCCGCGGGTCGGCTGGGCCAGCTGGGCCATCTCGGGGACCTCCGGACAGGCACCCGCCCAATGCGGGCAGGGGCTTGTCCAGGGCATCGGCGGCCAGGGCCCGTTGCTTGAACTGGTCCCAGGGGATGCGGAGGCAGCGGCGGACGACCGGCTACGGTGCTGAGCCATGAAAACAGAGGCCATCTTCGCCGCGTCCGCTGCCGAGCGCCGTACTGTCGCAGACCTGCTCGAGAGCCTGGACGAGGGCCAGTTGCGCACGCCGAGCCTGTGCACGGGCTGGGATGTCCGCACGGTGGCCGCGCACCTGGCCGGCGCGGTCTCGCCGTCAAAGCGGGCCTTCATGCTCGCTCTCGTGCGGTCGACAGGCAACATGCACCGTGCCAACGACGCCACCGCGCGAGAGCACGCACGCCAGCCCGTCGCACAGATCGTCGAGACGCTGCGGCATGCCGACAGCCGCTTCGCACCTCCGGTGGTCGGTCCCCGAGGGCCGCTGGCCGACGTCCTGGTGCACGGCGGCGACATGCGGCTCCCGCTCGGGCTACCGCACGACCCGTCGACCGACCATGTGCTGGGTGCGTTGGAGCTGATCAGCAAGGGGCGGCCGATCGGTTTCGTGGCGCGTGGCCGCCTCGCCGGGCTACGGTTGAGCGCCGACGACGCCGACTGGTCGTGGGGCTCCGGCGCCCAGGTTCAGGGTCGCGGCATCGACGTGCTGATGGCGGCGTGCGGGCGTGCTGCCGTGCTGCCTCAGTTGAGCGGCGCAGGTGTCGACACACTGCATGAGCGGCTTGGCGCACTGGATCGCAAGGGTAGCCGTGGCTGAGTGCTGCTCCCCGACCTAGCGTTGGTTGATGCCCACGACGGTGCAGATCCCGGACCTCGACGACGGGGTGCACGCAGTCCTCGTGCGCCGGGCGGCAGCGGCGGGTGTCAACGTCCCCGAGCTCCTGAGGGCCGAGATCACGCGCCTCGTTGCTGCCTCCAGCGTCGAGGAATGGTTGCAGCGCGTCGCCGACACTCGTCGCCATTCGGGCGCCTCGAGGTCCTCTCAGCGCTCGACGAACAGCGCGGCTCGTGGCCCGATGTCGGTCGTTGACGCCCACCTGCCGCATCGCGACGATCAGCCACCCCTGACGGCAGTCGCCTCGTCCATCGCTGCTCGTAGCACCGCGGCGGGGACACTGCGGCCCGTCATCAGCTCGACCTGGCCGAGCGCCTGCGCCACCAGCAGCTCGGCGCCCCCGACGACGCGCTCCCCGCGAGCCAGGACCGCTGCAGCCAGCCGGGTCGGCCACGGGGCGTAGAGGATGTCGAACAGCGCCGCCCCCTGCGGCCACCGCCCGGCAGCGGCAGCTGCAGCCAGCTCGTCCGTGGCTCCGGCCGGGGTCGTGGCGATCACCAGGTCGGTGTCAGGCACGTGCCCCCATGGCCGGACGTCCAGCGGGATGCCGACCGCCTCCGCCACCCCGCGCAGCGCAGCAGCGCGGTCGGGCCGGCGGACCAGCGCCACCACCGGTGGCCGGCCCAGCTCGGCGAGGGCGGCCAGGGCGGCCTGCGCCGACCCGCCGGCTCCCAGCACCGTGACATGCCGCGGGCGGGTGATGCCGGCCTCCGACAGCGCCTGCACCATCCCGGGCACGTCGGTGTTGGACCCGACCAGCTCGCCCTCGGGGCGCGTCACAGTGTTGACCGCGCCAACCAGGCCCGCCAGCGGCTGGAGCACATCGACCTGTGGAACCGCCGTCACCTTCAGCGGCATGGTCAGCGAGTAGCCGGCGAACGCCGCATCAGCCCTCGCCCGCTCCAGCCGCGCCGGCAGCTGGTCCGAGCGGCACTCGTTCGCGTCGTACGACCACCCCAACAGCCCTAGCGCCCGGTACGCCGCCCGGTGCAATGCCGGTGACAGCGAGTGCCCGACCGGCGAGCCGAGTACCGCTGCCCAGCGCGCGAGAGGCTGCGGCTCAGCCACCGCCGGTCTCGACGCGGTACCGCTCCTGCAGCGACGCGAACTCGGAGTTGCTGGCGGTGAAGATGGTCTGGTTCTCCTTCGGCAGGCTGACGAAGTACGTCCACGGGCCTGGGGTCGGGTGCAGCGCTGCCCGCAGGGCCGCCTCCCCCGGGTTGCCGATCGGGCCGGGCGGGAAACCGGGGTACTTGCGCGTGTTGAAGGGCGAGTCGACGGCGAGCTTGCTCTGCGTCAGCGGCCCCTGGTAGTCATCGAGGGCGTAGCGCACGGTGGAGTCCATGCCCAGGGTCGGAAAGTCCGCCGTGTCCTGGAGGCGGTTGACCACAACCCGGCTGACCTTGCCGCGGTCGTCCTTGTGGGCGACCTCCCGCTCGACGATCGACGCGAGGGTGACGACCTGCAGCGGCGTCAGCCCCTCGGCCCTCGCCCCGTTCTCCAGGTCGAGCCCCGTCGCCACGCTGCGGTACTTCCCCACCATCATCTTCAGCACGTCGGTGGCGCTGGCGTCCGGGCGTGCGGTGTAGGTCGCGGGGAAGACGAACCCCTCGGGCGAGTTCGGCGCGGTCGCGTAGGCGGGCAGCCCGAGGTCCTGCGGACGCTTGGCGGCGTCCTGCAGCTTGGCCAGCGGGATACGTGTCGCCTTGGCGATGATCGGCAGCACGCTGCGCAGGTCGGCGCCCTCGGCGATGGTGAAGGTCGACTGCACGCGGGAGGACGGGTCGAGCAGCAGCGTCAGCGCTGCTGACGCCTTCATCTCGCGCCGGAGGCGGTAGTACCCGGGCTGGATGGTGCGCGACCTCGAGTCCGACTGCGCAGCGGACTGGAAGGCTGCTGCGCTCTTGACCACGCCCTGCGCCGCCAGGGTGCGCCCGATCTGTGTCGCCAGCGCACCCTCGGGAACCTGCACGGTGACGCTGCCGGTGCCAGTGCCAGCGTAGTCGGCCGCCTTGCTGCTGCCGATGTGCAGCCGGCTGAGCACGGCGTTCAGCCCGAGTGCGGCGAGCACGACGAGCCCGGCGAGGACGACGACGGCGATGAGCAGCCGCCCCATCTGGGCGCCCTTGTGCCGCGGAGGGGGGAGCGAGGACGCGCTGGAACTTGAGCTCAGCAGGCCGGGCAACGAGTCAGTCATGCAACCCCTCCGGGGTCAGCCGCAGCGGCACTCGGTGACGGTATGCCACCGCGGCCACTGCGGCCGGCAGCCTGGCTGTCGAGCCAGGACTGCAGGATGCCAACTGCCGCGACCTGATCGACGACGGCGCGCCGGGCACGGGCACCACGTCGCTTCCCACCGGCGGCCGCTGCCTGCAGCTGCCGTTCGGCCAGCACCGTGGTCAGGCGCTCGTCGACCAGCGTGACGGGGACCGGCGCGATGCGCTCGGACAGGGCCGCGGCGTACTCCCGCGCCATCGTCACCGACTGTCCCTCCCGGCCGGCCAGCGTGCGGGGCAGGCCGACCAGGACCTCCACTGCATCGCGCTCGCGCACCAGGGTGCAGAGCCGGTCGAGATCACCCCGGCCACGCGCGAGCGTCTCGAGCGGCGAGGCGAGCACCCCAGCGGGGTCGCTCGCTGCCACTCCCAACCGCACCGTCCCGACATCGACCGCGAGCCGGACGCCTGCGCTCGCTCCCGGTGCGCTGGCAGGCCTCATCGGATCAGCGTCCCCCAGTAGCCGACGCGTCGAGCAGCGCGCGCTCCACCGCGGCCAGGGCCGCCGGCACCGCGTCAGCAGCTGGGCCGCCGCCCTGGGCCAAGTCTGGTTTGCCGCCGCCGCGCCCCCCGAGCTCGGCGGCTCCCACGCGGACGAGGTCCCCGGCGGCCAGGCCAGCACTGCGCGCGCTGGCGGTTGTGGCGACGACGAGCGAGGCCCTCGCGTCGCTCCTGACCGCCACGGCTACCACTCCCGGCCGGTCGCCCAGCCGTCCACGGATGTCGGTCGCGAGGCGGCGGGCGTCGTCTGCCGAGGTCCCGGGCGGCGCCTCGACGGCCACCAGCGAGATGCCGCCGACGTCGCGCGCGGCATCGGCCATCGACCCGGCCGCCGACAGCACAGCGGCCGAACGGACGCGCTCGAGCTCGCGCTCGGCCTCGCGCAGCCGGGCGACGACGTCGGCGACGCGCTCGGGCACCTGCTCCACCTGCGTCACCTTCAGGGCCCCGGCGACCTGCGAGAGCAGGACCCGCTCGCGGGCAAGGAAGCGGAAGGCGTCGAGCCCGACGAGCCCCTCGACCCGGCGGGTGCCCGCCGCCACCGACCCCTCCGACAGCAGCGTCACCGCGCCGAGCTGCGCCGAGCTGGCGACATGGGTGCCGCCGCACAGCTCGCGCGCATACGGGGACGACGGGTCTCCGACGTCGACCACGCGCACCGAGTCGCCGTACTTCTCCCCGAACAGCGCCGTCGCGCCGATGCGGCGGGCCTCGTCGAGCGTGGTGACGAAGGCGCTGACCGGAAGGTCGCGCAGCAGCACCTCGTTGACCTCGTCCTCGACGTCGCGCAGCACCGATGCGGGCACGGCGGAGGGCGAGTGGAAGTCGAAGCGCAGCCGCCCGGGGGCGTTGAGCGACCCGGCCTGCGTGGCGCTCTCGCCCAGCATCGCGCGGAACGCCCGGTGGATGAGGTGGGTCGCGGTGTGCGACCGGCTGACCGCTCGGCGGCGCGAGGCGTCGACCAGGGCCTCGACGGCCGAGCCGGCCTGCAGCTCACCGGACCGGATGCGCACCCGGTGCACGACCAGGTCGGCGACAGGCCGTTGGACGTCGAGCACCTCGGCCTCGCCGCCGTCGAAACGCACGAGCCCGAGGTCGGCCTCCTGCCCACCGGCCTCGGCGTAGAACGGGGTGACGTCGAGGACCAAGCCGACCTCGTCACCCTCACCAGCCGCGGCCAGCTGCGCGCCGTCGCCGAGCCCCAGCAGCGCCCCGACCACGGACTCGCGCTCGAGCTCGGTGTAGCCGGTGAAGGTCGTCGCGCCGGAGCGCTCCAGCACGGGCCGGTACGCCGATAAGTCGACGTTGCCGATGCGCCGGCCCTGGCGGTCGGTCTTGGCCGCATCCCGCTGGCGCTGCATCAGCCGGCGAAAGCCGTCCTCGTCGACCGACAGCCCCTGCTCGGCGGCGAGCTCGAGGGTCAGGTCGATGGGGAAGCCGTAGGTGTCGTGCAGCTCGAAGGCCCGCTCGCCGGACAGCGTGCCGCCACCAGCCGCCCGCGCCCCGCCCGCCGCCGACTCGAACAGCGTCATGCCGCGCGACAGTGTGGCCCGAAACGACTCCTCCTCGCCGGCCGCGACGGCGGCGACGACGGCGCTGTTCAGCTCGGGGTACATCGGTCCCATCGCCTGCCGGATGACGCCGAGCAGCTCGGGCACCACCGGCTCGCGGCCACCGAGCAGGTAGACGCTGCGCAGCGCCCGGCGCATCAGGCGCCGCAGCACGTAGCCGCGGCCCTCGTTCGACGGGGTGATGCCGTCGCCGATCAGCATCGCGGCGGTCCGCAGGTGATCGGCGACGACCCGCAGGTGCACGTCGCTCTCGGCATCGGCGCCGTACCGGGTGCCGGTCAGCTCGGCGGCGCGGTCGAGCACCGGGCGGCTGATGTCGATCTCGTACAGGTTCTCGACGCCCTGCAGCAGCGTCGCCATCCGCTCCAGGCCCATGCCGGTGTCGATGTTGCGCGCCGGCAACTCGCGCAGGACGGGGAAGTCGTAGCCCGCCCCCTCGCCCCGCTCGTACTGCATGAACACGAGGTTCCAGACCTCGAGGTAGCGGTCCTCGTCGGCCTCGGGGCCGCCCTCGACGCCGTACTCCGGCCCCCGGTCGAAGTAGATCTCGCTGCACGGGCCGCACGGGCCGGGCACGCCCATCGACCAGTAGTTGTCCTCCTTGCCACGGCGCTGGATGCGCTCGGCGGGCAGGATCGTGCGCCAGATGTCGTAGGCCTCGTCGTCGTCGAGGTAGACGGTCGCCCACAGCCGCTCGGGGTCGAAGCCGTAGCTGCCGTCGTCGACGCTGCCGGTCAACAGCTCCCACGCCAGCGGGATGGCGCGGTCCTTGAAGTAGTCGCCGAAGGAGAAGTTGCCGCACATCTGGAAGAACGACGCGTGCCGCGCGGTGCGGCCGACGTTCTCGATGTCGATGGTGCGCACGACCTTCTGCACGCTGGTGGCGCGAGGCCACGGCGCGGGCAGGTCCCCGAGGAAGTACGGCTTGAAGGGGACCATCCCGGCGTTGACGAGCAACAGGGTGGGGTCCTCCGCGATGAGGCTCGCGGACGGGACGACGACGTGCCCGCGGGCCTCGAAGTGGGCGAGGAAGCGGCGGCGGATCTCGGCGGTCTGCATCGCTCAGCCGCCGAGCCGCTGGACGTTGCCGTCGGCGGGCCGCGCCTCGAGTGCGGCGACATCGACATCCGCGTCGACACCGTCACCGACACCGAGCCCCAGCCCGCTGCGCAGCTCCTGCTCGCGCTCGGCCATCGCCACCCGCACGTCGGCGACGAACTCTCCGGCCCCCAGCATCAGCCGGCCGGCCAGCGCGCCCGGCTGCACCCGCTCCCTCAGCGCCGTCGCCCGGCGCATCGCGAGCACGCCGAGGGTGACGCCGAACGCGACGGAGACGAGGCGCCGGGTCACTGGACAGCCTTCCGCTGGACGGACCCGGAGCCGCGCTCACGCGCGGCCGTCTGCAGCTCGCCGCGGCTGCGCTTGGCCGCCGCCCGGCGCACGCCATAGGAAAACGCTGCCACCTTGACGACCGGCCCACCGAGCGTCGCCGCGAACAGCCCGGTCAGCGCCGAGACGTTGCCGGTGATGGTCTGCACGTTGGCCGCGATGCTGTCGACGCGCTCCAGCTCCGTGTTGACGTGCGCCAGCGCCTGGTTGACCTCGTCGACCGTCGTGCCCGCCTGGCGCACCCGCGCGGTGCCCTCGTCGATCGTGCGGTCGGTCTGGCGCACCCGGTCGGCGATCTCGTCGAAGATGCGCCCGAGCTTGAACAGGACGAAGCAGCCGACCAGGGCCAGGATGAGGAACGACCCGGCTGCGATGAGCCCAGCGATCGCCCCCGCCGACATGGGTCAGCCCTCCCAGCGTGCCCGCAGCCAGCACCTGGTAGGGCGGCCGTCCTGGCCTTCGACCCTACCGGCAGCCCCCTTTCGGAGCGCGGACATTGACGGCTCTACCGATGGGCGGGAGCGGCCGGATCAGGGCGAGGCATCGGACTGCGGCTCGCCCAGCTGCCGGAACTCCTGCTCGGTCGGCTGCTCCGGGCGGCAGCGGGGGCGCCAGACCGCAGCACCGCCCGGTGCGTCGGCGTCATCAGCTTCTTGGCCGCCCGTGCCCTCGTCGGTCCCCCGCAGCACCCGGCGCAGGTCTGCGGTCCGCTGGGCCGCCCGCGGCTCGCGCTCGGTCGGCTGCCAGTAGATGCGGCCGTCGACCTGGTCGGGGGCGTACTGCTGTCGCACCACGCCGCCGGGGAAGTCGTGGGGGTAGCGGTAGCCGCGCCCGTGCTCCATCCGCTTGGCCCCTGGATAGTGGGCGTCGCGCAGGTGCGCCGGGACCGCTCCGATGCGCCCGGCGCGGACGTCGGCCGTCGCCGAGTCGATGCCGGCGATGACCGCATTGGACTTGGGCGCCAGCGTGCAGTGGATGACCGCTTGCGCCAGGGCGAGCCGCGCCTCGGGCAGGCCGACGAGCTCGAGCGCCGATGCGGCGGCCACCGCGACCTGCAGGGCACTGGGGTCGGCCATGCCGATGTCCTCGCTGGCGAGGACCACCACCCGGCGGATGACGAACCGCGGGTCCTCACCGGCCTCCAGCATTCGCGCGAGGTAGTGCAGCGCCGCGTCGACGTCGCCGCCGCGCATCGACTTGATGAAGGCGCTGGCGACGTCGTAGTGCTGGTCGCCGTCGCGGTCGTAGCCCACCGCAGCCCGGTCGACGGCTCGCTCGATGGCGGCCAGGTCGAGCTCGCCCTCGGTGCGTCCGGCCGCCTCCAGGGCGGTCAGTGCCCGGCGGGCGTCGCCACCGGCGATAGTGAGCAGGTGCTGCTCGGCCTCGTCGGCGAGCCGCAGCCGCCCGCCGAAGCCGCGCTCGTCCGCTAGCGAGCGCCGGATGAGGGTGCGGATGTCGTCCTCGCCGAGCGCCTCGAGCCGCAGCAGCAGCGAGCGGGACAGCAGCGGCGAGATGATGCTGAAGAAGGGGTTCTCGGTAGTGGCGGCCACCAGCACGATCCAGCCGTTCTCGACCGCCGGCAGCAGCACGTCCTGCTGGGCCTTGGTGAAGCGGTGGACCTCGTCGAGGAACAGCGTGGTTCGCGTGCCCGACAGCTCCAGGGCGCTGCGTGCATCCTCGATGACGGCCCGCACGTCCTTGACCCCGGCTGAGACCGCCGACAGCTCGCGATACCGGCCGCCCCGGCTGACCAGGTGCGCGAGCGTCGTCTTGCCCGTGCCGGGCGGCCCCACTAGCACGACGGACGTGGCACCCTCGCCGTCGAGCAGCCGGCGTAGCGGGGCGCCCTCGCTGACCAGGTGGGCCTGGCCGACGACCTCGCCCAGGCTGCGCGGGCGCATCCGCACAGCAAGCGGCGCGCGGCTCGCCAGGTCGGCGTCGAACAGGCTCACGCCTGCGACGGTAGGCGACGCCGGCCCAGGCGCGGAAGGTGAGCTGCGAGCCGTCAGCCGCGCTCGGCCAGCCACCCCTCGAGGGCTCGCTCCACCTGCGGAGACAGGACGTGCTCCCAGGCGCACGCCTCGTCGTCGGCGGTGCCTGCCTCGAGGCCGAGGACGTCGTGCAGGAATCGATAGGCGAGCTGGTGGCGGCGGACGACGTCGGACGCGACGAGCTGCCCGCGCGGGGTCAGGTGCAGCACCTTCTCGTCGTCGAACACGAGGTAGCCCTGTGCCACGAGGCGGGCGGCGGTCTCGCTGACTGCCGGGGCGCTCACCCCGAGCCGTTCCACGAGCCGGGCTCGCCGTGGCGGCACCCCTGCGGCGTGCAGCTCGTGCACGGCCCGCAGGTACATCTGCAAGGTCTCGGAGTGCTCGGCCGGACCCCCGTCGTGAGAATCGGAGCCGACCGGATCGGGCGAGCCGACCACGATGGTCGGCGGCCGCTGAGTCGCGACCAGCCCGCTGGGAACCCGTGACACCGTCATGCCAGTAGCTCCTGTCCCCACCAACCGCCCGGGCGGACGCCGGGCGGGCACGCCCATAATCCACTGCCGACGTGCTGGATGTACTCGTTGAGCGCGTCGCCTTGCTTGCCCGAGAGCTGGCCGTTGATCCGGGTGAACGCTGTCCGGGGGTCGCGCTGGTAGGCCAGGAAGAACAGCCCGGCATCCAGGCGGCCCAAGTTGTCGGTGCCGTCGACGAAACTGTAGCCCCGACGGAGCAGGCTCGCCCCGCCGTTCGCCGACGGGTGGGCGAGCCGCACATGGGCGTTGGGGTCGATCACCGGCGCGCCGCTCGCGGTGTGCTCGGCGAGGTCGAGAGCCGCGAACTCGCCGGTCTGACCGATCGGTGCCCCGCTGCCCTTCGTGCGCCCGATGACGCGCTCCTGCTCGGCCAGGGGGGTGGAGTCCCACGGCTCGATGAGCATCCGGATACGGCGCGAGACGAGGTAGCTGCCGCCGGTCATCCAGGGCCGGCCGGCGCCCTGCTCGTCGGCCGGCTGCACCCACACGTGCTGCGTCAGCGCCGACGTGTCCTCCAGCTTGAGATTGGCGGTGCCGTCCTTGAAGCCCATCAGGTTGCGGGGCGTGTCCTGGCTCTGACTCGTCGAGCTCGTCCGGCCGAAGCCGAGCTGGCTGTACCGGACGGATGCGACGCCGTGGGCCAGCCGCGCGAGGTTGCGGACGGCGTGCACCGCGACCTGCGGGTCGTCGGCACAGGCCTGGATGCACAGGTCGCCGCCGCTGCGGTTCGGGTCGAGCGCATCGCCGGGGAAGCTCGGCAGGTCGGCGAGGGCAGCGGGCCGGCGGCCGGCCAGGCCGAACCGGTCACCCGCATCGGGATGCGCGAACAGGGCGGTGCCCAAGCCGATTGAGACGGTGAGCTGCGCGGGCGGCAGGCCCAGTGCCTCACCGGTGTCATCGGGAGGTGTCTGCGCGCGGGCGGGCAGCGCGCCGTCTCCGACGTCCTGCCCGGCCGTCATCCGCGCCGCCGCTGCGGTCCAGACGCGCATCAGGTCGACGAGATCGGCGCGACTGGTCGTGGACAGGTCGAAGGCCGCGAAATGCAGCCGGTCCTGCGCCGGGGTGACGATGCCGGCCTGGTGCTCGCCGAGGAAGGGCACCGGGCCGGTGCGGGCTGCGCTCCCCGCGGTGTTGGTGCCCTCACCGGCATCGGCACGGCCGATGGCGGCGCCGCCCGCGGCCCCGGCGACGCCCGCGCCCAGCAGACCGAGCACGCCGCGGCGGGAGATCCGGCCGGCGGAGTGGGCGCTCACGTCAGCACCCCGGCAAGGCGCCCGAGCGGCTCGCTGACCGCGTCGACGGCGACAGCGAGCGCGCGCACCTGGGCGGGTGTCAGCTGCTGGTACGACTGGTAGCCGCCGGGCACGGCCGGGTCGCGGTGGCTGTCGAGAAGCTTCTGCAGGCTGGCGAACCGGGTGTCAAGGGTGGCGAGCAGCGCCGGGTCACGGTGCGACAGCACTGGGCGGAGTGCCTCGACGACCTCGCGGCTGCCCGCCACGTTGGCGGCGAAGTCGACGAGGTCGATGTGGCTGTAGTGCTCCTCCTCGCCCGTGACCTTGGTCTTGGCCACCTCGTCGAGCAGGGACTTCGCCCCATTGCCCATGGTCAGCGGCGTCACCGGCAGCGTCGCCACCCGGGCCGCCAAGGTCCGGCAGTGGGCGAGCAGGCCGGTACCCGCCTGCGTCGAGGCGGCGTCAAGCTTGCCGGCCCACAAGTCGCGTTCGAGGCGGTGGAAGCCGACGAGGCTCGTGCCCGGCGCCACATCGGCGGCGCGCTCGTCGATCAGCGGGTCGAGGTCGCCAAAGGACTCGGCCACTGGCTCGATCCGCTCGTAGTGCTGCCGGGCGGCCGGGTAGAGCTGCTTGGCAGCGGTGACATCGCCGCGGGCGACGGCCGCCGTGAACGCTGCGGTGTCGGTGATCAGCGCATCGGTCTCGGTGCGCAGGTAGGCACGGTAACGGCTGATGGCCTGGGTGAGTGCCGGGTCGGCACTCGGCGACGCGGCGGTGCTGCTGGCCGCGTCGCCCGCTGTTGCGGCCACCGCCAGCGCGGAGCGGATTCCGTGCCCGGTCATCCCCGGCTTGCACGCGACCTCGTACCCCCCGGCCGGCAGGTCGACAACGAGGCTGCGGCTGGTGGACGGCCCGATGTTCTCGACCTCGCCGACGACCCGGTCCCCCGGCGCGTAGACGTACACCTCGGTCATGTTGCTGCCGGTGTTCTTGACGGCGAAGGTGTGCCGCCCGGCCGGCAGCTGTTCCGTCGAGACCTGGCAGCTGGTGTCGCCGGCATCGACGCTCACAGCAGTCGTCCCGCTGGCACCGGTGCTGCCGCTCTTGCTGCTGCTACTGCTCCCGCAGCTGGTCACGAGCGTCGCGCCGAGCGCGACAGGTGCCAACACCCGCCAGGTGAAGCGGCGGCTCATTCGGCGGCCGACCGCGCCGCGGACACCTTCGCTCGGGCGGCAGGAGCGGCAGGGGGCGCAATCGGGGTGCTCGTCGACACGGCAGCCGGGGCGGTGCGGGCGGCCCTGGCAGCACGTCCAGTCCGTGCGGGCAGCAGGAACAGCGCCATCACGGGGATGAGGTACGCCAGGTAAGCGATTGCCTGCAGGACGGTGGTCTGCGGCGAGAAGTTGAACACGCCCTTGAGCAGGGTGCCATACCAGCTGGACGGCGGGATCTGGGCACTGACGTCGAACGCCAGCCTGTGCAGGCCGCCGAGGATGCCGCCCTCCTGCAGGTCGTGCACGGCGTATCCGAGCACGCCTGCGGCGACGACGACGAGGCCCACTCCGGTCCAGGTGAAGAAGCGAGCGAGGTCGAGCTTGACCGACCGGCGGTAGAGCAACCAGGTCAACGCCACCGCAGTCAGCAGCCCCAGCGAGAAGCCAACGACCGGGGTCAGCGTGCTGCCGGCTGCCTGCACGGCGCTCCAGAAGAACAAAGCCGTCTCCAGCCCTTCGCGGGCGACGGCGAGAAACGCGGTGAGCACGACCGCGGTCGCTCCGACGGCGAGGGCGCTCTGCATCCGCCCGTCGAGCTCGGAGCGCATCCCGCGGGCGGTCCGCTGCATCCAGAAGATCATGGCGGTGACGAACGCGACCGCCACCAGCGAGGTGATGCCGCCGAACGCCTCCCGGCTCTCCCCCGTCGTGAGCAGGGAGGTCGAGGTGTAGGTCAGCAGGGCGCCGAACGCGACGCTGATCGCCACAGCCGCTGCTACCCCACCGCCGACGTGCGCCAGCCTGTCCCGGCGGCCGCTCTTGACGAGGTAAGCGATCAAGATCAACACGACCAGGCTGGCCTCGAGCCCCTCGCGCAACCCGATCAGGTAGTTGCCGACCACCAAGCCTCCAAGCGATGCAGCGACGCCTCCTGGGAGGAGCGCGGAAGGTAAACCTACCCTTAGTTCGGCCGAGTTGGGAAGGGTCACGCACACTGGGTTCAGCAAGGTCGCGGGCATCCCGTCAGGGGCTCCCACTAGCCTGCTCGCACCCGTTCGCCCACCCGAGCCTCATGCTCGAGACCTGGAGGCCCTGTGCCGTCGCCGCTACCGCCCCCCGAGGTCCCACCCGGCGACCGGTTCAAGGACGTCGACCAGTGGACCCGCGACCGCGACGGCCAGCCGCACCTGTGGAAGACACTCGGCTACCGGCGCACCGGGTGGGAGCCGGGCCGCACGTCGATCGAGTGGGATGCGACGATGGAATACGGCTTCCCGACGAAGGGCGGCCACGTCGTGCAGGGCGGGCTGGTCACGGCACTGCTCGACGCGGCGATGGGCGGGGCTACCTGGACGGTGCTCGACCGCAACCAGGCCTTCTTGACTGCAGACCTGCGCGTTGAGTTCCTGCGGGCCAGCAGGCCCGGGCTGCTCTCGGCCACCGGATGGGTCGTGCGCCGGACCCGGCGAGTGGTGTTCGCCGCCGCCGAGCTGACCGATACCGACGGGGTGCTGCTCGCCACGTCGCGCTGCACCCAGGTGGTGCTGCCGGACGAGGGCGCGGCGGGCAGGTACGGACCGCCGGACGCGGCCGGGGCACCCCCAGAGGACGCGCGGGGCTGAGCTCTTGCTGGACGAGCCGGTGCCGCCGTGCGCATTGTGTCCTGCTGTGGACGGACAATGGAGGGCCTCATGAGCACTCTCCCTAGCCGGGTCCGCGGCAGTGCCGTCGTGGCGCTGACGGGCGCTGTCCTGATGCTGGCTGGATGCGGCGGTGGCAACTCCCAAGCCAGCGTCGAGCGCGCCAAGCAGGCGGGTGCCGCCGAGCAGGCTCAGAAGGATGCTCAGGCCTCGCTGGCCGCTGAGGTGCAGCGGCTCAAGGACGAGGCCGCGCGGCGTGCCACGCAGACGCCCACTGCGCAGGCACCAGTTCCGGATGCTCCGGCTGCTCCGGCGGTTCCCGTGGTCCCTCTCGTTCCCCCCGTGCGAGTTGGCGGCGGAACCGACCTGGCCCTGCTCGACAAGTCCCCCCACATCTGCACTGCGGACGCAAGCCCGCTCGGCTGCAGCTACCTGTTCGTGCTGGATGCGGCTGGGGATCTCATCCCCGCGATCGGGGACGACGTCGTCCACAACAGGTTCGCGCTGGTAGGCCCCGCGCACGCGGTGGACACCTCAGGCACGCCGTGCATCCTCGTCCGGGTGCGAGTGACAGCGCTGACCGGATCCGTCAGCGTCAACCCCGGCGAGTTCGTCATCGGCTCCTACAGCACCAGCGACGCCTACGCGACGACGGTTCCCGTGTCAGGCGTCGGCGACCTGGTCAGGTACCCGGTGTCGGTCCCGGCAGGCACCGACTTCATCGGCACGCTGGCCTTCCCGGACCGGCCCGCCTACGGCCGCCGCATCGCCTGGCTGCGCGGCAACGGCGCGCCGGCGGCTACCTGGACGGTGCCGAGCTGACGGCCTGAAGCCGTCCCGACGGGGGACGTCCCCCTAGGCCAGCGCGGCGACGTCGGCCCCTGCTGAACCTGGCACTCACAGACCCGGAGGTGACGCGGCGGGCCTTGGCCCCACGCCCTCAGCCGCTCGAAGCCGCCGGCAGGCTGCCCGCCAGCTCGACCACGTCAAGGTCGCCCTCGGCATAGCGCGCCCGGATGACTTTCTTATCGAACTTTCCGACCGAGGTCCTCGGCACAGCCTCGATGAACGCCCAGCGCTCCGGCAGCTGCCAGCGGGCGACCGAGCCGGCGAGGAACTCGCGCAGCTCGTCAGGGGTGACCGATGCTCCCTCGCGGAGCACGATCGAGGCCAGCGGACGCTCCTGCCAGCGCTCGTCGGGCACGGCGACGACGGCAGCTTCGACGACGTCGGGGTGGCCCATCAACGCGTTCTCGAGCTCGACTGAAGAGATCCACTCGCCGCCCGACTTGATGACGTCCTTGCTCCGGTCGGTGATCTGCATGAACCCGCGACCGTCCAGCGTCCCGACGTCGCCGGTTCGCAGCCAGCCGTCGGGCGAGAACCGCGTCGAGTCGTCGCCGCGGTAGTACGAGCCGGTCACCCACGGTCCGCGGCACTCGAACTCGCCAACTGCCACCCCGTCGCTCGGCAGGACGGCCCCTGCATCGTCGACGATCCGGCACTCGACGCCGGGCACGACCCGCCCGGTCCGCGAGCGCCAGCTCCACTCGTCGGCCGGGTCGCTGCCCTTGGGCGGCCGGGACACCGCCGCGATCGGCGAGGTCTCCGTCATTCCCCAGGCCTGCAGCACGCGGACGTCGTACCGCTCGTACAGGGCCTGCATCAGCGCGAGCGGTACGGCCGAACCGCCGCAGGGAACGAGCCGCAGCGAGGAGAGGTCGACCGGCGTACCGCCCTTGGCAGCCCGGTCGGCCAGGTGCAGCAGGTCGTTCCACACCGTCGGGACGGCGCTCGCGACGGTGGGCCGGGTCGTGCTGATCAACCGCGCGAGCGGCTCGGCCTGCAGCCACCGCTCGGGCAGGATGAGGTCGGCCCCCGCCATCCACGCGGCATACGGCAAGCCCCAGGCATTGGCGTGGAACATCGGGACGACCGGCAGGACGCGGTCGTGCTCCGTGAGTCCGAAGCCGCCGGCCGTGCAGGCGGTCATCGAGTGCAGGAACGTCGAGCGGTGGCTGTAGACGACGCCCTTGGGGTTGCCCGTCGTCCCGCTCGTGTAGCACATCCCCGCCGCCGAGCGCTCGTCGAGGTCGTCGCGCCACGGGTGGTCCGGCTCCTCGGCGGCGAGGGCCTCCGACATCGAGTGGACCCGCGCCGACGACACGCCCCCCAGAGCGGCGACGCCCTCGCGCTCGGCGGCAGCGTCACCGTTGCCGGTCACGAGGACATGCTCGACCGTCGACAACTGCGGCAGCAGGCTGGCCAGCAGGGGGACGAGGGAGGCATCCGCGGCGATCACGCGGTCCTCTGCGTGGTTGGCGATGTAGACGAGCTGCTCAGGGAACAGCCGGATGTTGAGGGTGTGCAGGACTGCCCCCATCGACGGCACCGCCAGGTAGGCCGCGAGATGCCCGGCATTGTTCCAGGCGAAGGTCGCGACCCGGTCACCATCCCCGATGCCCAGCCGCTGCAGGGCGTTGGCCAGCCGGCCGGCATCTCCTGCCACGTCGGCGAAGGTGGCCGTGCGCGTGCCCTGCTCGGTCGCCGTAGTCACCTCACTGGCCGATGCGGTGGCCAGCCCGTGCCGCAGCAGGGCAGTAACGCTGAGTGAGAAGTCCTGCATCGTGCTCTGCACCTTGACGCTCCCTCCGGCCGGACGCTGGGCTCATCCTGCCTGACCGGCTGTGGTGAGCGCCACACCGCAAGCGTTGAACCGGTGGCATCGCTCGGCCGGTACGTGGTCGCGCTCAGAGGCGGCGGGGCGCAGCCACAGCCGCGATCTCGGCCGGGAGCGGCCAGGCATTGGCGCGGCAGCCCTGCAGGCTGATGGACTGCTGCTGCATCACCGGCGCTACGGCACCGGGCGCCCCGCAGAACCGGTGCCCGAGGCCGAGCCAGTGGCCGGTCTCGTGGTTGAGCACCATGGTCCGGTAGCTCGCCAGGGTGTCCGGCCAGCGGTAGCCGGGCGGGCCCGCTGCCAGTCGGGCCTCATTGATGATGACGTTGCGACCCACGGTGCAGCTGTACTCAACCGAGCAGGCGGGGCTGAACGTCGGCACGGAACCGGCGGTGGCCAGCCAGAGCGTGAAGTCGCCGCCGGCGGCCACCTCGCGGAACGCGATGCGCCCGCCCAGTGACCAGCCCCGGGGGTCGGCATAGACACCATGCGCCAGCGTGCTCACCACCCGCACGTCGGTGTGCACGGGGCCGATCGTTCGAAGCGAGTAGGTGTACGTCAGGCGCGGAGGCGCCGTGCATCCGCTGACGAGCGCCGCGGCAGTGACGACAGCGACGGTGACCGCGAGCACCTGCCCGAGGTGACCGAGTGAGTGGCTGCGCCGCATTTGCGATCCCCCTGCACCGTTCGGTGGCCGAGCACCGAGGCCGGGCGCGATGTTGTCGTGATCGGCTGGATGCGGCGGGGACTGTAGGCGCCCCGTCACCGGTGGCGGAAGCGCTTGCGCCGCCGGCTCACCTGTGCAGGTAGCGCTCTATCCCGTCCGCGATTCCGTGCCCGATGCGGCCGCGCCCCGCAGGACTCGAGATGACCGCTGCGTCGGCAGGATTGCGCATGTTGCCGCACTCGATGAGGACCTTCGGCACCCGCGACAGGTTCAGGCCGCCGAGGTCGGATCGCTCGACTATGCCAGTGCCGGCCCCGACGTAGGTCGACGGCGGCAGGGCGGTGTCCGCTCCGTACGCCGCCTTGAGCGTCGCCGCGAGGCGCACGCTGCGGCCATAGGTAGCACTGGTCAGGCCGGGGAGCGAGGCCGGCCGGATCACGTGGAACCCTCGTGCGCCGGGCGCGGCACCGTCGGCGTGCACCGACACCGCGACGTCGGCCCGCGCCGCGTTGCCGATCGCCGCCCTGGTGCTGATGCACGGCCCCCACCCGGCGTCACCGGTGCGTGTCAAGACGACCCGCGCGCCCTGCCCCGTCAGCTCGCGCGCGATCCTGCTCACGACGTCGTAGGTGAAGGCATGCTCGGGATAGCCGGCGTCCGTCGTCGTGCCCGTCGTGTCGCACGCCTTCTACCCCATGCCGATCCACACCAGCCGGTTGATGTCGCCAGGGTGGCCCGCGTTGCCTCCGTCGTGGCCCGCATCGAGGACGACGACCTTGCCGCGCAGCGGCTGGGTGGTGCACGAGGACAGCGCCCCGGCGGCCGAGAGCGCCAGCACGCCGACAGCGCAGACCAGGACAGGAGCGCTCCGGATCGGCGTGGCTCGGCGCATCACCGGGCTACGTTCTCACGTTCGGATAGTGACCGCGGCCGGCTTGACCGGCGCGTCGACCCCCGCCTCCCGCCGCTGTGCCGCTGTGATCGGTGTCGGCGCGCCCGTGAGCGGGTCGCTGCCGCTGGCGGTCTTCGGGAAGGCGATGACGTCGCGGATCGACTCCGCCCCAGAGACGAGCATGCAAACGCGGTCCCAGCCGAGGGCGATCCCGCCGTGCGGCGGCGGCCCGTACCGGAACGCGTCGAGCAGGAAGCCGAACTTGGCCTGCGCGTCTTCGGGCGAGAAGCCGACGAGGTCGAACACCCGCCGCTGCAGCTCGCGCTCGTGGATACGTAGTGACCCGCCGCCCAGCTCGTTGCCGTTGAGAACGACGTCGTAGGCCTGCGCGAGCACCTGCCCTGGACGCGACTCCAGGTCGGCGGCGTCCTCGTCGCGGGGGCGGGTGAACATGTGGTGCACCGCGGTCCACTCGGCGGCGCCCGCCTCGGAGCTGCCCAGCACGGAGCCCACGCTGGGCTCGACCCGCTCGAACATCGGGAAGTCGGTGACCCAGACGAACTCCCAGCGGCCGGCGGGGATCAGGTCGCGGTCGCGGGCCACCGCCACCCGCAGCGCGCCGAGCGCCTCCAGGGCCGTCTGCCGCGGGCCGGCCTGGAAGAAGATGGCGTCGCCAGGAGCCGCCCCGACCGCCGCCGCAAGCTCGCCGGCTTCGTCCGCCGAGAGGTTCTTCGCGATGCCACCAGCCGGCGCGCCGTCGTCACCGACCAACACGTACGCGACACCGCGACCGCCTCGGCTGCGCGACCACTCCTGCCACCCGTCGAGCTGCCGCCGGGTGTAGCTGCCGCCGCCGGGCACCACGACCGCGCCCACGTGCTCGGATGAGGCGAAGATGCGAAAGCCCGAGCCCGCGAAGTAGCCGGTGAGGTCGACCAGCTCCAGCTCGAAGCGCAGGTCGGGCCGGTCGGTGCCGAAGCGGGTCAGCGCCTCGGCGTACGCCATCCGCGGGAAGGGGCGGGGCAGCTCGACGCCGAGCACGTCCGACCAGATGGCCGCGAGCACGTCCTCGGCCAGCGCGATGACATCGTCCTGCTGGCAAAAGGACATCTCGATGTCGAGCTGGGTGAACTCCGGCTGCCGGTCGGCGCGGAAATCCTCGTCGCGAAAGCAGCGGGCGAACTGGTAGTAGCGCTCGAGCCCGCCGACCATGAGCAGCTGCTTGAACAGCTGCGGCGACTGCGGCAACGCGTACCAGGAACCGGGCTGCAACCGGACCGGCACGAGGAAGTCGCGCGCCCCCTCCGGGGTCGAGCGGGTGAGGTAGGGCGTTTCGATGTCGAGGAAGTCGTGGGCGTCCATCACCCGGCGGGCCGCGCGGGTCACGGCGGCCCGGGTGCGCATCGCCTGCGCGACGGCGGGTCGGCGCAGGTCGAGATAGCGGTACTGCAGTCTCATCTCCTCGGCCACCCGCTGGCCGTCGGCGTCCCCGTGCCCGTCGAGCGCGAACGGCAGCGCGTCGCTCTGGCTCAGCACCTCATACGACGAGACGGCGACCTCGACCTCGCCCGTTGCGATGTCGGCGTTCTCATTGCCCGCCGGGCGTCGCCGCACCTCGCCGGTCACCAGCAGGCACCACTCGCTGCGCAGCTCGGTGCCCGACCCGTCAGCCAGCACGACCTGCACGACACCGCTTGCATCCCGCAGGTCGACGAACAGCACGCCGCCGTGGTCGCGGCGCCGGGCGACCCAGCCCGCCAACGTGACCGTCGTGCCGGCATCGTCTGCCCGCAGCGTCCCCGCCTGGTGCGTCCGGATCACTGCTGCGTCAGCTCCTCGATCAGGTGGTCGAGCGCAACAGCCTGCTGCTCGCCCGTTGCCAGGTTCTTGATTTGCGCGACGCCGGCGGCGAGGTCGCGCTCGCCCACGATGACCGCACGCCGGGCGCCGGACGAGCCCGCCGCCCGCATCGCGCCCTTCATGCCGCGGTCGCCGTACGCCAGGTCGGCGGTGGTGCCGGCGCGGCGGACCGCGTCGACGATGCCGACCGCCCGCCGCTTGGCCTCGGCACCCAGGGGTACGACGAAGACCTCGACCCGGTGGGGCACCTCCGGCCCGGCCTGCTCAGCGGCGAGGGCCAGCAGGATGCGCTCCGTCCCCAGCGCCCAGCCGATGCCGGGCAGCGGGGGGCCGCCGATCGACTCCGACAGCCCGTCGTACCGGCCGCCGCCGCCGACCGCGCTCTGCGCCCCGAGCCCGGCGTGCTGCCACTCGAAGGTGGTGCGCTGGTAGTAGTCCAGCCCGCGCACCAGCCGCGGCGCCTCGGTCCAAGCGATGCCGAGGTCGGTCAGGTAGCCGCGGACCGCGTCGTAGTGCTCCTTGCAGCCGGCACACAGCGCGTCGACCAGGGTGGGCGCGCCGGCCACCATCTCCTGCACCTCGGGGCGCTTGTCGTCGAGCACCCGCAGCGGATTCAGCTCCACCCGGCGCCGGGTGTCCTCGTCCGGCAGCGGCAGCCCGGCGAGGTAGCTGCGCAGCGACTCGGTGTAGGCGGGGCGGCAGGCGGGGTCGCCGAGACTGGTCAGCAGCAGCGTGACGCCGGTCAGGCCGAGGCCGGCGAAGGCGCGGCTGCCGAGCGCGACGACCTCCGCGTCGAGCGCCGGGTCGTCGACGCCCAGCGCCTCGATGCCGACCTGCTGGAACTGGCGGAAGCGCCCCGCCTGCGGCCGCTCGTAGCGGAACATCGGGCCGGCATACCAGAGCTTGAGCGGCAGCGGACCGCGCTCCAGGCCGTGCTCGGCGACCAGGCGCACGACGCCGGCGGTGCCCTCCGGGCGCATCGTCACCGACCGGCCGCCGCGGTCGGCGAAAGTGTACATCTCCTTCGTGACCACGTCGGTCGACGCGCCGACACCGCGCTCGAACAGGCTGGTGTCCTCCAGCACGGGCGCCTCGACGTAGGAGTAGCCCGCGAGGCGTGCCGGCTGGAGGAGGGCGGTGCGGACGGCGACCCAGCGGTTCGAATCGGGGGGAACGATGTCGTACGTGCCCTTGGGGGCCGTCAGGCGACTCACAGACCGGTCCGCCGGGGGCCGCTCGCCGGACCGGGACCGGCGCCCGCACTCGCCAGCTCGGCGAGGAAGGGGTTGGTGGCCCGCTCCAAGCCAACGGTCGTGTCGTCGTAGTGCCCGCAATGCACCGTCGTGTCGTCCGGCAGCGGCAGCACCACCCGGGCGAGGGAGGTCATGAGCTCCTGGTAGCTGCCGCCGGGAAAGTCGGTGCGCCCGATGCTGCCGCGAAAGAGCAGGTCGCCGCTGAACAACCGGCCGTCGCCATGGAACACCACGGAGCCGGGGGTGTGCCCGGGGGTGGCCGACACGGCGAGGTCGAGGCCGGCGAGGGTCAGGTGGTCGCCGTCGGCGAGCATCTGCACGTCGGCGGGCTCGGTCCAGGTGAGCCTGCCGAACATGGGCGTGCCGGACGTGATGCCGACCGCCGACCAGGGGTCGGTCAGCTGGCCGCGGTCGTCGGGAGCGATGTAGGCGGGCACGTCCTTCGCGCCGCACACCGGGACGACCGAGAACGTGTGGTCGATGTGCCCGTGGGTCAGCAACACGGCGACGGGGCGCAGCCGGTGCTCGCGCAGCACCTCGTCGAGGCCTGCCTCGACGCCGACGCCGGGGTCGACCACCACGCACTCCTCGCCCGCGCCGGGCGCGACGACGAAGCAGTTGGTGTCAAAGGCCTGGGCCACGACGCGCGAGACGAGCACCGCCCGAGGTTACCGGCGGCTTCCTACACTGAGGATGCCGTAGTGATCATCGCCAACCCTGGAGAGCCGCATGGCCTCGACCCGCCGGCAGCGCGAGATCGCCCTCGCCCGGGCGCAGCGCCAGGCGGCGCGGCGGGCCGAGCGGCGCCGCCGCCAGCGGCAGCGGCTGATGATCGTGGCGGCAGCCGTAATCACGCTGCTCGTCATCGGTGTCGTGGCTTTCGTGGCTTCCCGCGGCGGGGGCAAGAAATCGCCGGCTGTGGCCAAGCCCTCCCCGAGCACCCCCGCTAGCAGTGCGCCGACGCCCCAGCCCGCGGCGTCGCGCCCTGTGGCGTGCGGGGCCGCCGCCCCGAAGGCTCAGGCCAAGCAGACGTTCAAGGCCGAGCCGCCGCTCACCGTCGCGGGCGGTACCTACGAGATGGCTATCACGACCTCCTGCGGCCCCATCCGGGTCGCACTCGATACGACCAAGGCACCGCACACGGTCAACAGCCTGGCCTTCCTCGCCGGAAAGCGCTTCTACGACGGCACGCTCTGCCACCGCGCCGTCAACACCGGCGGCCTGTTCGTGCTGCAGTGCGGCGACCCGACCGGCACGGGCAGCGGCGGCCCCGGCTACACGCTGCCGGAGGAGAACCTCAAGGGCGCGACGTACCCGCGCGGCACCTTTGCCATGGCGAAGTCCAGCGCCGCGCACTCGACGGGCAGCCAGTTCTTCCTCGTCGACAAGGACAGCCAGCTGCCCGCCCAGTACACCGTGGCCGGCCACATCACGGCCGGCCTCGACGTGCTCGACAAGCTGCTGGCCGTCGGCAACGACGGCGCCAATAACGCCGGCGACGGCGCACCGCTGAAGCGCATCTACCTCGACACCGTGACGGTCCGACGCTCCTGAGCCCCACCTGGACGGCAGCACGCGCTGCGAACGACACATCGCGATCGTCAGAACCGGGCGTGCCGGGCGTAACCGGCAGTTGTGGATCAGGTTGTGTCGCCGGTTGACACAACCCGATCCACTTCACGCCGCGAATCGGGCAGAACCTGCAGGTGATGATCAGGTTGTGTCCCCGGCGCTCCGAGGCGGGCAGGAGGAACTCGGTACCTCAGGCGGTAGCGGCGACCAGGTCGAGCATGAACCGTGCGGCCTGCGCCCGCTCACCCGCGATGCGGTGTAGCTCGGCGGTCGGGGGCTTGCCGAGGTGCTCGAACGGAATCGCTGACAGGCCGGAGAACAGCAGCATCTGCAGGGCATGCGCGCGCTGCACAGCATGCGGGGAGGCCTGGCAGCCCTCGCTGCGCAACCCCTCGACATAGGCAGCCAGGCAGCGCGCCTCGAGTTCTGAAAGGCAGTCGGCGGGACGCTCGCCGAGCTGGACCTCCCCGATCAGCAGCTGGCCGAGGTCGAAGCCCAGCGGCCCTGGTCCCCAGAAGCCGTAGTCGATCAGCATGAAGTCGCTGGAGCCCTGCTGCACCAGCAAGTTGCGCGGGCAGGCGTCGCCGTGCACCGTGCCGAGCGGCAGGCTCTCGAGCTCCTCCACGATCGCTGGAAGGTCACCGGCCGCCTGCCGGAGGTCGAACCGCAACTCGTCGTCGAAGGCCGAGGCAATGAGTGGGTGCAACCACAGTGCCTCGTCGAACAGGGCAGGCAGCACCTGGTGCGCGACCCGCCCCGCCGCATATCCGCGAACCGGCGAGTCCTTGCGGCAGATGCCGGCCAGGGAACGCAGCTGCTCGCTCGCCGCGACCCGGCCCAGCAGGAACGCCGCGCGGCTGAAGAGCTCCACGTCCCAGACGACCGGGACCGTGTCGACCGCTTCCAGCCACAGGGCAGCGGACTCGTCGTCGAGGTCGATCACCGCGTGGGCGGTCGGGATGCCAAGTCCGTCGGGGAGGCGCTCGCCCAGGTCCGAGCGGTAGACGAGCGGCTCGGTCTGCCAGGGCAACTGGGCCAGGGCCTGCTCGCGCAGCTCGGGCGGGATGACGGCGAAGTAGGGCGAGCGGGCCCACGACTGCACGACCTTGACGAAAAAAGCGAAGGGTTGCACGCCTGCGTGGGTGCGCGCGCGTCCACGCACCCAATACCGTCCCGCTGTGGTCAGCGCTTCGAGGTCGTACGCGGCGACAGCGGCGCACGACTCCAGCACCTCGACGTCGGCGCCCCGCTCCAGGCCCTGGCTGCGGGCCACCATGGCGGCCAGCTCGTCGTCGGACACGTCGGCGGCGCCGAGCAGTGAGCGATCGTGCATGACGGCCTCCGGCTGGCGGGGGTCTTTCTCCCCGTCACCCCGGACCATGATCGCGCCGGTGGAGGCTGTCAAGCGGGATTCCGCGACTGATCGCTCAGCGCAGCTCGTACCAGTCGTAGTGCAGGTCCGCCAGGCTGCCCTTGCCGACCGCCTGTACGGCGTTGAGCCAGGCGTAGTCGGGATGGCCGGTCTCGAACCGGGGCGTGACGTACATCGGCGCGCTGCCCATCCCACCGCTGATGTCGGTGCGTCCGGAGTACTGCACGTAGACAAGCGCCCCGTCATGCGTCTCGATCGTCGCCCGCACGTCGATGGTGGCCACATCGCCGACCATGGTGATCCAGTCAGCCGCGGCGTGGCCCTTGAGGGTCCCCGTCAGCCGGCCGGTGAACGTCATCCCCGTGATCTCGGCGACGGTGCGCTGCCCACTCGGACCGGCACCCACGCGGAGCGGCTCGGCGAGGGTGACGTCGATGCCGCACAGCGGGACAAGCTCCAGGCTCATCCGGGGGACGGTACGCCCGGGGCTCGGACCGGGCCTGCCCGGCCCGAGCGGCCCGCTCAGCAGCGCAGCATCTTGGGCAGCTCGAACACCTGCGCCGTCGCGACGCCGGACTGCCGGCCGAGATGCGGCAGACACGGCTTGAATCAAACGTTGAAGCCGAGCGCGCGCAGCTGCTCGCGGCCGTCATCGGTGATCTTGTCCGGGCCCCACGGCGGCATCCACACCCAGTTGATCCTGATGTCGTCGACGAGCGGGCTCGGGCCCTCGGTCAGTACCGAGCGAGTCTGGTCCTCGATGACGTCGGTCAGCGGGCAGGCCGCCGAGGTCAGCGTCATGTCGATGACAGCGGTACGAGGGCTCCCGTCGTTCCGGTCGACCGTGATGCCGTAGACCAGCCCGAGGTCGACCACGTTGATGCCGAGCTCGGGGTCGACGACGTCGCGCATCGCCTCCTCGAGGTCGTCGAAAGTGGCCTCGTCGATGGTGGCGTCGATCGCCGGTACCGGCGCTGCCGGCGTGCTCGTCTGCTCGCTCATGATGACCTCTCCTCGCGCATGGGGACCTGGACTGCTGGAGCGGCGGCCGCCTGGACGACGGCGTCCTTCCAGGCCAGCCAGCCCAGCAGCGCGCACTTGACGCGCGCCGGGTACTTCGAGACACCCGCGAAGGCGACGGCGTCCTCGAGGACGTCCTCGTCCGGTTCGCCCTGCCCGCGCGAGGTCATGAGGGTGTGGAACTCGCCCTCGATCTCGAGCGCGTCAGCGAGGCTCCGCCCGATGACCAGGTCGCTCATCACCGATACAGAGGCCTGCGAGATCGAGCATCCGTCGCTCTCGTACGACACGTCCTGGACGGTCCCGTCGGCCAGCCGGACCCGCAGCGTCACCTCGTCGCCGCACGTCGGGTTGACGTGGTGCACCTCGATGTCGAACGGGTCACGCAGCCCGCGGTGGTGCGGGTTGCGGTAGTGGTCCAGGATGATCTCCTGGTACATCGACGTCATGTCCACAGCACTCACCTCGGCACGCTCTTCCTGGCCACACCCACATCGCGCACACTCGCCTCGCGCACGCTCACCTTGAGAACAACCGCTGCACCCGGCTCAGACCTTCCACCAACGCATCGACCTCGGCCGTCGTCGTGTAGACGGCGAACGACGCCCGCGTCGTGGCCGGGACCGAGTACCGCACGCAGACCGGCCGCGCGCAGTGCTGCCCCACCCGGACGGCGATGCCGGACTCGTCGAGCAGCTGGCCTACGTCATGCGGGTGAACGCCGGGCAGCGCGAAGGAGATGGCGCCTCCGCGGCCCTCGGGCGTCGGCGGCCCGATGACCCGGAGCCCGGGCACGTCGCCCAGCCGGTCGAGCGCGTACGAGGTGATCAGCCGCTCGTGCGCCTCGACGGCGTCCATCCCCAGCGCCCTGAGGTAGTCGGCGGCCGCACCGATGCCGACCACCTGCGCGATGGGCGGCGTTCCCGCCTCGAACCGGTGCGGCGGCCCAGCGAAGGTGGAGCCGCTCATCTCGACCAGCTCGATCATCTCGCCGCCGCCGAGGAATGGCGGCAGCTCGGCGAGCAGCTCGTAGCGGCCCCACAGCACGCCGATGCCCGTGGGGCCCAGCATCTTGTGCCCGCTGAAGGCGATGAAGTCGACCCCCAGCGCTTGGACGTCGACCCCCAGGTGGGGCACGGACTGGCAGGCGTCGAGCACGACAGTGGCCCCGACCGCCCGGGCCTGCGCGCTCACGGCGGTGACGTCGTTGATGGTGCCGAGGACGTTCGACTGGTGGACGAGCGAGACGACCTTGGTGCGCTCGGTGATGACGCCGTCGCGCAGGTCGAGCCGGCCGTCCTCGGTCAGCCCGAACCACTTGAGCGTCGCACCGGAGCGCTGGCACGCCAGCTGCCAGGGCACGAGGTTGGAGTGGTGCTCCATCTCGGTGACGACGACCTCGTCACCGGGGCGCAGCCGGCTGCCGAGGGTGTAAGCCAGCAGGTTCAGCGCCTCGGTCGCGTTCTTGGTGAACACCACCTCGCGGCGGTCGGCGGCGTTCAGCAGCGCCGCGACCTTGTCGCGCCCACCCTCGTACAGCGCCGTGGCCTCTTCGGCGAGGGTGTGGATGCCGCGGTGGACGTTGGCGTTGTGCCACTCGTAGTACTCGCGCTCCGCGTCGAGCACGGCGGTCGGCTTCTGCGAGGTCGCCGCCGAGTCGAGGTAGACCAGCGGGCGGTCGCCGTGGATGAGCCGGCCGAGGATCGGGAAGTCCTTGCGGACGACGTCGACATCGATGGATGCGGCCAGCGCCCGCTCGGCGGCGGGCAGCGGCTCCCCCGCCGGCTCCTGCAGCGCGAGCACAGGTGCGCCGCCGATGTCTCCGGACGCAGCGGCCTCGACCGCCGTCGAACTCGACATCACGCCCCGCCGGCGCCGACACCCGGCAGCACGCGGCCGTGCTCGGCCGGCTCGACGCCGTCAGCGCCAGGGGTGCCCTCGCCGCCATCGCCGCCACCGAACCGCGTGTAGCCCTCGCTCTCGAGCTGGGCGGCGAGGTCGGCGCCGCCGGACTCGACGATGCGGCCGGCCGACATCACGTGCACGAAGTCCGGCGTGATGTACCGCAGGATGCGGGTGTAGTGCGTGATCAGCAGCACGCCGATGTCGCCACCGGCGCGCGCCCGGTTGACGCCCTCGCTGACGGTGCGCAGGGCATCGACGTCGAGGCCGGAGTCGGTCTCGTCCAGGATGGCGATCCTGGGCTTGAGCAGCGCCATCTGCAGGATCTCGTGCCGCTTCTTCTCGCCGCCGCTGAACCCCTCGTTGACGTTGCGCTCGGCGAAGGTCGGGTCCATCTCCAGGTCGGACATCTCGGTTCTGACCTCCTTGACCCAGGTCCGCAGCTTGGGCGCCTCGCCGCGCACAGCCGTCGCGGCCGAGCGCAGGAAGTTCGAGACGGTCACGCCCGGCACCTCGACGGGGTACTGCATCGCGAGGAACAGCCCCGCGCGAGCACGCTCGTCGACGGTCATGGCCTGCACGTCCTCACCGTCGAGCGTGATGCTGCCCGAGGTGACCGTGTACTTGGGATGCCCGGCGACCGAGTACGCCAACGTAGACTTGCCCGACCCGTTCGGACCCATGATCGCGTGGGTCTCACCCGACCGGACCGTCAGGTCGACCCCCCGCAGGATCTCCTTGTCCTCGACCGACACGTGCAGGCCGGTGATCTCTAGAACGCTCATCTCTCCACATCCACGAGGACCTCGTCGCCCTCGACTTTGACTGGGAACACGGGCACCGGCTGGGTGGCCGGCAAACTGGTGGCCTCGCCGGTGCGCAGGTCGAAGCGCGACCCGTGCAGCCAGCACTCGACGGTGCCGTCCTCGACGTCGCCCTCGGACAGGGCGACGTCTGCGTGTGAGCAGACGTCGTCGATAGCGAATACCTCGCCGTTCGAGCGGGCGATGCAGACGGGCTCGCCGGCGAGCTCGACCTGCAGCGCGGACTCGTCGGCCAGTGCGGACAGCGTGCAGGCGCGCATCCAGGTCATGCCGGCACCAGTTCGTCGGTCGATTGTCCGTCGGTCGTCTTGTCGCCGGCCGGCTCGTCGGCCGACAGCTCGGCCTCGACCGCCGCCTCGACCCGCTCGCGCAGCTCGGGCGTGGGCAGCTGCTCGATGATCTCGGCGAAGAACCCGCGGACCACGAGCCGGCGGGCCTCGTCGGCGGGGATGCCGCGGGCCATCAGGTAGAACAGCGCCTCGTCGTCGAACCTGCCAGTGGCGCTGGCGTGGCCGGCGCCGGTGACCTCGCCGGTCTCGATCTCCAGATTGGGCACGCTGTCGGCGCGAGCGCCGTCGGACAGGACCAGGTTGCGGTTGAGCTCGTAGGTGTCGGTGTCGGTCGCGGCCGCGCGGATCAGGACGTCGCCGATCCACACGCCGTGCGCGCCCGCCCCACGCAACGCGCCCTTGTAGGTCACCCGGCTGCGGCAGGAGGGCACGGCGTGGTCGACGAACAGCCGGTGCTCCTGGTGCTGGCCGGCGTCGGCGAAGTGCAGGCCGAACAGCTGCGCGTCGCCGCCTGGGCCGGCGTAGGTCACGGTAGGCAGCAGCCGCACGAGGTCGCCGCCGAGGGTCACGACGACGTGCCGGAGCCGGGCATCGCGCCCCACCCGCAGCGCATGGGCGCCCAGGTGGACGGCGTCGTCGTCCCAGTCCTGCACTGAGACCACCGTGACCTGCGAGCCGTCGCTGGTGAGCACCTCGACGTTCAGCGCGTAGGCGCCGCCTCCGGTGTGGTCGAGGACGATGGTGGCGCTCGCGTGCCGTCCGACGTCGATGACGACGTGGCCCGCGCCGACGCCGCCGAGGCCGCGCACCGCGAGGTGCACGGATGCGTCGACCTCCTCGACTGGCACGCTGACCAGCAGGGCGTCGGCCGCCTCCGCCATCGACAGTGCCGTGAGCCGGTCGCCGGGCACGAGGGCACGCCCGACCCGCGGGTCATTCATCGGCACCCGCTCGGCGGTGGCGCCGTGCAGCTGCGCGGTGACCTCAGGCCGGCCCATGGCCTGATCGCCGTTCGCCCCGGGCGTAGCGCCGGCCTCGAGGGCGGCAGACAGCCGCCGCAGCCGCCGCATGGGCGTGAAGCGCCACTCCTCCTCGCGACCGGTGGGCACCGCGAAGGCACCCGGGTCGCGGGAGAGCAGCCGCTGCGGCGTGCCCGTGACCTTGCGGACCCCCGGGCCGCCAACGGCTTCGCCGGGGCCGGCCGTCGCCGAAGCGGCAGCCGACGCCACCTGGCGTGTCGCCTCCCGCTCGGCGGCGATGGCGCCGTCCATCTGGTCCCGCAGCTCGGCCCCGGGGGCGAGGTCGGCCGCACGGCTGGTGTCGATGGTCGACCGCTCAGCCAACGGAGCCCTCCATCTGCAGCTCAATGAGCCGGTTGAGCTCGAGGGCGTACTCCATCGGCAGCTCACGTGCGATCGGCTCGACGAAGCCGCGCACGATCATCGCCATCGCCTCGTCCTCGCCCAGGCCGCGGCTCATGAGGTAGAAGAGCTGGTCGTCGCCGACCTTGCTCACGGTCGCCTCGTGCCCGATCGACGCGTCGTCCTCACGGACGTCGACGTAGGGGTAGGTGTCGGAGCGGCTGATGGTGTCGACGAGCAGGGCGTCGCACTTGACGGTCGCCCGGCTGTGGGTCGCGCCCTCCTGGATCTGCACGAGCCCGCGGTAGGACGTGCGGCCGCCGCCTCGCGCCACCGACTTGCTGATGATGGTGCTCGAGGTGTTGGGCGCGGCGTGGACCATCTTCGAGCCGGCGTCCTGGTGCTGGCCCTCGCCGGCGAACGCGATCGAGAGCGTCTCGCCCTTGGCGTGCTCGCCGAGCAGCCACACCGCCGGGTACTTCATGGTGACCTTCGAGCCGATGTTGCCGTCGATCCACTCCATCGTCCCGCCGGCCTGCACCGCGGCCCGCTTCGTGACGAGGTTGTAGACGTTGTTCGACCAGTTCTGGATGGTCGTGTAGCGGACGCGGGCGTCCTTCTTCACGACGATCTCGACGACTGCCGAGTGCAGCGAGTCAGACGAGTAGATCGGCGCCGTGCAGCCCTCGACGTAGTGCACGTACGAGCCCTCGTCGGCGATGATCAGCGTGCGCTCGAACTGGCCCATGTTCTCGGTGTTGATGCGGAAGTAGGCCTGCAGCGGGATCTCGACGTGCACGCCCTTGGGCACGTAGATGAACGATCCGCCGGACCAGACCGCCGTGTTCAGCGCGGCGAACTTGTTGTCGCCGACCGGGATCACCGACCCGAAGTACTCGCGGAAGATGTCCTCGTGCTCGCGCAGGGCGGTGTCGGTGTCGAGGAACAGCACGCCCTGCTGCTCGAGGTCCTCACGGATCTTGTGGTAGACGACCTCGGACTCGTACTGGGCGGCGACACCCGAGACGAGGCGCTGCTTCTCCGCCTCCGGGATGCCGAGCTTGTCGTACGTCGCCTTGATGTCGCTGGGCAAGTCGTCCCAGGTCGCGGCCTGCTTCTCGGTCGAGCGCACGAAGTACTTGATGTTGTCGAAGTCGATGCCGCCGAGGTCGGCGCCCCACGTCGGCATGGGCTTGCGCTCGAACAGCTTCAGGCCCTTCAGGCGCATGTCGAGCATCCACTGCGGCTCGGCCTTGAGCGTGCTGATGTCGCGCACGGTGTCCTCGGACAGCCCGCGCTTGACGGTCGCGGCGTAGCTGTCGGAGTCCGACCAGCCGAACTTGTAGGTGCCAAGCCCCTCGAGCTCGGTTTCGACGGCGGTCATGAAGACCCCTTCCGTGGGACGAAGGACGCGCCGGCAGCGGCCGGTGCGGATGATGTGTTCGAGAGTGGTGCTGGTTCAGCAGGTGCTGGTGCTGCGTTGGGGATGTGCGCGTGCGGTATGTGCAGCGTGCAGACACCATCACCGTGGGCGATGGTCGCGAGCCGCTGCACGTGCGTGTCGAGCAGCCGCGAGAGCGCCGCCGTCTCCGCCTCGCACAGCTGCGGGAACTCCTCGGCGACCGAGGCCACCGGGCAGTGGTGCTGGCACAGCTGGGCGCCCGTAGGCACGTCGTGCACGGTGGCGGCGTACCCCTCGTGCGTGAGGGCACTGGCGAGCGCCGGCGCTTGTGCAGGCGCGTCGGAGGACGCGGGCATCTGCCGCGCGAGCCGGTCGGCCAGCTGGTCGGCGCGGTCGGCGGCGAACAGGTCAACGGCGGCCGACCCGCCCTGCTCGGACAGGAACCGCAGTGCCCCGCGCGCGAGCTCGTCGTACGCGGAGGGACCGGCGGCGTGCCCGGCATCGGTCAGCGCGTAAGCCCGGGCCGGGCGGCCCCGGCCACGAGGGCCGTGGGTGCGGGCATCGCGGGCGACGATGGTGCCGTCGGCGGTCATGGCGTCGAGATGACGACGGACCGCAGCGGACGACAGGCCCAGCCGGGCGCCAAGGGCCGCAGCGGTCGACGGGCCGAACTCGAGCAGCAGGCGTGCCACCCGGTCGCGCGTGCGGACATCGGCAGCTGGCGACCCAGCCCCGTCGGCCCGAGGACCCGCCTCGCGCACCGCTCCGCCTGTTTCCACAACGCCATTGTGCCCTAAATCCGGGCGATGAGTCGGACCACGACTACCCACATTCGCCCGCATCTTGACACTATGATGCACCGATGCGGACCACTGTTGACTTGCCGAATGATCTCCATCGCGCTGCGGTGTCGCTCGCTAGAGACCGTGGAGAAAGCTTGAGCAAAACGGTGGCCGAGCTGGTGCGGCGCGCGCTTTCTCCCGCCGGGATCTCCGACAAGGTGCGCGGGGACGAGACCACGGGCCTGCCGGTCGTGTGGGTCGGCAGGCCGGTGACGACCGAGATGGTCCGAGCAGCAGCTGACGACGAGTGACAGTTCTGCTCGATGCAAACGTCCTGATCGCGCTCGCCGTAGGAGATCACGTGCATCACAGAAGCGCCACGACGTGGTGGGGAACGACGGCCGAGCAGTTCGCGACGTGCCCCATAACGCAGGGCGCGTTGCTACGTCTCTTGGTACGGCAAGGCATCGACATGCCCTCGGCGCTGCACACGCTGGGACTGCTCACCGGCCACGCCGAGCACGTCTTCTTCCCTGATGCGATCCAGTATGTCCACGTGGACACGGCCGCCGTTCACGGACACGCGCAGCTGACCGACGCCTACCTTGCTGGTCTGGCTCGGCACTTCGAGGCTCGTCTCGCAACGTTCGATCGCGCACTTGCGGCGCAGGCCACGGACGTCGTGACACTGGTGCCTTTGTCCAGCTAGCTCTGCTGCCCCTCAGCGCAGATCCGTGCACCGGGTTTCGGCGACCTCCCTTGAGTGGTCGGTCACTGGCGCCGCACGGAGACGGCTTCAGCATGGCGCAGTTCGTCGCCGCGATCGACCAGGGCACGACCGGCACCACCGTGCTCGTGCTCGACGACCAGGCCGAGGTGGAAGCGCTTTACGCCGCTGAGGCCGAGGGCGCGCTGCACGTCGACGACGTCCTGACCCGGCGGACCAGGACCTCCATCGAGTCCTACGACCGGGGCGTCAGTGCCGCCGAGCCCGTGGCGCGCCTGATGGGTGAGGCGCTGGGCTGGGACGAGGCGCGGGTGCAGCGTGAGGTCACGCACTACCTGCTGCGGGTCGACGCCGAGCGCGACTCTCAGAACCAGCCCGATGACACCACCGCCGATGCAGCGCGGATGGGCGATGGCAGCCCGGCGGGGCTCCGTGCCGCCGAGCCGCTGGTCGGCACCCCCAGTTGACGCCTGCCCGAGGCCGAACCGCTGCCGCGCGGCACCCCCGCAGGCCCCTAGCATGGCCGGGATGAGCCGGGACGCCCCAGCAGTAGACGTGTCGGGGCTCGTTCGCAGCTACGGCGCGGTACGCGCGGTCGACGGCGTCTCGTTCACCGTCCCGCGCCGCGGCATCACGGCGCTGCTGGGGCCCAACGGTGCGGGCAAGACCTCGACGGTCGAGGTGTGCGAGGGCTTCCGCGCCGCGGACGCGGGCCAGGTCCGGGTGCTCGGGCTCGACCCGGTGCGCGACGCCCGGGCCCTGCACCCCCGGGTCGGGGTGATGCTCCAGTCCGGCGGGTTCTACCCCGGCGCCCGCGCGCTGGAGATGCTGCGGCTCGTCGCGGCACACCACGCCAACCCGCTCGACGTCGGCGCGCTCGTCACCCGGCTCGGCCTCGGCCCGGTCGCCGCCACCCCGTGCCGGAGACTTTCCGGCGGGGAGCGGCAGCGGCTGGCGCTCGCGCTCGCGGTCGTCGGCCGCCCCGAGCTCGTCTTCCTGGACGAGCCGACCGCTGGACTCGATGTCCAGGCGCGGCGTGCCACGTGGCAGCTGCTCACCGACCTGCGCGCGGCGGGTGTCGCGGTGCTCCTGACCACGCATGCGATGGACGAGGCGGAGCGGCTCGCCGACCAGGTCGTGATCATCGACCACGGGCGCGTGGTGGCCACCGGCACGCCCGACGAGCTGACTCGCGGCGGTGCCGAAGGCCAGCTGCGCTTCCGGGCCGCACCCGGGCTCGCCGTCGACCAGCTGGCCGGAGCCCTGCCCGACGGCAGCACGGTGAACGAGGGACCGCCGGGCTCCTACCTCGTCACCGGCTCGGTCGATCCGCAGCTGCTCGCGACGGTCACGGCGTGGTGCGCCGGGCACGGCATCCTCGCCGAGGACATGCGCGTCGAGCAGCGCAGTCTCGAGGACGTCTTCGTCGACCTGACCGGTGAGGAGCTGCGGGCATGAGTGCACCCGCGGCCCAGCCGGTGCCGCTCGACCTCGCCCCCCGTCCAGGTGCTGCCCCGGTCGGGCAGATGCTGCGCGCCCAGACGCTGGCCGAGCTGCGGCTCACCCTGCGCCGAGGCGAGTCGGTGCTGCTGACCCTCGTCATCCCGCTGGCCCTGCTGGTGTTCTTCAGCACCGTCGACGTGCTGCCGACGGGCAGCGGCCGCTCCATCGACTTCGTCGCACCCGGCGTTCTCGCCCTCGCCGTCCTGTCGACGGCCTTCACCGGCCAGGCGATCGCTACCGGCTTCGAGCGCTCCTACGGCGCCCTGAAGCTGCTGGGCGCCTCGCCGCTGCCGCGCGGGGTGCTGCTGGCGGGCAAGACCCTCGCGGTGCTGGGGGTCGAGCTGCTGCAGGTCGTGCTCATCGCGGTCGTCGCCCTGCTGCTCGGCTGGTCGCCCCACGGTGACCCGCTCTCGGTGCTCGTGCTGCTGCTGCTCGGCACCGCTGCGTTCAGCGCGCTGGGGCTGTGGATGGCGGGCGTGCTGCGGGCCGAGGCGACGCTCGCGGCGGCCAACGGACTCCACCTGGTGCTGCTGATGCTTGGCGGCATCATCTTCCCACTCGACCGGCTTCCCGGCTGGCTTGCAGGCGCGGCGCACGTGATGCCCAGCACGGCCCTCGCGGCCGGGCTGCGGTCGGTGCTGCGCGACGGGCACGTGGTGCCGCTCGGGGACGCCGCCGTGCTTGCCGCGTGGGCGCTCGTCGCCGGGGTGGCGGCGGCCCGCAGTTTCCGCTGGGAGTAGCGGTTGGCAGCTGCCGCGCCGGCAACTGGCGAGCGGCTCGGGCATGCCGCTCAAGTCACGGGCAGAGCGCTGCTGCGCGCTGAAGCGGCGCCCGTAGCATCGACCGTGATGCTCCCTAGCCGGCTGGTCATGTCGCCTGCCAGCTTCTCGCGCCTGACCCGCGCGGCGATGCTGCTGCTGGGCGTCATCGTCGTGACCGGCGCCGCGGTGCGGCTCACCGGCAGCGGCCTCGGCTGCCCCACCTGGCCGCAGTGCGGCGACGGCTCGCTGGTGACCCGACCGGAGTACCAGCTCCACGGCATCGTCGAGTTCGGCAACCGCGCCGTCTCCATCCTCGTCGGGCTGCTCGTGCTGGCGCTTCCCCTGCTCGCGCTCGGCCAGCTAGATGCCCGGGGCGAGCGACGCCGTGACCTCGTTCGGCTCGGCTTCGGGCTGTGGCTCGGCTACCTGGGGCAGATCGTGTTGGGCGGCCTGACCGTCCTCTTTCACCTGAATCCGGCGCTGGTGGCCGGGCACTTCCTGCTGTCGATGCTGCTGCTGCTCGACGCCGTCGTGCTCGACAACCGGGCGCGCACCGGGAGCGGGCCGCGCCAGGCTGTCGTGGCGGCACCGCTGCTGTGGCTGTCCACGCTCCTCGCGGCGACCTGCGCGACGGTCCTTCTGCTCGGCACCGTCGTCACGGGCAGCGGTCCGCATGCGGGCGACGCCACGCACGCGGTGCACCGGTTCGGCTTCCCCGTCCGCGCCGTGGCGCAGTTGCACGCCGATGTGGCGATGCTGCTCGTCGGGCTCACCGTCGCCACCATGTTCGGGCTGTACGCGGCCGACTCCCCCACAGCCGCCCGTCGCACCGGGAAGTGGCTCGCGGCGACCGTCCTCGGGCAGGCCGCGCTCGGCTTCGTGCAGTACTTCGCCGGCATCCCCGTCGGCCTCGTCGCGGTGCACGTCGCCGGTGCCACGCTGCTGTGGGTTCTTGCCCTGCAGCTGCGGCTGAGCCTGAGCGCACCGGCCACCGCTGCGCGAGTCAGTGGGCCGCCTGAGCTGCGCTCGGACCCCTCGCGGGTGCCAGCGCGAGTCTCAGCCTCGGTCTGACACTGTGCGACGGCCTGCCGTCGGCCCGGCCGCGCCGGCGCCTATTCGGCGGCGCTGCCCACCGGGGCGTCCGGATACGACAGCGGGCAGCTGGGGGCCAGTGCCTCCTGCGTCTCGGAGTCGACCTCGGTGAGGAACGTCGCGTGAAACCGGTTGATCATGTTGGACAGGCCGACCGTGAAGCAGAGCTCGATCATCTGCTCCTGCGAGAAGTGCTCCGCCAGGTTGCCGTACGTCGTGTCGTCGATGACGTTCATGCGCGTGGAGCGCTGGGCGTAGCGGACGACGGCCGCCTCGTCGGGCTCGTACACACCGTCTGGCAGCGGGTCGTCACCGAGGTGCGCGAGCTTGTCCTCCGTCAACCCTGCCGCTCGACCGAGCAGCACGTGGGTCGGGATTCAATAGTGGCACTCGTTGGTCACCGACGCCGTCAGGTAGGCAAGCTCCCGCTGCGCCGGTGAGACCGAGTTCTGGAAGTAGACGACGGTCCCGAACGCCACCATCGCCTGCAGCGCCCGCGGATGGTTGGCGATCGCGCGGTAGACGTTGGGGTCGACGCTGCGGCCTCTGGCGGCGCTCACCGCCTGCAGCACCTCCCGCGCGAGCGGGTCGGTGTCGGGGGCGTTGGAGTCGACGAGCGGCAGGCGTCCCATCGTCCAACGGTAGCGCTTGCGGTCGCGCCACTGGTGATGGGGCGGCACCCCGCGGACCGGGCGGCGCGGCCTCGCTGCTGGATGCGCTCGGCGACTGGAGCAGTCGACGTCCTGGTGAACAACGCCAGCGTCGGCGGGCAGGGGCGCTTCGCCGTCGAGCGTGATGTTGCGGCAGACCTCGCCATGGCGGCGCCACTCGGCTCTCGCGGTGCGTGGCGGCCATCACCGCCACTCGCCCCAGTTGGGCTGTCGCTCGCGGCGTTCAGCGACCGCACGCGGGTATCCGGGCCGGGTGTCGCTGACCCTGACGCAGATCGAGGCGCTGCTCGGAGCGCTGCCGGCAGCCGAAGCGGCCCGCTGCGGGGAGGCTGTCGTGCGTCGAGTCGTGGCCGACTCCCGGCAGGTGCAGCCCGGTGACCTCTACGCGGCCATCCCTGGCGCCAAGGCGGACGGGCACGACTTCGCTGCGGAGGCTGTCCGGCGGGGAGCGGCCGCCCTGCTCGTGCAGCGCGACCTGCCACTGCCGGTGGCGCAGCTACAGGTGCGCCGGGTTCGCGCCGTGCTCGGCCCGGTTGCAGCTGCGGTGCTGGGCGACCCGGGCGCGCGCCTTCCCCTGGTCGGCATCACCGGTACCAACGGGAAGACGACCACCACGCTGCTGCTGGTCGCCGCGCTGTCCGCCGTCGGCTGCCGTCGGCACGCTCGGCGCCCAGCTGTCGGGTGCCGGCGTCACGCTGCGCCGGCCGAGCTTGCTGACGACTCCGGAGGCGCCACAGTTACATGAACTGCTGCGGTGGGCGGTCGACGAGGGCGCCCGCGCTGGCGTGCTGGAGGCGAGCTCCATCGCGCTTGACCAGGGCCGGCTGGACGGGCTCCGCTTCACCTTGGCCGTCCACCTCGGCCTCGAGGCGGAGCACCTGGACTTTCACGGCACCATCGAGCAGTACTACGCCAGCAAGGCACTGCTGTTCGCACCTGCACGAACGGAGGCGGCGGTGGTGCGGGTGGACGACGAGTGGGGCGTCCGGCTCGCGGCGCAGGCCCAGGTACCACTGGTCACATTCGGCTACTCGCCCGCAGCTGACGTGCGGCTCGGCGGCGTCCGCTCGGGGCTGTCCGGCACTCAGGTTTCGCTGTCCGGTCGTGACGGCCTGCTCCGGCTCGAGATTCCCCTGCTCGGTCGAGTCAACGCTGTCAACGCGGCCGCGGCCTACCTCGCGGCTCGCCACCTCGGGCTTTCCCGCCAGCAGGCCGCCGAGGGGCTGGCCGCGGTCGAGCAGCCCGAGGGGCGGCACCGGCTGGTGCTGGGCGACGGCAGCCCGCTGGTGGTGGTCGACTACGCGCACACGCCCGGCGCGCTGCACGAGCTCATCGCGACCGCGCGCGGGCTCGCCTGCCCCGGCGGGCGGGTCGTGCTGGTGTTCGGCGGCCGAGGGGAGCGGGCGCGTGCCAAGCGGGCCGACCTGGGACGGGTCGCCGGCGAGGCCGACCTCGTCGTGCTGACCAGCGACAGCTGCGAGGTCGAGGACCTCGGCGCGGTGCTGGACGAGTACCGGCTCGGCCTGATGAGCACGGCCACCCCGGTGCTCGTCGAGCACGACCGGCGGGAAGCCATCGCGCTGGCACTGGCCAGGTGCCGGCAGGGAGACGTGGTCCTCGTGGCCGGCCGTGGCCACGAGACCAGGCTGACGGTGGACGGGACCACCCACGTCTTCGACGACCGGGTCGTCGCCCAGGAGCTGCTCGCCGAACGCGCGTCGCGGCGGGGCGGCGCACCCGTGCTGCAGCGCACGGGCTGAGCCGGACCCCCGCACGCGCGGGCGCGCCCTCCGGTCGGGTGATACTGCCCTGCAAACGAAAGGGAGTTCCGATGGCCAAGCACAAGGCACACGCCGAGCCGGAGCAGAAGATCCGTCACGAGCCGTAGCACGGGAACGGGAGCGCCCCTGCCGCCGCACCGCCGCGCCTCAAGAAGGCCCTGTACGAGCCGGAGCTGTTCCGCCTGCAGGCCGAGCTGGTGACGATGCAGGAGTGGGTCCGCGAGACCAAGGCGCGGATCGTCGTGATCTTCGAGGGCCGCGATGCCGCCGGCAAGGGAGGCGCCATCAAGCGGGTCAGTGAGTTCCTCAACCCCCGTATCGCGGACGATCGCGCTCCCCGCTCCCACCCACCGCCAGCAGGACCAGTGGTACTTCCAGCGCTACGTCGAGTACCTACCCGCCGCCGGTGAGATCGTGCTGATGGACCGCTCCTGGTACAACCGGGGCGGAGTCGAGCACATGATGGGGTTCTGCACCCCCAGAGAGCACTAGCGCTTCCTGGCGCAGTGCCCGGTCTTCGAGCGGCTGCTGATCGAGGACGGGATCATGCTGCGCAAGTACTGGTTCTCGGTCAGCGACGAGGAGCAGGAGCGCCGGTTCCGGGCGCGCCTGGCGGATCCGATGCGCCGGTGGAAGCTTTCGCCGATGGACCTGGAGTCGATCCGCCGCTGGGAGGAGTACTCCCGCCAAGGACGAGATGTTCGTCCACACCGACACCACGGAGTCGCCGTGGTGTGTCGTCGAGGCCGAGGACAAGCGGCGCGCCCGGATCAACATCATCGCCCACCTGCTGTCGACCGTGCCGTACTACGAGGTGGACCGCCCCGCCCTCGAGCTGCCGCACCGTCCGACGGCGGTCAACTACGTGCGGCCGCCCCGCGAGCTGTACCAGTCGGTGCCCGACCACGCAGCCACGTTGGGAAAGTCTCCGATGCATTAGGGCAGCCCCGTCGAGCCGACCGCACAGCCGCAGCCTGACTCAGAGGAACTGGTCGAGCGCCACGGCGAGGAACAGCAGAGTCAGGTACGTAATCGACAGGTGGAACAGGCGCATCGGTCTCGGGTCACGGCCGCGGCGCACCCGTGCCTGCAGTGCGAGCGCCTCGGCGACGAACCACCCGCCCAGCCCGACCGCGCTCGCCAGGTACAGCCACCCCGTCCCACCGACGAGCGCGAGGGCGAGCGATGCCGCGACCATCAGCACCGAGTAGACGAGGATCTTGCGAGCCACGACAGCGGGCGTTGCTACGACCGGCAGCATCGGCACACCAGCTGCCGCATAGTCGTCACGGAAGCGCATCGCCAAGGACCAGAAGTGTGGCGGGGTCCAGAGGAAGACGACGGCGAACAGCAGCACCGCGGGCAGGCCCACTCCCCCGGTGACGGCCGACCAGCCGATCAGCACCGGGAAGCAGCCGGCGGCTCCGCCGATGACGATGTTGGACGGCGTCCGCCGCTTGAGGCCGAGCGTGTAGACGAAGACGTAGAACAGGATCGCTGCGTCAGCGAGCAGTGCGGACGTGACGTTGACCGAGAGCGCCAGCAGCAGTGTCGACAGCGCACCGAGCACGATCCCGAAGCGCAGAGCGGCCACCGGCGACACCTCGTGCCGGGCAAGGGGCCGGGCCTGCGTGCGCTTCATCAGCTGGTCGATGTCGCGGTCGACGTAGCAGTTGATCGTGTTGGCGCTACCGGCGGCCAGCGCCCCGCCGACCAGCGTCGCGAGGACGAGCCAGACCGAGGGCATGCCGTGAGCAGCCAGCACCATGGCGGGGATGGTCGTCACCAGCAGCAGCTCGACGATGCGGGGCTTGGTCAGGGCGAGATAGGCCCGCAGCCTGCCGCCATGAGGCGGTCGGGGTGGCGCGGAGCTGTGCCGCAGCCGGCGCCCGCGCCGCGAGCCGGATGCGCCCGCGGCCGGCCGCCCTGGTGCAGCCGCAACGCTCACGCAAGCACCTCGTCAACGGTCCCGGGCGGCGCCCTGCCGCTACCCGGAGTCTAGTCCGCCACTCGTGACCATCGGTGGTCGGCCGGGGCCCAGGTCGGCCCAGGTCGGCACAAGTCCAAGTCGGACCAGGTCCAGGTCGGCCCAGGTCCAGCGAGACCAGCCTCTCGGCCAGGTAAACATCTGCTGCTTGTAGCGGAACGATGTGAGAGGCTGCCGCGTCCGGGTAGTGGCTGCGTGAGGAGCGGGGCCGCCGGCGTTTGCCCTCGAGGCCCGCTATTTGTCATACGGGTGTGCAAGCATGATCCATGTGCAGTGCCCGAGAGGAGCCCCACAGGTGACGACCACGGAGAAGCCTCGCACGACCGAGGCGAAGGGCTGGCACTCCCCGCTTGACGGGCAGGCAGTCGACGTCATCCGGGCTCTGGCAATGGATGCGGTCGAGGCAGCCGGCTCCGGGCACCCGGGCACGGCGATGAGCCTGGCTCCTGCGGCCTACCTGATCTTCCAAGAGCTGTTGCGCCACGACCCCACCGACCCGGGCTGGGTGGGTCGCGACAGGTTCGTGCTGTCCTGCGGGCACTCGAGCATCACCTTGTACGTAGAGCTGTTCCTGTCGGGCTACGGCCTCACCGTCGAGGACCTCAAGCTCTATCGGCAGTGGGGCAGCCGCACCCCCGGGCACCCCGAGCACGGGCACACCCTCGGCATCGAGACGACGTCGGGACCGCTCGGGCAGGGCGTCGCCACGGCGGTAGGGATGGCGATGGCCGCGCGGCGTGAGCGCGGGCTGCTCGACCCCGATGCGCCGGCCGGCGAGAGCCCCTTCGACCACACGATGTGGGTCATCTGCTCCGACGGCGACCTCGAGGAGGGGGTCAGCGCCGAGGCGAGCAGCCTCGCCGGCCACCAGAAGCTCGGCAACCTGGTGATGCTCTACGACGACAACCACATCTCCATCGAGGGCAATACCGACGTCGCCTTCAGCGAGGACGTGCTGAAGCGGTACGAGGCGTACGGGTGGCACACCCAGCGGGTCGACTCTTCCGAGGACGTCGATGCCCTGCGCGCGGCGCTGATTACGGCTCGCGATGTCACCGACCGGCCGAGCATCGTCGCGATGCGCAGCATCATCGGCTTTCCGGCCCCGCACGCGCAGAACACCGGCGCCTCGCACGGCGCCGCTCTGGGCGCTGAGGAGGTGGCGGCTACCAAGGCCGTGATGGGGATGGACCCGAACACCTCGTTCGACGTCCCCTCCGAGGTGCTCGAACACGCCCGCGGCGTCGTCAAGCGGGGCCGCGACGCGCACGCAGCCTGGAACAAGCGTTTCGACGCCTGGCGCAGTGCCAACCCCGACGGCGCGTCGCTGCTCGACCGGATGCAGAACCGGCGGCTGCCCGACGGCTGGCAGGCGGCCCTGCCTGTCTTCGAGGCCTCGGAGAAGGGAGTCGCCACCCGCAAGGCCTCCGGCGACGTGCTGTCGGCCCTGGCTGACGTCCTGCCGGAACTGTGGGGCGGGTCGGCCGACCTCGCCGGCTCCAACAACACGACGATGAAGGGTGCGGTCTCCTTCGAGCCCGAGACTGCCGACGACCGCAGCCCCTACGGCCGCACGCTGCACTTCGGCATCCGCGAGCACGCGATGGGCGCGGTCATGAACGGCATCACGGTGCACGGCGGCACCCGGGTGTACGGCGGCACGTTCCTCGTGTTCAGCGACTACATGCGCGGCGCCGTCCGCCTCGCCGCCATCATGAAGCTGCCGGTCACCTATGTCTGGACCCACGACTCGATCGGCCTCGGCGAGGACGGGCCGACCCACCAGCCGGTCGAGCAGCTGGCCTCGCTGCGCGCGGTCCCCGGGCTCGACATCGTGCGGCCGGCCGACGCCAACGAGACCGTGGTGGCCTGGCGGACGACGCTGGAGAAGACCGACGGCCCCGTCGGGCTGTGCCTGTCCCGGCAGAACCTGCCGACGCTCGACCGCAACGTCTGCGGCGCGGCTGAGGGAGCCGCCAAGGGCGGCTACGTGCTGCTCGAGGCCGGTTCCGGGCTGCCCGAGGTCGTGATCATTGCGACGGGGTCCGAGGTTGCGATCGCGCTCGCGGCACGGGAGCGGCTGGAGGCCGAGGGCACCCCGACCCGGGTGGTGTCGATGCCCTGCCAGGAGTGGTTTTTCGCGCAGGAAGACTCCTACCGCCAGAGCGTCCTGCCGCCAGCCCTCAAGGCACGGGTCAGTGTCGAGGCCGGCGTCGCCCAGGGGTGGCGTGAGATCGTCGGGGAGTCGGGCGAGATGGTCTCGCTAGAGCACTTCGGCGCCAGCGCCCCCTATCAGGTTCTCTACGAGCAGTACGGCATCACCCCGGAGCGAGTCGTCGCGGCCGCTCACTCGAGCCTGTCGAAGGTCGGCGCCACGTCCGGCTCGACCACCGGGAACTGAAGCGTCCGGGAACTGAAGGAGAACACGATGTCCGACCCGCTCCGCGCCCTGTCCGACGCCGGCCTCGCCGTCTGGCTCGACGATCTCAGCCGTGACCGCATCGCCACGGGCAACCTCACCGATCTCATCCGCGACCGGAGCCTGGTCGGCATCACGACCAACCCGACAATCTTCCAGAAGGCCATCACCGGCAGCGAGCTCTACGACCCTCAGCTGCGCGACCTCGCCGTGCGGGGGGTCGACGTCGGCGAGGCACTGCGCTCGCTCACGACAGCAGACGTCCGTGACGCGTGCGACGTCCTCCGGCCGGTCTACGATGCGACCGACGGCCTTGACGGCCGCGTCTCGATCGAGGTCGACCCCCGGATCGCGCACGACGGCGAGAAGACGATCGCCGAGGCTCGGGCGCTGTGGTGGCTGGTCGACCGGCCCAACCTGTTCATCAAGATTCCGGCGACCCTCGAGGGCATTGATGCGATCAGCCAGGCCCTCGCCGAGGGCATCAGCGTCAATGTCACCCTGATCTTCAGCCTCCAGCGCTACGCCGCCGTGCTCGAGGCGTTCATCGAAGGCGTCGAGCGTGCCCAGCGCTCCGGGCACGACATCTCCCGGCTGGGCTCGGTCGCCTCCTTCTTCGTCAGCCGCGTCGACACCGAGATCGACAAGCGCCTCGACAAGATCGGCGGCGATGCTGCCAAGCAGCTGCGCAGCAAGGCAGCTGTCGCCAATGCTCGCCTGGCCTACCAACACTTCGAGAAGACGATCGCCACCGACCGGTGGGCGGCGCTCGCCGCCGCCGGAGCAAAGCCGCAGCGTCCCCTGTGGGCCTCAACGGGCGTGAAGGATCCGACGCTGCCCGACACGCTGTACGTGACCGAGCTCGTCGCGGCCAACACCGTCAACACCATGCCCGAGCCGACCCTGCAGGCGGTCTACGAGCACGGCAAGGTCGAGCCCGACACCATCCGCGGCCACTACGCCGATGCCAAGCAGGTGCTGGACTCGCTCGCGCAGGTCGGCATCGACTACGACGACGTCGTCCAGGTGCTCGAGGACGAGGGCGTCACCAAGTTCGAGGACTCATGGGACGAGCTGATCGAGGCGATCCAGGGCCAGCTCGACGACAAGGGCAGCGACCAGACACCCGGCGAGACGGCAGCGGCTTCGTGATCATGCAAGCCCATGCGCACATGGGCGCGTCCGGCTGGCAGCAGTTCGTCGATGCGAGCGCTGACGCTTGTGGGGATGATCTGCGATGAAGGCAGCACCACCGCCCATCACCAACCCGATGCGCGACCCGCGAGACCGCCGGCTCCCGCGGATCCCTGACCCCTGCGCGTTGGTCGTCTTCGGCGTGACGGGTGACCTGGCCCGCAAGAAGCTCATCCCGGCGATCTACGACCTCGCCAACCGGGGGCTGCTGCCGCCGGGCTTCGTCCTGCTGGGCTTTGCCCGTCGCGACTGGGACCACGGCGACTTCGAAGAGCTGGCCAGAGATGCGGCCAAGGAGCACTCGCGCACGCAGTTCCGTGACGAGGTTTGGGCCCAGCTGTCCGAGTCAATCCTGTTCGTACCCGGGTCCTTTGACGACAACGAGGCCTTCGACCAGCTCTCCGAGACGTTGAAGGAGTGCCAGAAGACGCACGGCATCGGCGGCAACGCGGCGTTCTACCTCTCCATCCCGCCACCGGCGTTCCCGACCGTGCTCGAGCAGATGTCGCGCACCGGCATGGCCGACAACAAGGTGTCGGGCGGCTGGCGGCGGGTCGTCGTCGAAAAGCCATTCGGCCACGACCTGGAGTCCGCTCGCGAGTTGAATGCGCTCGTCGACAGCGTCTTCACGGCCGACCACGTCTTTCGCATCGACCACTACCTGGGCAAGGAGACGGTGCAGAACCTCATGGCTCTGCGCTTCGCCAACACGCTGTTCGAGCCGATCTGGAACAGCAACTTCATCGACTCGGTTCAGATCACCATGGCCGAGGACGTCGGCATCGGGGGCCGCGCCGGCTTCTATGACAGCGCCGGAGCCGCGCGCGACGTGCTGCAGAACCACATGCTCCAGCTGCTGGCGCTCACGGCGATGGAGGAGCCAATCGGTTTCGACGCCGACGCCCTGCGCGTGGAGAAGGTCAAGCTGCTCGGCGCCGTGTCGCTGCCCGAGGACCTCGAGAACCACGCGATACGGGGGCAGTACGAGCAGGGCTGGCTCGCCGGGGAGCGGGTGCCGGGCTACCGCGACGAGAAGGACGTGCCCAAGGACAGCAAGACCGAGACCTACGCCGCGGTGCGGCTGGGGATCGAGACGCGGCGCTGGGCAGGGGTGCCCTTCTACCTGCGCACCGGCAAGCGGCTGCCGCGCCGGGTCACCGAGATCGCCGTGTCGTTCAAGAAGGCGCCCCACCTGCCCTTTGCCGCTACCGACACCACCGAACTCGGCCACAACCAGCTGGTGGTGCGCGTGCAGCCCGACGAGGGAGTGACGCTGCGGTTCGGCTCGAAGGTGCCCGGCACGCTGATGGAGGTCCGCGACGTCTCCATGGACTTCCTCTACGGCGAGTCGTTCACGGAGGGCTCGCCCGAGGCCTACGAGCGGCTGATCCTCGACGTGCTGCTGGGTGACCAGAGCCTTTTCCCGCGCAACGCCGAGGTCGAGGACTCCTGGCGCGTCCTCGACCCGCTCGAGGAATTCTGGGCCGGGTCCGAGCCGCACATGTACCGCGCGGGGGAGTGGGGCCCCAAGGCCGCCGACGACATGCTGGCGCACGACGGCCGGTCCTGGCGGCGACCATGAGTCAGCCGGCACGGCCGGCGGTGGCGCGGACCCACTCACCGGTTGTCGTGGCTTCGCAGGAGGCGGCCGCATGACCACGTTGTGGGACACCAGCGGCACCGAGGTTGTCAAGGCCTTGTCCGCCGAACGCCGAGCCGCTGGCGCGGTCGCGTTCGGCCTCGCGCTGACCCTCGTCGTGGTCACCGACCAGCGCAGTGTCGACGAGGCCGAGACCGCAGCTACCACGGCAGCGTCGGCGCATCCGTGCCGGACCCTGTTCGTCGTCCGGCGTCACACCGAGGCACCCGATCCACGGCTCGACGCCGAGGTGCTGGTCGGCGACCGGCTCGGTCCGGGTGAGGCCGTCGTCATGCGGATGTACGGGCGGCTGGCGCTGCACGCCGAGTCGGTCGTCCTGCCCCTGCTCGCGCCCGATGCGCCGGTAGTCACCTGGTGGCACGACGCACCGCCCGACAAGATCGCGTACGACCCGCTGGGCGTGTTCGCCGACCGCCGGATCACCGACGTCATGCGCTGCAGCGATCCCCTCAAGGGCCTGCAGCAGCGCGCCGAGGACTACGCCCCGGGCGACACCGACCTGGCGTGGGCCAACATCACGGGCTGGCGCTCGCTCATCGCGGCGTCCTACGACTCGATGTCCGGGACGCCGCGCAGCGCCACGGTCACCGGCCCCGCGCACCCCAGCACGGCACTGATGATCGGTTGGCTACGCAGCCGGCTGAACATCGCGGTCGAGCTCGACCAGACCCGCGACTCGTTCATGAAGCAGGTGAAGGTCGTCCTTGATGACGACACCCTGATGGTCACCCGGCACGACAGGCGCTCCGCCGTGCTGCACCGCAGCGACCAGGGCGACCGGGTGCAGCCGCTGGCGACCCGCGACTTGGGCGACCTGCTGGCCGAAGAGGTGAAGCGCCTCGACGCCGACGGCGTCTACGCCGAGGCGCTGGAGGCCTGGACGGGCGTGAAGGGCCTCGCCCAGCGCTCACCCCTGCGCACCCACATCTGGCGTGACCCCATGCAGGAGGCAGCCGGCACTGACACGCCGGCTTCGGACGCGAACCCCGGCACCTCAGGGACGGCCGGCGCCCAGGGAGCCGCCCAGGAGAGGCCACCGGGCGCCCCTGCCCGGCGGGGTGGACGCACCAGGACCGGCGGGGCCAGCGCCGCCCGTGGCGATACGAAGCCAGCGGCAGCCGTCAGCGAGAGCAACGGGGCGGCGGCCAGTACGCCGGCCGACCAGGCGTGAGCCCGGCACCCACCGTCCTGGTGCACTCGACTGCGGACCTGGTGGCACATGCCTGCGCCGCCCGGCTGGTCACCAGGATCGTCAACTCGCAGGCGGCAAGGGGCACGGCCTCGGTCGTGCTGACGGGGGGCGGCATCGGCACGCAGGTGCTGGCCGCGCTCAACAGTTCGCCGGCGCGTGACGCCATCGACTGGCGTCGCCTCGACGTCTACTGGGGTGACGAGCGGTTCGTCCCCGCGAATGACGACGAGCGCAACGAGCGGCAGGCTCGCGAGGCGCTGCTCGACCACGTCGACATCGACCCGTCGCGCGTGTACCCGATGGATGCCGCAGACGGGCCCGGCGGCGACGACCCCGAGGCCGCGGCGCAGCGGTACGCCGACCTGCTAGCCGCGCGTAGCACTCCTGACGACCACGGGCCGGTCCCCCGCTTCGACGTCCTGATGCTCGGCCTCGGCCCGGAAGGGCACACCGCGTCGATCTTCCCGGACTCCCCCGCCGCGCACGACAAGGGGACAGTTGTCGCGGTTCATGACTGCCCCAAGCCGCCGCCCACGCGCATCAGCCTGACGTTCCGCTCGCTGCAGACGGCCGAGGACGTGTGGATGATTGCCAGCGGCGAGTCCAAGGCGGAGGCGCTTGCACACGCGCTGGGTGGGGCCGACGCCGTGCAGGTGCCCGCGGCCGGAGCCGTCGGCCGGACCCGCACCCTGTGGATGCTCGACGAGGCAGCCGCAAGCCAGCTCCCCTCGAGCCTTCGCCCGCGCTGACCGCGCGCCCTCGGCAGGGGCGCAATTGCACGGCGCTCCCTCGTGTGCGTGGCTATGACGCCGCCTGCAAGCGCCTCCGGAACCCGGCGTGTTCGCGGGACTCGCCGAGGTGAGACGCGGGACCGGCGGGCATTCGTGCCCGCGCTCGCGGCAGCCGGGAGCGCGGCGAGGCGGCCTACTGCTCGCGCAGCTTGGCCAGGGCCTCGGCGAGGATGGCCTCGCCGTCGGCCTCGTTGCGGCGCTCGCGCACGTAGGCGAGGTGAGTCTTGTACGGCTCGGTGCGCAACGGGGCCGGGGCATTGGCCTTGTCGGTGCCGGCGGGGCAGCCGCAGCGCGGGCAGTCCCAGCTCGTCGGGACCTCCGCGTCGTGCGCGAACGACGGACGGGTCTCGTGCCCGTTGAGGCACCAGAACGACACCCGCACACGAGGTTCGGTGCTGCCCCGCTCGCGTTCGCCCATGGGGCCGGCCCCTACGCGGCTTCCGCGAATGGCGCTTCCTCCAGCCACGACGTGCTCCTTGCCAAGTGCCGGGCCCAACGGTGAGGCGGGCTGTGCGCAGCCTACGGCGTCGGGGTCTGGCTTGGCAGTCCCTTGGCAGGTTCCGTACGCGGACGGGTGACGTCCAGCGCTGCATTTGCCGGGTCGACGTTGCCCAGCAGAGCAAGCACGGGAGCCGCCGACAGGTGGGGCCCGACCGGGCGGATTGTCGGCGTCTCGGCCAGCGGTACGAGCGCGGCATCGACCTGGACACCCTGCACAGCAAGGGCGACGGCTTGCGCTCGCTCGGCGGCGTCACTCTCCGCCAGCGCGGCCTGCAGCTCCTCGAGGTGCGGCTGACCTTGCGCAAGCGTGGTGATGCCTGGCAGCCCCGCCGCGCCCGGCCAACGCGGATCCAGCAGTGGCGCAAGCTCGCCACGCGTACCGGAGGGTGCCGGCTGAACCTGGAGCAGAGCCAGGTCCCAGGCTGCCGGCAGGCTGCCCGTGCCGTTCGCGCCACCCGGAGCTGCGATGACGCGCAGGTGCACGCCGCCGACCGCTAGCCCGGCGCCCAGCGCGCCGACGGCACGCCGTACCGGCTCCATGTCGGCGGCGAGCACGGTGAGCGTGGTCCCTTGCGGCATGCCCGCCCTGCTCAGAACGGCACGGCAGAGGGCTGCCGAAGCGGCGGCCTGGCTGGCGCCGGCACGGGCGCCTGCCGGGGCGGGCGCCCGAGTGACAGCCGGCGAGGTCGCTGGCGCCTGAGTTGCCGGGGAGGGTGAGACCGGGCTCTGGTCGGCGGCGGTGGCCACCGCCCCGTCGGTCGGCGCCACCTCCGCCGGCAGCAGCTGACCCAGTGCCGTCGACCCCGCCCCGAGGGCGGTGGCGACCGCGGGCCTGTCGACACAGGCGGCGAGGCCGGCCCGCACCGTTAGGCGACGCATCAGCGCACTTGCAGGACCGCGTGACCCGGCGACAAGCAGGGTGACGGTGCGACCGGGCGTCTGGGCCACCGCTGACCCTCGAGCAGGTGACGCAGTGGCGGTGTCAGTGTCAGTGTCAGTGGCTGCAGGGGCATCAGCGGCGGGTGCAGGTGTTGCCCCGCTCGGCGGCAGCAGGCGCGCCGCGGCGGCGTCGGCAGTGTCCGAACGCAGGTCCCATGCCAGGTCCGCGGTTCCCGACCTGACCTGCTCGAGAACGGCGGCGGGCGTGCGTCCGCCGCTCACGACGACCCGGTCGACGAGCGCCTGCCGGACCGCATCCGACGACGGGTCCCAGGCGGGGTTGCGGGTGAGCCGGTACAGCTCGCCCGCCTCCGGCACTCCGAAGCGGTAGGGCCCGTCACCCACGAGCTGCGTCACGTCCTGGCGGGCGGTCGGGACCGCCAGTTCGGCCGGCACCGGCGAGGTGGCCGGTTGAGCGAGCACTCCGACGAGGTCGGGCGCCGGGCGCAGCAGCCGCAGCTCGACCCGGTCGTCCCCCACCGCCACCAGACCCGGCACGGCCAGGGCGTCGACGACAGCAGCGGTCGGCCGCGCCGTACCCGACAGCCGGCGGCACGCCGCTGCATAGCCGGTGACGATCTGCCCCAGGTATCCGCGCGCGGCGGTGACGCGGCCGGGCAGGCACAGCCGCTTCAGGCCACGCACGACATCGGTGCTGGCGACCTTGCGCTGCGAGGGAACGTTCCACCTGACGTCGCCGCGCAGCTTGATCCGCACGACGCGCCCGCCCTCGAGCAGTTCGGGGGGCCCCGCAGCGAGGTCCGGCACCGGCGCCGGGGAGGCCGTTCCGTAGGAGTACAGCTGCCGGTAGGCCAGGCGTCCGAGCAGCAGGCTGGCATCATCCGTGGCGGCGCCGGGGTCCAGTTGCGCCCGGGTAGCGACCCCCACGATCGTCAGCGTGCCCCCCGGCCGGCCGGCCGGCGGCGACGGCGAGGTGGCCGGCGTGGGACCAGGCCCCGCGCGGGGGGCAGACGCGCTGCACCCGGCGAGCAGGCCCGCCATCACGCACGCCACGCCTGGCCCCAGGCGCCGGCTCAACCCGGTACGGAGCGCCACGGTGCTCACCCCCACAGCCGGAGCCGGACCGCCCGGCGGTGGCCGCCCGGCGGAGGCTGCACCGGCGCTGTCAGTGCTTGAGCAGCAGCCCGAGGCTGACGACGCACGCGAACCAGATCAAGCCGGTCGCGATCGTGAGCCGGTCGAGGTTCTTCTCCACCACCGACGACCCGCCGAGCGACGACGAGACCCCGCCGCCGAACAGGTTGGACAGGCCCCCGCCCTTCCCGCGGTGCAGCAGGACCAGCAGGATCATCAGCAGGCTGGCGATCAGCAAAATGATCGAGAGTGCAGCGGTCACTCCACCACCGTACGGACCCCGGCGTAGTGACACGTCGACGGATGGCCGTGGCCGCGGTCGATGAGCGGTGGCGGCTCGTCGATGCACCGCTGTCGCTCACCCTCGGACAGCTCGAGGAACTTCCAGCAGCGGGTTTGGAAGCGGCAGCCGCTGGGGGGGTTGGCCGGGCTCGGGACGTCGCCGGTGATGACGATGCGCTGGCGCTGGCGCTCCCGCGCCGGGTCCGGGATCGGAATGGCCGACAGCAATGCCTGGGTGTAGGGGTGGACCGGCTGCTCGAACAGGGTGTTGCGGTCGGCCAGCTCGACGACCTGCCCGAGGTACATCACCGCGACGCGGTCGGCGATGTGGCGCACCACCGACAAGTCGTGCGCGATGAACACGTACGCGATCCCGAGCCGGTCCTGCAGCTCCTGCAGCAGGTTGACCACGCCGGCCTGGATGGAGACGTCAAGGGCCGATACCGGCTCGTCCAGGATGATGACCTTGGGGTCGAGCGCCAGCGCCCGGGCGATGCCGATACGCTGCCGCTGGCCGCCGGAGAACTCGTGCGGGTAGCGGTTGCCGTGCTCCGGGTTGAGCCCCACCAGGCTGATCAGCTCACGTACCTTCTCAGCGCCGCCGTGGTGGTACAGGCCATGGATGCGCAGCGGCTCGGCGACGATGTCGCTCACCGTCATTCGGGGGTTGAGCGAGGCGTACGGGTCTTGGAACACGATCTGCAGGTCGCGCCGGACGTGGCGCATCTCGCTCGCCGACAGCGACGTGACGTTGCGCCCCTCGAACAGCACCTGCCCCGACGTCGCGGGCTGCAGGTTGAGAATGGCCCGCCCGGTCGTCGACTTGCCGCACCCGGACTCGCCGACGACCCCGAGCGTCTCGTTTGGCCACACGTCGAACGAGACGCCGCAGACGGCGTGCACCTGCCCGATCTCGCGCCGCAGCAGGCCGCCGCCCCGGATGGGGAAGTGCTTGACGAGGTCGCGTACCGACAGGATCGGGTCGCCCCGGTGCGACGGTGAGCCGTCGGTCTCGTATCCCGCAGCCGTGGCTGTCATCGAGGTCCGTCCCCAGGCACCGGTGCCTGCTCGCTCGCCGGCGGATGGTTGGTGCTCGTCGGTGTCGTCGGCCCGGCGTCAGTACCCGCCCGCACGGCTCCGACCCTGGCTCCCCCCGTGGCGGCCTCCCCTGCAGCTCCGCCGCCGGTGCCGGCTGCGGTGCCCGAGCCCGCCCCGATGCCCGCGTGCTCGCCGGCGAACAGCGCCCGCGAGTCCTCCTCGGTCAGCCCGAGCTGGTCCGAGAAGTGGCAGGCCGACAGGTGGTCGGGAGCGGCGGTCGGTGCCAGCGGAGGCTCCTCCCGCTCGCAGATGTCCTCGGCCAGCGGGCAGCGCGGCGTGAAGGGGCAGCCCGTCGGCAGGTTGATCAGCGACGGCGGCGAACCGGCGATGGGGGTCAGCTTGACCCGACGAGCCGAGTCCAGGCGCGGCATGCTTCCGAGCAGCCCGATGGTGTACGGCATTCGCGGGCGGTAGTAGACGTCCTCGACGGGCCCGACCTCCACCGGCTTGCCGGCGTACATCACAAGCACCTGGTCGGCCACCCCGGCCACCACGCCGAGGTCGTGAGTGATCAAGACGATGGCGGCGCCGGTCTCGGCCTGCGCGGTCTCCAGCGTCTCGAGGATCTGCGCCTGGACGGTCACGTCGAGGGCGGTCGTCGGCTCGTCGGCGATGATGACGTCGGGGTCGTTCGCCATCGCCATGGCGATCACCACCCGCTGCCGCATTCCGCCGGAGAACTCGTGCGGGTAGTTGTCGGCCCGCTCCTTGGGGTTGGGGATGCCGACGAGGCTGAGCAGCTCGGCGGCGCGGTCGCGGGCGGCCGGCTTGGGCACGTCGTGGTGGGCGAGAACCGCCTCGGCGATCTGCCGGCCGACCCGGTAGACGGGGTTGAGGGAGGTCATCGGGTCCTGGAAGATCATCGCAAGGTGCTCGCCCCGGTACCGGCTCAACACGGCGTCGCTCTGGCCGAGCAGCTCCTGGCCGCGGTAGCGGACTGAGCCGGACAGCCGCGCCGTCTTCGGCAGCAGCCCCATGATGGCGAGCGAGGTCACCGACTTGCCCGACCCCGACTCCCCCACAACGGCGAGCACCCGGCCGGGCTCGAGTTCGTAGCTCACACCCCGGACCGCCGCGACGACGCCGTCGTCGGTCGGAAAGCCGACGTGAAGGTTGTCGACGACGAGCAGGGGCGCGGCGGCTCCGGTGTCGGTGCTGGCGACCGGGGTCGCGCTGCCCGCAGTGCCCGTGCCCCGAGTATTCCCGGTACCCGCACCGCTAGCCGGCCCGGACTCCGGCCCCGGCTCTGAGCCGGACCGCCGGAAGGCGCCCTGCCGGTGGCGGGTCACGCCCGGACCCGCGTCTGCGTCGGGTCGAAAGCGTCTCGCAGCCCGTCACCGACGAAGTTGACGGTCAGGGCTACGAACACGATGTAGAGCCCGGGGAAGTAGAACAACCACGGACGGGTCGACGCCGCCTGCTGGCCGTCGCTGACGAGCAGCCCAAGGCTGGTGTCGGGCGGGCGGATGCCGACGCCGAGGAACGACAGCGCGCTCTCGGTGATGATCGCGACTGCCACGGCGATCGTTGCCGCAACGATGATCGGACCGAGCGCGTTGGGCAGCAGGTGCCGGAAGATGATGCGGCTGTTCGACGCCCCGAGGGCCCTGGCGGCCTCGACGTACTCCTTCTCCCGCAGGGAGAGGAACTGCCCGCGCACCGTCCGGCTGATCGGCGCCCACAGCAGCGCCGCAATGATCAAAGCGATGAAGACCCAACTGCCCGCGCTCGACGAGGCCTGGGCCGACACCGTGATGAGGATGACGATCGTCGGGATGGTCAGGACGAGGTCCACGATGCGCATGAGCGTGGCGTCGACCCACCCGCGGAAGAAGCCCGAGACGGCGCCCACCACCGTGCCCACGGCCGTCGAGACGAAGGCGACGAGCAGGGCCACCTGCACCGACTTGCGAGCGCCCCGCAGAACCTGCGCCAGGACGTCGTGACCGATCTCGTCAGTGCCCATCGGGTGCGTCACCGAGGGCGGCTGGGAGAAGTCGTTGGAGACGTCGGCGTACTGGTAGTGCCACAGGCGCCCGCCGACCAGGGCGATCAGGATCAGCAGGACGAACACGACCAGGCTGATCGTGGCCAGCCGGTGCTGCAGGAACCGGCGGACGATCAGCTGGCGCTGGGTGCGCGCCTTGACCGTGAACTCGCGCTCGACCGCACGGTTCTGGCGCTGCGGCGACTCCGGGGTCTCCTGCTGGTCGACGTGCTCGGCCGTCTCCTGCACGGCCGACCCACCGGGCGTACTCATCCGCTCAGGCATATCGGATCCTCGGGTCGAGCACCGCGTAGAGGACATCGGCAACGAGGTTGGCGATGATGACGAACAGCGCGGAGATCATCAGCACCGCGAGGATGCGGTTCAGGTCGACGTCGTTCGCGCTGTCGACGAGCATCTCGCCCATCCCGTGCCAGGCGAACACCTTCTCGGTGATGATCGCGCCGCCGAGGATGCTGCCGGTGTCGAGGGCGATGACCGTGACGGTCGGGATCAGCGCGGTGCGCAGTGCGTGGCGCCGCATGACGGTCCCCCGGCGCAGCCCCTTGGCTCGGGCGAGCCGGACGTAGTCGCTGTCGAGGACGTCGAGCATCGAGGCTCGCTGGTAGCGGCTCCACCCGGCGTAGGTGATCGCCGCGAGGGCGATGGTGGGCAGCACGAGGTGGCCTGCGTAGTCGCCAACCCGGCCAAGGAAGTTGCCCGAGTAGTCCGGCGTTGCGTCACCGATCGTCGAGATCACGTTGCTCCCCACCGCGTCGTTGAACTTGAGCGCGATGATCTCTTTGAGCAGCCCGGCGAGCCAGAACACCGGCATCGACAAGAACAGGAAGCCGAGGAACGTGAAGGCGTAGTCGATGAAGGAGTATTGCCGGACCGCCGACACCACGCCGATGACGATCGCAAGCACGGCGGCCACGACGATGGCGAGCACGACCATCCGCATCGTCACGCCGAAACGCCGGAACAGGTCCTCGCGCACGTCGATGCCCTTGGTGGAGAGCCCGAAGTTGCCGGTGACGAAGTTGCTCAGCCAGTGCCAGTAGCGCTGGGGCAGCGGGCGGTCGAGCCAGAGTTGATGCTCGCGCGCCTGGATGACGAACTCGGGGGTGCCGGGCCGGCGAACGTCGCCCAACGGGTCGCCGGAGAAGGCGACGAGCAGGAACACGACGATCGACGACGCGATCAGGACCGGGATCGCCACCAGCAGCCGGCGGATCACGTAATAGAGCATCTACCCCCCTTGGTGCCGTGACGGGTACAGGCGTGCGGCGGTCGACTGCCGGGCCCCTGTTTGGGCAGGAGCACTGTCGAGGCTGGAGTGTGCACCAGACACCGACACGTTCGCGATGCGGGTGCCTGGGCGGCCGCCTCTGGAACGCCGGTCCACCAGCGGCGGGGGGGGCCCCCCCCCCACCCCCCCCCCCCCCGCGGGGGGGCGCGCCCCGCCGGGCGCCCCCCGCCGCTGATTCCTGACAGCCGCGGGTGAGGCCGTTACTTGGTTCAGCCCGCAACCGGCTACAAGCCCTACTGCTTGAGGCCCCAGGTGCCCGAGCTCTCGAACGGGCCCTCCTGGGAGGCGTTGTCGGTGATGTTGCCGAACTTCTTGTCGTAGGCGATGAAGGTCGGCTTCTGGTACAGCGGGATGGTCGGCATGTCCTTCCACAGCAGCGCGTCGACCTGGTTCCAGGTGTCGGTGACTGCCTTCGGGTCGAGCCCGGACACCGCCTGCTTGATCAGCTTGTCGACCT
>JAABVA010000291.1_pt1 | contig 65257 bp, 68 predicted proteins | sample 5560331 | NCBI WGS metagenome assembly JAABVA01 (sample SAMN12812661, study PRJNA571458) | rock metagenome | isolation source: Antarctica rocks | place: Antarctica: Victoria Land, Mt New Zealand sud | collected 2016-01-07
CGGGAACAAATGATGAAACAAGTCAATAAGCATAGAAAAGAAGTTGATTACGAGATCGAATCAAAGATGTTTCTGAATGAAAGAAACATCGTTACAGCGAGATCTTTCAAGAAGCTAGATGACAAAATGCTCGATTCTTTCATCAATCTAGATCTCGTCAACTCTTCATATAAACTGAAATTATCAGAGTCTATGCATGTTCATGATGTATTTCATTCTGATCTGCTTCGCTCTGTCGTCGACGATCTCTTGCCTGATCAAAAGAACGAATTCTCAGATTCAATAGTGATAAACGACGAAGACGAGTGAGAAATCGATGATATATTGAATTTTCGTCGATATCGAAGACGACTTCAGTATAGAGTCAAATGAAATGACTATGACAATGATCTCAATTGATACAACGCTGATGACGACGAATTTATGAACGCTCAGGAGATCGTTGACGATTTTCATATTCGATACTCGAACAAATCGCGCTAATCGACAATTCAATCAATCACGATTTAACAGGCCTGAGCCTGTGAAATCATGATTGGGCAATCAATCGAGTCGAGCAGGAAATACATTCATGCGGACATGAATCGTCGAAGGAAGAAGGTAATGTCACGATCCTAGCCTTGTCAGGCTCAGCCTTCTAGCCTTATCAGGCCTATCCTCGCTCCGTCACCCTGACTAGTCCCTATTGAGCCTAGCGTCGGCTGAGAAACACACATATGTAGCCAGCTTCTTTCTCGTAGCTATCTTTCTTTCTTAGCATTTATCTTCTAGTTAAATGACACCCCTATCTGACTCGCTCTAGGCAGGCTTCTAACAACAGTCTTCGAAGCAATGATTTCTAACATCTTATCTCACTCTGCTTCAATGAAATCATTGATGAACTGTAGCTTTCAAGTGATCTTTGATCAAGAAGCTTGAACGCTGATCATTTGATGAGTGATCTTTCATTTCTTGTTATGATCATCTCTTTTGCTGATTGCATTCTTCAGCAATTGCTTGAAGTCTCATATATTGAAGAAACTACTAGTCTGAGTTTCTATGAAAGTTGATCATTCAATTCGTTTATCAACTTGAAGACAGATGAAAATCTTGAGCGTTGAATCAGCAATTCGATTCTTCAACTTCATAGTCTCGATATTCGAAGTAGAAAGTTCGTCAACGATGTCTTTAACTTCTCTTTTCTCTTTACGATGACGTAGAGTCTCTTCTTCATCAAATCGAGCAATCTCTGCAGATCGAGCTCTTTTCTCTTGTTCTATCTGAGCTCTGACACGATCTGCAGCATTCGCTCGTCGCTGAAGCTCAGCGACGTGAGTCTCGCGTGCTTTCTTCGCTGCTTTGAAATTATCAATGATATGTTTCTTGAAATTGCGAAAGCAATTGACTTTGACAGCAGCGTCTGCAGTGTTTGCTTTGACAGCAGTCTCTACAATGATTCTAGCAGCGACGTCTGCTTTGACTTTGCGAGCAACGTCTGCTTTGGCTTTGCCAGAAGGTTTCTTCGATCTTGATGAGATGCTTGAGGGAATGAGTGAATTCTCCAGAGGTAGATTCTGACTTCGGCGTGACGACGGCATGATGGCTTCGGGGGTCGGGGGGACTAAAAGGATGTCAGCACTGTGAAAGGGTTGAACAGCTTCAAATTTACCGATTTGATTTTTCTATTGAGAATGTCAAGAATGTCTGAATTCAATAGTAAATTTGGGGGGGGGCGCGACAATTGCGATGCCAAGGAATCCATAGCTTTCTGCACACGCTAATACCCCTATTTCACATTGAGTGTTCCGGATTTTAGAATTTCCAAAATCGAGGGTTCACCTTCTGCAAATTTTGCCCTGCAACCAACCAATTTGCTGGAGAAGCCTAACCACCACCTCACAGACCTTTAACTCCTTTCATTTGGTATGGAATATGAGGTTATACAAAGACGGCCCCTTCATGTAAATCTAACGTGTTGCAGGATCAATTCCAGCGCGATTCCAGAGCTCTACGAGTATGGTTCCCCCTCTTGCCTTCACTCAGAAGGATCGAATAGCAGTGCATCTACAGCAGGGACTGTCGCCTAAGGTCATTGCCGACGTCGAAGGGGTCACTGATAGAACTGTCAGAAAGATCAGAGGTAGATTAAAAACATACGGTCAGCACTCACCTCCTAAAATGAGTGCTATGGGAGAGGCGCCCTTGATTCATTCTGCTGCCAGGATTGGTCTTCGGCATTTCCTAGAAGGTCAGCCATGATCATATCAGGATGAGATGCTATACTACCTCTTCGACGACTGGGGCATCACCGTCGCTCTTTCCACCCTATTCAACGCTCTAAAGATCATGAAAATCAATCGAAAATGCCTTAAACGGGAGGCTTTGGAGCGCTCGCAGGAGTGTCGAAATCTATACTTCCTAGACGTCAGTCAGTTCACTCACGAAATGCTCGTGTTTCTGGATGAGAGTGCAGCCAACGAACATACGATGCATCGTAAACGTGGCTGGGCCCCCTATGGCATATCGCCACGTATAATCCGACCAGTCAAACGAAGCGAAAGATGGAGCATTCTACCGGCCTACTGCTCTGACGACATTCTGGCCAGACATATACATCAGGGGGGTATTTCTGAAGCTCGCTTTGAATGGTTCCTGGCGAACGAGGTACTTCCAAGATGCAGTCGCTTTTCAGGGCCTAAATCGGTGTTGATTCTCGACAACGCTTCTGTGCATCACACTCAGGTGAGTGACGTCGACGTCGAGCTGAGCCCTGCTAACTATCAGTAGGAAGTCAAAGATCTATGCCGTCAGGCCGGTGTGATCTTACTATATCTGCCACCCCACTCCCCTGACTTCAACCCCATTGAAGAGTTCTTTTCAGTGATTAAGGCCTGGCTCAAAAGACATTACAAGCTGGCGGAAGACATGAGTTTTGAAGCCTATTTGCATATGGCGGTGAAAGCTTGTAGCAAGGGTCATTTTGCAGCCGGTCACTTCAGGCACGCGGGCATAACAGTAAATATAGATACGGATTGATTTGTTTCCTTGTCAATACTTCGTATGTCTACTATTTTGACTGATATGACAGGTACTTTCGAGTAAATGTATACTTAATAAACTATATACTCTATAATTCACGATCACCAAATATACTACTGTTCCAAAAAGTCAAACTTCTCAAGCTTCTCGCCATCTAGTGATATATTCAGGTCCACCCAATCTGATTTCTTAAAGCCGTGAGCCTGACCCCTGCTGTCGCCGTGGCTGGGTCATCGGTGACAGCTGTTGCTTTGACGGCAGCTGCTTTGGAAGGGGCTTTGGAAGTAGTTTCCTGCTCCGGAAGGCTTCGCATCTTCGCCGATTGCCTGCGTTTGTTTGCTGACTGTAGTCTAGCCATGACTAAATGAAATGAAGATTTATATATATGACTGTTTGGTTTTATCCGATCCTTCTGGGTGAGGGGGGGGCATAGAGCTCTGGAATCGCGCTGGAATGCGCTGAAATTGATCCTGCAACACGTTAGATTTACATGAAGGGGCCGTCTTTGTATAACCTCATATTACATACCAAATGGAAGGAGTTAAAGGTCTGTGGGGTGGTGGCTAGGCTTCTCCAGCGAGTTGGTTGGTTGCGGGGCAAAATTTGCAGAGGTGGATTCTCGATTTTGGAAATTCTAAAATCCGGAACACTCAATGTGAAATAGGGGTAATGGTAAAATTCAGTAATAACCGGTAAAACTGCGTCATTGGCTCTGTGTAAGGTAATCATAGAAATGTCCACAAACATTATGGAACGACAATGCAGCAATTGTTTGTTGCAGGTTGAGAATTGTTGCTGAGATATTGAACACAAAATCAATTGAAGCTGTAGTCCTTTTTTATTCCTTGCGAAGCAACTGTGCATTTTATCTTTTCTTCCATTCCAAATGTCTTCCGGAGGGCAGCAAAAGACTGGTGAGTGAGCCATGGTTGCGCCGGACGTCACCTTGCCTCGGGGAATTGTGGCTGACATGTTTTTTGTCTCCCATCTAGCCATTCTCTCCGTCTACAACAAGACCGGACTACTAGATCTAGCAAAAGGGCTGATCAAGCACAACATACGACTGTTGGCGTCCGGAGGAACTGCAAAATTGATTAGGGAAGCAGGATTCGACGTGGAGTGAGTGCAGATCCAAATTCTTAGTAGGATTGAGGGTAGGTACTGAGATTTGGGGCCGTGGGTAGGGATGTATCAGCTATCACCCATGCGCCAGAAATGCTGTCAGGCAGGGTCAAGACCCTTCATCCTGCAGTCCACGCCGGAATTCTTGCACGAGACCTTGCATCGGACGAAAAGGACCTAGCGGAGCAGAATATCAACAAAGTAGACTATGTGGTCTGTAACCTGTACCCGTTCAAGGACACCATTGCGAAGATAAACGTTACTATCCCAGAGGCTGTGGAGGAAATCGATGTGGGAGGAGTAACACTCATCCGAGCTGCCGCAAAGAACCACTTTAGAGTCACGATCCTGAGCGATCCAGAAGACTATCCCGAATTCTTGCAAGAATTGAGCAAAGGAGAAGTCACCTCAAGGAGTCGGCAATTGTACGCCCTAAAGGCCTTTGAGCACACCGCAGACTACGACGCCGCAATCGCAGACTTCTTCCGCAAAAAGTACGCTGGCGATGGCATCAAACATCTCTCCCTCCGCTACGGGGCAAACCCGCACCAGAAACCCGCGTCTGCATTCGTCAAATCCGGCCAACTTCCTTTCAAAGTCCTCTGCGGCTCCCCCGGCTACATTAATCTCCTAGACTCGCTCAATGCCTGGCCTTTGGTAAAAGAACTGAAAGAAGCCCTTAACCTCCCCGCCGCAGCAAGCTTCAAGCACGTTTCGCCCGCCGGCGCCGCCATCGGTGTGCCCATGAACGACAAAGAACGCCACGTCTGCATGGTCGACGACATCGAGGGCCTCGAGACTTCCGGCCTAGCGCAAGCCTACGCCCGTGCCCGCGGTGCGGACAGGATGTCAAGTTTCGGGGACATCATCGCCCTATCCGACACAGTCGATGTCCCGACCGCCAAAATTATCTCCCGCGAAGTCTCCGACGGCGTCATCGCGCCCGCATATTCGCCCGAAGCTCTAGAGATCCTCTCGAAGAAAAAAGGCGGGAAATACATGATATTGCAAATCGACCCCTCGTACACCCCTCCCCCCACCGAAACCCGCACGGTCCACGGCGTCCAGCTCCAACAGCATCGCAACGACGTCTCCATTGCCCCCGCTTCCACCTTCTCCGCCATCATCACCCCAAAAGACAGCCCCCCGCTTCCCTCTTCCGCCCTCCGCGATCTCACCGTCGCGACTATCGCGCTCAAATACACGCAGTCGAATTCCGTCTGCTACGCCCTGAACGGGCAAGTTATCGGCCTCGGCGCCGGCCAGCAGAGCCGTATTCACTGCACGAGATTAGCGGGCGACAAGGCGGATAATTGGTGGATGCGGTTTCATGAGCGGGCGCTGGGCCTACGGTGGAAGAAGGGCGCGAAGAGACCGGATAAGAGCAATGCGATTGATATGCTGTGCAGCGGGCAAACGCCCCGATCCGCCATGGAAAAGGAAGACTACGAGCGCAATTTTGAGGAAGTCCCCACTCCATTCACAGCCGAGGAGCGGGATGCATGGCTCAAGCAATTGAAAGACGTTGTCGTGTCCAGCGACGCTTTCGTAAGCCCCCCCTTTCCCCTTTCCCCGTTCCCCCTTCGTACTTCACCTTTCCCAGAATTCTCAAACCTACAATATCTACTACCCCATTGACTAACCAGCCCGAAACACCACCAGTTCCCCTTTACGGACAACATCCACCGCGCCGCCCGCTCCGGCGTGCGGTACATTGCAGCGCCGACGGGGAGTCAGAACGACCGGGCGGTGTTTGATGCGGCGCAGGGCTTGGGGATTACGTTTGTGGAGCAGAGCGTTAGGTTGTTCCATCATTAGATGGAGTGGGTCGAAGGATGGGGGTGGTTGGGGGAACGGGTTTCAAGTGGGAGTGATGAGGATAGGGGATTGATGGAAATGAAGAATGTGAATGTGTTGAGATAGTCAGGCTACTCAACTACGTCCCTTCCCAAAACACAATCTATAACAAAGCTTAAGGACCATCGGGGTATTCGGACTATAAATCCTTTCCATCCCATCCTACGAGATGCAGAGCAGCGCAGAGCAGAGATTCCAACCACACAATCGCCGAGGAGTCCCCTACGAGATACTCCCCCTCCTCCCCAGCCCCCCAACCGCCAACCTCCTCCCAATATTCCCAAAACACACACAACTACAAAACAGCACACTCGCAATCCACGTCCCTACCCCAACAATCTCATTACTAACAAACCCCTCATACCCCACTCTTTCATACGACATATTCACCGCAGCCGCAGCGGCGCCGGCATAAGGCGAGGGCGCAGCAGCAGGGGGGGCAGGAACCATGTCCGGGTTCAGGCCGAGGAGGACAGCGGTGCCGGCGATGCCGACGAGGGCGGAGAGTAGGAAGCCTGGTTTGGAACGGTCGACTAGGTACCAGAGCACTGGGTTGACGAGGGCGAGGGTGAGGGAGACTTGGAGGGTGGATTGCCAGGGGAGTTTGCGCTTGAGAGGGAAGGGGTTAGCTGGATATGAACGATGAGGGATGGTTTGAAGGGGGGGGGCCGGGGTGACGGGAGGGCCTTACGATGGCGAATGCAATGCCAATAAATGCGCCCATGCTGCGGACGACGGGGTTCCAGTCTGCACCTAGGTCGCTTCCTGGCGAGGAGAGGGGATTCTCGTCATCTTCGGCGCTGGTTCTGGACTCTTTTGGTTGTTTCTTGGGGACTGTGGTATCCGTGTCTTTGCCCAAAGCCTCGTCCCAGAGTATATCGACCCATGGGAGCAAACTTCCCAGTAGAATACCAGCAACGCCCCAGGATGTCAAATATCGCCACGAGTAGCCCTCAATGCCTTCCATCTTCACCGGTGCCACCTGTTGGGTGTCATGCAGTTGTGTGGTGATAAGCCCGTATGCTACACCGAAGAAGAAAAGCAGTATTGTCCGCAGCGTAAGTGGCATGACACGGTCGCGATAGATGTGAGGGTGATGGTGGGAGGATGGTGATCTCTGTAGCTTAGGCTGAGGAAATGCACCAATACTGGGTACTTTCAAGTTGTCGGCATTGGTACGTAAGGAGGGTGTCTGAGCACCGGTACCCCAGGGAGTCGCCGGAGCGTTCTCATTACCGTAAGGGGAGTAAATTCCGTAGAGAGTTGAGGAGGTGAGATTGAGGATGGAACGTGTCCTGCTCGCAGTTTTGTCGCCGTCTGCTTCCGCTTCGAGGCGGGAGTAGTCGCTGGAGGTTCGAGAGGGTGTTGGCGGGGCCGAGGAGCCGGTCGAGGTCGGTGTGAGCTGAAAGGAGCGGCGCGGTTCAGGGCGGAGCAACGGTGGGGAGTTCATCATTGCTGGGGATTTACGTGTTGGAAGGTAGGTAGGTAGGTAGGTATATTGCCTGTCTCTCTGGGAGCATATAATTATATGGATATAGCTGTTATCCCCTTCTACGGGAATTGGGGATCATGAATGATGCGATGAAAAAGCTTGAGCTTGCAATGATATATAGTCCAAGTGCGTTGAAGACAGTAGAGAGTAGAGAGATAGAGATAGAGAGTGGTCGGTGTAAGTGTTGGGTATTATTGTTCGTATTCGGGATTAGGAGAGGGGGAATGCATGCTTAGTAAGGGTTGAGAGGTACGAGTATTCCGTACAGTACGGAATAGAGACTTCTCCAGCTGGAGAGATTGAAAAAGCTGCTGACAGCGCAAAGTTGTTGGGGCATGTGATGGTCCGCCGTCCCTCCAAGCATAAGCATGTGAAAATGACTGCAACGAAGAATCCCCCCCCCTGCAGTTCCTCAACCGCCAAACACCCCCCCCCCGCCAGTTGCTGGAATACAGTAATTCAAAATTGAATATAAACACTCCAAATGTGAGGTAGGTAGATCGACTTTGTGTGAGACTTCTACTCTGTACAATGTTCGAAAAAGTCCTTGAGCCTTCAGCCCTCCCCACCCTCCCTAATCTGTAAGGTTGGAATGTAATCCAAATCGGCCCGTGGGGAACCGTGTGTCCTACAGTAGAGCACGATTCTGTGTACTCCTCCGTGACCGGTTCCTGATTCCCCTATCCTAACCATAATAACCATAGTACCTAATCCTCAATCATCGCATCTTCCTCACTCAAGTCTTCCCCTTCTCCCTCACTGTCTTCCAGTCCACTGTCATCATCTGTCATCTGATCATCATCCCGACTCTCTCCAAGCAGATCCAGATCCAGATCATCCAGACCCTCCTCATGCCTTTCGTCATCCCCGCTCCGGTCCACCCGCGTGCCTTGGTTGTCGCTGTGCTTGAGGCGCTTCCTTGACATACGTTCCGCAGTTTCCTCGTCCTCGCCGTAGCCCTTCGCTTTCCTCTTTCGCCGTCGATAGCCCTTGACGAGCCCCCCTAAAGTCCCTCCCACCTCGTCCCGAGCTAGTCTTCTGATAGCGCGGTCGATTGACTTCTTTTGGCTCAATGCTTCTGCGCCGAAATCCTCCGTCTCGTCTGGATTTGGTAGTAAACCACCAGGACCCCAAGTACGCTCGGCACGCTCATCTTCGGTATCGTAATCGTCTGGTAAGTCCTTGATACGCTTCATCGCAGTAAAACCGAACGAGCTACTTTCTGCTCTCTTTCTTCTACGGGCTATGCTATGTTCCACAGAAATTTGCTGGTGTAGGATATGGTCGATACGCATCTTCCTGTTCATATTCACCGCTTTCTGGTGCGAAGTTTCTGGGCGGGGTCGCCGCTGGCTTGCGTTATTGGGGTTACCCGTATGAAGGACTGGATGGCTTAGGCCGGGTGGTGCCGCAGGTGACAAATTCGGGATATGGTCCATGCGCGTCTTGAAGATTATACGTTGAGGATTCGATGACTCGTGTCTATCTCCTACATGACGTCCAGTGTCATGGCGTATGATAGGAGAAGACTCGTCGATTTTGCCGTTCATAGTAACTTCTTTACCTTCATAGCCATCTTCCATCGGCTTTGACGGCACGACAACCATAGGTGGAGGCGATGGTGTATGATCGGTATCTGAAAGAAGAAGTGGCCCACCTTCATCAACCGTAGAATTTTGGCCTAGGCGTAGATTAGCTTTGTTGGAATAGGAAATTTGCGAACGGAAGAATATATGTGAAAGATGCTTCGGGTTGTCAACTCAACTACCACTATTAATCAAAAGTGTTCAAAGCATAACCGACTTCAGTAGCGCCCGGACCTAGCGGTTATGCTTCAAACACTTTTAACTAGTAGTGGTGAACGTCGCTTGTCTGAATACGTACCCTTTTTGCCTCTCTTCATAGGTGGCCCAACTGTTTCATCTTCTTCCAAGATACGTTTCCTTTCTTGTCTCTTCATCTCCCCGTACGCCTTTTCTGACTCTGTATCCACATTCTCTGCGTTTGCTTGCTCCTCCGTCAGATGTTCGAAAGGAGGAACCTTTAAAGGTAGCCCACCGGTAGCATCTCCATGCTGCCCTCGGCCAAATGGGTTGTTCTCCGCTGCTTGGCCCGAGAAATCACTCTCTAAATAATACCAGATGAGCCAGAGGAAGGCCTTTGCCCTACTCCGACTGCTCAAGGTACCTCGCATGACCAAATCGAAGAAATCTCTTGGCGGAAAGAAGTGGGTTTCCGATATTTTAGGGGCGTACTGGGAGAGCACGAATATGAGATTAACGGGATTGGTTCGAGGAACTGGGAACGCCTTTATTTTTTCGATTGTGCTGGGTTGGTGCATGTCTTCAGAGGCACCTTTGAGTATCGACTTTAGTCGAGGTGCATCCTGCAACTGTTTGTATGCGTTTGGGTCCTGGTGAGCTTGTAAGGAGGGAATGGAATGATATGTTCGAAGTTGAGCACGCATTTCAGGGAAGACTAAGCTCAGTTAGCGGAGTAAATGATTCCGCCCATTCAGGGGTCCCTTACAGTTAAGAGTAGTGTTCATTCTACCAACATTGACTAACAAGCAAACCATTGCCATGTTCAGAGCAGCTGTTCGGTCCGTCGTGAGCTTGTCCTTGAGTATTCTGCTCGTCTTACTGCTTCTGGCCATTGCATCTATATATATGTCCGCAAATGTATAACCCCTCGATCCATCTGAAGCCATTGTAAATACAGGCGTCTTGTCTTCGAAGACGCAACGTAGAAAGGCGAACTGTATGTCTCTTCTCCATAGCGGAATGCCATCTTCCTTCTTTAAATGCCTGATCTTATTTCCTGAGTACACAGAGCCAATGGTGCCATTGGCATTACGTCGAGTGTGCGCGACAGTCATGGTGTGTGAGGGATTGACCTCAGCTGCTCGGGTGTAGGAGTCATTCTGAACGCTGGTTTCGTCCTCCGCCTGTTCTTTCCCCCCCTCTTGTATCCAGATCATTCCGCCCTTCGGCGCAGTACCAGATTTTGTAACCACAGGTGTTCCTGGTGGGCGACGGTATCTTGGTGCAGGTTCTGCAGCAGCAAGTACATGCTGCAAGCTTTGTCTCGGATCTGGTTCGTCGGTCCGGATGGGCGAAGAGATAGAGGCAGCATGCCGCCTTCCTCGAGATTCAACTTCCATTTCAGAGTTGGAGAATACGGGGCTGGACGATTGCGGATCGAACAAAGCGCTGCGCTCTTTGAGTGGCGGACTATGCACGGACTCGAGAGTTGCGGTCATGATCTTTATGGACAATATCCCAACGTCGTCATCCTTGCTGGCAGCTGTTGCACTGTGGCAGGCAAGCTTTTGACCAAGGTTGGGGGGGTAATGGTCATCTGCCGTGACGATACTCCACCTAGAGAAACGACTCTGTGCATAACCATTTGTAGGTCATGTTGGATGGATGCGCTCATCAGGGCCGGATTGACTTGGTGCCGGGATTCCAGATAAAGCATCGTGAGAATCTTGGCCCGAGCGCCGACAATTAGCGTGATTTGAGAGCCTCACGTCGTGGATTACACGGTACACCAGTTTGAGCTCCAAGCAGCAAGGTGCCACAGTCATGTTGCGACGCTCCACGGTCACGGTCACGATCACATCTTGAACAGTTGGGAAGCTAGATAAATGCAAATTTGTATTGCTGATCGAGCTACGAAATCCGATACTGCTTTTTCGGGGGTAATTCCCAAGCCCTAGATCATCGAATCCTATGATTGTCTGGCTTAGCGACATGCTGCCTGCTGTCTATAAGCCTTCACAGGCATCGCCGGCTGCTCAAAGTACGGCTGAGAGCGTTTCCCAAACATCAAACATGACCGTGCGCTCATAACCGAGCAACGCTGGGTATGCCCATCATGAACGCCAATCGCAGATGCCGTCTATCGCTAATAAAGTCGTCAAAACACCCAGCCCTCCGTAGGCTCGAAGGACTTCATCTAGATGTGTTAGACTTAATAAAGGATTATGGTGATCGAAGGCTAGAGGTGTCGCTTTTAGACCGCAAAGCTTAGTTAGAATAAACCAAGCCGAAAGAAAGCACGTTGGATATCGCTCTGAAAGGGATAGAAATCTATGGGGATGCCGTATTGTTCGTTTTTCGCGGATACGCCAGAGACTCGATATGGTGCCACCACGATTGTGGCAAGATGTGCATATGATGAAACGCCCGCATTGGCGACGATGCCAATCTACCAGCTTCCGAGAGCCCTCTTTAATCCCATGAGAGTAAAGTCATGCCGGATGTGTGAGGCCAGTTGCGAACCCGGGTATAAGCCGACAAGATCTAAGATATGCAAATCGACGAGAGCGCCTTCCTTGCCGCATGAAGACGATCACGAAGGCCAGAACGAGGTCCTAGAAGTCCGAGAGCGAATTGTTTGATAGGCCGTCGAAGATGAGTGAAAATGAATTTATTGAAATGCGACCTGGAGAACTTGAAGAATTGCAAGGCTGAGGGAAGAATGTGTAAGTGGGATTCGTGAGGTTGTGTCTGACTCGGCAGAACAGGATACCTGGTGTTGTCGGTGTGGAAGAATTGCTTTCGGTATATGAAGCTCCATCAAAGCCATATCGATGAAGCTTCAAGACATTCACCACCAGGAAGATTGGCCTCCGGGTCCAGATGGATTGCCATAACTGCCCCCGAAGCCTCCTCCATAGCCTCCACCGCCTCCATAAGCTGGAGCGGCACCACCATAGCCGCCTGTGACTAGTTAGCGGTGAAGAGCAAAAGGCGTTAATGGGTATCTTACCGCCATAGCCGCCGGCTGGAGGGCCACCAAACCCACCTCCACCATATCCAGAACCACCCATACCGCCTCCACCCATCTTACGGAAGTCACGAGTGGTACTACTGCCACGCCCACGGCCTCCACCTCCGGAACGGCCACCACGTCCACTGCTGCCGCCAAAGCCGGCACCTTCACGTGCGACGTTCTCCAAGAAGGGGGGAACTTCCTGGTGGGCCTCCTTAAGAAGCTCAAGAAGATCTCGAACAATGCCGCGATTGCCACGATTGAAGAACGCAGTCGACATGCCAGTGTTGCCAGCACGTCCAGTACGACCAATGCGGTGCACGTAGTCATCAATATCAGTTGGGAGATCATAGTTGACAACATGGGTGACATTGGGGATATCCAAACCTCGAGCAGCGACCGCAGTAGCGACCAAGATAGGGCAGCGCCCGTTACGGAACATTTCGAGAGCACGCTCGCGCTCACGCTGCGTGCGGTCACCATGAATCGATGTCGCGGGGAAAGACTGATTAATGAGAAAGTCTGACAGCGAATCAGCCATTCGCTTAGTCTCGACGAAGATCAAAGTAAGGCCAGCTCCATGAGTGTGAAGGATGTCAAGTAGGACTGAACGTTTATCGGGGTCCTCAACGTATTCGACTTTCTGTGTAATGTTCTCGGAAGTTGAGCCTACACGACCGACCGAAAGGAAAACGTAGTCCTTAAGGAAGTCTCTAGCGAGCATCTGAATGTCACGGGGGAACGTAGCCGAAAACATGAGGGTTTGACGACCTTGAACACCGGGCATATCTTCTCCTTCGACGATACGACGAATCTGCGGCTCAAAACCCATGTCCAACATACGATCTGCTTCGTCGAGAACCAGGTATTTAATGTTCGCAAGAGAAATACGACCACGCTCAATAAGATCGACAAGACGACCTGGCGTAGCAACAAGAAGATCACATCCTCGCTCCATGGAACGTAGCTGAGATCCGATGTCGGCTCCTCCATAAACCACGCAAGGGCGGACCCAGGACCGATAAGCGAATTTTCGAGCCTCGTCATAAATCTGAGACACCAATTCACGAGTGGGAGCCAAGATTAAGGATGTAGGTAAGGCTTTCCGCGAACGATAACCCATACCACTAGCTCCCTGTGAAGCCACGCTCGACGGGCCGTTGATGAAGGCCTGAGATAGTATGGGGAAAAGAAAGCCACCAGTCTTGCCAGAACCAGTCTGAGCACAAGCCATCAAATCTCGACCACCCATAACAATAGGAATGGAATATTTTTGCACGGGTGTTGGCGTCTTATAACTAGCAAGCTTGATATTCGAGAGTAGGTGATCGTCTAAAGGAGGGTTGGTAAACTGTAAAACGGGATCAGGGGTGTCGTGGCCAGATGCTTCGACGGGTATGTCATCGTAGTTGGAGAAATTGATTCCGGTTTGCAGCTTTGTGGGATCGTTAGGGACACCAAAAAGCTCACGCTCAACACGTGGGTTAGCTGGCCCTGGTATATGTTTGCCGTCTCTCCATTGACCATCACCAGATCCACGGGCAGATCCGCCACCGCCCCCACCGTATGAGCTGGAACCTCCACGGGAGCCGTAAGCATTCGGGTCAAATCGAGGTGCGCTGCTGTTATCCCATCCACCAGGAGCAGCTGGCGCTCCATACCCTCCAGTACGTGGAGTAAAGTTTGGTGCGTTGGCCCAGTTGGGAGGAGCCCCTGGTCCGTTTCTAGCATCGCTTGATAGTAATACTTGATTAGTCTAAAGGAAGAGGGCGTCAAAGCAAGACGAATAAGGCGGTAACATACCTGGCTGGCCCGCTCCACACGCTGCTGTTAAGGTCACCATTCATGTGAGGTGGTGGGGGTCCATCCATTGATGGTGGGGGTCCCTGGCTGACACCACGCATGTGAGGTGGAATGTACGTCGAACGACCGGAAATGCCGTTTGTAGCGGCATGCTGGGAATCAGCTAGAGACAGGCCGTTCATATTAAGCTGATCTGCCATGATGCTTCGTGTGCACGATAGATTGCTATAATTTGAAATAAGGTGATCCGCTACATGAATTCTTAGCTTCAACTGATAAGAACCTGGTGACTACCCCTCGAGACAACACACCGGAAGATGATCACTCACATTTGCCTTGTTAACGTCTAAGGAGATTCTGCAAGCTTTGGAAAGCTCAAGTAGAATTCTAATAGTGGTGAGACCTTGAAAAGACGAAGGGAAGTGCCGGAGTGTGGTGAAAGTTGACGGATCAGATCCTCCTTGCTTATTCGAAGCGAAGAAAGAAAAGGAATGTGATACCGGTGTTGAACTACGCTCAAACGCAAGAGGAGTCTAGACGTGTCGATATGTGTCACGAATATGGTAACGTAGGTGGGAGGTGTCGAGGTGCAAGAAGTTTTCTTGAGGGCAAAAATTATTGTCTTAAGATTTCTACGCTTAGCAAGCGAATCCGCGCTAATTCTCAGCCTTGTCAAGATTCCTTCAACTGGACCCTGATAAGGCAGTCACGGATGTGATTCACTTCACCTCATTCGGGATACCTTAGAGATTATGCGTCCGTACGAATCAACATAACTCAAAGCGACGACGTCACACGGTTGAAAGATAATCAATGTTGCTGTTACTTAGAACGGACGATATCAGGAAGGCGGAAAGTTGAAACACAAATATAACACCTGCTCTCAAGCCAGGCTCTTCTCTCCTGCAATACTGCTTTTCCGAGTCTTGGTAAAGTATGCAACAGCCCCACAGATGATCCCAAAGAATATCAGCTTTTGCATCAAACTCAACCCAAGACTATCCGCCGATTGGGTAACCTCAACCTCTGTTTGTTCTGGCTGCTTCAAAGCTTGAGGTAATGTTATGTCCAACTCGTCGCCTTCGATTGCTGGGAGTGCCGATCCGATGAGTTCTTGATAGAGGAACGGAAGCATCAGCAATTCCAGAGCATTACGACGGATATGTAAGAGGTAGAGAAAGCTAATCTAGAGTTCCGCGTGGGTACCTTCTTCTGGTACTTCCAACTCTCCGCTCTTTGCAATCTTGACAGGCTTTGTGGGCTTGTCTTCTGAGCCCTTTGGCACATTCTCGATCTTCTCGACAATGTCGTAGCCTTCCAAGACTTCTCCGAACACGACATGTTTACCATCAAGCCATCTGTATTCGATTGTTAGAGAGGTTTTTCAGGTTTTAGAAGGCTAAGCGAGCTTACGAAGTGATGGCGGTGGTAATAAAGAACTGAGATCCGTTGGTGTCCTTTCCAGAGTTCGCCATGCTAAGCATACCGGTCTTGGTATGCTTCAACTTGAAGTTCTCGTCGGGGAACTTAGCCCCGTAGATGGACTTCCCACCAGTTCCTAAACAAGTATCAGCATACCCCAGGTTTCATGCAGGAAACGTTGTGTTTAACCGTCGCCATTGGTGAAGTCACCACCCTGAATCATAAATTGCTTGATGACTCTGTGGAAAGCCGAGCCCTCAAATCCGAAGCCCTTCTCGCCAGTAGCGAGAGCACGGAAGTTCTCCGCAGTCTTGGGCACAGTTTTTCCATACAATCCCATGACAACCCTGCCGAGTGGTTCATCTCCATGAGTGATGTCGAAATAGACCTAGTAACAGCTCCATCAGCATGCTGAATTATGAGCGGATGTGATTCTCAAAAATACCTTGTGGGTAATCTTAGGCCCTTTAGCTGCTTGGGATGTTTGAGCAAGGAAAAGGAAGGCGGCAGTCAGAATAAGCAGCACAGAAATGACTGCTCGCTGGAGGTTTGCCATGTTGAAGAATGTTCAATGGCCGAGTAGATCTGTACTTAAGGATGGTGGTCGAGAGTTCCCCAAGAGGTGTCCTTCAGCTGCCGAAACGCGCTAGCGACGGAACGGATCATCCAGGGTCGATATCCTTTTATGCCTCTTTGCGATTTCAAACTTCTGTGTGATCAACTCAATCCACCATCTTACACTGATCACAACCCCGCAAAAGCTCATAAGGAGCCATAATGGTACTGCTATTTCAAGAGATTGGATAACCAAGCTGTCATTGACCCTTCATAGGTCTTCATCCTAGGGAACAACTTCCCCGAATCCCTTCTTGTCAAGGTAGCTCCCATCTTTTTCCCTCACCGACCGTCTTCCTCTTTCTACTTACTATAAACTCTGACTCCTTATCCTAATCTCCCTCTTCTCGGTCCCGCATCCACCTCTTTCCCCTCACCTCCTTCCTCTCTCCCTGTTCCCCCTGACCACCTCCCAGAAATCCCTCCAATCCTTCTTCGGCATCGGCCCCATCCACTCCAAGCGCATTCTCTCCAAACTCTACATCCACCCCACCGCGCGCCTCTCTGCCATTTCCCCCTCCAAAGTCCTCGACCTAACCGCCGAACTGTCGAGTATAAAGATCGAAAACGATTTGCGGAGGGAGATTCGCGATAATATTGCTAGGTTGAGGGACATGGGGAGCTATCGCGGGAGGAGGCATGCGATGGGGATGCCGGTTAGAGGGCAGAGGACTAGGACGCAGGTGAGTTTGCTGTTTTGTTTTGGTTAGTGGGGGTTTGAGAGACTGATGGGTTGGATTGCAGACGGCGACGGCGAATAAATTGAACCGGATTGATCGATTTCGTTCGCTGTCTTAGGGGCGTAGGATAGTAGCAGATGGGGCATAGTAAGAGCATAAGGGGTATCGGCGTTGGAGGCGTCAGAAGTTCAGCGTGTACAGACTTGGGCATCATACTCACAGCGACAGCATTTGACCACAAAGAGCACCGTCCACAGGAAGTCTCCCAAAGAATCATATGGACTCAAATATCAATTTGTCAACGTTTGCTTCTCGCTCATACGCACCACGCCCTTCCCCCGATTGACCTGCACCCTCCGATCCTCCCCCGCACTCACAACCCCCACACCCTCGTCCCAACACACCCCAAACACCTTCACCCCCTCACCTCCCACCCTCCTCCTCTCCCCCTTGACGCTCTCCCGTTCAATGACAAACAAACTCTCCCCGACCCGACCATCCTTCTCGCTCTTCGAAGACCGGACGTCCCAAACCCTGCATGTCCCGTCGTGACTCCCACTGACTAAGCCGTAGCTGCTCTCTGGATCTGCGGCTAAACTTACCACCGCGTTTGTGTGACCCCGGAGCGTCATCGCGGTGATGGTCGTGGCGGAGGCGCGGGGATCGATAAGGGTGATGTGGCGGGCTGAGGTGCCTGCGGCGAGGAGGTTGAGGGAGGGGAGAGCGGTTAGGGAGAGCAGGGAGTGGGAGGTTAGGCGGGTGTCGACGGGGGTGCTGGTAGGCAGATCCCAGGTTTTGAGGCTGTGGTCCCAGGAGGAGGAGTATGCGACTGTGGGGTCGTTCGGCGCAAAGATTGTGGCGGAGACGGGGGCAGAGTGGGATTTGAGGAGGGAGAGGGGACCGCGTTGGGGCGTCGATGTTGCAGGTCCGGTTTTTCGGCGTTTTGAGCTCCGGGACGTGGAGGAGGGGATAAGGGATGCTGGTGCGGAAGGGGCGTCGGACTTCTTGGTGGACCAAAGGCCCAGGGAGTGGTCTGCAGAGGCGGAGAGGATACGGTTGGAGGGTGCGTGGACGGCGAGGGAGTCAATGGAGGCTTTGTGGCCAAAGAGCTCGAGGTGGGGGGTCAGTGAGGCGGAGAAGGAGGAGGGGTCTTCGGAGTATTTCCAGAGATGGATTGTGCGGTCCAGGCTTGAGGATGCGATTTGAAAGGGAGAGATGAATTTTGCGGATTTTACTGTAGATGTGTGGCCGCCGCTGCTTGCGGGGGATGAGGTTGCTAGGACTTCAGAGGACAGGTTCCATACACGCAGGAGTCCATCATAACTTCCAGAGAGAATTCTTTCTTGTCCAGGGATATGCTTTCCCGCACTGCCTGCCCATCGTCCTGCGGGCGATGTGCTAGAGAGGACGTCCACTGAGCTTACCCAGTCATCATGTTTAAAAGATGCTAGATAGAGGGGCGGTATTATGGCGCGCACATATTCGACAGTGAGCGTTGTCTCAGACGAGATGCCATTTGATGTGAGGTACTCATCTATCGAAGTTCGAAGGAATGTACCATTGATGAGGAATTCGAAGGGTATGGGCTTCTCGGTTTCAAGGAGGGTATTGACGAGAGTCGAGAGAGCATAACGACGTAGATCTATCCCACTATCAGCGCTGCTCTCTACTTCTGAAATTTGGCTTTTGGATTACGTGTATTTACGAGGATCGGGCCTGTCTTTTCAGGCAGTGAGATGTCGGCATTGTGGGTCATCAACTGTAGCTTAACCTGCCTTGGGTTCGATTGGAAATCACTCAGGCTGGCGGATGAGACGACTGTTTCCGTCGCCATTTTTTATATATATCAGATTGGAAATTGTCCAAGATGCGGGACCTGGAAGGCTGGAAGTTGCAGCCAGTGAATTTTACGTTGGCCGAATCGGCATTGTTGAAGCAAAATCCGTGATTAGGGTTTCGAGGACCTTTTGATCAATTTATTGCCAAGTAAGGAAGATAAACCAGTTACGCACAGGAGATTTGGTAGGGCCAAATGAGGGCCCAGGGGTGCTTATATCGGGGTGCTTATAATAATAGAATAGAGGAGCCGATTTGCCACCTACCTACCTTATCGGTTCCGTGATTCGTGCATGGGGGCCATGTGTACGGTGTACCACGGGAAAAGGCTTGCGCCCCGATTAGTTCAAGAAGGAGATACCTAAGGTACCCCAGGTTTTAGCCTACTCTTACTACGTACCTTGCTAATGTATGAGAGGTCGGGGTTGTCGTTTGGGGGGCCAAAGCACTGCCATTCAGGTACCATCAAGTCCTTCCTTCATTATCCATAGCGACTGGATCAGATGTGTTCAGGCCAACCGACCACTTGCAATATTACTACTGAGGCCGGTCCACCGAGTGCCTCCTTGTGCCTTGCACTTCACACGCCATGGCGCCCCCCCAGCTACGGAGACTCAGCTATTGTTTTAACTGAACGTCGAAGCGCCATTTCACTAGAATCTTGGGGCTTTGCTCAGAGAAGTAAACACCCACTTTGATTTGGTCAAGCGGCGCGGCGGACAGCTGTGCTCGTGCCAGTACGAGCCTCGGGCAGTCGTGACAGAGGCCAGATGGAAAACCGAGTATGCTGTGTCGCTATCGAAACAAAGTGCCAGTTCCTCGCAATTCATCGCTAATGAAGCAGACTACCAGTAAGAATATATCAAGTCACAACCCGTCTAGGAACGCCGAACCCCAACGTCGCTCATCGGTCACAATAGCCCGGCTCCTTGACGGATCCACCAGCCCAGCTCTTCACAGTGAGCGTAGTGGTATACACCATTCCCACAACTCCAAAGGTACACAGCAAGATGTCCGCCACCCGCTGCCTCCGGGTTGCCGCCACCGCCTTGAAATGAAGGAGGGGCTACACAAAGGATTAGCAAGGGGCGGAACAGCGTACAAAGTAAGTACCACCCACCGGGTATACGTAGACGAGAGGTACGCAGGCAAAGCTACCCACGATCGCTACGAATTTGTCGAGGTCCCCGGCTCCACCCCAAGCAATCAACGCACATACCATGACCAGGATGAAGCGAAAGATATTCTTCTTCCATTTGATATACGGATTGTACTTTCCACTACGGCTGAATATTTCATTTTCCATGATTCGGATCGCTGGGAACAGCTGAAGCGGGGTCGAAAGTAGAATAGCTAGAGAGTAGAGAAATTGCACGGCATTAACAAACTTGTCATCTTGTGGTAAATTCAGTAGTATCACCGTTTTCGTTGCCGATCCAAACGCAGCGTAAGACATAGCGCCCATTCCGACAAAGATGGCAGTAATCCCAATCATGACACCGCCGAGTACTGATGGGAACTTGGAAGGCTGCATCATTGATTCCTGTATTGGGATAATGAGACCAACGCCCTCAAAAGTGAAGATGGCTGTACCAATGAACAGAGTCCAATCCCGAGGGTTAAAGTTGGCGATGTCGGAGATTCCGTTGTTGGCAAGAGTACTGATGTCGTAGTAGCTGAGATAGAGGAGGCCAGCAAGGATAAAAGCATCCGCAATCAAGGCTGTCACGCCGAGTTTGCTGATATCTCGGATCAGAGAAAGCGGCAAGAAGATGATAAGCTGCATCAGTACCATAAACTCGATGTCTATCCAAGTTCTGCACTCGGAAATCGCAAGAACGAATGCTTGCAAATTCTTGGAGGTGAAGACAATATAGGCAGAGACAAATCCGATCTGGCTGAGAGCAACGGATGATAGGATCAAAGCACGCATGTATTTGCCATATAAAATCCCGCCCATGTCTCCAAACGATCCTTCAACTTTCAGGCGAGTATTGACAAGGAGGATGAAGCAATAATAGCTTAGTGCTGCTATTCCGAGTAATACAACGTTGCTGAATAGCATACCACCGTTCAGGTATGCTTTGGGCAAGAAAAGCACACCCGTCCCAACGAATGACTTGAGTAACAACAGAGCAGCCCCGGTAGCACTATTCGTACCAGTAGTGCCTCGCTCTTTGTGTTTTCGTTTCCGACGTCCTGGTGTGCCCGGTGTCAACAGAGCGCTGTCCTCACCAGGTTCGCGGTCCTCTCCATCGCCTTCGTCAGAACCAAAGAACTCGGCATCTTCGTATGTATCTGAAGAGAAGTATTCGTTTGGTCCAAGAGCCTCGTCATCATCCTCGAGATCCTCCCCAGCAAAGTGACCGTAAATGGTAAGAAATTCAATGAAGTTCTTAGCAATGAAGCGAGGCTGCCGCCTTCCATGACCAGCTCTCCCCAGGACGTCAGATTGTCCCCCTCGTAATGGCGATGGGCTTGGAGCCTTTCGCCGAAGGTAATCTCTCCGGAACCCACCGGGTACCTTGATAGAATTAATGTCGAGAACAGAACTTTCTGGTTGCGGACGAGATACGTGATAGCTTTGACTACGTTTGAAGCGTCCTCCATGTCGCTGAGACTCGGCATCCTCGGTCCACTTATAGACCTGGCGGGTAATGTCGCCGCCTTGCAACTGTAGACTCGAAAACTCGTCGTCACCAAGCCCTGTTGTGTTGCTGTTATGTATCCCATGGCCTAGACTGGCCTCAGAGGATTTGTTCTGTAGTGAAATATGAGTTCGTTCGGAACTCGCATCGCGGCTGTCAAGGTTTGATGGTTGTACTAAATGCCTCTTCACGACTTCTGGATCCTCATTCGGCGCAGGTGGGGCCCAGTCGTGCGCACCCTGTACAGATCGTGTGTCCAGAGACCCGTAAGTACTTTGATTTCCACTGTCTTGTAAAGCTGCCCCTGCTGCAGCCGGCGCCAAGGGCTGAAAAGAAGGTGTCTCCAATCTCGGTGGAGTCCCAAATCTTGGCGGGCTTCTTCCCAAAGACCCTTGTAATGCCGCTGCAAGAGCCGAATGGCCTGGCCCCGGGAGTGAATTGGAGCCTTCGGCCCCTGCGAGAGGCGTTTGATTTCCTGTGCCGAGCTGACGAGGGGTTGGGACCTGAGGAACAGGTGGAGCAGCAACTGTGCCACTTGAGGCAGCTGGCGATGACGCTAGACGGCCGGTCGATGTAGCTCGAGAAACAGGTTCCACTGCTGGCGATCGGCCTCTGGAATTCTCAAGTGAAGAGGAGCTGGGCACCAGACGTGGCCTGGCAGGAGATGAGGTATGGCGTTGACCCGACATGGGATGTTATCGTATTCGAGGATTGGCTTCACTAGAGTAATGATAATGCTACGATTGAATGAAAGCTATGAGCCTTCAGCGTCACCGGCATTCCATTGTCGTTCTCCGCTCTCCTTGCGGTGCAAACAGAGGATGGATCACGCGAGATAAGAGGTGTCAGCGTGACCTGGTCCGGCGAATCGAAAGTCGAGAGAGGGTGTTAGCTTGGAGATAATAGATTGTAATTGCTATGTCAAAGTACACGAAACAGCGTATTACAGTAGTAAAGATCGTTGTAGGACATAGACACCTTGAAGAAGGAATGGACAGGAGCGAAACAACATTTATCGCCGAACTAGCGGATGCGGCTTTAACGGATTTAGTTCATCGAAATTGGGTGCTTGTCTCTACTGTGTCGTCGCCGTCCCAAGCCAGCTTCAATGACATGCTCTCCTGTTGGTAGCATGTCACAGCTCAACTGTTTTTTAGATGTTGGAAGCAAGGAGCTGATTTCCCGGTCTGGGTAACAGTACGAAAAAGTCGACTTCAACCACAGACAATCTACTGAAGCCATGCCTGGTTAGGCAGAAACAACCTTGTAGGAATCCCCTAAGAAGGTTGAGATTGTTACTCATAATTCTTGCCACCGACGAAATGGCGACTTCTCCAAGTCGAGAGCAAGCGCTACCACAGCATTCAGGTGTTTCCGAAAACTCATACGAACCTCAGACTTACGACTCTCAGCCCTCACTACGGCATCATGAGCCGACGAAGAAAATATTTGGAGCTTGCAATGGCTCACCAACACCAACAAGAAGATCTGCTAGTGGAAGGCGCACATCCGGGCACCTACCTTTGTCGGACACATCTTTGACGGCACAGATACATAATCATCCAGAGGCGAAAGGGATGGAGAGCGTGACACCAAGGATTGGGTCATTGCCCAGACCAGTTGGTGGCTCAGACAAGCTTGGGACATTTTCTGGAGTTTTCGTACCCACGACCCTGAACGTTCTAAGTATCTTGATGTTTCTACGCTTCGGGTTCATTCTCGGGCAGAGTGGTGTTATTGCCATGATGGGGATGCTAATAGCTTCTTACTTAATTAATCTCATAACTACATTGTCTTTATCTGCAATTGCTACCAATGGGACAGTACGCGGAGGTGGGGCCTACTATCTCATAAGTCGCTCTTTAGGGCCCGAGTTCGGGGGATCCATTGGCGTGGTCTTCTATCTTAGTTTCGTGTTCAATACTGGTATGAACGCTGTTGGTCTAGTAGACTGCGTAAAGCACAATTTTGGAGACTTTTCAGGCGATTGGGCTCGGTGGCTACCTGAAGGATTTTGGCTGGAGTATCTCTGGGCCACAGTCATCCTCGTTATCTGCACTGCTATCTGCCTGGCAGGCAGCGGCCTATTCGCAAGATGCAGTAATGGCCTTCTCTTAATACTGCTAGTTGCTACTTTCAGCATACCATTCTCTGCCCTGGTTCTGGAGCCTTTTCGAATTCGTGGGCTAGGAATCGAATATACTGGCATAAGTGCGAAGACTTTCATGGGCAATCTTCGACCCAACTTTACCAGACATGCGGACGGTAGCCAGCTACATGGAAGGGAGAACATCCAACACCTTTTTGGAATCCTATTTCCTGCAACGGGGGGCATCTTCGCGTAAGCTTGGCAGCCCCAATAAGCAGTTTGCAGTGGAGTATTTGACTAACACGAAGATATGTTACAGTGGAGCAAGTATGTCTGGGGATCTTAAGCACCCTAGTAAGGCCATACCAAAAGGCACGCTCAGTGGGCTTGGTCTCACATTCATGGCTTATACACTTGTCATCCTTGCAATGGCTGCCACGATCACAAGAGAATCTTTCTACAACGATGCGAACATTGTTCAGAACGTAAGCAAGTGTAGAGCTCCCTACTTTGATTGGCTGTTAATGTCTGCTGGGCTCAACAGACAAACATCTCGGGCGTACTAATACTCCTTGGAGAATTTGCAACCACGTTCTTTTCCTCGCTTATGGGTGTGATCGGATCTGCCAAGTTGCTACAAGCCCTTGCACGTGATAGCCTCCTTCCTGGGTTTTCTATTTTCGGTCAAGGTACCAAGAGTCATGATGAGCCAACATATGCCATCGTTGTAACACATTTCATCGGCCAGCTTACAATGTTGTGTGATGTGAACCAGATTGCTACCCTGATCACCATGAGCTATCTGATGTGCTTTGTTACCATGAACGTTGCTTGCTTCTTGCTTGCCATTAGTTCGGCACCGAATTTTCGGCCTTCCTTTCGCTACTTCAATTGGTGGACTGCTGGATTCGGTGCACTTGTTAGCGGTGCCACTATGTTCTTCGTCGATGGTGTCTATGCCATTACATGTATCAGCCTACTGGTATCTATTTTCCTTATTGTTCACTACACTTCACCTCCGAAGTCATGGGGAGATGTCTCCCAAAGTTTAATCTACCACCAGGTTCGCAAATATCTTCTCCGTCTTCGACAGGAGCATGTGAAATTTTGGCGGCCTCAAATCCTCCTTTTCGTGAACGATCCACGTCACCAATATGAGCTTACTCAGTTCTGCAACTCCTTGAAGAAAGGTAGGCGCCATTTGAGGCTTGAGCCACATAGATTAATCTAATTAAATAGGGGGCTTGTTCATCTTAGCCCACGTGATTGTGGCGAGCGACTTCGGAAGTGCTGTACCAGAAGCACGTCGTCAGCAGGCAGCCTGGAAGAAATACATTGATCTCTCAAAGGTCAAAGCCTTTGTGAACATTGCAATCTCTCCTGCTGTTGAATGGGGCACTAGAAATCTAGTCCTTAGCGCAGGGCTTGGCGGGATGCGACCAAATATTGTGGTAATGGGTGCTTACAATATGCATGAGTTCCGCGCGGCGCAACCACTCGTCGATGTACCATCTATGCCAGCGTCAGAAATGGAACAAGGAAACACATATAATCCTCAAGTAATCCAAGAAAACGGTAGACGAGTTGAGAAGCAGCAAGGGCTTCTCCCCACGGACAATTGCCGGACTGAAGGTGCTGTAGGCATACAAAGTTACGTTGCAATCCTAGAGGATTTGTTGCTACAATTACAAATTAATGTAGCAATTGCAAAGGGCTTCAAAGACCTCAAGTTCCCAAGACCTACGGAAGGCAATACAAGGAAATACATCGACCTGTGGCCGATCCAGATGTCAGCAGAAATCGCAATGTGTGGTAGGGAAGACAAGCAGAATATCTTGACTACGAACTTTGACACTTATACGTTGATTCTCCAGCTTGGTTGCATACTTAACACTGTGCCTGCCTGGAAAAAGGTGTATAGGTTGCGTGTTGCGGTCTTCGTTGAGTACGAGTCTGACGTTGAAGAGGAACGTGGCCGGGTGAAAACGTTACTGGATAACCTCCGGATCCAAGCAGAAATCCTTGTCTTCTGGCTTGCATCAGGTGAAATCAAGAGTTACCAATTAATTGTCAACGGCGATAGTGCTGCAGTAGGTAGGGACGCGGAAAGAACCGTGCACGATGTTCTCAAAGACGAGGAGTGGTGGCAAGACGTTTTGAAATTGCGAGGACGCCGTGAGGACATGAGCGCGGTAGAAGAGCTAGCAGAAGCGCGGGAACTGCTGAGTGCAACGCCAAATTGGCCCAGTTCCTCTTTCCAGCATGGTAGACGAGGTTCTCCTGCAGAGAGGTTTGAGGGTCTCAAAAGGCTGATACGAAAATCGAAGAGGCGGCGTTCAATCAGTGGTTTCGGTGAGCTAGGGGGAGTGAGACCAGCAATGCGGACTCATAGATTACACGATGATCTTGTTCATCGCCATGCGAGTCATGCTAGTGCAAGCGAGGACTCTGAAAGTGAGGATAGTGAGATTCTGGAAAACGGTCATAGCGATAGGGCTTCAACCCTAAGTAAGGCGAGCGCCGCAACTGAAAACGACATGGATGACTATGAGGGCGAGTTCGAGGAACAAGGCAACGGTGAAACTACCGTCTCGAACTTTCCTTCAAGGATCACACGGAGACGCAGCCAAGGAGACTCGATCAGGGGGCCAAAACCCCCAACGAGACCATCACCCAAGGAAAGCCGTTTGAAGGCTCTGACCGCAACGGATGAAAAGAAGCCGCCGACATTATCAGAAACAGCTTCAACAACCCCACAAGCCCCTCCTAAGCAAGATCTTCCATCCATCTCCAATCCCGACAAACCCTCCGAAGCCTCTCTCACCGCCCGCCCACGCATAATGCGTCACTCAACCGCCGCCGCGCGCTTCTCCTCGAATCCCGTCCCGCGAACAACAGTCGCTAGCGAAGATGGCCCCGGGCCCTCTATCATGTTCACAGAATCTTCCTCCCCCTCCCACGTTGGTCGCCACCCCTCCATCTACAAACACCCCAACAACCCTTCCTCGTCCTCTCCCACACCCTCCAATGCCGCCACTGGCTTCCCCTTCCCACAAAGCGTGCCCCTCAGTTTCAACGATCTGCCCTGTCGAGCGCAACATTTGATATTGAACGAGCTGATGCAAAAGCAGAGTAAGGATACGGCGGTGTTGTTTACAACGTTGCCGAGTCCGGTGGAGGGGACGTGCAAGAATGAGGAGGAGTGTGTGGGGTATTTGAGCGATTTGGAGTTGTTGTGTGAGAACTTGCCACCAATCTTGTTAGTGCACAGTAATAGTATGACAGTAACTTGCTCCCTCTGAAGGGAGCAAGGCAAGGAATAGCTCTCAGGGAGGAGCAGCAGATCTTGATGATGGTTTCCCCAGGAACAAAGACGGTGATGTAGCAAATAATAACGAAGAGAAAGTCGACGTTGCATTTCTACTAAGAAGTGATGAATATGTGAGGGTGTGGAGTTGCGGGACGAATTATGATGAGATGGTCATGGTCAATAGAATTCATTGGGGAGGCGTGCTGGGTTGGGTTTTGGACATGTCTACGTTCGAATCTAGTCAACCTGAGTTCCCAATAACGCTTAGGGAAGTATCAGGCAATCAGGCTGGGCAGTCGATACAACTAGCTGGATACGTCGAAAACGTAGTCGCCATTTCCGACCACAAAATCTTTATAACTTCGGTTCTTTGGTCTACATCTAAAAAGCCTTAGCTTCCAATAGTAAACTTCTTTGTGCTCATCAAGCTTAGGATTCCGAATACCACGATTGTGTGAGTATGCCGCTCATTTGGGAACAACTTTCATCACCAGGCAGGGAACTCTATATCTATAGACAGATCATACCTTTAGTCTACCCCTAATACCCTCGTCTCAGCTCAAACCCTTATCCCACTCACTCCTCCATCTCCTCTTCCGTCTCGTCCTCATCCACATCCTCCATATCCACATCCCCCTCCTCCCCATCCTCCTCCTCCTCCTCCTCCCCCCCCTGCCCCTTCAACCCATAATCATCCTGAAACCACGCCAGCGGTTTAACCTCGGGCTGAAAACCCAACCCCTCAAACTCCTTCACCAGCTCCTCTTCCATCACCGGCGCACATGTTACTATCAAGGTCCCCGTCTTGGCGTCAAACACCGGTAAAACAATGCTTTCCATGACCTCTCTGATCTCGTCGACGCGGACCTCGCGCACCTTTTTGAGCATGGCGTCGTTCCAGTCAGCGGGTAAGCCGCGGATGACTTGGCGGACGAAACTCATTTGGGCAGCGCTGGCCATGGTGGATTGAGAATTGGCGAAGCCGAGTACGATACTACTGATAGCACCTTCGAGGGCGAGTTCGTCGAAGGCGGTCTTTCCAGAGACAAAATCCGCGACTACGGTCTTGCTGGTGTTGAAGGCTTTGAAGGCGTTGGGGGAGCGGTAGATGTCAAAGGAAATCTGGCCGCTCTCGGTGTGCCGGGAGAAACTTGTGCCGTAGGCGAGACCGGTTCCTCGGACGGCTGTCCAGAGGGGTCCTTCGACGGCGTCGAGGTAGGAGAGGGCGACCATGAGGGCAGGGACGCGGGGATCTTCCAGGGAGTTGGGGCCTTTGGTGACGGAGAGAGCGAAGGAGGAGTCGATTGTGGGCAGAGGTATGATATACGCCAGGTTTCCGGGATTCTTGCCAGCGTCACTGAGACGGGAGAGGCGGGTTTCGAGCGGAGTGAGGGGTTTGCTGGTGTCGAGGTGCGCGGTCAGACTTTTCCATGCAGATACGGGGTTGGAGAGTTTTTTCAGATTGCCGATAACAAGGACGCGAAAGTTGGAGTGTTGGCAAAGGGCGGTACGGATGGTTTCGAGTTGGGAGAGGATTGTTTCGGGAGAATCCTCGAGGAGACGCTTTACGCGTTTGAGGTAGACGGCGCGGACAAGGGTGCCTCGGGCTCGAGCGATGGAGGAGGGAGCGGTGTTGAGCATTATTTCGGCGGCATAAAGCATGCTGCTTCCACTACGCTTCTCATCGGGAATCTCTGCCAGGAGTCTGGTCGTCGTGGCTTTGATTCGCGTCAGGTCGAAAATCCCATCCCAGAGTAAGTCCTTTAACCAACGGACTGCAACTTCGTACTTCTCGGCTTCAACCACCATGCGGATAATAAGGACTTCAGGATTTCCTATGCCACTACCGGCTTCGATACCATAGCTGATAGTGTCTTTTTCAAGGTCCATTATGACTTGTTCAAAATCTACTCTCTTGCCTTCTCGTGTGATAGGTGAGTTGAAGAGATTATCAAGGTATATGGCTAGCAATGGCCTGAGAGGGATGGGCACAGACTCTGTTCCCATGACCAATGTGAGGTGGGCAAAGTTTGTCTGGATGTGTTCAAAGTGTATGAAAAGAGGCAAATCGGTGTTGTCTTTATCAACAAGCTTTTGGATGGGGTTATCTAGGTGACCCATATTTCGGGCCGCCCCAGATCGAGCGGTCATTGTATCAATGAAATGAATTGACTTTGTATCGGGAACCTTGAATTGCTCCAGCATTTGTTTAGGAATCTCTTTGTCATTCTCGGCTTTAGCCTGGGCGAGCTTCTCCTCCAGCTTTTTCAAGCCTTCGTCTCCAAGCCTCTCCTTCTGTGCAACCACGCGGGCTTGCTCCTCATACTTGAGCTTTTTCGACATCTCAGCCGAAGGTCTCCCAAGTATCGTAATATGAGGTGCCTCAGACATCCAATTTCTCAGTATTTGTCTCCATTGAGAGTCAGTCCAACTCTCTAGTACATCGTATTCATGTAAAGACTTTAGATCATTTAGCATTGCTTCACCCCTTTTGTCAAACAAGAAGGACTTGATGATGGGATCTGTAAAGAACACTCCGGAACCTTCGGCGTAGTATTTAATTTGGCGCCTCTCCCGACTGATGCAATCCTTCATATACACCATATCCAATTCTTTATTTGCCGTCTCTTGGAGAAGCTCGAAAAATCTAGCCTCAACTTGAGCTAGCTTTTCAGTGGCAACACCGCTAAGAGACCACTGGATAACCGTTGGAGGCCGAGTCTCAGTCGTAAAATATACACCACTTGTCAATTGTTCTTTCTCTGTCAACACATTCTCCAAGACCGATGCGGATGACCCGGCGAGGTACGTCAGAAGTATGTTCAACGCAGTGACTGCAATGATGGTCAGAATGGTCAGTACTCAGTGGGTGTTGCTACTTGCCTAACACAGCGTCATTGCAATCTGGCCCAAAGAAGCTGATCATGATCTCGCCGGATGATTCATCTTCCTCGGGGAAATCAACAGTAACGACCGAGGTTTTCTGAAGGGCCGGTGTAGGTTTCGACTCAACCCAAGGTCTCTTGAATGGTGCAGCAGGCTTCGGAATGTCCAGTAGAATTGTTCCTTCGAAGTCGTCAAGAATCCCCAGGAGATCAGTATGGTCGATTTCACCAACAATCACAAGACAAAGATTCTTCGGTTGGTACATTTCGCGATGAAATTCTCTTATACGATCTGCAGTCAAAACACGGAGTTGCTCCATCATCCCTCCTGTCTCGTACCTAAAACCTATGCCTTCAGGGTAGAGCAAGCGCTTCGATCTCAAATCCATAAGCTCTCCTTGCGTATTCTGTACTCCCTGCATTTCAGAATACACGACACCTGCGTCATGCCCAGAACCATCAACATGATGAACTTCTGTATAACAGCCCGCGTCTGTCAAAGTGGGCACTATAACATGTTCCAGATAGACGGGTAGTATCTGAGCGAAGCCTGCCCATCCGGCAGTATCTAGCGTGTAGGCCGTATGATCCGTTGCTGTCCACGCATTTGTGGTTGAATAAGCCCTTGTGGCAAGTTTATCCAGGACTCCTTTGTACCGATAGCTTTTTGATCCCATAAAACAAAGGTGCTCGAGAGTATGAGGAGCGCCTGAATCATCGTGGATTTCAGTAGCAAGAGCAAAGAAACCAAGAACCTTAGGGCCCTTCTGGTCTACCACGACTACTGTCATGCCAGTCCTTTCGGAGACATACTGGGTTATTACGCTCGGCGAGTAATCAGTGTTAAACTTTCCAACAGTCCCAAAATGCGTTTCCCTAGAGACAGAAGGCATATCTACTTGAACTATATCTGGGAGTCTTGACCGGAGGCGGGCTGGCCTCAGTATCACGTCTAAGCCTTTCTCAAGCGCGGATTTGTAGAACCTGTTTTGCTTATAATCAGCTGTGGCTCCGAAAGTCGCAATCTCAAGCTGTACAGCGGGTGATACCAGCCTGGCCAATAGCGAGATGACAGGAAGCAAAACGACAGGACAAAGTAGCATCTGGGTTGCGAAAACCCTATATATGGAGTGGCAGACATACCAAGGACAGAAGAGTACCGATACACTGAGGAAGATTGGTACCGAGGAAAAGAAAAGAAACCGACATCGTGTGGGAAGAACCATTTCAAAAAGTACAGATATTGAAAAACAGGAAGGAAGAATACTTGCTTGAAAGGGAATGACCAGGATTATCAGCACAGATTCACAAGATGATCCTTATGCGGCTGGGAAGTAAAATACTCCATCAAGACGTACCTAGGTATGAACGCCAAAGCGAAGCAAATATGGTGTTTTAGTTTAAGGTATGGCAACAACAGCACGGAACCACCTTATTCACAAAAGTTTGTATACTCTCTATCAGAATCACAAAGGGATTCACACGAGAATGATTTTGTTTTGTGTCCTAGACCGCACCAGGTGGTAAGATTGAGCAGCTGGCCTCCCAAGGCTGAAAGGCTGAGCAGGCAGACCCGATCTCTTTCAGCTTCTATGCAGTGAAGACCATGATGCAGTAATATAGTTGGATGCTCCCAGAGAAGAAGCCTCCAGGGCTCAATTTGCGGAGCATCATGGATTCATGGGCCGTGGCCGACACTAAGGTACTGTTAGGTACTTACTTACAGTACCTACAAGTAGTCGTGCTGGTGCAAACACAATTGATTGCATAAAATTGTACACATGGCTCTCAGCCCTATCTTCATCGTTGTCAAGATTTCTGCCCTTTCGGGCTCCTTTATTATGAGCATAGTCCGACGTCTCCCCCGATGCCGAAACATTTCTCTGATGATCAATACGGTCAAGCTGTGTTCGATTCTGTGCAAAGTGGCGCTTATCCAGAATCCGAAGAGCTCGTTTCCGCCGAGTTCCCTTCGTCAGCACTTCCTAAGATTATAAAGCTCGTAGAAAAGGCGCGCGAAGATGTCAAGGTCTGGGTGTCGATTCAGAGTCAGGTGATGCGTTACTGATTTGTCTACTTCAGGCCAATGTTAAGAGACTTAGTAAGGAGAGCGCCCCGGATATCGACGGCTGGATCTCTCAGGCCAAGCAGCTACGGGGTGACATTGAGCACTCCAAAAAACAATCTCAAGCTATTGTGACCCAAGCCCAAGATGGGCAACAGTTACAAGACCAAGTCAATGACGCTGCAAGCAAATTGCGTCTGCTTCAAGATGAAGTTGTCTTTAACGGTAACTTGGCGACTACCATGCAGCGCATACTTGCGGTGCGGACAACTCTGGATCGAATCCAAGAAGCCGTTTTAGGCAACGATCTCTTAGAGGCAGCAGGACTACTAGATCAGGGGGACGCGGAAATAGGCTCTCTACGAGAGTGCCAGGATTCTAGGGTAGCTGCACTGCTCAGGACAAGGATAGCAGCTCTTCGTCAAGACCTGGTGTTAAATACAAGAAAATGTTGGGACGAGCTCGTCTACGTCAATGCTGCGATTTCAACAGTCACTATTAGGCAGCAGCTTGACGGTATGGCTTGCGTTCCCCCTTTGCAGTACTTACTGATTGATCCCGAGGCGCACACTCAGTCGATATAAATACAGTAACACTTGCACTCTTGAAGCTTCAAGTCCTCGAGCCCAGCCTTCGTACATTATGTCAGGACCTCAACAAATTCATCTTACTACCCCGCCTAGAGCGGCAAGCCGGAGGCCATTCTGGGGCTTTATACATCGAAGGCAATGAAATACGCACTTCTCAAAGCTCGTCCGACGCCAGTCTTCGGGCTCTTTTCTCGGATATATGTTCAATTATTGATTTCTTGCGCACGCGGCTACCTCGTACCGTTGTAGCTCCTCTGTCTGGAATGTTAATGCCGAATCTGATCTCTAGCGTGCTCTCGACCTGGCTTTCTTCAGCTGTGCCAACGGATTTAAACGGCATGCAAGACTTTCAAGGCACAATAGAACTGGTTCTTCAATTCGCCGAGGATCTAAAGTCTTACCAATGGCCGGGCACAAGTGATCTCGTGACATGGACCGAAGAAATCCCAAGAGTTTGGCTGGAGAAACGTCGCGAAACATCGCTTGACAGCATTCGAGAGCTGCTAACTAAAGGGCTCGGAAAGATTCATACAGTCGAACGTGTCGAGACGCAGACACTTTCCCGGGAAGACGACGTGTTAGCAGCCGGTGGTGGGAACGATGACTGGAACGCTGAATGGTCCGATGAGGAGGCCAAGGATTCGGCCAAGCCGTCAGCAGAGCGTGGTGGAGACAATGGCGAAGGCGAGAATATTAGTGCATGGGGATTAGATGACGATACCTACGATCAAAACATCAAAGAGGCTCCTACGCACACAGATGCTGCTGCGGATGACGCTGACGCATGGGGTTGGGGGGATGAAGCTGACATTGTAGATTCGGAACCCTCGAAGCCTACGCCTAACGGCTCTACGAAAAGCAGAATCAACGGACATCCCGCTGCACCTCCACATGCTGAGCGAGAAGTCACTCTGAAAGAAACCTATAATATTACATCTCTCCCAAGCGGGGTTCTGGAAATCATAACGAAGATCAGGTCTGATGCTGAGACACTCGCGAAACCAGAGTGAGCCATTTTCGATTTCACCCCATCGCTTCAAAGCTAATATGAGAGTTAGGTACTCCAAATTGCCAATAGCCTCAGCAGCAGCAGGCCTGCCTTTACTCTCAGGTCTTGTGCTATCGATGTACAGATCAAGCGCTCCGACGTACTATACTCAAAATGTCAATGGCAGCATGTTCCTGTACAATGACAGCTTGTGGATGACCGAACGCCTTCAGAAAAACGCAGAGACTTACCGCAAACACGCAGGAAAGCCAAAGCTCGAAACTGATATTCGAGCACTCGAGGTTTTTGGTAAACGCGCTTATGGTAAAGAGATGGAATCGCAAAGGACCATCATTGGAGACCTTCTCGATGGCGCTCAAGGGTTCGCAAATTGCACAGAAACCCCGTTTGCCCAAGAATGTGACCTTGCGATCAGCTCTGTTGTAGATAGGCTCAGGCACATGCACAAGCAATGGAAGACTGTCCTGTCTCATTCTGCCTTACTGCAATCCCTTGGATCCCTCCTCTCCACCGTTGTCAACAAGATCATCGTCGATGTTTGCGATATGAGTGATATATCCGAACCCGAGTCTCAACGCCTGACAGCGTTTTGCAACCGCATCGCAACTCTCGAAGATTTATTTGCGCCGGAAACACCACAGGACATCACAACGGATGCGCAGCACGCGGTTCCACTGACTGCGGTGTATACGCCTAATTGGTTGAAATTTCAATATCTGTCTCAGATATTGGATAGCACGCTGGTAGATATCAAGTATCTCTGGACGGAGGGGGAACTGCGACTGGAGTTCTCGGCGGATGAGCTGGCGGATTTGATCCAAGCTTTATTTGCTGATTCCGAACACCGGAGACGGGCCATTGCTGAGATTCGACGGAGTTAAGGAGACTGGTAGCTTGCTATACCCTTTTATTGTTACATGCCAGTATGTAGTACCTTAGAACACCACTTGTAGGCCTAAAGTAGCCTCTATCTAACAATAAGCCAGCAATATATGACTTCGCCAAGAAAATTGGCATACATTTAACATGAATCCACTTTACGAATCGGCACTGTCCGAGAAGTGCACTTCTTTTCGCATCCCAATAACCACCATATACACTACTCGCCTGATCACCACAACAGCCATCCCCCATCACAATCCCCCCTCATCTATCCCGCAGAACGCATCCTCTCCCCCTTCCCTCAATGACTCAACGTCCCCCTTCCCTTCTGCTTCCTCCTCTTAATAACCATCCTCCCCGTCCGGCTCCTCAGCCTCGCTAAAAACCCATGCCGCCGCTTCCGCACCCTATGGCTCGGATCGTACGTCGCTCGCGGCCCGCATCGCACCTGTATCGACGCTAAGGATGGATGTGATGATATTTTGGGGAGGAGGTCGAGAATTGTGGCTAGGGGGTTTATAGTTGTGGATGGCGAGGTAGGAGCGAGAGTATGAGGGGGGAGGATGGCAGGACGGGTAAGGGCGTGGTAGGTGAAGGTCCTGTGGGAGAGGTGGGGATTAGTTGGGGGAATAGGAATGGGGGAGGGCATAGGAATTTGGGGGGTTACCGTCTGGAGAGGGTAGGTGGGGGGGAAAAGGGTTTGGGAGGATGAGAGAGCGGGCGCGATAGAGCGCGGGTGGTACGGAGGTAGAGCATTGTGTGTGATGAGGCGTAGATTGGTGTGTGAGAGCGTGGAGATTTGAGCAGAGGGAGCTTTGGCGCTAGAGAAATTATAAAGTTTTGAGCCGGGGTCATTTTGATCTTTGGGAAACTCCTGGCTTTGCAGGAAACTGAACGTTTCAGACTTACTGATCTTCGCCCAAACCCCAATTCCCAATGTCAGCCTTCCAACCGTACCCCCCTACAACCCATCACACCACCATCCCCCTTCCCCCCTCCCGCGCCCTCGCCCTCCTCACCGCCTACCTCACCGCCGCGACCACCAACTCCTCTCTCCACCCTAACGCCCTCCTTACCGAAACCGGCCCAATCGCCCAATCCTCAGGCTCAAACACTGGGCTCGTGCTGCACAATCTCAAGCGTGTAGAGGCGGGGCTGAGGGGTGAGCATTTAGCTGATTTGACGTTCAAGGAATTTGGGGGAGAGGGGTTGCCGGATCTGATGATTGATAGGCGGGGTGAAGGGGTTGAGACAGGGGGAAAGGAGGGGGGGGAGGAAGAGGCGTGGCAGGATAAGGGGGATTTTGAACGGGAGCAGGATATTGTGCAGGGAGAGCTTGGACCAAGGGGAAATGGAGTTGAGGGCGGGGAGGGGGCTGATGGGATGGTGCCGAGGGTGAAGGAGACTTTGACGAGTGGAGATAAGAAGGCAAGGAAGGAGAGGAAGAGGGGAAGGCGGAAGCAGTTGCAGAAGGAGGCGGAGGTGAAGAAGAGGAGGGAAAGGGTTAGGGAGGGGTGAATGGTTATTGTTACGATGGTTCCTACGAAAATTATGCCTGACGAGATACCAGCGAGGCAAGAGGAAGGATCGAAGCATCTCTAAGCGTTGGCGATGCCCAATACTAATCTACAATTCTCTATCTGAGGCCTTGGTCGGCTTCCCACCGTCCACTGACTTCGCGTCCACCTTCTCGCCGCCATACCATCCCAGGGCGCCTAGTCTCTCCGGCAATATAGGGTGCGAGAAGTGATAGCTCGCGTACAGCCAGTCAGCGTCCATGGTGCTCAAGTTTTGGATTTGAAGCTTGATGAGGGACTTCGCTAGCTCTTTGGAGTATCCGAGCTTGACAGCGAATTCGTCTAGAGGTATGTTAATGCGTAAGCTGTGACCCGGGAGGAATAGCAGAGCTTACCCGCTTCGAACTCGAACTTCCTGCTCAGGATGTTCATTAGAAGCTTCACCACCGTATCCATTGGCGCTAAGGCATCTGAGAACAGGATGAAACCGATGATGATGGGGAATTCTTTGTGGAATCCGAAGTCTCGGTAAAGAGAGCGGTTGTTGATGAAAACCGAGAATAAGGCGAAAATGTAAAACATATGGAACTAGATAGATTGTCAAAATCTGTTATCGGCAAGCCATGAAGTATCCTACCTGAGCGATTCCAAATAGCTTAGTAGTATGGCTTAAGCTCCAATGCCCAAGCTCATGGCTCAACACAGCCACCACCTCTTCCGTCTCACTCTTCTCAATGAGTGTGTCATAAATGACAATGTGCTTTTTCCAGGGTAATCCATAAAAGTAGGCGTTACTGTGCGCACTTCTCTTACTACCATCAATCACATACAGTTCCTTGAGCGGGAATTCAAGCCTCTTCGCCAGCTCCTCTACACCCGTCTTCAAAGGTCCTTCTTGTAGTGGCGACAACTTATTGAATAAAGGTAAGATGAGAATCGGGTAGATGGTGATGGCGGAGATCTGCACCGCAAGCGTAAACAAGAAGAGGTAGTAGAAGAAGCTGTTGCCCGTCTTCTGGATGATGGCCAAGAAGCCACTGAGTAATGGAGCTCCAAAAACAACAATCAGGGCTTGGCCTTTGATCATGTCCATAAACCATAACTTTAGGGTTTGTTTGTTGAATCCGAACCTCTCTTCTAAGACGAAGGTGCTGTAATACGATATTGGTAAGTTTAAGGCGGTTGTGATGATATTGAAAGTAAAGAAGAAGATCAAGGTATGCACTATCTCGCCAGAATATCTCGCAGGTACATAGCGAGTCAGCCAAAGTCCAGTAAGATCCCAAAGCTTCGGCAGTATATCGCAGTAGATGATGGCATAATTCTGTACTTGACCATACAAGGATGACACGAAGCCGAATTGTGCTTTCGCACGACCATAGGCCTATAAAATGCTTATTAGCACATTCCTGAACACCCTGAAGGCATGTATGCGCATACCTGACTCTTGTCGAAGACCTCTTGGGAAACTTCCCCCTCTAGCGCCTTTGGTGGTTTCTTCTGCTTCAGAATTTGATACTGGCGGAGTGACAGGAAACCCTCGAAGAGGTACTGCCCGATGGAGAACCCAACGATTAAACGCTTCCAAGGGAAGCCGGGCCTGTCGAGGAAGCGTCCAAGACGCTGGGAACATGGTCAGCTTTTGGTACCAGGTTTATAAACTTGCAGGCTCACCTGGAGGATGTCCATGGTCAGTACTAGCGATCACCGTATTCAAAATTCGAGGAGGATGAGCTTGCTGTCAATGTGAGTGTGCGAATGAGAGCCGTGTTATTGTAGCCTTCCAGGTCTGTGGGTGAAGTTAAGAAATGTATAGGCTAAGGTAAATCTGGCCTCGCTGGCGTCTTCGGTTGCGCCTAAAGAACCCCTTTGCGCGCTTCAAGTGGCACAGCGTCAAACACTAAGAAATAATTACCGATAGCGCGCAGACCGTCTGTATAAGAGAAGGCGGAGCTTCTGCCCTGGTAAAGCCCGAGTCTGACAAAGTACGTAGATATGTCAGCTTCGAGGATTTGTTCTGCGCGCACTGTGGTGTTCTGCTTTTGTAAAGTCTCGAAGAACTTGCGCGAAGGTACTCATGCAGAGATTGGTAAGACTTATCGACTATCAAGCTCGGCAACTCAGTGAAGATGGAATCTCTCAATATCAATGGTTCTGCAGGCCGAAGCAATGGCTCCTCCAGTACTTCGAAACAGAGCCATGGAAGGAAGCCATCTTCACCCATGATGTCAGCTTTCATGACCTCTGCACCAGGCAAGGTAATTGTTTATGGTGAGCATGCTGTCGTGTACGGCAAGGCAGCTATGGCAGCGGCAATCTCTCTACGGTCGTATTTGCTCGTTACAACTTTATCAAAATCTCAGCGGACCATTACTCTTAGATTTCCAGACATAGGCCTCAGTCACATGTGGGAAATCGACGCGTTACCCTGGTCTAAATTCTCTCATCCTTCCAAGAAGAAGTCCTACTATGACCTGGTCACGTCTCTCGATCCCGAGCTGGTCGAATCTTTGCTACCTCACCTGTCCATCATCTCTCCCCAAGCCTCCCCGGAGGATCGCAAAATACATCAAGCGGCGGCATCGGCATTCCTGTATCTCTTCCTATCACTTGCTTCTCAGGACTTCCACGGATGTATCTACTCGTTGCGATCCACCCTTCCAATAGGTGCTGGGCTTGGGAGCAGTGCAAGCGTGACTGTCTGTCTCAGCGCAGCGATCCTCCTCCAACTACGAACTCTAGCTGGTCCTCACCCAGACCAACCTCGTAACGAGGTTGAATTGCAGACTGAGCGAATAAATCGATGGGCCTTTGTAGGCGAAATGTGCATTCACGGTAATCCCAGTGGTGTAGACAACACTGTCTCGACTTTCGGCAAGGCTGTTGTTTTCAAACGCCATGACTACTCCAAGCCGCCCACAGTCACTCCCTTACCTGATTTCCCCGAGTTGCCTCTACTACTCGTCAATACGAAGCAACAGCGCTCCACAGCTGCTGAAGTTGGAAAGGTTGCAGCGCTCAAGAAAGAGCAGCCCATTGTGACCGAGCACGTCCTCGATGCCATCGACAAGGTGACTGAGGCTGCGCACACGCAAATTCGTAGACAGTACGATGTCCACGACGACGGCTCTACGCAAGTCCTCGGAGAGCTTATGAAAATGAATCATGGCCTCTTGGTCTCACTAGGCGTCTCCCATCCACGCCTCGAGCGTATTCGCGAGCTAGTTGATTATGCAGGTATCGGTTGGACCAAGCTTACTGGCGCGGGTGGAGGAGGCAGTGCCATCACCCTGCTGAAGCCGGATATCTCTCGTGAGGGTTTTGAAGAATTAGAAGCCAAGCTCGACGCCGAAGACTTTGAGAGATTTGAAACGACACTTGGAGGAGATGGCGTCGGCGTTCTGTGGCCGGCCGTGTTGAGGAACGGCAGTGAAGAAGAGGGTGGCGAAGAGATTGACGAGGAGAAATTCTTAAATGCAGATGGAAGAGATGGCGTGGAACGGTTAGTGGGAGTTGGTGTGAACGAGAAGCGGGAGGGATGGAAGTTTTGGAGAACCGCAGACACCCACCCATAACGTGAGAGACCCAGCGACACTCCCCAGCCATTCACAACAATGAACTTGTTATTGTTACGTTGAACTGAGCTCCATAACTAAATTGATGATTGACCCCCGAAGAATCGATATCTGGGGCCAGAGATGAAGGTCGGTACAATAGAATCAGAGCAAATCGTAGTACAAAATCCTATTTCAAAATATGAGCAATCGCCACAAAAGCTCACGTTTGCTCTTGACCGTGGCCTCTATTGGGAACTTCGATCTCCCATCAATACCATCCATCAATACCAGATAGACTTTCAACATCTTTACTGCCGCTGGTCGATCCATGTCGCCTGTGGAGACACAGTGCAGTCCGTACTGTGCCGTAATCATCTAGACAGTCAAAGTGTTTTAGCCAGCAATCGTCCTTTCCAATTCCATGTACTTCACTATCGCCAGTCTCTCCACACGTGATATCTTCCTGTGACTCTATCAAGTATCGAGGGCATCACAAACTTCCTCCCTTATAGCCTCTTACATATACTTGAGACCCGGGGCTATGATGGATAAACGTTCATCGATTCATCAAGAGAGACTTTTAGAAGCCACTTCCCCCAATCCATTCTCGGGACCAATATGAACAAAAGCATTTTGTGCTGGGTTTATAGCGTGGTCGCTATGCAGGAGGTATGGAGCAGTGACGGCGCGATCAGCATCCTCTGTGGGACTGGGAGCTGTCTTGGTTTCCCCAACAAGTGCGAGCGAGCTCAGGTTCACGGTCTCAAATCTGTTTTGCAGTCTTGGTATTTCAAGTACAGGAATGAGCTTCTATATCTCAGGCGGTCTAAGGTTTTAGCTTGAAACCGAATAATTAGCGGAGACTCGATTCCTCACACAATATTATCGGAAAATATTGAAGATCAGACATAACAACTTGCTGTCATTAAGCATACAAACTTTCTTAAAAGCTCATGCAGTTAATGATCATGATCATCAAGTATGAAAATAATATGTACAAGTGGGAAAAGTTGTGTGCGTTCTTTCATGTCTTCATCATTTTCTTGAATATCTCGAATATACTAGATGATATGAGGCTAGTCGGATATTAAGCGACGGGATCCCCTTGCTTAGCGGTACACTAAATATTTAGACCGCCTAAGATATAGAAGTTCCCGGAAGGCACGACCTGAAGCGAGGAATTTACGCTGTGTACGGAATAGGAGACGCATAATCACTTTGACTAGCGTCTTATTACATGACTAGAGTACCGTCATGGAGGCTGTAGCAAATTTGTATAATCCACGATCAAGCAGGATACCAACCTCGAAACGAAGCCGCCTCATCTTTTGGAGCGTAGCTCTCCTCAAGCAAATGAGCTGATAGCGCTCTTCAATAGAGTAGCCGAAGTACGACGCTCTCCTTTCGGCACACTGAACTCGTACTTCGTCTTCCCTGGCTTGGACATGCCTCGGCTTGACGACGATCGCCTTGCTTTGTTCCCTTGGGGCCGACTCTCTGAGCTGGGCAAGGTCTCGGGACTCCTGGGGCTTTTGAGGACTTCGATTTCACTGACCAATCCGGAATTCTCACGCCTCACTTTGCTTAATTGCTGCCTCAGATCCCACTCCCGAGATTCTCCCTCTTCGACTTTGTTCTCTAGGTCCCTCGCCTTTTCCCTGGTCTTTTCAAGCTGCCGTTCTAATCGAGACACGTGTTCTTCGTGTTTTGTAATGATGTCCTTATCATTTTGCTGGATTGCCTGGTCATGTTCCTGCTCGACTCTGTCACGTTCTGAGCGTAGATGCCTGACTTCGTGCCTCGTTGACTGTAGACCTTCCTTTAACTTCTCAATGTGATCTTGTTGGTAGCTAATATTGATTTGGAGCTGCACAACGAGTTCACTTTCGCCTTGAGGGCTGGCGTATCTACTTCCAAGCTTGGTTGGTGGAACCTGGCCGATGCCTGAAAGCGGCGGAGAAGGGAGTGGCTCTGGCTTCATAGACAGCGAAGCTGTGTGTCTGGTATCAAGCTCCGGTAGATCACTCCGATCCTTTACATTCTTGCTTTGTTTAAGCTGACTGGTAATCTCCGTTCTGTTGCCCGGACGCTCGTGGGCTGCAAGTTCAAGTCCAGAGAGTCTTCGAAGATCATGACGCAGCCTATCCTCTGCTGCGGCAGATTTTTGAGCTTCTACTTCCGCTTGTCTCGTACTGAACTCTTCAGCAATCTTCCTTTCAAATCTTCTACCAACCGACAATGTCTTTGGGTATTCCATTCTTTGTAACACTCAGGATCATGATGCAAGAATCATCGCAACACTTTAGTATCTTATAGCGATTGATTTCCATTCAAAAGGCCAGAACGGGCTTACGAGGTAGCCACAGCGAAAGGTTTCTGCCAATGTTAGGGGGTGCGCCGCTGGGAAAGAGGTAGGGCCATGTGTTTGCCTCTGATTTGATGCTGTAATATTTCCTGCAAGCCTTTTATGCACGTCGCAGATTTGGCAAGGCTCCGTCAACTATACTGCAGAAATTGGACCAACCACCTACAGCATTGTGCAACCCCAACCATCCCGGACTCTGGCCCTCTTCAAGCGATTGGTCTGAGCGTCGTCTGAATGTATGGCATCCACTGTAATCAAAGGGAATAGCCAAGTCTATGCTTCTAGGAAAGTTCGCAAGATGCATGCATAGTAAAGCACTCCTCGTGTTCTAACATGCGAATTGGCTTAACAAAATCTGATAGGTGATGGACCGATGATTGGGAAGCGGAGCCATTCCTGCAATGACGATGGAAGCGGAGAGCGGAGATTATCGACTACTCTACGAAAAATCTCGACGCAAGAATAATATGAACAATGTTGCCCTTTGTCGACACCGACAGTTCATGCAGTTGTCCAGCCTTTCTTGATTGCATACTGGGAACACTCCCGTCACGATGGCTTCTGTCGGGAGAGATGATCTCAATATTCTCACAACCGGGGCTGGAGGCTTTATTGGGCAAGCTCTCACTTCTGCCCTTCTCTCTGATCCTCGAGTATCTCATATAACTATGACAGATGTTATAGAGCCCACCCTTCCAAGTCATATTCCTAAGTCAGAGGTCCAAATAAGATGTGTGAAAGCAGACCTAACGTCCCCTGGGGTCTGCGGATCGCTCTTCACACCTGACCTGACCCTCATTTACCTGTTACATGGTGTAATGTCAGGGGCTGCAGAGGCCGATCTTGAGCTAGGTTTAAAGGTTAACATTGACTCCACAAGACAAATCCTTGATTTAACACGTAAAGTCAATCCTGGGGTGAAAGTTATATATCCATCCTCATTAGCAGTGTACGGTCCTCCCAAAAGGAAGGATTCTTATATCACTGAACTGAATGCGCCGTTGCCTGATCTGTGAAACATTGCTGGATGACTATTCTCGAAGGGGACTGCTTGACGGGCGAATCCTACGTCTCCCAACTGTGAGTGACCATCCAACCACCAACTAAGTTATCTTGGCCTCCCGGACTTACACGAACACGTCACAATCAGACCAGGCAAACCCACAGGCGCAACCTCATCTTTTGCCTCAGGTATTCTCCGAGAGCCGCTCAACGGCCAAAAGAGTATTCTGCCCGTCACTAAAGACACGGAGATTTGGGTCTCCTCACCAAGGACGGTGGTCCAAAATCTAATTTGCGCCCGAGATATTCCAAAGGAGATAGTCGAAGGCACTTCACGGATCGTCAATCTTCCTGGGATCACTGTGACCATCAATAAAATGTTAGACGCTCTAAAAGCCATTGGTGGGGAAGAGACGCTACAGCTTATAGAATACAAGCAAGATGAGACGATCCAAAGGATTGTGTCAAGTTGGCCTGCAAGACTTGATACTTCGTGGGCACAGTTTCTAGGATTTGCAGATGATGGACCCTTCGTTCAAACTTTGCAAGAATATATCCAGGATCATGGGACGAAGAAAGCTTGATATCAGCTGCGGGAATCGTCCAACATATGGAAGTGGTCCCACATCTGTCGATGATTGCTCATTTCATTCTGCAAAAACTTAAGACCAAAGAACAATTGAACGTAGTCCTTAGAGAGGGTGACGTATTCAATCCAAGTCCCGTAGATACCGCTCTCCCTACCTTTCTCCTTTACTCTTGATCGCATAAAGTACGTGCCGTGTCTTTATGATCGACCATAACCTTTAAGTTAATATCAAAAAAAGTGTACCAGCCTGAGCTCGCTTACGAGAAGCCGAGTAGATAGCTTAGACCCTGCATATTCGGGAAGCTAACCCTATATACGGAATACATATGCACATTTGATAAGGCAAGGCTCTCAATCGAAAGCTCCACTTCCGTCCTCTCCATGATCTTGGTGAACTTCAAGTTGTGCGCTTCAATTCTGTTCATTGAATCGAGAAATGAGTGCGTGGTGTAGTCCGCCACGAGAATTCCTGCCGCCACTCTGAGTCAATTTGTCGACACTGTCCATTCAAATTATTGGGGCCGCTCTGTGCCGCTTCGATTGCTCTGACCAAGCCCAAGAGCAAACTGAAAGCCTTCTTCGATAACTCACACTTGTGTTTTTCAAGATAGAAGAAAATTTTGGAAAATCACATCACCAGTATATGCCAGACCCAGAATTTACATAGACAGCCTTTCAATCCAGTGCCTCTCGCGCACCCATCAACCCTTCGAACTCACTGCACAAACTCGACCATGGCTTGGGGCAACAATGCCTCCTCCTTCGCGACATTCCTCATCCTCTGTCGTACGTCTAGTATCTCTCCTTTCCCAATTCCCTCCCACTAACCTTCGTCCGACAGCAACGTCATTCTTCCTTGGCATCCTATTCTCCCTCTTCCCCTACGACTACCCGCTCCTGTGGACAGCCACCCCACCCCCAGACACCTATTTCGCAACCCTAGAAACCCATCTTCAATTCTTGCACGCCTCCCCCGCCATCATCCCGCGCATCCTGCACATCGTCATCGCCGTCGGCCTCCTCGGCTTCCTCATCAAACTTTACCGCCCCTCCGAATCAAACATGCTTTTCGACGGCGCCTCGCTCGTCCTTTACATGTGTGGTGTGATCGTTTACATGGCCAATATCGTCAAGGGGCTACGCGTTATTAGCAGTGGGAAATACGACACAGAGCTTGTGGAGGGGGAGTTGGCGGTCGGCGTCAAGGGAGTGCCGGCCGGCGAGGAAAAGCCATTGGGCAGGGATGATAGTTTGAAGGTTTTGGCGGCTAGTAACACGATACTCGCGTTGGTGCTTATGGGGGTTTTGGTGCTGCAGGCGGGCCAGTGGTATGCGGAGAGGAAGGAGCGACAGGAGATGGAGCGGCCGAGTAAAGAGAAGGCGTCGGGTGGGGGAAAATCGAAAGAGGGGCATAAGGGAACGAATGGGAAGAAGAAGATTTGAGGTTCTGCAAGAGAGCGCGATGGTACTAATGGCGAGGTGTGAGAGGTCCCTCTATATTGTGTGACATACGATTTCGGAGGACATAGTGACATCCGCGTTAGGAGCGATGTTCTGTAAATCACCCATACTGGAATCATATATATTTAGTCTATTAGGATTAAAGAACACCCCCATGGATGCAACTGGATGCGATCTGTCACTGTATCACAAAGGGTTAAGATCCGTAACGCAACCATGACAACTCAAAAACCATGCGAAAGAGCCACTGTAGGCCCCAGCATTTCACCATACATCTACACCAAAAAAAACAAGTCTCAGCAGACAACGAATATGCTGTCTACCCCAAAAACAACCAACTCGCCAAAGAAAAAAACCACGCAACCCCAGTCACACGGTTCACAAAAACAAGCAGGCTTCAGAACATGATTGTCATGATTCAGATCATCCTGCTCAGGCGAGCAAGTCATCCTCTTCCTATTATAATTTTTGATGCCTGGGAGGCATCGTTCATCATTAGCCTGTATTATTTGGGAGGTTGGATGGAGGACAGGAAACTTTGGCTGATCAAGGAGCGGGAGCGGGAGCGGGGCAAAAGGGGGGTGTTTATCTAAATTACTACCTAAATTGTCTCTACTACCTCATGCTGAGATGGTCTTTCCCTTGTATCTATGTAACATGGTTAAGATATATATAAAGTTTTGTATAAAATCTGTATCAAAGCATTGTATAAGATATTTATAAAGTTTTACATGACATTGAAACTTTATATGTAGTGCAGAGTGATTGATTCCACTTGCATCAGGACCTCAGACGTGCGTGGCTAAGCCCCTTCTGGTTAGCTCTACTTACTTCGAGAGCTCAGTGCAAATCGCAGCTTCAGTAGTAAGCAAAGCGCTAACCCGCAGGGGCTTAGCCCCACACGTCTGAGGTCCTGAGGCAAGATTCCACTGAATTGTACGATAAGATTTTCAACAAATTCGCAAATCGACTCAAACCATTTTCCAGTCAGCAATAAACGACAAAGTGGTAGACCTTAGTACTAAACTGGTACTAAACTCGGCAATAGTGCGCTAGTAGATCATTTCCCCCCCGAAATTGAGCTAGATTCACGATGAGCGTTCTGCGTGTAGTGGTAGAGAAGGATACCTCAATCATGGTGGAAAGGGAAACAATCTTGGAGCAATGCGATGATAAACCCAAAATATCTTTTGCAATATTTATCTCGGAAGCAGACTATTGCGTCCCCAGGCCCAAGCATGAAAGCCGGATAGAAGGGTCCACCTAGCACAAACCTAGCAGTCGTCCAGCCCTATAGGGCTGATAATCCACATTTCATATTTTATTGCTACCAACGTGTAATTCTTCAACATATCAGCATAACGATGGCAGCTACCCCCCCTATGTCCTTCATACCTTCTGAAGATATCGAACTTTCACAGGAAGAGCGCATAACGCTTGCTCACGCCCGTTGGAATGAGGCTACAGCAGCCAACGAAAATTCTTCCAAAGCAAAACTCGCTCGTCAACATGGCATACCAAAGAGTACTCTTACGGATCGAATCAATGGTCGAAAGGCTGCTTCTGCACGCAATCAGCATTTTCAAAGACTTAGCCCCGAAGAAGAAGCAGCTATACGTGACTGAATCCTGCGTCTTCAGGCTTGGGGCTGACCTCCTCGTGTGAAGCAAGTACGCTCGATAGCTAAAGAACTACTAACATAAAAGGGCGACGATAAGCCAGTCGGAGTCAATTGGCCCAAGAAGTTCCTGAAACGTCATTCGCAATATCAAAACGGCCTCAGCTCAACAAACAAAGGTGTGAAATAAGGAGATCAATGATCTACTACGTCTAGGCCCTGAGCTCTTCACTTCGGCATCAATGACAGCAAGCTCTAGACAAAAGAAGAAGAAGCAGCTGATAGTTAAGCTACGGGTCATGCAGCTGAAGCTGAAGCGGAAGCAGGATCAGGATCAGGACCAGGATCAGGACCAGGAGCAGAGGAATAACGTGATATCTATAACTGGTCAATCAGGGCGAGGCATGCGTATCAGAAGGGCCCCAAAGAGTTCCTATTAGCTACGTAGTTCACCTTAAACGAATGGTTTGAAGCAATATGAAATGTGGATTATCAGCCCTATAGGGCTGGATGACTGCTAGGTTTAGACGAGTGCTAGGTGGACCCTTCTACCAACATTTCGAGCGTGAGAGCATTCTGCAAACACCATACAAACTTACTCCTACTCCAGAGCACAGGTAAGACAACCCGGATGTCCGGTTTTTGTTCTTCATGAGATATCTCAAGTTCCTCTACTGCAGGTGATGTGGGGTTGCTTACCAGCTTCGAAAGCAACCCACGCAGTTCGCGCTTGTCTCCTACGGCAAGCAGAATCTACAATGCGGTAGGCTAAGCTGGGCTGCTCGGTCTCGAATTGTGTGGGTTCTCTTGAAAGTTGTGCCCCCAATCTATCCAAATTATAATCATAAATATATACGTACGTACATGGACTATTCCCGACAGCAACCTGACAACTATAATTGCATCTGAGATGTCGTAGGTGACGATGATCAGATTTTCTGTTTGCTGACACTAATCTGGTGCGTTTCAATTGCGGCGGACTGTCGTAGCGGAGTTTAAGCCCTTCATTTAATTTTCGTTTACGGTTGTGTGACTTTCGGTCGTCCGAGTCGGACTATCAAGCAAGTGAAGCACTGCGTCTCATAGCTAACTTGTCTTGATGCAGTCGTTCTTTTTGTGGTGCTTGGCGATGAGCGACCGGCACGTATGCGACATAATGAGCCGATTGTATAGATCAGTTGGCACGATGTAAGGTTCGTTCATACCTTAGGATCCACGGTAAGGCGTTTAGCGCAAGATCGAATCTGCCTAGTCTAAGCTGGTGGAAAATTTGGTGAGGCTAAAGGTCCAGGTCCGGTAAGATGTGGTCGGTTTAAGGTTAACGATGAATGTAGTCAATTGTTCCTGCCCAGGTGGTGTTGGTCGTGAATGAAGAATATTGTGGCAACGAAGGCCCACAACAAGTATGTGGTTGTGGCCGAAAAGTGTTCTTGATCTTTCCACATCAGACAACGAGGAACCCTTGTGACCAAGAATAGGATATAGTTTGAGAGGGGTAGGTCCAGCCTGCCTCATCTCGGGTATAGGCATATCTTCTCGACCAACACGGGAGGTGGGCCTCAGGGGAATACAGGTCTGTAGACAGGTGCGGATAAGGCCCGGGGGCTGTTTAGACTTCTTTTTCTTCCTGATATTTCAACGTCGCAAACCCCCTTGAAGAATTTAGCCGAGGCCTACAAAAGAGGATTCTCAAACCCACCTTTCGACGCTGTGCAAAGTCACTGTAAAAGCCAAGCCACAATTCCTGCTCGCGACAAGTTTCTTTTTCCTCTGTTCTGGAATCGTCGTCGTTGGAACAAGAGGGTTTGTTCTCTTCAATAACGTCAGAGCTGGCTTTGAGCCACGGCTATAGAGTAATCAGCATCCTAGAGAAAAACGAAGGACGGCGGAATTATACCTTTGGCACCGGCCAGTCTGAAAAGTGCAGAAATTTAGCCTCTTTTAGAACTGCATCAGGATCCCATGCTTCTTCTTGGTTCCCAAGATAGTCGGTGTGATTCTTTGCTCGGAATTCGCCTGTCAATAGGTCATATGGTCTGTGCGGCAAGATATAACAGCTGTCTCTGTATAGATTGTTGACTATTTCCATGTCGTAATCATTGGATCCAGCATTTTCTATGCCTTTTGCTACCCGGTTATACTCAAATTCCGATGGTTGAAGGAGCATGAGCTGGGAACTTAGCACGCGATCGTTGAAGTCTAACCAGTATGCGCGTGGCATTGCCATAGGTGCAGGAGGTAGAAGAAAGAGTTCGTCCATATGCTAGTGTTCGAAACAGTCAGCACGATCTACGATGCACAGCAATGCAGTATACCTGGAGAACCGTAGAGTCCGAATCGAGACTGAGTACCCGGTCGTATTGAGTTTGGTTGAATGCAAGCAATTTTGTGTAGCTTTCCGCCCAAGTTGCTGGAGCTTCTATCAGTGCACTGTCAACCAGCATCCTTCAGCCCATTTGAGGTGTACCTACGATCACCGCCCCCCCTCCGCTGAACCTGGATAGGCTGCAATTTCACGTTGTATTCATCCCGGGCTTTTCTCAGAAGGCGACTCTCAAACGACTCCGTTTCGAGACCTCCATCGTCGATCTGATAGTCGGATGGATACATGAGCAGCCTGTCAGCTTTGCTCCCAAGACGATGCAGAATCTCAAAAAGCATTACGGAGTTACAGAGGTAAGGCTGGTTTGTTGCGTATTGAGTATACGCAAACCGAGACCATTGGACGCTGTCGTTTGTCTGGGGCTCTAAATGGGAGTCTTGATGCAATCCCGGGAGGTTCTCGAGCGAGCCATTGGGAAGAAAGGTACGGCGAAAGAAGAATACGAGCAGCAGTATGATGCTAACAAGGGCGCCAGTGAGCCGAACTCTTTTGGACTGCAAAAAGGAGGCCCCATGAATCATGAGTCTGGTACTGTTGCTCTCGTCCGATGATGGAAGAGGTGAGTATCTAAAGTTCGATAGGATTTTAGGGAAGCTAAAATACATGGTAAGCAGTGCGATCCAGTGCCCCTTAGCAGCCTCGTTCGATTCTACGCCGGTGTCGAGCGCACAGGTTTGCGCTACAAGAAAATGTACATCGTCTAAGGGGTGAGCAGGTAGAAGATCTGACACGCGAAGACGGGGTTCGATATGAAGCAAGCTGAAGCCTGAAAGCCAAAGGCTGAAGGAGGCACTGCTGCCAGCCTCCGAAAAGCCAAGATGGGACTAACATGGATAAGGTAAGACGATGGAGATTGATTGGCAGCGCTGATCCCTCATAAACGAGTACGGATTACCTGTACCAAACTACCAATGGCGCTTTTAGCGAAAAGTACTTGTACTAAGGTAGTACTGTATCTGGGGGAATACGGAATAGTGCTACGGAATATTGGGTAAGGTATCCCGTAGTACAGAGTGCTCCGTACCAAAGCCACAATTAGGAATTAGCTTCGCTCTGCTGACCAACCAATACCGTGTATCTGCAAATCGTCTTAACAAATGACAGCCCAGCTACTGAGGTAGTGGGCGTTTCTGTAGCGGCTACTACGAAGATCAACTTTAAGATTACGGAGGTACTGTGTAAGGTGGGCGTCTGCAAAGATAGCATCATTAATCATTGGCTAAGGTATCGTACCTATATTAACTGACCATCGTTATTATTATTGTTCCATCGTTCCACAATTACCTTACTAGTATGCTTGATGTTCCCTCTCATGCAGCTTTCCTGATGGTGCACCAGCAAGGTTGGGCAAAGGTTCCCCAATTCTGCGTGCCCGAGTCTTTCTTTCATCGTTGCCTCCGGAATGGCAGAATCTTTCCCCAAGCGCGGGCGGGGCGCTACCTTACTTGACCTTTCACAGTGTCAGTATGCACTCCGTACTTTGGCTCTACGGTAGGCCCCAACTCTAGATCCCGCTGTCAAGGTTTGTAAGGCGGCTACTTGATTATTTGGGTAGCCGTGAGGTACCTACCTACCTAGGTAGCAAGGTCAATACCCATTCGATTCGTTCGGTTCAAGCTGTTCATGGTGTCAGTATCTTATGGCATACACAAGGCTCATGGTCCCCAAGGTGTGCGGAACAGGGTATCTGCGAAGTGCTCTGGCGTCATGTGGAATCTTTTACGGAACGTATGCGTGTGGGATGGCAGGTTTGCAGCGCATGTTTACATGGGCACGTTTCGCTCTATGCGGCTCGAATCCTTTATGGGGAGTGATACGAGTCATGAACCAACCACGAGGAGGCTTTGCCGTACACTAATGCAGAATGGATCGATGCTCATCGCACCTAGTCCGGAATCGTGAACGCCATGAGGCTTGGAGGAAATCCATCTCGAGTTCTCGACCGGAGGACCGGGGAGGAGACGTTGTGTCCATCACCAACGCAACCCAGAGAATCATTGGTCACGGCTGCACCCACCACAGCTGTGCTCAACATCGTGTCTTTAGCGCCAGAAGGATTGAAATCTTGGTTTGTAAAACCGAAATTGCAAAGTCCTTCAGAAAGAGGCAAACATTTCACTCCACCCACGAAACATGTAGTCCTTTCTGCAGGGTATACTATTACTGTTATTGATGAGTTGAAACAAATCGTCTCTTGTGCAGCCTCAAAGTTATCGTTTCATTCTGGCCGTCTAGCGCCACTGAGTTTGTTAACTACACATCGTTCGTCACTGATGAACAAATCCTAGTCTTATTTTTGATAGTTTTTATATCCAACATTACTCTGGACCTTCGCCATGATCTACGTCCCTCTTCTTCATTCGTTTACACTTGCATACTCAATATCCTATGCTCTAGCTCAAAGTGCTCCTCTACCTTATATGCTCAAGACCTCTGACAAGCTTTATGGCCCAGATGGACCTTGGCAGGCGGTTCAAGTGCAAATTGGATCAAATTTCGCTGCACTCGACCTTTATCCAGGTGGTGCTTACGGGTCCCCGATTCTTAGCAATGAATTGTGTTCCGGAGTTTCTGCTGCATGTGGAGCCGGTGGATTGTTCGATCCGTCGAGCTCAACCACATTCGACAACACATCAATCACTTTTGGAAAGGTGTCTAACAGTGCCAATGTAGATTGGACTAATGGAGCGATGCGATACGAGGGTTCGTCTACCATGGTCATGGACGATCTTACATTACTTGCCGGCGAGTCTGCGGTCTCCGGTTCACAGACTGCAAGGAATCTCAGCATTGTGTTGGTATCCAAAGCGACTATGACCTACCCCGATGGATCCAAGTACCCCCTGCAGGTGGGACAGTTGGCACTCGGCGCTCCATCTGTTAATCAGTCATTCAGCCAACCGAATGGCGTCGCCGTCAATGCTAGTCTCCTACCGGGTTATCTTTGGGCTCAGAAAGCCATTCCATCGAGTTCTTATGGATTACATATTGGATCAGCAGCTTTACATCTGCCCCTTTCGTTGTGGCTGGGAGGCTACGATAAGTCGAGAGTACTTGGATCGGTATCGTCTCAACCATGTACAAACAGCGCTCTTAACATAGATCTTCTCGACATTGGGATTGGCGTCGATAATGGTGCATCACCATTTCCTTATCCTGCACGACAAGGCATCCTATCCGACGGCAATTCTTCAATCTCCAACTCTATACCAATGTCTGTTGTTCCTGCAGCTCCGTACATCTATCTTCCAAAAAGCACATGCGATGCTATTGCAAAGGATCTCCCGGTCACCTTCAATCCCAAATACGGACTGTACTTCTGGAATATACAAGACCCTCGATATCGGCAAATCGTAACTTCGCCGTCCTATTTGAGCTTCACCTTTACCGCTTCCGGTGGCACGAATGGCGGAAATATCACTGTCAAAGTACCATTCCAGCTTCTGAACCTAACACTCGATACACCCTTAATCAGTACTCCGACGTCCTATTTCCCTTGCCAGCCTCCCCAACTCGCCACAGGAAATCCGTTATATACTTTGGGTCGTGCCTTTCTTCAAGCGGCGACTATTGGTGTCAATTGGAATCAGGGGCAAGGCCAATGGTTTCTCGCACAGGCTCCCGGTCCACATACTGCCTCCAGCCCCGTTCAAGTGAATTTTGCAGACACTATCGAGAGCTCTACGAATGCGTGGGCCGACACTTGGAGCAAGAATTGGACACCAATACCACACAATAGCATCCCTAGTGGTCCAAATTCGACCACTGGTACCAATACAAGTGGCACGCAGCCAAATAGCAGTACCCAACCAACGAGCAGTGCAAATTCGACCAGCAGTGGTCTGACGACTGGATCAAAGGCCGGAATAGGCGCAGGCATTGGCTGTGCCGGAATCTTTGTTGGTCTATTGGGTGTATACTTCTATCACCGCCGTTCTCGAAACGGTCAAGTTTCAGGTTCCTCATCGCAGCAAGAAGGGCTTGTTGATCTAAAACCGCTCTCGCAGCAACCGGAGGCATCAATGACAGGACGCAATCCAGCCGGAACGCCTCTCTACGAAGTTGCCGGCCACAGTCCGGTGGAAATGTACTCCGATGGGCAACCAGCCCACGAATTAGGACCCGGTCAACCACGGTGATTTGTGTATTTCTTATTTTGCTAAATTTCCGTTTAATTGGCCTTCGTGGGGGAGGGAATTGCTTCTTGAGCTCCTGCCTAGTTGGATTTTGTTGGGAAACGAGAATTCTATTTACAAGCAGAAGCAAGGGTTTGGAAGAATGTACTCAGGTCACATTAAGAGGAAAATTCTACATATTACGGGTAGGGGGTTGAAAGGACCCTACCGCTAGACATAGCTGCTCTCTAAAAGCACCAATGGGGAAGTTTCTGGTGTTCGTTTTCCATCTATGGTATGATAGCACATCGTTATACCGCTTTTTGCGGTCCTCGGCGTAAGCTTCATTTCTCGCTCAGTGTTCATTAGACTGTTCTATACCCGTCAAGCAGTGTTGCTGTTTGCGGTGTTTGGGCGCTAGGTAATCATTCGCTTGATGCTGGTCACGGCTCCTTAGATGGAATGATATCCTCGCTGCACATTGTTTCACATCTACTCTCGAGGAAATTAGTGCGGTCGATTTTACTATTGGGCGCTTTGTTTTACAGCCTCATAGCAGACAAGTCTCGGACTAAGAGATACGCAGAGGCTGATCTCTTCGATGCCATCAGGCTTTCTTGGCACATAAAACTCGACTCCTACATCAGATTCTCCCCCCTGCGTCAATCAGCTCGCCACGTCTGATTTCATGCCACGGTTAATTTCTCACCACACCTGATATCTCTTCACATCCAGTGCTTACCGCGCTCGGTCATTCCACCACTGCACACAGTCCTACCACGTCAAAGTTGCGCTTTCCACAGCGAACTTCCTCCTGCATCTACGTTTCTTGCACACCTTCCGGTCCCCCTGCGTCAGGCTTGCCTCCCTCCTGCGCTCTGCTATTCTATCGCATCAAGCAATCATACAACATCAATCTCTCCTATTACATCATTGTTTCCTACATCCTCAAATTTTTCTGCCACGCCGTATCATTTGGTTCGATTGAGGCTCTCCTACCACACCAAAACCCCTTTTACGAACTCGGAGTTTTCCACCGTGCTGAAACGTTCCGCCACATCAAGATTGATCGTCCACCTCAAATCTTCTCCACCATACTGAACGGTTTCACCGTATGCAAGTGTCTTACCTTTCCTGAATGTCCCACCTCACCGAACCGTTCTACTCCATCAAAAAGCGTATGAGAACCCTAAAACCCCCTACCACGCAAGCCACACCAAACCCTCTTACTGTATCACACCATAAAAGCCCTTGAACACACACGCCTCCCCCTTCCCCAACCCGAAACCCGCATTATTACGCGCTGCCACCAACTCCTTCCTTTCCCGACCAGCACAAGTATCCGGACTAGTGCAGAAATTAGAATGGTCTTATTAATGTTTGAGGCACCCATGTCTGGAAAGTAAAAGTGACTTCAATTCTCTCGCCAACTAAGGTACCTTATACACAACGGCTCATAAGATCATACCCAGTAACATCCTACGCAAGCATCTAGCAAAGGCTGGTGATGGCTACCTTATGCCATAAAACTCAAAGCCTTAGCAAATGTTTGGTACTGTGGATGAAAAGGACGGGCCATAAATGGCTGTGAATTCCTTACGTTCTCGACCTTGACTAATAAATCAATTGGTGAAGTCTCTCAAGCGTAATGCCCCACCATGTTCATGTCGTACAAGTTAGTAATCAGTGTGTTGCTCGTCAAGTGATGGTATTACACAACATAGAAACCTATCTACCTTATCTTCTCCACCACAAATCCAAACCCAGCTCTATCCATCAAATACCAAGCTCTCTCAGAGACTGTCTAACATTTACTCGCTAACCAGCCTAACAAACACACAGCCATGGACCTGCTCAATCAAATCATTGCGTGCATCATCGGTCAATGCGACAGCCCCGTCAACGAAAAAGCCGCCGGTTCCAACCTGGACAAGGCTGCCCAGTACACTTTTCTGTCCGAAAAGATGGCGCCCTATCATGGAAAATCAGTCGAGCAAGCTAGTCAAGACGCAGCAGCAGCGATCTTCTCAGAATTGCAACATGCCGAAAAGCGCGGTCGTACTCTAGAGGCAGCATTGCAAGATATCGTTCGTCAAGCTGGCTTTGCTAGCTTCACAGAGCGTATTGCAAGGAAAGTTCTGGACGCGCTCCAGAATGCTCTCAAGGAAGGAAGTCCCATGCGCGAGGCGATGAAGGACGCTTATGAGAAGGCAATCGATGCTGCTGATGGCATAGCGGGGTTTTCTCGTGAGCATCCTGTTTTGACGGGCTGCATCTGTGCTGTTATCGCACTTGGCATTCTTGTAATCCTGGCGCCGGCTGTAATTCATGCTCTGGGTTTTGGCGTGGAGGGCGTTGTCGAAGGTACGATAAAAACCCTTATCTCAGCAATGGCCCGAGTGACATGGCTGATCGGACACAGGCAGCTTTGCCGCGAACTGGCAGTCGATGTATGGTGGGGTGGTGGAGGCTGGGTCGTTGTTTTCTTACCTACAGAAGCTGGGCGCGCTCTACTAGGACAGGACATCTGACCAGGACTGGCCCATCACGGAGCTCTCTTTCTTCTGTAGTAGAGGATCTCTGTCCAGTGAGGTAGATGTTCGCATGCATGTTATTTCAGGGGAAGCTGGGTCAGCGAAGTCTTCCATAGGGCAGAATGGATATATCGAGCTTCAGACTCTGAAGCGAATGAACCGCGCTGAAACCCTTCTAATCACACTAACCTCATCCCCACTAGCTCCCGCCCACACATCTACCCCTAGGCTAAAAAAACAACTTTTCGCTCCTTCTTTTCGCTCTTCGTGCGGCGGCACGACTCTCAACCCCGTGTTGCCTGGACATCATTCCCCTCCATGGGAAACCCTCAGTGATGTATTCCAGGCGTCAGTCGTGCCACAGAGTAATGGAATTGCAACGTTGGTGCTGTTGCCTCGGAGCTTCGCCCTTTTGCCTGTGAAGGTGGTGGGGGCGGGGATGGAGGTGTGGTGCTGAACAGTTTTTGAGAGCATATGGGTTGGGTTGAGTTGGTGCGTTGGCCGTGGGATACGGAGGTACAATATAGTTTTGGGCAGGAGATGGGGGGGGGGGAGGGGTTGAGAGGTGAGGGGGATGCGTAACTCCGTTTAGAGGTGATGGAAAGCTCCAGTCGAATATCTGTGAAACGGTCTAAACAAAGGAAAATCTAACGAGGGAGGAACTGCAGTGGCATCATGGTCTCTCAAGGGCCAGGTGTTCATTTGATGGCAGATGGGAATTTGTTTTCCTCTCTACCCTCATCTTATCATGCTCTAAAAAAAGCCCCATACATTTTGCCCTTTTCCACCCTCACGCGTCATGATCAATCTTCTCCAGTTTCCCCGGCTCCCTCTTCTCCCCCGTCTCCCCCACAAGCCTCATTCGATCTATCCTCACCTTCTCCCCGTTGCCGTCCCCATCCATCACAAACACCACCAACGAGCTCACATTCTGGAACTTGACAAACCTCAACTCAATTTTCGCCGTCCCGGTCTTCTCATCCCAGTCCTGAGGCGCCAGTGTAATTTCCTGGGTAGCAGGGAAATCTTCGGCTTCGTCAAAGCCAAGGATATTTGCACGGTTGGAATAGATTTTGATGGTTCTAGGTCGCATGGGAATGTCATCCTCTGCGGATTCCGAGGGAGGGAGAGATGTGAGGTGCAGCGTATGTATCTTGAGTGTCGACTGGAACGGTATAAAGAGCATGAGCTGCTCGTCCGTGTCGCTCTCCACCCAGTCCTTCGTGCTCTCGCCTGTATCTGATTTGCCTTTGCCTTTCCCACTATCCAGTGCGGAAGGCCTGCTACTCTCGAACAACGTCCTCGAGTTGCCGAGATTGCTGTTGGAGTTAAGGAGGTCGAGACCCTTAACATCGACTTGATCCGTCACATCGTTGTAGCCCTTAGGTAGACTCGAGCCCCGCCATGTTGACCCGCTGCCGCTGGCTTCACCAAAGCCACCTGATGAATCTGAATCAGCTTCAGCGGCAAGCTTCTTTATGGCCTCTGACAACTTTCGAGGGTCAGCGCCTCGGATGGTGGAAACGGCTTGTTTGTTTTTGAAGATCATGAAGGTGGGGAGGCTGTACGAAATCCTCGAAATCAGTCTCTAGAACCTTCAATACCAGTGTAGCACAAGGCGTAACTCACGCTGTAACGCTATATGCCTTTGCAATATCTTGCTGCTGGTCGGTGTTCACCTTGCTGAAAGTAATCTTCTGCGGTCTGGAGAGCTGTGCGGATAGCTGTTCGTATATTGGGGCTATTTGTTTACAAGGACCGCACCAGTCAGCGTAGACTGTGAGGCAGCATATCAGTAAGACTAATCGAAGAGTTGTTTGTTATACACCCAAAGTGATGGGCATACAGGGATAGTGGGGCACGTGGGGGGATTGTGCGTACAATCTGTCACTACTATCTTGGAAGTCTCGAGAAGTTTGTTGAATTGGCTTGTAGAGCCTATCTGCACTGTCTTTGACATGTTAGAATAGATTGAGGACTTTGAGAGAGATCTGGTCAAGAAGCTGACGATTATTGTCAAGGTCTCGGCATCAGATTTGCCGTCTCACGATATTCGCCTCTTTGAAACATCAATACGATTTTATGTTAAACCAACATCAATTTTACAGCCCAAACATTTTCATAAACTTCATTTTTCTCGTTCTATCGGCTGTATAAACCTATCCTACTGTGACGTGGTCTGATCCATGGCCAGTCCATACAGTAGCTTCCCGCTTCAAGCATCCTGATACACATAAGTCTCTCTATCCCAAAACTTTCTGCAAGGCTCCAATTGAGACTCTTATGGCATACTTGTCTTGAGAAGGCACGCTATGACCTTTGCGCCGTCTATCGTCTTCCTCTGTTCCGTAATGACTCTCAATCCCCTACGCCCGGACGCCTGTACTGATGAGGTTGGTTGTGTCTGATTGAAAATGACCTTTGTGATGGTACCTGTTGCAGAAATCGAGCATTCCCGTTCCGATACCTTTGATTAACTATAAGCGGCAAATCGGCCTTGAAGTCGTACACCCTTTCAGTAAGCTTGAAGTATCATGAGCCGGGATGGTCTGCCCTCGTCTAGCCATCCTCTACCATCGCAAAAGTCACTCTTAGCCAAAGGCTACACCCGCGGCACCCTGTGATAACCTCTCCATGCTCCGCATCTTTCTCAAGTTCTTCTTCGCCGACTCGAAACCCCTTTCCGTTACCACATCGACAACTGTGATACCATGTATTATGCTCTTCGTCAAACGCAAGATCGTCCAGATCCATGGTCTCCAGGCCAGGACGAGACCTTTCAGAAATCAGGCCCGTAGACAGGGACCCTAGTCTTACTGATCTATCGTATTCTGAGCGTCGCTTAGGATCGATCAGAGTCTTGTACGCATCTGCGATTTGGTCGACTGTGTATCCTGGAGCCGCAGGTTTTGCTTTTTCAAGAAGTTGAACACGGGACTTGTCTGGGTGGTAGTATAGGAGGGCTCGTCGATATGCTAGCTTGATGTCATGCGGGGTGAGGTCATTTTCGACACACGGCGATGGCAGACCCAGAATCTTGTAGTGATCCTGGAAATGCTCTTCCTTCATCTTGTTCGCATCCTGATGATTTTAAGCAGTGTGAGGAATGTGAGAGAAGGACTGCCTACTAGACCCCCCAATGGCCAAAGCCGGTGCTACCCCTGTACCCCACACAAAACATTTGCCCTGCTTGAAGAACTGCAGGGGTGTTTAAGGATCGCCAACTTCTTGATTCCTTGCTTTCCAAGTGAACCACTCAACAATGAGTGAAGCCTATTCCTCAGCAATGATGATGCGAGTCCTTTCTCGTATTAACCTGTCTACGTTGTGTTGCAATCGGCGATTTGCTCATTACACCTCCTCCACATAACAGCCACAACTCAATCGCATATCTACGATAGTTAAACGTTCTTGACTACCAATATCTCCATTCCCCCACTCGTTCTTGCCTTCACTGAAGTTTGATCCAACGATGTGATAATGTATACTTGGCTTTCCTAATAACTTTTGAACTCGCGATCAACTGAAATGTCGAACGGCGCAAATTTTGATGAGAATGCCTCCAGAAGGACTAACGCAACACCTTATACCTCACGCCATCCAGTGCCGACAGTCCAAGGGTACCAGGAAACGCAAGAAGAGCGCGAAGCCGCGACAGAAAACACTCTGCCTGAAATAGAGGATAATAATCGGGAAGAGGGAAAGTTGCACGACCTTCTGGAATCTGCAAAGAGCCATCTTCACATCAATGGCTCCGAAGCAAAAGGCCCCAACCACAAACCCTACTTTAGCTCGAACCACAACGTTGAGCGTCCAGCATCCAAGGACAGTAGCTGTGAGGAGGGACGTCGGAAGAATAGGCAGGGAGGAGACTGTGAGTCGTCTGGTGGGCAACAGCAGGGACAAGATTTTACAGCAGAGCTTGATCCTCGTAAGAAGCGTAAGAACATGAAGCATATGAAGAGGGACCATGCACCTCGAGAAGTCACCGACCCTGTCACACATCTCCCTGTCATGATCCATGACTCTACGAGTACCGAGTTGAAGAGTGCTCCTGAGAATGTACCTCGAGGCGACTCCAGTTCTGGGGGGAGTAGTCTCCATTTAGAGCGTGAAACTGAGCAAGAGCAGGCAGAACACAGAGGAATGGAGAAGCTCTTTCCGCCTCCAAACTTCGAAGCTATGCGGGAAGAACTAATTGGTGTCTATAATCATGCGTTAATGATTGGCCTGGGCGCAGTCCTTGCCATCTCTCTTCTACTGCTCACTGGAAGTCATTTGATTATTAGCCTGGGTGTGATTGATAGGAGTAACGACTCGTCAAGGTCATGGCTGTATGTAACCAGTTCCTCCGTAATTTTACTTACAAGCGGACTAGTGGTGGGAAGTGGTGTGATATGGGGCCTTCGAGACTGGCTCAAGAACAAGATCAACGCTGCTTGGAACGACGGAGTTTGGCATGCAGCCAAGGAAGAAAAGCAAAACTCCTCCGATTCCCCAATGCCCGAATCGACTGAGTGGCTCAATTCTATCCTAGCGTCTGTGTGGTCTCTGGTAAACCCGGACCTCTTTACGAGCTTAGCGGATACGCTCGAGGATGTGATGCAGGCGTCCCTTCCCAAAATGGTGAGAATGATAAGCGTTGAAGACCTTGGCCAGGGAAGCGAGGCTATCCGCATCCTAGGTATAAGGTGGCTGCCGAGGGGTGCAGCCGCTAAGGATATATCGGTAAATGGGAAAATCAAAGACTATGACAAGAAAGGAGAGACTGATCGTAAGGTCCCCGGCGAAGGGGAGGTTGATGACGGCAACCAGTCGGGAAAACAAGATGGCAAGCAATCTAGGGAAGACAAAAACCAGCAAGACGGCGACAACGAAAACGTTGCAGAGGGACTGGAGGCTGAAGAAGGAGATTTCGTTAATGTCGAGGTTGCGTTTTCGTACAGAGCCTCAAGTAGTGGCAAAATGATCAAGGACAAGGTCAACAATGCACACCTCTTTCTCGCATTTTACCTACCTGGAAAAATAAGGTTTCGTAAGTTTTCCCAAAGCTCCTTGACTCGCTCATTTGATGAAAGCTTATACTGGTTTTTGCCAGCTGTATGGGTTGAACTTCGTGGATTAGTTGGGACCATGAGGATGCGCCTTCAATTGTGCCCAGACCCCCCTTTTTTTGCCCTTTGCACTATGACATTACTGGGTCAACCCAAAGTCGATCTCTCTTGCGTACCATTAGTGAAGAAAGGCCTTAATATTATGGATCTTCCTATCCTTTCATCTTTTGTGCAAAGTTCAATCGACGCAGCATTGGCAGAGTACGTAGCTCCGAAAAGTTTGACATTGGACTTGAAGGACATGCTTGTTGGTGATGACTTCAAGAAGGATACCAGGGCTCGTGGTGTTTTGGTAGTCAACATTAAAAGAGCTAGGGACTTCAAAGAAGGTGATATAAGTCTCGGCGGGCTGAAGAAAGGGTCGTCTGATTCGTACGTTGCCGTTGGCTGGGCCAAATTTGGCAAACCTTTGTGGTCGACTAGAGTAATCGTCGCTGATATGGAACCAAATTGGGACGAAACCACCTTCATCCTGGTGAGTCCGGAAGAGCTCAACGCCGGAGAGCGCTTGCGAGTTCAACTTTGGGACTCTGATCGTACATCAGCCGATGATGATCTTGGAAGAATTGAAGTTGATCTTAAGAAGCTGATGCATAACCCTCAATCCAATGGTACGATGTGGGATCGTCATGACGGTTTCAAAGCCCCAGAGGCTGGCAAAGAGGAGCCAGGATGGTTGAACTGGAGTGTAGGGTACTTTTCCAAAAATAGGATCACGGAGAAGCAGCTACAACAGCAGAAAGCAGAGCCAGATGTCAAGACATTAGAGCAATTGAAAGAAAAGGTTTCAAAAGACGCAGAAAAGAAGATGCGCGAAACCACCAACCGTGACGAATCTCGTGAAATCAGTCAACAAAAGGCACAGGACTTAAAGGCTAGAGAAGACAGAATGGTTGTATCTGCGCCACCACCGCACGACTACCCTACAGGCATTTTTTCCGTTCAGATCCACAACATCATAGGCTTAGAATTTGAAAAGACCAACAAAGCTGAACAAGAGGACGGGGACGACACCGAAGAAGGCTCCAACGAACTCCCCTCAAGCTACTGCTCCGTCGTTCTAAATCATCAAAAGATTTTCAAAACGCGTACCAAACCTAAGAATTCCAAACCCTTCTTCAATGCCGGAACAGAACGCTTGATCCGTGACTGGCGTACTACTGAAGTCATGCTTTCTATCCGAGACTCTCGTGTGCACGAGGATGACCCCCTCCTTGGGATTGTGTATCTTCCTCTTAGCCGTCTGTTCCGGGAACGCTCACAAATTATGGAAACTTATCCCCTGGTAGGCGGCATCGGGTACGGCCGCATCCGCATGTCCATGGTCTTTCGGTCAGTCCAGCTTCAACTTCCTAGGGAGCTTCTCGGTTGGGACTTTGGCACCCTCGAGATCACAGGTCCAATTGTCTCCAAGGACCTCGCTACCGGCTTACGAGGCCTACGCCTCAAACTACGTACTTCAGTCAACCGCGGGAAAATGTACACCACCGACGCCGACGGCAACGACATTCACTGGACGGGCAGAAAGGGCCGCCCCGTCCGCCTCGGTGTGCGGAAACGCTACTGTTCCTGCCTCGTCATCGAGTTCAGGAAGAACAGCATGATGCTCGACAAAACGCCCGCATTTGCCATTCTCTGGCTCAAAGACATCCCCGACGATGAAGAGAAAATATTAACAGTACCAGTCTACCACGGAAAGATACTCGAACGCGCAGAAGCCAACTGCCTCGATGCCGACGACTTGGGAGAGACGATGGGCTCAATAGACGTGCCTTTGAAATTGTGGCACGGCTTGGGAGGATACCACCAAAAACTCGCCAGCAAGAGCCCCAACTTGCAAGATGTGCTCGAAGCCCTCGCCACCGCCAACGACAACGAGGAAGTCCGCACCGCCATGTCCCGCGACGACGACGCCGACAGCAGCGACTCGGACAGCTCCGCCGACGAAAGCACTACCACCAATGACCGTGATGAGAACGGCGTCGAAAAGAAAAGCATCGATAACGGCAAGAGGGGACCCCTGGCGCAGTTAAGGGATTATAAAGAGCACAGTGGGGAGCTACATCGGCAGCATCGAGGCTTGATGCAATGGAAGGGCGCGCGAACTGCAAAGTGGATGAAGACGAAGGTGCAGCATGGCAGGGAGCATCTGAGAGACGGGTTGAAGCTGAGCGGGCGGGATCCGGGGATCGAGACGGAAGTCTAGGGACGGAGTAAGAACAGCGCCAGACCTTTTACATTCGCATGTGAAGCTTGTAAGTGAGTCAAATGCCCGTCTGCTACTGTTCCGATGACCTGCACGTAAGAGAATAGTAGAGGAGATGCTGGAATTTCGAACTATCAAATGAAGATGCAATTTACGCTCAATGCTGCGTGGAAGCGAGATTGGACCGGAGGGGAGGGTGTCTGGTTCGTTATGAGATTGAACATGACAGGTATGGAGGCGTTGAGAAGGACAAGGAGGAAGAGGGCAAGCTCGGGAATTTGAGAATTGGTGGTTGTGCAGGACTCAACTGGTGGGTGGGAAGGTGTAGGGACGAGCGTTGGTCTGGAGCATGAGATCTGGAACTATGAGAACTCGGCGTATATACCCAGGAATTGATCGGGGGGTTGGGGGAGGCGAATGGAGTTTTAGGGGGGTTGGGAGTGTAGAGGTGGGAGTTCGAAAACAGCACTCGCTCAGACAACTTCACATTGGGATTCGTGACGAGACATATATTCTCTACACTCATCAACATTCATATTCGACCTTGTTTTTCCATCCATGGTCGTTGCTGCTCGGTAATTTAAGGTGGATGACGGTCAAAACATCACGCAAGTTACGATTGGCATCAGCAAGACCCATGAGGTCCCAGAGTTCTGTACATGGCGTAAATAGGCCACGATCGCCTGGCACAAATGGACGTAGCAAAATTTGGCCAAGTACAATGAAACATGACCAAAACGCAACGGAAGAGGCTACCAGCTCTAGAGCCGCGTCCTTTCCCCCTCAAACCCTGTTATTCCCAAGGACATAGTGATACCTGATAGTAAGAGGGCTGACTTGCTCTTTTGGACCTCCCAGACAACGAATTAGAGCGGAGGTTTTTCAAGTGAAACAAACGTAAATCCTCGGAGCGGAAAGCCTTACGTATCAAGCAGCAGTCACATAATCCGAGCGTCATGAAGCTCCTGACGAGAAAAGGGAAGCTCGTCAAAATATAAGGTCAATATTGAAGGCCATCAAAGATATTTTTGGCGACTTAGAGAAGGCTACATTGAAGGGACTAGCAATGTGTATCGCTAGAGGAGCAAACGAAACACAAAACGAAATTGAAAAGCTTAGAAGACAAAGAGTTCAAGAAGATCCCTGTGGATGTCGACATTTTCGAACGCAAACTAGCGCTATATGACTAAGTGCAAACGAACTCTACGAGGTACGCTGGGCAATACTCCAGGCGTTGACGAGATCACCCCCAAGTTTTAGGCATGAAAGGCGCGAAAGTCGATTTTGTTATTATCAGAGTTAGAGAAAAGCCAGGCACCAGCAAATCTAAGAATAAGGAGAGAGTAGACCACTTCAGGAATCTCTAAGATACTGGAATTGAGCTTATACTAACCGTCCCCGCATCTAAGATGTTGAAAAAGAGGAGGAACCAATCAACTTCGATATAGGCGAAGGCCAAGATCATAAGATGCTCAACTACAACAAAACCTTGAGGGGGAAACTTGAAAGCGGAGACAGTGGCGCTAGCTCGAAATCTTCAGAAAGCAGCTCTGCAAGCAACAGGGACACATTGGGAGACCTGTTGAGGCTGAAAAAGAAACAATTATGCCAGAAACCGAACCGGCTTCCAAGGTGACTTGCCAGAGGTAAGCAACGATTGAGGCAGAGGAAGTACTCACTCAAAGAGCAAAAGAGCCTAAAGGAAGAAAACAGAGTGGTTGGGCTCATTGCAAAAGGTAAATGCCAACGCAGACCGCAAACTTCTAGAGCATGTCAGAAGAAATGTCGAGTAGGCATATTGGAGCTTCAATAAGTACTCAGCGATGCAAACGGTAAAAGCAAGTTCTTTTGGCGCAGGGAAATCAAACGTAGGAAAAGTATTGGAAGACGTTGATGTGGAACAGGACTCGTTCCGCCTACGAGCAAGTCATATGGGGTCTCTGTTGCGGATCTCCAGAGACACTCTGAACGCAGCATCGCGCAGCATCAAAACGTAAAGCAAAGATTAATACCTGAGCCGTGAGAAGCTTTGTCTGATAATCAACAGAAGTGCAGTATAAAAGATACTCGGTTGTGCATTACCATATTGCTAGTCCTCAATATGGAGCCGTGACATCTTTGGGTATCTCAAAGACACTGAAAGTACCAAGAAACGGTTCTCCGAACGCGGAACACTCTGCTTTGATCATGTAACCCTCTACTGCTTATATGTATCCTCAATGCCGTAGCCTTCAATAACGATTCCGATATTTCCACCTAAAAAAACAACCTGAGAAGCTCAAATATTATACCACCGCACACGACGAATGCAAGGATACCTAGCACGCATTGTAAGCCTCTCCACTTATTTTCAAGCCCGTTCATGCGCAGGAACTCACCTATCCACAAGGGTGAGATGGGTGGATTGAATTTCTGCTTTGGCTTGGTAGCACTCTCTGGCTTTCCTCGTTTGGCCGCTTCTTGTTTAGCATAGCGTTCGTTTGCTTTTCGTTGTTGCGGTGTTTGCGCCTATCGCTGATGTTTAGAGCTGTGCGATTTGAAGGAGGACAGGGCTCAGTACCATAATGGGAGTGGATTCGCAGCAATCCTGCCTTCGCGTTTCACTATTGACACCAAACTCAAATTATGAATTAACCTTTGACTTCTAGCAAGCCGTAGGAGACTATGGTAGAGATACTCGTTTGCTCGCTGTCA
>JAABVA010000292.1_pt1 | contig 65042 bp, 73 predicted proteins | sample 5560331 | NCBI WGS metagenome assembly JAABVA01 (sample SAMN12812661, study PRJNA571458) | rock metagenome | isolation source: Antarctica rocks | place: Antarctica: Victoria Land, Mt New Zealand sud | collected 2016-01-07
GGTTGAGGAGGGAGGGGAGGGGGATGGGGAGGAGGCAAGGGAGGGATTGGGGGTGCCGGAGACGGCGGATGCGAGGAAGAAGTGGTTTTTGATAGAGGAGAACAAGAAGTCCTGGGAGTGGGAAGGGGGAAGGGTGTATTGGGGGGATTTTTTCAACCCTTATTTAGATTTCAATGGTTCGTCGCACTCTCTACCCACTTGCACCCAGGAGAATCAAACCCAACAATCTCACGCACGCAACAGATTTCTCCCTAAAACTCCCCGGCTTCTCCCTCTCAGTCCTAGGCTATCTCGGCGGCGAGGATTCGCTAAGATATGTGCTCAAAAACAAAGAAACCGATGAGGTATACTTCGTTGTCGTGTTCACGCTGTTGCATAAAGACGATGTTGACGAGGGGGAAGTGAAGGGGCTGGAGGCGAAGGAGGGGGGTATGCATGGGAAGATGGCAGATGGGGGAGGGGGGTTCCAGCCGGGAGATGACGATGTAGATTGATGGGAGCGGGGGGGGGGGGTTGTAGATACGAAGGGCGTGAAAGGGGTTTTTTTTTGGATATAGAATAGACTAGACGAGAGAGTATACTGGCAAGAGGAAAAGATTTGGGATTTTGGCAATGATCGGCTTTTCTATTAAGGGAGCTAGATAAAACTCATGTTTTTTTTCTTGATGGCTTAAAAGGCAGAGGGGAAGGTATGTACACTACGAATGTCGAGTAAGAGAATGATCGAAGAGGTATTAAGTTGATCAGATCAGATATTATAGTCGTGGAGAACCTCCTTGGTACGGGGACGTCAGGTCTGAGTTTTGGTTTTCGAGTCGAAGTTGTAATCATGGAGTCAAAATCTTCCAGAAGTTTTGGGTTAGGGGTGGTGATTTTCGAAAGATATTGAAGAAGTAGATGATTTGGCCAGAGGATGCAGCTCATATATGTGTCAAGAGTCTATCACACGTAACTATGTCACACCATTGCTCAAGTCACGACAATCCACAATCCCCAAACCTTCCAGACATATGCCTTCTAATTCTATATACACCAGTTTACAGATCCATCCATCCATCCATCCATCCTACAACCTCCTCAAAACATCCTCCACCACCTCCTCAGTCCCAGCCCTCCCCCCCATATCCGGCGTCAACAACCTGCCGTCGTCTAGATTGCCCTCCACAGCCTCATAGATCTTCGCCGCAGCCGCTTCCTGGCCCATGAACTCAAGCATCAGCGCAACGCTCCTGATTGTTGCGATTGGATTTGCGATGCCCTTCCCCATGATGTCCGGTGCGCTGCCGTGACAGGGTTCCCCAATCGCGAAGTTGTCACCTACGTTTGCACTTGGTACGAGTCCTAGACTACCCACAAGTGCTGCGGCACCATCGGATAGGATGTCTCCGTACAGGTTAGGCGCGACAATGACGTCGTAGGCGGATGGTTGGCGGAAGAGTTTGTAGACCATGGAATCGACGATTTGTTCTTCGACAGCGAGATGGGCGTATTTGGGGTCGGCGAGAGCGGCACGGGCGGTTTCGCGGAAGAGACCGTCGGTCTGGGAGAGAACATTTGATTTGTGGGTTATGGTGACCAGAGGTTTCGAGTGCACGCTTTGCACGCCTGTATCCCTAGTCTTCTGGCGACGGTACGCAATCTCACCAGCCATTGTAGCGATACGGTGGCTTGCGCGCTCAGAGATACGTTTTATCGCTTCTGCGACTTTGCCGGAGCCGTCGGGGGCGTCGAAGGTGCGCTCTTCTTTTACGTAGAGATCTTCTGTGTTTTCGCGAACGATGACGAGGTCGATCTGGGCTTTTGATGAGGGGGTGGTCTTGACGGGCCGGACATTGGCGTAAAGGTCGAGCTTCTTTCGGAGGGCGACGATGGGGGAGGAGTAGCCAGCGACTTTTGTGGTTGGGGAGCTCACAGCTCCGAAGAGGGCGCCGTCACATTCTTTTTTCAAAGTTTCGACGGTCTTGTCGGGAAGGGCAGTGCCTGTTTGTTGGAAGGTTTCGAAGCCAGCGGGGAGGTCTACGAAGGAAAAGTTGAGGTTAAAAGAGGTTGAAATAGCTTCGAGGACTCGTCGACCTGCCTGTGTGAATTAGACGGGATATATTTCAGATTCTGTTCTGATGAGGGTACTGACTGGTATGACTTCACGCCCGATGCCATCCCCGGGCAAAAGGCCAATGCGCAAGGATCTGGAAGCCATCCTGAATGAACAATGCCTTGTAGAGTCAAGACCTTCCAAAAGATTTTCGATTGTCGGCATTCCAATCGCCGACTTTTTAGGGCAACGCCAAAATAGATAGATACTTACCAACGCGTGTCACGTTATCTACTCTCTACCGAATAAGGTACCTTCCTCTCGTTAAGCACTTATTGCTTCAGCTCTGCAGCACGCGTATGTCACGGTCCCACGAAATACCTTGCTCTCATCTATTGTTCAAAAGTCTTGACTGAAAGGCTTTTCTCGGCGCTCATGGTCGCACACTCGCACTTCATCATATTTAGCAACAGCACACCGCCATGGTTTAGAATCATACACCCTTTCTATCGTCTATGCCATTTCGGTGTTGATTCCAGATATCCCCACCTCTTGCTTCCAGAAAGCAAGTCTATGCAAACATAGCATGGAACTTCTCATCGAACTCCAACTTTAGCTTCGACAACGCCTTATAAACCTTCAAAAATCCCTCTTCAATCTCGTCGACCGTTTGGCCGTTCAGATCAGGAGCATTCTTTTCATCCAATCCTCCATTCGTGGTCTCGTGGGTATTGTTATCATCGACATCATCATCATTATCATCCCAAGCATCGGCAACCTTCTTTGTACGAGCCTTTGAAAAAACAGGCACATTCGCGAGTGCCTTTCCCCGCTCCGATTGCGTGCTGGTCACACTGCTGCCATCTGTCAGATCTGGTACGTCTGCTGCAAACTTATCATCTTCCTGGGCATTTTGCTCATCGCCCTCTCCGACTATGTCGAGCATACTGAGATCGGAGTTTGGAAGCTTGAGAAAGTTTGCTAGACTTGTGGTGATAGTAGCCAGCACCATTGAAAAGTCTAACCAAGAGTGAACCAATCAGCTCAACACAGGATGAAGAGATGATAGGGAGGAAGTTATAGGAACTGACCATTCAGTAAGAACCACACGTCTGATTTGCGGACACCATTTGCTTTTTCAATAGCGTCTACATCTCCGTGCATATAGAAATCATACAGATCTGTGTTTCATATGTCAGCACCTTGTTCGAATAAAACATAACAAGTAACATCGGACGCTTACAAGCATTCAGTGGAGTCTTCGACTCGTCGGGATATACATCCAGATGGGGTATCACAGCTTCTTCTAAGAAAACCCCTCCACGCGTCGTGCGGCATAAATCCGAAATGGTGTCGAACGTATCTCCATGCCCGGATAAAGCGACAAAGGCAGATCTAACCCGCGTAGGCGGCAGAGTGCCAGCGAGTGCCACATCGGCATTACTACCTCCAGCTTCGACCCCAGTCAATGGCAGCTTACAGTCATCCTCTTTGATATGTTGATCAACAAACGTCTTGACATACGTCGTGAATATCTGAAGCGTCTCCTGGTTGTGTTGGCGAAGTATGCGTGCTGCTTGAGGAGGCAGTGGAGGTAAGAAGACGATCGAGGGGGATCGCTTCACAACATTCTCGATATATTCCTGGTCAGCTTCCCTGCACGGCCTCCGTCCAAAGAGATGGGCTAAGACAATCATTAACGATCGAAGAACGCTGGACGTTTTCTCGTTGATATCGGAACATAGTTCATGGAAGAATCCCTCTTTAAGAAGTACATTCACCGCAAAGCTCGAGTTTTCTGTGAAGTATAGGTGGGATGTCAGACCAGCAAAGTTGATTGGTGCGCCTTGAGAACTCAGAAGGCTCTGTCTTCGAAGATATTCGATGGAAAATCGAAGGTGGTGTAGCACTTGGTCTTTGAATGCCGGTCCGTCTAGATACAGTCGTGGCTGCGATAACAGGGAATTAATTGCTCGTACAGCGTATGGGCTTTCGCCCGACTCCTCGAGCAGCGAAAACAGTCTAAGCACAAGTGTAGTCGTGACAGGGAAGTGACCATTTAAGTCCGGCAGCCTACTACTTAACAGGCGGCAGACCTTCGCCGTAGTTAAATTCTGGAAGACGACATTCCCGAGTAGGTCAAAACCTCGACGTCCAGCACGACCTGCTGCCTGTCGGAAGTTGAGGGCCGTTAGAAAAACACTATCACCCGAGAAAACCACAGTAGCGCACGGCATATTGATACCAAGAGCTAGAGTTCCCGTTGCGATCACGACCCGGAGATACCCTTTTCTAAATAGCATTTCGACACTAAGATTGATGTCAGTAGTCCGATAGCAATTAGGATAGCTGCACTGGGAGATCATAATTGGAGCAACAAAAGAGACGCATGTGTACGAGAGCGAGCAAGGACGGCGAATTTTAACTTACACTTGACGATACTTGCGGTTCATTCCAGCATGATGAACACCAATCCCGCGGGTCAATGCGTCCATGCGCCACGGAGCGATTCCTCTTCGTCTAAGCTGCCAGAAATGCTGGGCTAACTCCGCGGTCTCGAGTTTCTGCTTTGCTGCAAAATGAAAGCCGTCGACTGGGGCCTCGGGATCAAAACTCGCATAAGGACTTGCTTCATCATTTGCTGCATCCTGTACTCTATCGGCTTTTGAGGTTGGGTCATCATCATCATCTCCTTTTCCTTTCTTCTTGGGAACGATCTTTGGTGCCTTCTTTGCGGAAAATTTTGTCTTGTCTTTCTTCCATTGCTCCCAGCCGCTGAGGTATGCCTTCCACGACGGGCTGTTCTCCTTCCACTTTTCCTCTGCGGCTACCAATTGCATCAAGACCGCTTTACAGATTTTTTCACATTTCGTTCTCTCGTAATTGAAGAAAATTGCTGGAAGCGCATCTCTTTCATGAAGCCTACATATTAGAGGAAGTGTAGTATGTAATAGATCTTCGGTATCGACATCCATAAAATCGTCCGTGGTTGCAGTCGTAGCTTGACGCTTCGAGATCTGGTTTCCATCACCACGATCTTCGTCTAAAGGTTTACTAAGATCCTCCAAGACCTTGTCGAATGGAGAATTCTGGTCGTTCATCCATTCCTTCAAAAGAGTTTTAAGGGCCTTCTCCCAATCGATGATGTGAGCTTTTCTGATCACTTTCGGTAGCTTGGAAGGATCTAGCGACTTGTCGACCGGATAGTCGTTTGTCTTATGCCGCTCCATTGCCCACCACAGGGTCAAACAATCTCTTGCCTCTAAGCTAAGGTCATCAGGTACACCTCTAGATTTGTTTACCAAGCTTGCCACTGGATGCATGAACGCAAAGTTCTGAACCCCATCTAAGCCAAGAGTGGCAAAGGAAGGTTTCTCTGCTAGGCCCTGAAAAGAAAATTTCTTTGGTGGATGAAAAACGAACTTTCGTAAATCGGAGTACCGGTGTTGATGGGTGACCATGGTCAACTTGAATCCAGATGACTGCTGCGTAGATGCCAACCAAGAGTTGAATTGCTCAGGATTACCAACAGTCGCCGACAGCGCAATTATCGGACACGGAGCCAAGAGTAGGAGTTGCTCCCATACGACACCATCTTCTGCTTGTCCAATGGAATGGATCTCGTCGAAGATAATGTATCGTACTCTTGGCGACCAAGTCTTGGCATTCGAAGGCGACAAGAGCATGATTTGCAGTATGTGAGGAACAGTAACCAAAATCTGGCACCCGGATGGATTATTTATCCGATAGTCACGAGTATGGATGGCCCAGACTGATTTACCCGCATGCTTGTACGTTTTCTTAAACCGTCCTTGGATTTCAGCAGCAATCTGATTGACCAATGCTTTTGTCGGTGCAACATAGACTAGTACGCTGTCGTCATTGGCGCGTAAGATGCGCTCCATGGCATAGAAAGAGATGAAGGTCTTCCCAGCACTGGTGGGTGCCACAACAAATACACTTCGTTCGGCATCTAGTTCATCTAGGACTTTCCTTTGCCAGCCATCGGGTTCGAAAGGTACGCGAGGATCTGGCGCAGAATCTAGATTCCGGTCCATGTAAGGACTAGCTATCATTTAGCAATACTACTTTGAAGGAGCAATAGAAGAAAGATTACCCGCAATGAAGAAGTTGAAAGTCTTGTGGATTTAGGGATACCGAGAGCTCTTTTGTGTCTGAAAGTCGAAGATTGGGATCGAAAGAGAGCTTTCGGTCTACGGCTGGCGGTGCGATGTCGACTGCTGGTAATCCAAGAAGATTCACAATTTGCTTGATATAGTCCGCAATCGTCTTAGTCAAGCCCTTGGTAGAAATCGAAAGCCTACGGATATGGTCCCAAACCAATCCTGCGATACCGAAAAGTTCTTCCTTGCTCGTTTTGTCCTCGTCTCTATTCATTTTGCAAAGACCTCTATAGATATCGAGCAGTACTACGACTAAGTAAAATTCAATCTCAGCCTGAAGGATTACCCGCTTGGACTGAGGAAGGTCTCTCAGGTAGGCCTTTGTCTTGAGATATTTTGATCTAAGAAGGCGTTCTGAATCAAAACTCTTGCGTACAGTCTGCCACGACGAGAAAGTCTTTTCGGCATTCTCACCTTCTTTGGCGGCTTTGCTAGCGGCTATATCTTCGAGCATCTGCGCCTTCTTTCCGGCTCCCTTACCCTTTGAACTTGTCTTTGAAGTTTGAGATCTTTGTGGCTCTTGGGAAGTCTTCGTGACTTTTGAAGACTCAGAGACTGTAACGATTTCTGGTTCTAATATTTTACCTAGCGAGACATCTAATCAGTAGACTTTGAGGTCTTGCCTGAGTAAATACTTAACGTACCTGCTGCATTTGTCAAGCTTGCCGCGTAAGCTTGCATCTCGGCCATGAAGAATTGGTTTCTTCTCAAGGCTCGCGACTTTTCCCTATCCGAGACAGGCGGAGCAATCTTTGCATCAAGACGGCGCTTGGCATTGTGCCAGTGCGAAACCTCGCGGAAGATTCTTGCAGACTGACCTTCAGGTAACCTAGAATTATTGACTGAGATGCTGATTGATGCTAGATGCTTGTCAAATACACGACTTGAGAAAGGTAGGACTGATATGTTGCGAGATTTATCCTGGAGATCGAGGTTTTCCAACGCAGTCACTGTGTGGTCAGGAGTACTTCCATTGATGTCGGATCGGAGCCGAATGCCAGAACTCGAGTAAAGCGCCTGCGTAAGGATGCCGAGCTTGGATATTATCCCTGGCGAGAGATTACTCTCATTGTATCCTTCGGCCATCTGATGAACAACTCCACAGAACAATCGTCCATCTACCAAATCAACGATGTCGCACAGCATGTTCCTGCTCTCCAAGGCCCCTCTCCAGGAATCGTCTTGCATAATGCGTCCTGATGCAGCGGCAAATGCCGAAAGAAATTTGACAACCTGCACATCTGAGTCCCCCTTCATCGATGTCCAGTTTTGTCGTCGTTTAGAGATGGGCACCTCTTCTATCAGGACTGTATGAATAAGAAACGCTAGAGCTAATTCCTGGAACGTGGAATCCTCCCGTAGTATTTGGGCAAGTGTGAAGATGGTTAAGAGAATCCTTTCAGTAAAGTTATTCCCACCACGACCACCTTCTGATCTATTACTGATTTCCAACCTTGATAGCCGTGACTCTAAGTCGTCCGGAAACAGAAGATCTTGCGAGCTTCGGGAAGGAGCAGTATCTCGTAATACATTGAGTGTTAGCCTTGAGCGGCGTAAACCCTCCACAACCATAGTCATGACCTTGGTGTCTGCCCATTCAAGCCCATTGATGAGTGCTGCATTGTAACCTTGATTGATCAGCCAGCAGATCATTCCTCTGAAAGCGACCTTTCTCGAAGTCTCTCGACTCTCAATCCGGTTTCTTTCTGCCTCAGACTTGACCAAGATCGAAGGGTCCTCGGATGCCGGGACAGGGTTAGCACCATCGTGACACATTACAAAATATATGCCGGACACGTTCAAGTAACGTAGAAATTTAGGGTCATTCAGCGATTGAAACACATGCAGTTCAATAGAAGGCCGTGATTTTCGAAGATGAACTGAAAGGTGCCGGATAATGGCAGCCCTAGCTAGGGTGTATTTGTTGCTGTTCGAAGCGGATGTGCCCCGAGGAATGCATAGCTCTTCGTGCTTTTCGAAAAATACAATGTGAAAATTGCATTTCCTTTGCACGAGGCCGTTGAGAAAGTATTCCACGGCATATGCCGCATGTAATAGCTGGAACCCGCCTATAGAGAGATTAACCATGCACGAGAGACATTCCTCTGCGGTGGGAATCCTCAACGCCGCGCTGGGGGCTCTATGGTACTCTAGATAGAACAATTCGTAGTAGGGTAGTTTTGAAGGAAACAGGAGTACATACCATCAAAGTCTAGTTTGGGGTCACTAAAACACCTCAAAAGTAAAGAGTCTCCCTCGACAAGGAAGAGTTCCTTGCCGGCATAATCGCCGACAAGGTCTACTATTCGTGCCGGTAAAAGTCCATACCTATTTAGTTATAAGCTGAAGGGGAGTTGTCTACTCAATGTATGATATCTTACCATGCCAGGATTTCCTTGCCATCCCCATTGTTCGCGGCCATGTTGTTCGACATTTAAATAATTCGTATTCACCGTCGGCCCTGGTAAGTTGAGGAGAAGCGCGAGAAAATCCAACACCGCATTAAAATACGCACAAATGAGAAATCGAAATTGTTGGCCCAGGTGCTTATGGTGGGGATTGGCTCAATGGCTGTTCAAAGAGCATCAGCTGAGTAGAGCCTGTCTTTATATCGTCGCAGGTCATTCATGTAAGAATCATATGATTGAATTATTAGAAAGTAGATAGATGAAACATTCAGTGGTGTGTTCTCGGGAAGGTGCTGCTTGTCGCGCCTACTCGCTTCTCTGTGCAAGCGAGAAAGGGCAAGGCTAGCACAAGGATTTTGATGGGACTATTTCCTCATCTTCAATGGCAATTCATTCAAGGTGTTTGCTCTGTCTGTGAATTGTAGGGTATGAATGAATGGCTCTGCTATATATTCCAAATCCAAAGTTGCATTCTTTTCTGTCAGTATACCATATCTCCAGTAACTATTCAAGACAATTCCGATGTCTTCAACCTAGTATATCAAAGTACATTGCACTCTGCCTGGGTTCAAGCCAAATAGTGACGTCCACCAAATGCCTCCCATACCTCTACAGAGAGACCACCTAAGGCAATCAACAAGGAACAGTGCGAATTTGTTTGGTTCGTCAATGGAAACGAAGGGGGTGCCTGCTTGTGGGAGTAGCATCGGTGCTTTCATCTCATCCCAATAACAACCTTATTCCTTGATCTGGATTTGTTGGTATATTTTCTTGGTGCTCGTCAGCTTATGGTTCGGCATCTGTCCCTGTTGCCCCAATGTAACTCGTCCATGAAAATGCACTCGTCCAGACAAGCATTACATGGTCGCTTGCCAACCCAAGACTGGTGTTCTATTTGTACCTCTGGTTTCAGGATCTAGAGACTTAGGTATCCGAGTTACGTAGAGCTTTGGTGGCCTAGGGTGATAGATCCAGTGGAAAAGCCGGTGCGTTAACCAAGCTTTTTCTCCAATTTCTTCAAGAACCGATTCACGCCTTTATCTACCTTTCCGGCTTCAGGTACTTTGTGATGCTTGACTTTAGGTGCTTCTTCCTCGGTAGGTCGATATACTTGACTATGGATATCGTACTCGTTGCCGTGCGAATGGTGTCCATGATGTTGTCGAGATTGGTCATCCTTATAGTCAGATTGGCTACCTACAGGCCGCTGTGGTGGAGAATGGGATGCGAGATAGTCTGCGTATTGCGGTTGTAAATGCTGTAAAGGTTGTGGCGGGCCACTAACGTATGAGTCTCCTAGAATTTGAGTTGCTGGAGAGTCCAGAGGCTTCTCGGCCCCACCATAAAGATGTGCGTTCGGGTCCTGTGGAGGTGGGCCAAAAGTGGTGGTGAGTTGCTGGGAACGTACCATTGGCGAGTTCCCCGGATTTGTTGGGGGTGGACCAAAAGACTGAGCATTTGCGTATGGGCTAGATGAAGGCCCCCTGGTCTGGGATGGAGGCCCTGGTAAAGAAGAAGCACTTGAAATACGGTGACCTTGTACAAGCGGCGAAGAGGCCGTGTACCTACTAGAGGGCGACGGTGATGCGTAGGAAGATGTGCGTGTTGGATCGTGGTGAGCAGTGGCATAGCCTTGCGAGAACTGTGGTTGAGCTGGGGCAGGACTAGACGAAGATATTGCATGGGCTTGATCGTGATGTGCAGCCGCTGCAAGTCCTGTCCCTGCTTCAGCTTCCGGGGGCGGAGGAGTTTTCTCGCGATGTTTGATAGGTTCTGGCGCTGGAGGTGCAGCGGGATTGTATGGAAGCGGTTTGAAAGCCGCTGGATCCTCTACTTTTAGCGTCATATCTCTCGTGGCTCCTAGATGCCCGCTTGCAGCCGACAGAGGCGAGGGGGACGTCAAGGTCGTGCGGGAATTACGAGTCTGTCCGTTGTGATAAGCTGGGTCCTCTATTGCTACATTTTCGAGCTGCTGTACCACAGGACTCATGATCTGTTCGTGAGCTGCCGGAGCTGGAGGTACATCGAGAATTTCCAGCTGCTGTTGCTGGACAACTCTGCCAACAGTACGGATAAAAGAGTGGGCGTCGTCTTCTGTCCAAAAATAGACGTCGAGGGTGTGCAGGCGGAAGAGGAATTTCCCCTCGTTTCGAGGATCAGTATTGGGAAGGCGCCAATGATGCTCTGGATATTTAACGGGTGAAGAAGTAACTGCTTGTGGATTCTGGTAGCCATCTACCGTTATGGTGCATAAGGTTGGATGCTTATGAGATTGCCGAATTGTTGGGGATTCTAAAGCTGTACAGTTTTGAGCATGAGCTTTGCAGTATGTTGCACCATAAGGCGATAGCACTCACTACCAGTGAAAGCATCTTGTTCCGGCTTGCCAACATTGTTAGCTATCTCCAACCTGCCTCCGTCGCCATTGCTATTCCGGTACAGGTACAGGTAGGATCCTCTGTCGAACCGGTGAGAAAGTGGCCGGGGAGTAGGCGCACTGAAATAGTAGTGTACGTCTGCATAGCTGTATCAGATTTGTTGGTTAGCCTCAATTCATCTTGGCAGTATCACTGTGTGCAAGTCCTTACAGGGTCAATAGGCGCTCCTCGCCGGTACGTCCAGACATCATGCAATGCGAACGTGCGCTGACTCGCAGCGGCTTTTCAAAAAGCTTGGTAATATAAGGTATGAATAGATAAAGTGAAGATCATGAAAAGAAATGATTCCGAAACTCTGTGAGGCAGCGAGTGTAACCGCCGATGCAGCGTCACAAGCGCGTCATCCTCAGCCCTATAAACGCGTTCAAATGGCCAGCTCACTTAGCCTGCCGTTTCAAAATAGGATGCAAGACACGATAGCACAGAGGAATAATGACAGCTCAGCATTCGTATCTCATCCATGGGTGGTGAGCATCGACTACGGACGGCCAATCGACAATTAGAACAAGAAGATACTCAACAATACTTACAAATGCCTGTGTATTGCATTCGTGCGGATTTCGAATAAGTTTGATCCAATGATACGAGTATGCTTAAGGAGAGTTTCTCAAAGCAAAATCAGTGGCCGCCGTTCTCACCTGTTTGCGTCCAATTATGCCACCATATGTGCCCCTTTCTGCTGAGGGATTCTCAGACCATGCACCAGTAGTCTTGCATCAATTAACACTACCTTATAGTAAGACCCTCTATAACGATATTCCATGTAACGATATCTGTATGTATGCCCGTCTTTTATAATGATACCTATCCTTCTGGTAACGATATGGTTAGTCGGGAAATTGGACATCATTATAGCCAGGTCTTACTGTATACATTTGCTGTGCTTCCACTGTTTTCTCGACCTTTCAGTACCTCGAGCACTCCGTTGAAGATCTTGCGACGCTTTATAAGGCAGCTGAGAGTCGACGTCATTCGCGCTACCAGCCGCAAAATAGTACACTTATATCTAATGTACGAACGAGGTATACATTGATGGCAAGGCCAGATGCACAACCTCGTTGGGCTCAGATCTTGAAGAGATTGCCTGGCGGTTGTCTGGTCCTCGTGCTTTTCAGAGCTTATTTTGGATTGTACATATGATGGAACAAAGCAAATCTCCAACAGCAGATAGTATGAATGTTGAAACTTTCTTCATAGTCGTTAACAAAAGGGGGTTTTTGCTCTCCAAGCCCGTATTGCCAGTTCCTTTCTGTTGATTACTATAGACGATAGCAACCTTGGCTTGCGGCTTGAGGCTTTTTCGTGGCAAAGCTTCGAGTATCCCCTCTACACATTTTAAGTCAGCATGTATATAATGACCCAATGGTAGAATGGGGCGGGGCCATTGGTGGATAAGAAACAAATTTCCTGAATGCGCTATGTAATTTAAATATAATACACTCCTTTCTGCCCAACGCCCAAGATGATTGAATGACATGTCTTCTTGCTTTCCTTGCGTTTGAAACATTTCTCGGGGTCCTAATGCTTGCGACGGTGACCAGTCCTTGCGCTGAAGACTTGTAAGTATGAGGTTCATCGAGATGAAACTCGGGCAATTCACGATGCGGCGCGACTGACGCGCTTGGCTTCGTTTCAAGTCTGTGTTTGCATATTACCATTTACCAGCGAGAAAATGTCTTCACCTGGTTCACAACACCCAGAAAATGTACATTACCGTTGATAGCATCGGTTTGGCTAACGACTTTCCTGATCTACAGACATGTCAGGACGATCAGCCAGTAGTGTACGCGAGTTGCTGGGGAAGTTCGAAGAGAACAGCCAGCGCATATCACCACCCTCCCGTGGACGATCTCCAACTGGATCAGAAAGCATAACAAGTACCGACTCACGTCCATTCTCAAAGGTACGGACGAGCTTCGTCTCTGTCGAGCGAAGTGGTCAGATGGCGCCTTCGTTGAGAAATTCGAGCAATAACTTTGAGGGGCACCTGGGCGGAGACGGCCAGGTGGATCCTGAAACCGGTATGGATGGTGGAATATCAGAGAAGCCAAGGGCAAACGGCAGTGCTACTTTGCCTTGCTCAGCCAAAGATTTGGGGGACCCTTTGGCCAAGGTTAAAGAAGAGGACACTCCAAGTGGACCACGGGAGCCCAACGTCACGCACACCGAGGCAGCGCCGGGAACCGGATGCAGCAATACAGTAGCCGTAGACTCTAATAAGCTTGTCTCTGCGGCCGAGGACGACACCGCTGCATTGCTCTCATCAGACCCGAAGGACGAGAAAGCAGTGTCTGAGGTTGCTGCCTCGGTAGAAAGACGGACAAGCCTTGGTGATCTCTTGAAGGGTCATGCATTCGAACAGGAAGCAGATATGATGCCTGAGATTGCAAAGACGGAGACTTTGAAAGCTCAAGAATCCACGAATCCCGGCAAACTTCCATCACACCCCAAGATACATTCAACGCACCTTAAGGTCAACGGCGGCCAGCCTACAGAGGCAAGTAAGACTAGCACAACGTCAACAACCAACACAAAATCTACCGTAATCCGCCCTTCGCCAATCATAACAAATAAAGACAACCCCGTGGTTCCCTCTGCTTCAATGGCAGCTTCGTCCGAAATCATCAGCAAACCCCCTAAAACACCAAAGACCCCTCAAGATGTAAGCACACCAACGAAACAGCCCGTATCAAAGACGGAGCAGACAGTTTCTGCCAAACTTACGAGCAAATCATCTGCGAACGACCCCAAACAAGCACCAGCTCAGAAATCGAGCCGATCTTTAGCGCCACCCAAAGCGTCTACTACAACAGCTTCAAAATTTGGTCAGGCTTCAACCTCGACAAACCCGAATCATACTAAAAAGACAGGTCCTGCTTCTCCACACACAAAACCACATCCCAAATCCCCAACACGCGTTGTCCGCCTTCCAGCTTCTCTTACCGCACCAACAGCCGCTTCGGTAGCAAAGCTTGGCGGTACAACTACAGCCCGTCCCCCTAGTGGCACATCTCACACGACCGCCAGCAATCTTTCGACTCTCAACAACAAAGACCGGGCATCAGCTGCGGCACCACAACCCCGCCCGAAGCTACCACGTGCATCCTTGCCAGCTCCATCTGCTGCGGCACCCAGAACGAAGGCACGCACAAGTATCGCAGGCTCGAAACCTGCAGATGGAGGGTTTTTAGCGAGAATGATGCGTCCTACGCAGAGTTCTGCTAGCAAGACACACGAGAAGGCTGAACCTAAGACGCCGCCGAAGAAGACTGCTGTCACGACATCGCACAAGGCTAGCGAAGGGACTATTGAGCCCGGGCCCCAAGAGAATGTAGAGGGCAATTCTGTACCTTCACAAGATGCCCTGGAGCCATCGCATGTTCCAAACTCCGAGACCCCCCAAGAAGACACCAATGTGGAGGCTGATGCGAGCAGTGTAGCAAGTCCTAAGGCTTCGGGCGCAAAAGGAGAGAAACAGGGCATCAACGGGGGTGGTGATACGCCTTCAGCGGTGATCTCTGCATAGCGAGTGTACTTTCATACCGTAGAGGGGTCTTTTGGGCTATACCTTGTTGCATTGCACCAGCTGGAGTTCTAGGTACAGAAAGCATGTAGGTTTACTCTATCATTGCCATTACTGTCTGCAAGTATTAAAGGGTGAACACACATTTTCGCTCCTCCCTCGCACATTGTAGGGTCTGGTAAAACACTAAGCGTTACATACACCAAGACCGGCAAAATGGCAGCAAATCAGGTCAGACCCTCAATTGTATTTCCTATGCTTATCTCTTTTGTTCCTCCTACGAAATGTTGGGTCGAAATCTGAACAGCATTTATTCTGACCATTGATGCTCTATTCAAGCGAGCGTCTGGCGAATCTGGCTAAGGTTCGTGCAACGGTTGTCCTACATGAACACGATAATCGAACGAATCGTTACTTTGAAACAAATTCTGCACCTTGCCATTGTCATCCTATCAAAGATACCCTCTTCTAATTTTACATCCTTCGCCACAATAGCTAGGGCTCAGTTGCGTTTGACTGCTACCATAAATTGTTTCAACGTCCCCTCCTTCGAAATGCTTCGAGGCTGCTAAACATGCTCTGTGAAAGATTTCCTTTAATTTTGCTTTCCTTGTTGGCGACAATCATCTATTCACGATCAGGCCAAAGTCAGGCAATAGATCCGATTGTGATCAAGGTAAACTTCGATGCAAACCTTTATAACCTGGTGACCGATATCATCTGCTTACGAAATCTTCCGTGATTCAAAGGGGTCGAAGTTTTTCTATCAAAACAATGGAAGTCAATTGTCTGTACCTATATCTTAAGACATTGATCTCTCCATCGCTAATGCTCAGCTCTGCAGTTTTCTCAAAGGCTTCGTCTACCAACGCAAGTATCTGAACCACCCTTTCGCTTGATCAGCTAAAACTGAATCTTTGCATAGCTTGGTCCCCGGATTCTGGCTTTGTTTCTCAGGATCTTGCCGCCGTCCCAGTGAGCGACCCCAATTATGACTCTACCTTTTACGATTACCTCGGCAGCGACCGTAGCTGCTCTCGCGACATACCTTTTCTGCAAAAGTTGCAAACTAACGTTGTCCGTACGTGCGGCATTGATCCATCGCAGGATCACTCTGGATGCATGACCGAGCTAGCAAACGCCGGCATCTATGTCTTGATTGATCTTATGACACCTGGGTTTACCCCAAGCACTACTAACCCTGTTTGGAATGATGTACTGTACGATCACTATACTTCCGTGGTTGACGCAATGCACAGTTATTCCAACCTACTTGGCTTTGTTATTGGGGATGACGCTGCCAATGGTATAGGCACCAACGCATCCAGGCCTTATGTCAAAGCTGCCGTCCGTGACGTGAAAGCGCACATTCGACGTAAGAACTATCGAACCATTCCTGTCGGTTACGTTAGCTCCATCTACGAGTGTTTGCGCTGGCCGGCGGTATCGACAATAGGTACTGTATCGGACTACCTCAATTGCGGCAATCAGAGCGAAACCATCGATTTCTGGGACCTCAACATGTTCCCCTACGGGAACATAAGCGAGTATGCGAATAACATACCATCCAACTAATCGGTGCCAATTTTCATGGCCTCATATGGTTGGTTGTCCTTTTTCAATGGCTCTGTAGCATTTGATAGAAAAGGAGTATTCCTTTACCGCCCTTTTTCAGATATATCGATTCTATTCGGTGCAATGTCTTCAATTTGGTCGGGTGGTCTCATCTATCAGTTCATGGGTCAATTAGGAAGCAGAGGCTATGGTAAGCACCCAAGGCTTTCATTCGTGACCATCAGTTGACGGCTCAGGTCTCGTAATCGATGGCGGTAACATGTCACTGCCAACAGATCCACTGTTCACAGGTAGGAACTTTGAGGAGGTATCTAGCCAAATGGCACGGATCTCGCCATCGAGCATCGAATGGGCCAAGTATGCCCCAACCAATACTGCTGCGGCGTGCCCAACGGATGCAGCAGTAAGTCTGCCTCCAAATCCCAAAGATGCCCTCTCGCCTTCCAGCCCTCAAAGCACAATAAGTCGAGGCCTCCCAATAGACGCAAAGATAGGCATGATTTTTGCTCTAATTCTTGTATTCTTAGCGCTCGTAACCGGACTTCCTCTATGGTTACGAGCTAGAAAGAAAAGGCGGGATCTTCAAGGACAGGATCACAGTGCTTATTGGACCAAGAAAGAGCTTGCAGCAGACGACATTGACCGAGAAGCAAGGGGCTATGGTCCGCACATGGCCGCCTCTACACAACGAGTAGAGGCTGAAGATACAGGCGTTGTACGGGAACTGCCAGCAGATAGCTGTCAGATATTCGAGGCGCCCGGTGATGTGCCAACTTTGCCTGAGCCTATATACAAGTCTTTTGAACAGGATTTCTTGGCGAGATTCAATGAGCTTGCAGGATGAGTTAAAGAGGCAACTTGGGCAGCTATGACCTTTCTTGACATCCGAGAGGGTCCATCTTATTTGGAGCACATAGGAAACTAACATCAACCCTCCGTTGCTCGGCACGATGTGTGATCAGCAATGTCAAGCTTAAGATTCCAGAACTCTTAGATTCGATCCTGCAACTCTCGGACCTTCCCGACTCAACGTTTTCGCTTCGACATCGGGACATTCATTGGCTTGACTTTGGATCCTACTATCTAGTCCAATATTTCGCTGATGCAACTACAAGTTTGAGAAGCTTTCCACTTTCTTTCCTATGGATTACATAAACAGATCCAATCCTATGCGAAGAATCTTGTTCAAGAGTAAGTGAAGCCGATTTGATTTACGCTACTCGGATATACTCCCCTTTTGTCACCCGGTACTAACAGATGAATAGTTACAGGCCACTGTTTCGTGCAGACCAGACTTGGTGCATTCCATATGGGATATGGGATGGTGGATATAGCTTTCTTTTCTTTTCGATTGTAGATTCTAGAGTGGTTGGTAGCTGGGGAGTATTGTCTCCCGAGAATCTAAACCATAAATCCAGAAAGCTGGCGGAAGGATTGTTGAAAAGGCATGGGCATGAACGCTAACCCTTGGGCGTTAGGAGAACTTCAATTCTATGGGTTTCTGCCCTAGTGACGCTGTCTGCCCAACTGCTAATTCTGGGGTAGGGCCTTTGCGATGAGTAAGGGAGGTAATCATGCAGAGGTTGGAGAGTATGAGAATGGCTGTTTGCGAGTAGATCTGGAGTGTTTATATACAAGCATCCCCCATTCCCACCTCTAATGCAACCCCCAGACTCCACAATATGTCTCGTAGTTCCACATGCCCATTCCAATCCTCACCTTCCATCTCCCAACCCTTCCTCCCTTCCCACTCACCCAACCGGATTAACCCGACACAACAACATCCCCCCCGTCTTCCTCTCCACACACTCCCTCACCTCCAAAATCCCCCGATCCGTACTAACATACATACTCTCCCCCACCGCCCTCAATCCCTTCACATACCCCCTCCGATCCCCCAACACCAAGCCCTCCAAATCATGCACCCCCATCCACACCCTCCGCGTCGGCTTCGACACCATCTGCAGCTTCGACAGCACCGGCGTGTTATTGTAGTACTTCAAGCCGACCCACAACCGGCGCGTAGAGACGTTCGTCTGTGTTACCAGCAACCTTTCTGCCCCCGGTAGCTGCTTTAGGCCGCCGAAGCCCGAGCCCGCCCCATCATCATCATATTCTTCTTCAGGCTGGGATGAGAAAGTAGGCGAGAGCGCGCTGGGTGGTGGCGGGGTGGGACCGCCGATGGTGACGGTGGAGAGGTAGCCGGATTTTTGCATCTGCAGCATCAGGGTGTGCAGGAGCGTTGTGGAGGGGAGGGAGGTCAGGCCGAGGCGGGCGAGGGAGGCGTTTTGGAGGTGCGAGCAGGCGTGGGAGAGGAGGACGAGGGACATGGTTGGTGGGAATTTGGGTTGTGCGCGATGGCTGGGCGCCGGCGAGCTGGGGTGCTGGCACGTGCGCGGGTCCTTTTGGGAGGCGCGGGGGGGTGTTGGTTTGATGTTTGTGGAGTTGTGCTGTTGAGGGGGGTGGATGTCGTGGACGGAGGTGTGTTGGAGGTGAGGTGAGCAACGTCTGCGAAACCCCTTAGAAGAACCAGTTGTAGGTGACGTCTCTTCTATGTGTGTTGAAGCCAAATACTGCTATGGGATGTTGAGTCCACTTGAAGAAGTGAGGTCTTCTCGCGGTAGGGCTGGATATATTTTGGCAGAGATCAGCCCTATGAGGCTATGACAAAACCACCACCCATAACTCACTGTGGTTGATCTACATAGCTCACAATAATAGGACTCGCAGCAAACTTGGAATATCGGGACTAAGTGGTACAGATTATTACACATCCATCTGATCTACGGACGCCAAAACACTACTAAATCCATCAGTATTGTCCTTTCTCAGAATCTACGCATCCAACATCTCCTCATCCTCCTCATCTTCTTCCAAAATCCCGATACCACTATCAGGCCTCTTTTTCCCTCTCACCTTCCCTCTCTTTACCTCTACATATCCTTCAACCTCCCTAAACCCATCCTTGAATCTGCACGCACTGACCGGCGTCAAAAGACCTTTGTGCTCCGCCACTTCTACTCCTCTCTGTTGACCATCTTTGAGGTGGGTTTCCTTGACCCCTTCGATCTTCTCCATACACTGCGCCATTTCCGCCTGGATGGCTTCTACCGCTTTCACACCCGCAGCTTTTTCTTGCTCCAGCATCTTGATCAGCCTCGATTTTTCACGATCGATCTTCGCCATATCGGCCTTTGCCCCTTCAAGGCCGGACGCCAATTCTCCCACCACGACGTTCAAGCTCCCGATCTCCTTCTCTCCTGCTTCTTTAGCGTCCCCAACCTCGGTCTCCAGTGCCCGGATGATCTTTTGTTTCTCATTGACGGCGTCCTTGAGTTCTCGTTCCAGTGCTTCGAGCTGCTTAATTCTTTCTCCTCTCTCAACTGCCTCTTTCTCAGCTGCTCGTCTTCCGTTAATCTCGGCTGCAACGTGACACTCAAGATCCGCAACGGCTTCGTCCATTTCGCCTCGAAGTTCAGCCAAGGCAGTACTATGTCCGGCTTCCATCTGAGTAATCAACAGTTCTAGCTTCCCCACTTCAACCCTATAAGACTCAAGAGCGTCCTGGAGCTTCTGGATTGATCGCTGCTTCTCATCAACATCACTTTCTAATTCCTTGACTCTGAGTGTTGTCTGCTCGACTACTGTCTCCAAGCTGTGCGCCGTGCTCTCTGCATGATCGGCTCTCGAACTTTCTGTTGACTGTACAATAGAGATGGCCTCTGCATTCTTCCGTGAACGATCTAATTGTTGGAGAACTGCATTGAATTGGTTTCGTAGATTGGATTCTTGGGTTTTCGAAGTCGATAGTGCTTCTTCTGCCAATAGAGCTTGAGCTTTTAGAGTCCGTAATCGGTCCAGCATGTTGTCAATTATTAGCTTCGGGTCTTCTGTAGCGAGACCCAGAGCAGTTTCCCCAGGGAAAAGGTATTCCAGCGACAAACGAGCCGAGCGGAAAACATCGCTGTCGGTGAAGGGTGGTATAGATGCTTGAACTACTGCTCCTATCACAGGCGGAGCCAAGGGAAATTGAGTGATTTCGCGAAGGACATTGCCGCTACCTTCACCACTGACCACGAGGTTTTCGTCGTCAACATTGTCGTTCTGGGAGCTTGAATGCGGCGGGGTTGGGTCGTGGAAGATGTCGTCGGTCACAAAAGGATCAGCCGTCATCGACCCCTCCCGCATTTCTTCCTTGAGTCTTCCGATTTCGTTCTCTAATTCTTGAATTCTCACCGTGTCCCCTCCACTATCATTCGAGCTATCCGCAACCTCTTTCCCTAACTGCCTCGCTAATTCTAATTCAGTCTTCAGCTCGTGTATTTGTTGCACCATTTTTGACGTTGATCTCTTCTCTTCATCAATGTCGTTGATCTCCTCACTCATGTGGTTTCTTCTCAATCGTCGCTTGGTCCGCTCATCGAGTGTTTGACGCAATGAAGGAATCTGAAATTCGCCAGAGACACGTATTGTTGGCGATGGTGTCAAAGATGGAGAAGGGAGAGACCCTGCTAAAGTCGTTGGAAGTGATACGCGTCTTCGAGGTTTTTCAGCAAGTAAACGAGGCCATGAGGGGGCGGAGGACTGAGCAGCAGTTGCCAGTGTAGTACGCTTAATATGTGGAGTGAGACCGGTTGATGAGGAGGAGGAGGTAGAGGCCTCGGGTCGAGGATCGGAGAATCGAACACGTTTCTTTGGCTTGGTTGGCGTCTTTGTTTCCCCAAGAGTGGTCTGCTGGGATTCATCACGATTGGTTGACTGTGAGACGGTTGTTTGACTCGGCGAATCAGCCTGACCACTGCTGCTACGTCTCTTACGCCGAACAGCTATGGGTCTGTCATCGGAGACAGACTCTCCAGCAGGGTATCTCGCCATGCCAAAAAGCCTCAGCGCAGACGAAAAGATATCAGGATGCAGATTAGAGGTACTAAAACATGATTTTGAGATGCTTCAATAAACAACAATGGATGGTCGGAAGCAACGAGGTTCATATAGTAACAGATGAGAAGCAGAGACAGAACACTGAAGATATAGGCTACAACATTATTTGATAGATCATCTGTTGATGTAAACAATCGCCTAGCCCTAACCCCGGCACGGGCTAAGGCCGCAGAAACACGTCACGGCGCGTCAACGATTGGATGTCACGACATCACGGGACAAGACTAGAATACCTAGAGAACCAGTACAGTACTCCATACCCAGGCAGCATAAGGTAGCTTTGATGTGAGTAATAATTGATTAGCTACCTTGCTTAGCATGCTTGGTTCATACGTGAGCTTGCCTGGCCGCTTCAATCACATGAAGATAGCTACACGATCATTGTGTCGTTGAGCTGTAGAGCAGCAGATGTCTGGATGTCTATTTGCAGAAGGAGGTACCAAGATCTTGAAATTGTCCACCTTAGGAGAGCACCACTGGGGCACTCACACGCTTCAAAAGAAAAGCCATGTTCATACACCTTCCTAGAATTGCACCCTGGCCCGCCCTTGTCCACGCCGCGACTTCTCACAAATGCATTTGAGGAAGGTGTTCGCAAGGCTGGAATTCTGTTAAGGAGATCACTAAGAGTCTAAGACGGGTAACCTTTCCTTCAGCTTGCGGCATGCCCAATCGGCATGTCGTCAGATCACAAACCCGCCAAGTCGTCCTATTCGTCAGCTCTTAAACCTGCTTCCTCTTCGACTACTTCGCCCATCGCATGTGTTAATCATTCGAAGGCGTCGTGTCCAGTGCTGAACCGCAGCAGCCGCAACATCTGATGAGAAAGCTTGCATGATGCATTAGACTTCGCAAAGACACCGGAGCCAGCTCACAAGGCAAACCATATTGTGTGTGGAGGAAACCAAACATGGTCATCAGTATAAGAACGTCGATATCCCAGAGTCATGGATAAAGTACTCCAGCTATTCAAGTCCTCGACCTCCCTGTTACCATCCACTGCAGCCTCTGCCACTTCTGTCTACAGTGGCGGTTCTTCAAACCTAACAATGTCCGAGTTATTTCTCCAAGCTCTACCGGCGGAGATTCTCAACCAGATCCTTGCCTATCTGGATCCGCTATCTCTACTCAGCCTTTCCCGAACATCGCATCTCTTACGAAATCATGCCCAGAACGACCTGCTATGGGCCAGGTTGGTTTCGGAGAATGTGCCCAGGCCTGTGCAAAGTCCCTCTCCGTGCCTCAGCTGGAAGGATCTCTACCTCGGGCATTATCCCTACTGGTTCCTGCCGCGTCACAAACTTTGGTTCTCTGATAAAGTCAGCAGTGGGAGTACAATGACTGGCAACGTTGTTATTGCACTCTACGACCAACAGCGGGGTTGCATCGAAGCATACCGGCTTGTGGCTGAGCATGGCCCTCACACAATTCATCAATGGGAATGGAACCCTGATGTCATTATCCACACCTTCAATCCAAAGGTCCAACTTTGGCGCGACGACCCTGTGATCAAGCTCCATGTTCGAAGTTCTGACAGCCGTGGTAGATCACAGATGGAAACCCCGATGCCTACAGGTGCAGCGCACGGAGTCCGTTCGATGATATCGCTCTGTCAAATTATTCCAGACGAGCAACAGGATGAGAGTATGGCTCTTTGGCCTCCCGCAATTTGTCCAGCGCCACACCGTGTCCGGAATAAAAGCTCTACCATGTTTCGCGGAGAGGCCTGCAAGCCTGCAATCATGGCTGAGGCCAGCGATAGCACGTTCCGTATACGAAGGTGGGTAGATCCCGGAAGCATGCGGGCGCATTTGGGGATTAGAATTGGAGAGGACGTCATGACGTTCAGCACCCTGACTGAAGAGTCGTATACGCCTACGAAGGAAAAACCATGGCAGGGGATATGGGTCGGTGACTATGCGGGGCATGGATGTGAGTTTTTGTTTGTGCTGCAAAAGGACGTGGAAGGTCCAGCCCCAGACACCATGTTGGACCGTCTCCCTGGCGGAACAGAAATAGACAGATCTTGTACAGGGAGACTAGAAGCCATAAAGTTGACTGGCGATAACAATGTTCCTCGAGGGGAGTATACCTGGATTGCCGAGGACATTGGGACCAAAGGGATCATCAGGATCGATCAGGAAGATATCTTTAAGGGAGCACGAGTTGTCAGAAGTCGAGGCAATACTTCTGTCAGAGGATATAGGAATCGTAAGTCTTCCGTTCAGCATTTTGATATGCGACAATGATCAACCAAGCAAACAGCTACGTACATATCGACGCAATTAATCATGATCTCTCATGACAGTCTTGCCCAATACTGGGAGGTAAGATCTACCACTTGACGACCATTCTCCTCCCCGTACTTATCGTTCCGCATAGGAATTCGGACACATATCCTTCTATTCGCGTGTGAATATCGATGAATACCTAGACATGTGAATTGCCGCTTGGCTTTTACAATACAGCTTGGAAGCGTTGGAAGCTTTGTATATATAAGGCAGATACTCCACGTACATATGAAACAAATGATTGATGCTTGGGATGTTGAGGCAATGTCACTTTCCCAGTCTCCCCTCCGAGTAGACTTTTTGCGTATTCGTAGTTATGGTGCTATGAACTCGCAAGCTTTCTCGCAAGCCGAGCCCATATCGGACCCAGGCTTTTTTATTCTCAGGAGTACGCGTTCTTGTTCAAAGGCGCCACCTGTGAAGCTATCGGAACATTCTCAATTCGTTATCGCGTGATAAATTCCAAGCCTGGTCAAATCATCCATTCCGAAAAGTCGTTGATTTGTAGGTAAAGTAGATTTGATGCGTTGTGAAGTCATCCAGACGTCAATCAAGAACGATTGGTCAGAAATAGTTTCTAACAATACCCGCAGCTTTCAAGATTCTTGTATCGCAGCCCACTCATCTGTCGAAGATTTCGATAAAGTATTGCTTCAACCCGGAGATCCACAGGGCTTCACTAAGGTACCTATTCATACCTTACGGAGACTCGACCGATCTTGTTGCTTTTGCGGAGGCTGTGAAACATTCACAAGCGCCGAGATCTTGCTCCTTGACGTCAGCCCTAAGCCGACTTTACGAGTCCCTGACATCTTTGTACGACCTACTTTTGGCATCGTCAGCATGTCCTCAGTATCTGTCAATCGGTAGATTTCGGTATTCGCATCGCTGCTTGAAGCAACCTCTTTCTACATTCGAAGGTCCTGCCCTATCGCCAACATTGTGGGCCCCGCCGCAAGAATCCTTACGGCGGAGTTGATAACCATACCATTAACCCAACATGCGCCTGCCCATCCGCCCCAGAGCGAATAGCGATGGGGGTCCATCCACCACTGCTCTTGTCGTGAGCTGCAAGCACCCATCCGCCGACGCAGCTGCGCTAACCAATCGTTAGGTCGCTATCATATGTGCTTCCGCTTTGTTCCTCTCGGTATCAACATTCATGTATCTTCGATCACTGCGGCGCGCATATTCAAATCCGAGATATGTACCTACCTCGTTCCTCAAATCCCGGTGGCGGTCATGGACTCCTGGTTCCCTCAAATATGGTCGCATATTCAACAAGACTACGTCTACACCTCTATCTACCGTACCCACCCAAACCCGCAATGTCGACACATCGTATACTCCTTCAGTCACAACCAACGAGCCGACCACACAATCTCTAACCGAAACGGCCACTACAACTAACAATGGAATCGACCGCAACACCTCTATCCGCAGCATCATGACCCTTCCACCCTACAGACCCGCCCCTTCCCCTTCGGAACGCCTCATTGCACGCGAAGGCGAGCGCGCAGGTGTTGATACGGTCGTTGAGTTCCCCGAAACTGCCGACGAAGAAGAACAGCGCAGGGAAGAAGATATGGAAGCTCTTTACCAAGTACGGCAAGCACGTCGTCACGAGCAAACCGATCGTAACGAACGTCGCCGAGAACGCCAAGCAGCTCGCGAAGCAGGTGACTGGGCACGTTTGGAACAACTACGGCTGGAAAGCCAAATGCGCACGAGAGCTAGGACAGGCAGCAACACCAGTAGCCCTTTTGCGAGCATAATAAACGTAAATGCAGCTGGTATTGACCCTACCGCTCTCCCAGGGGTCCGCGACCGCCGTGTCAGCAGTGTTAGCTACGCCTCCCTAGGTCTGGCCCGCCACGACGGCACCAGAATCCGAGCCGATAGCGTTGAATCCAACGACCAGCGCCCACTTCTCGACTCCGCAGCCAGTATGGGCGGTAGTATCCCTGGATCAAGGAGAAGTTCGCTCTTCACAACACATCCGCAGCACCAGCGCGCGCCGAGCGCGGAATCCGTGATGAGTGTCGACTCCGATGCAGCAGATACACCGTATACGTCTAATCGGAGCGGCAGCGATCCGCCGCCCCCTATCCTTACACCTAGCGCGAGTCATGGTACCGAAAGTAGTAGCGAAATGAATGGAGAGCCGCTCGGGGAACCCCCTAGATACGAGGATGCGGCGGATGGAAGACGTGGGAGTGAGCCAGAGGAAGAAGCGCCACCATATACGAGCCCGGTGGCAGAGAGGGGAGCGACCGATGTACCGAGATTGCCGTCGATAAGAAGGATACCAGCGATCGAGGTTACGGGGACGACGCCAGCGAGTAGTGTTCCTGCCACGCCGATTGAGGGACCGCAGGAGTGGAGGCGATGATGAACGCGTTTGGGTGGGATGTGTGAATATTCCTCCATAATTTTGATTGGGTTGCTATATTGAAGCATGATGGCGAGAAGGGGGATCAAGACACGGAGACAGAGACACTTTGCTGGAACACCACTATCCTCTAAGCTTAACCAGTCCTCAGAGAATACCTGGGTGGCCCATAATTGCACTATGGCCTTCCGAAAAAAGAACGCAGGACCAGACCATTGGAGCACAGCAAACACCACGTTTTGTACTATAAGCATTCCGGCGACGTTTCTAGCCAGCGAGCCAGGAAAAATGCCTGACCCTTTTCAGCTCGAAGATTGAAAGATTTAGAGAGGAAATATTTGGAGAACGATGGCTTTTTGGAGAGAAATTTGCAGCGAGTATTAGATATCGCTAGACATTGTTATTTACAGCAGTCTTAGCACCAGCATCGATCTTTCACTGATGTAACGCTTTTCAAGCAGTTAGAGGTTGGTGTGCAAGTTCACACTTCGCATCGATCATAACAACGTATTCACTGGCTGACCTGACCATTGCACTTCTCTAGGAATATTTGGCGGGTTCATCTCCGCAATCAACTGGCACTTGATACTTGACAGTCGAGGATTAGGACCGTTGCCGAAGCAGGGATTACCACAAGGCTTCGACATGCTCGCCTCGATCTGCTGAACCACCATAACTCTCCTCCATTGATCTAGATCGGGTCATGGAGCAGTCGCAATCATACATGGTGGCCGGTGGGAATTCTCAAGATGGCTCGGGACTCTGCCCGCTATCTCCAGGTGCGGGTCGTTGCCCCGTGCTCACAACAAAACCCGCAATGGTAGTGCTCAGATGACGAGAAATGTTCGAGGACTGTCAAGCTTGCGGATCCTTTAAAGGCCCTTTACGACAATGCTAAATGAGAAGCGAGCTGCATCAGGTCTTGCCGCCATTAAGCCATGTGGACTCTTTGATCTCATCGCAGGTACCAGTACTGGAGGGTACATAAGAAAACCTGGGCGCTGTTCGATTGAAGCTAGTTGTCCCAAGTCTCATCGCTATTCTACTTGGGCCGCCTTGAAATGCACGGAGATGAGAGTGCATTGATGTTTATGCAAGAATTCTTAAGCAGCACCATATTCAACAAAGACAAGCGAGGCCCTACGAAACCGTCGCTTTCTGAGAGGTACACACTCCGAGGTCAAAAGGCAGTCAGTCGCGCGCTCTTGGAGGCCTTGTCGTGCCTGTTCAAGGCCGCGCGCCCTTCTCAACAAGAGAGGCAGGCAGAGACCAATATAACGGGCAGGACCATTTAACCCTACAAGGGCATGCCTGCCAGGTATGAGATAGCCCACAAGAGAACAGGAATTCGAATCACCGAGTTGGTTTGAAAACACGAAGCAGACAGCACCAGCGGGTTCATCGACGTGCTTCTTTCCCATGGCGAAACAAGTATCACGGAAAAGCCTCGGCGCAGCACAAGAAACCGTTCTCTTTGATCGGTTGACGGACTCTACGGAATTTTTGGAGGGTTGGGTAAGAAGTTGGACTTGGGGGAGGGTTTCAAGGGAAGAGCTTGGTGGATGGGGGATTGTGTGGGATGGGGAGGAGGGAAGTTCTGGGAAAGTGGCGTGGGAGATGTATCATGTATCAGGGGGGAGAATATCAGAGGAGCTGGGTTGCTGCATGTGCTTATACAGACGTAGGGGTATAAGAATCAGACATACAGTACACTCGAAGGAAAAAGGCAATGGACCAGGAAATCCGTCCAAGAAGAAAAAGTATGAAAATATTCTGTCTATCGTTAGCTCTAACCTCACCATGTCACTCTCGTCACTGCAAAATCCTAAGGTCGATCAGTAGATTAAAATCTTAATCGAAAAAAAAGACATAATTTTTCCACTTAATATCTGTATTTTCAGTCTAACTGTATTATTTTTTATTTCTTATATCTTTCAATATTGTTCAACTTTCCGCTCTTTCTTTCATCAACGTCAGCGCGAGAATTTTCTCCTAAAACCACCGTGTTCTTTCTTCGTGTAATTGTCTTAGTATGAATCTCAAAAGTTATCTGAATTAGAAGAAAGTGAAGGAAGATGATGGGGACGACGGACGGACGGACGGGGATGGAAGGAAGGGGGGGGAGGGGGGTGGGAATAAATGGGATGAGGAGGGCGGTCAGGTGAAAAAGAGGAAGAGGGAAGTGAAAAAGTGAAAGGGAAAAGTGAAAGGGGAAAAAATGTCTTTTCGTCTCGTTCTCCTAATAATCCTCGCTGGCGTTTTTGCTCTGTTTAGCCTGCAGGGGAACTAATCTATTCCGGACCACGATTGTATTTGCACCGGGCAAATCGAGGGTAAAGAATAATCTCGGGCGTAGATGAACGTTTCTGAGAGTTGTCTTGAGTGTAATTGGGTTAGCACACTTCCATACCATATAGGCTTTGCCTTTGTAATATCGCCCTGCCTCCAACACCATCGGCATATCGCTCAAAAAGTTATTGAATGCTTTCCTGAGGATCGCAGTAGACCCCCGAAGAAGACGTCTCCACAGAACATATGGGCCTGAATCAGTGATTTAGCGAGATACTGTACGACAAGTAGCCAAACCAGCGTTGGCTCCTTGCGACAGTCTTTTCAGCTTCGCGTTCTTTGGCTGCGGCATCAGGACGACGGTTGACAGCTGAGGCCAACGGGTATGCTTGGACATGATATCTTGTGACTCGAGTTTATGTCAAGTTGATAGCAGCTGTTTTCTTTGGCCGCGGGTGATGAAAGTATATGCGCCGCGATATCATCCCAAATCAAAAGTTGCAGCACGCCGGTCATACACTCTTGTTTGCTCCGAATACATACGGAATTCTCTTCGGTTTCGGCAGGTCGATAAGTCGCCATGTCTGTATGGACTGACTCCGCGAAAAAGAACTGCTTGTGATCTCTCTACATCCCATTGTTCGATGTTGTCCCGGATACGAGTGGCTGCGGATCAAACTGCGGCATACCGCCTAAGGAAGGAACGATTGCTGCTAAGCTATGTCTGTCTAAATTAGGTACCGCGGGTGAAAGTAGCGCTGAAGGAGCAAAACGACATGGAAGACAGAAAGTATGATGACAAACGATACGGCCATCGAAAAATCTATCAACAACGAAAGAATACAACCCTTTGAGCGCCGTCAAGAAACTGAGCCAGACCAATGAATTATTAATCTTCCTCATGCTCATCCCCGAACAACTTCCTCAAATGCCCTCCTTGCTTTTGGAGTAATGCTTCAAAACCTCCCTTCTCCAAAACCTTGCCATCTCCTAGCACCACAATCTCTCGGCAGCCCTTCATCATCTCCCTGTCATGCGTAACAACAAGAACTCCGACGCCCTTCTTTTCCAACTTCCCAATCATCCCCTGAATATGTCTTGCGCTCTCTGGATCCAGCCCGCTCGTCGCTTCGTCCAACACCAGTATCTTTGGCTTTCTCACAACAGCTCTAGCAATCGCTATCCTTTGAGCTTGACCACCACTTAGTCCTGTTCCGCCGTCGCCAATGAGCGTGTCGTAACCGCAGGGCAAGCTCATGATGAAATTATCGATCCCCGCTAACACAGCTGCGGCGCGGATTCTGGGAAGCGAAGCTAGGGGCGAAATTTCGGAAAGGCCATATGAGATGTTCTGAGAGATGGTGGCTGAGAACAGGACTGGGGTTTGAGAAACAATAGCGATGAGCGAGCGCATTGTAGGAAGGTGGAGGGTGTCGATGCGGCAGGAAGACATGGTCAGTTTGCCTGAGGTGGGTGGATAGAGACCCAAAATTAGAGAGGCGATTGTAGACTTTCCTGAGCCCGAGAATCCTACCAGCGCTGTAGTCGTGTGCGGCGATATGGTGAGGGAGATAGAGGAAAGAATGGAAGCTGTCGGTCGTGAGGGATAGGTGAAGCTTAGATTAGTGAGCTGAATGGCACCTGGATTAAATAGGCGGATATGGCCAGTATGCTCGTGTGAAGACTTGTAAGGAAGCTTAGCGAGACGGAGGAGACGAGTGGCTGTATCACGCGCGGAATTGATCTGGGGTACTAAAAATACAACGTAAGTAATTGGCCCAGTTTAGGGGCACTAGAAGACTCACCAAAGCCAATTATGCCGTTGGCATTTGCGATACTGAAGAGTAGCATTGTAAAGACGGTGAGAATGTCTTCGGTCCTCGCCCCCTTAGAAGAAGCGAGTACGGCACCATAATAAAAGATCATCGCTGCAGGGATTTAAGCTTTGGGTCGTTTAATAAAAGGGTAAAGAATTGCTCACCAGTAACGAAGATGATACCAGAATCTGACAAACCAAAGAAGAAGCCAGAGTATGCTGCTCTCTTCAAACCGACAATCCTTGCTCGCTCTGTGGCCCTTAAGTATTTGTCTTGGAAGTACCTTTCTAGCGTCAAAGCCCTAACGGTCCTAATGTTTCCGAAAGTCTCTGTGAAAATGGAGTTCGCGGCTTCACCGGCAGCATTACTTCTCCCCTCCCACTTTCCACTGACAGCTTCAAAGGCTCTGGTAACCCCATACATGAAAGGCCCAGAGGCAAGCCCGACCAGAGTAAGCTTCCATGATACGACAAGACTCCAAGTAACAGCTATCACAACCATAGTAACAGCAACGAAAACGAGGCCTGCAAATCTGCCTAAAAGATTCCTCATCTCTTCAGCGTTGCGGTCCAAACATTCCGTGAGCCGCGCGAGATCGTTTTTATCTCTGTCAAACCATGCGCGTGGCTGATCAAGGATACGTTTCATAGCCTGAATCCGTAATGTGTCGATCCAAGCCTGACCGCAGTACTCGAGGAGATAGTGCATGCAGTAGGAAGCGGAAGAGTCCACAACAGCCACACCAAGCACCGATATAGACCATTTGAGTGATTCTTGCGAATGATTGTTACTAGAGAAAAAAGTAGCGAGAAGTTTCGAAAACACCCAGGAGAATGTTGGTGTCGCTGCAGCATGGACTGCAGCGCACAGGAAGCCGCAAACCAGTGCGATACGCTTCCGCCATGTCAAGGTGGGCCATATAGTAGACAATATCTCTGATATTGGGGCAACACGTCGCTCTTTCTCAGCCTTAGTAAGCCTAAGTTTATGCTTGGGCATTGCGACCCCGACTGTTCTTGGGGATCTTATGTCTGATGTTGAGCCTTGCACAGTGGTACCCCGCAGAGGAGTGCTTGGATCGAGTGCCTTTCGAGTGCCAAGCACAGGACCCACCGCTTTCATTTCAGTCAATTCCACCTCGTTTGGTAGGGGAGGCAACTCGGGGATCAAATGGTCCATTGCCTCAATCGGCTGTAAATCCGTACGTTTCGATTGGGAACTTGACATCCTGTGAGTTGTAGACATACGGCTCAGTGGAAACGTGAACGCAGTTGGGGATAATGGGGGTACCAAGCTTCGGGAATGGCGCCCAGCCTCTAGATTTCCGGGCTTTGGAGAGAGCACATTAGGAATATAGCTTTTTCTTGGAAGTACTTGGATGTCCATCGAATCGCGAGAGATAATCGATGCCGGCGGAGATTCCGGGTTTGTGGTCGGAGAACATGGTTGACGCCGTTCCTTTGGTGAACTTGGAAGCTGCTTGTTCAAGGATAAATCATTGAGTTCCTGGGGTATTCCAAGAGGACCATCTACTAGTCGCTCCAAGGTATGCCTGAACCCTTCCTGAACGATCACTCCATTGTCCAGTACATAGGCGAAGTCGCTGTCGTGAATATGCGACATGTCGTGGGTGATGATGATCGTCGTCTTTTCTCGGCGCCATGCTCTAATAGCGTTCATCACGCGCGCTTTGCTAACGTGATCCAGAGCACTGGTGGCCTCGTCAAGAATGAGGATCGGAGTATCCCGAAGGTGAGCTCGAGCAATGGCAACCCTCTGCTTCTGGCCGCCACTCATGGCATTACCTCCGTTTCCAACAACGGTATCCAAGCTCTGCGGCAGGTCTTGGATAGTATCTCGTAAACCCGCAAGCTCTATAGCCTTTTGTACCTCCTTTTTCTTGGTTTTCTCAGGATTCCCGATACCGAACATGATGTTTTTGTATATCGTTTCGTTAAACAAGACACTTTGTTGCTGGACTAAAGTCACATTCTTTCGTAGCCAAGAGATGTCAATTGTCCGGATGGCGTTTCCATCGATCATGATCTCACCGGAATCTGGGCTGTAGAATCGCATGAGCAAGTTCCCTAGTGTGCTCTTTCCAGAACCACTCCTTCCTATGACAAACGAAGTTTCCCCTGCCGGAAAGAAAAAATTGGCGTTATCGAGAGCGAGTCGATCTGGACGAGAAGGGTACGTAAAGGAGACCTAAAAGATATTAGTTTCGCATAAACTGACTGTACAGATTTACTTACATTTCGGATTTCGACATCACCTTTGCAGTTTCCGAGCGTCTTACAACCAACCATGCCAGTGACTTTGCGCCCTCTCTCCATCTGAATCAAGGCGGCTTTGAGTGTAGCTCCTGCTGCTCTTCCCTTCTCGAGCACCATCATTTGCGGTAGAATCTGTTCAATTGCTTGTGCCGCCATAAGACACGCCCAGAATGCCGTCAAGATCTGACCCGGGTTTTTCTTGCCTTTATCGACCAGATGGCTGCCATACCAAAAGCCTTGTACGAACATCCCCAATGTAACAAGGCGTATCAACCCAATCTGCAGAGCATTTTGTCGGGCCTGGATGAGATAGAATCTAGCAGCTTTATGGACAGCCTGGGCGTATTGCCATGACTGAAAGTCTTGTCCATTGAAACATTTGACCGTATCGATTGCCGAAATCGAATTGTTCGCTAGCTGAGACGCTCGGGTGAGCTCCTTCGCCTGAGCCTCGATGCTTGGCTGCATTCTAGCGGAAATCCAAGCTAAAGTCAAGGCCGATATCGGTGCTGTTGCAAGCGTGACCAATGTCAAATTCCATGCCGTGTAAAACGCTACGCCCAGAGCTGCGAGAGTCGTTACTGCATATTGAATAGCAAAGCCAAGTGGCTGTGATGTCGCGAGCTGAAGCTCTCGTACATTACTGCAAACCTAATTAGAATTAATCAGGAAGCTACCGGGCTTTACTTACTTTTGTAGCCGCGATATTAATGTGTCGATCCCTGATTTCCGCATATCGTACCACTCCATTTCCTTCTCCAGCATGCCCTCAAACAACTTATCCCTTGCACTTTTCGCCTGGAGTTCCCCAAACAGAATCCAGAACATGAAGTAGCCAGCATTGAGTAAGCCACTGGCGGAGCCCAGCCCCACAAGCGCAAGCCCGTACATTGAAATCTTCCTGAGGAGATCAGACCCGCTGATAGTCCCTGCCCCAAAACTCGTGAAGCAGTCAAACACCTTTCCCAAAAATATTGAGAGGGCAGGTATGATGATTCCTGAAGCCACGGACAGGGTAAGCGCCAGCAGAAGGGGAATGATATGTGGTCTCGTTGTAAAGTTGAAAAGGGAGCGCCAGCCGGGGCGTTCGACAAGGTGGTCGCCGTCGACCTGGCGTTCGGGATCCGCAGGATGTCTGGCACCCTCATCCATCGGGTTTTCTTCGCAAGAGAAAATGCTGTCTTTTTTTGTCGGTGGAAGTCGCTTGATCCTCGTAAACGGGCATGATCTGTGGGTCGGAAGTGAAAGCTAAGATATCAAGAATTGAGTATCAGCTAGAAGTGACATTTCATAAAGAATAATACATCGAAAAGAACGTGTGAGACAATAGTAATCGAGTGGGGTGGGCGAGCTGAATGCGTACCTCACAATGGGAATGCGTAATTAAATTTGTTGTGTGCCGCTTAGTATTGTTCTCTCGCAAAGTTACCTAGCAACGTGCGCGTAAACAATGAGATTGTACGAAGCTCATGTGATCTTATTGTGAAAGCACATTGAAGAAGGGAGCTCGACACCTATAGAGGTAGGGAAAAATGAAGTCACAAGACTAGAGTAGTGAACTTTGGAGGCCATAGTTGTCCGGATCAAGCGACAAGGACGCGAGACTCATATTCCCATATGGATATGCCCTACTGCAAGTCATGAATGATTGACGATATCGCGATTGCAAGGTACTCAGTATTGCCCAAATGATGTCTTACGGGATGAAGGTTAAGTATGGTAGGCTCGAATTCGGAGGATGACGGTGTCTGAGTGACAACTTCGACTGTATTTCAGTCTACGTCGAATTGATGGACCACACATTATGTATCCTTCTTGGCGTCATCTGGGTGCTCCCTCTCATACACCCAGTCGTTCAAGCCCTCGCGGTTCCTGACATTGATTAGACCAATACAGCAATTAAACGTCTTGAGCGTACCTTGCAATCTCGATAGCATAGAACTGCATACGCATAGCTAGAATAATGAAGTCAGCATGGATGCCGTCCAACGCGTCGCACTTCGCAGACCGAATATCGTTTCCTTCTCCCCGTACTCGAATTTGGGATTAGACCTCAGCATAGTCCCAAAATTATAATCCTCCACCGTCTTATCGTATGCCATCATAAAGTTCCGCCACTTCTCTTTCCCTTCCTTGCTCTTCATCTTGTTCTCATCGATCGTTTCTCGGGGATCAAACTCAGGAAATTCCTTCCTGAAATGCTCGTAAATCTCATCGTCCATTTTCGTGAGTCGTAGACTAGATCCCCGCATCTTCTCGAGTATTGCCCAATATGTAGCCATGTGCTGTACGGCTGGGGTTTGCCATGTCAGCTGAAAAGGATTTTGATGTAGAGCAATGTCGTCCAGGCCTGGGGTAGCGTGTAGGATGCAGACCTTTGACGGCAAATTGCTTCTCCATCTGATGCCATGCTCAGCAATAGGGTTTACAATGGCGGGTCTGAACCTACGTCCTCAAAATTGTCCGCCTGCTCTGGGGTCAGGCTTGCGCCTGCTGGTCCGAGAGACATAGTCGATGAAAATAGGCGTGTGCTACTGAATAGATATGATCAATTACTAGGAAGCCGAGCAAGCTGCTACAGTTAATTGGTATCAGAAGTACACTCGAAGCTTGTTAATCGCGTGCTATTGATGTTAAATTGTGGTTGCGGATTCGTTCGTAAATTGTGACGTTATACTATCTCGCATCCACAGAATTTACATTCGACAATGACTACGATACGACTTTGCGAAACGCACCGAAAATCTCATCTGAAAATACAAGCCTTCTTGCAGTCTCTTTGCTGACTATGGATAATCGAGACTTCTAGCTAATGCCTCCTCGAGGAGTGTTTCGACCTCTCACAGCAGGCCATATGAGAGCGCGTCATCCAAGACCAGCCAGCCGTTTTCCACCTTGCTTAGTTGACTTCAAGGCGTACGTCTGTCTCTACATGTCCTCCACGGGTAAACATGCACGCCTCGATTTTGCCTGCTTCTTGAGTCTACTGGTTGTGTCTCAAGAACGAGGAATATTGCCCTTGTTGTAGCGAATTTAGTCGGTTTAGGCTCATCTTGGGCGCGGTTGGTACTCATTACTTGCTCGTAGAAAGCGTCGTAAAGGTGTGATTTCGAAGATAACATGTCGTCTATATTCCCATCTCAACCCTTCTTTCGCCGCTTCGCAGGCCTTGCTGATGGCTCTCCTGGCGGACTCGCGTCGTCTTCGATAGCTTCCGAGTGTTGGAGTTTCTCTACGGGCTTACTTTGATCTTCGAGTACTGTAGTGTTGTCCTCCTCCGAAGGACCAGAATCCTCATCGCTGAATTGTGAGACTTCATCAGAAAGGGTAATGGACTCGTCTCCATCTTCATCGAAACCATTGAACTGATCATTTTCGTCCACTTGGCTTTCTGTGACATTGTGGTGTTCTGGTTTTCCCGCTGGATTGGACGCGGGGTCTTCCGGCTTTCTTACCTTTCCCATCTCTCCCAGGACCCCTTTCCTACCTTCTATGCCTCTGTTTCCTTGCCCTTCCACCACTGGCGGAGGTGTAAACCACGGTATCTTACCTCTCAGAAAGTCGTTGAGTACCATTTTTGCGACACCATCAACGTCCGCTTCCCCTCCTTTAAGGAGCCTTCCACCTTTCCTAGCGAGCAGTTCCAAGAATTCAGTGGCTGTGTTGAATCCCCTGATATCATAAGTACGTTCGATATGCTGAGGTTTGGTTTTCTTCAAGACAGAAGCGATGTATTGCTCGGGATTTTCGACATTTTCGACCCTCACTACTCCTCTCAGAAGGATGTCTTCTTGTGAGTCATTGTTGTTAGGCGGAACAACGCCTGGACAATCGATCAAATATATACGTTTCATCAAGGTAATATATTGCCAAATCTTAGTTTCTCCAGGTATTGGTGCCACGGTGCAGACCTTCTTTTTTCGTAAAGTATTAATGATAGATGATTTGCCTGTATTTGGATAGCCGATGAAGCCGACACTGATCTGCTTGCGGTCGGAATGAAGCGAAGAGAACTGGCGGAGGAGTTGGATCAAAGATCCTTTCCCGAAAGAATTAGTGATCGAGGCATGGAACGCAAGGGTTGGGTAATCTTTCGAAAGTGCGCGTACCCAGGAGGCCTGCGTAAATATTAGCGGAAACCCTACTATTAAATATTTCCGCGGGTATCGTAATTGTATGAAGCATTACTAAGAACACCTCCGCCTGTCCACTACCAGTGCAGTAGAGGAGGAATTCAACTCAAGCGCAGCATACCCAAATCCTTTGCGATGCACTCTCCAAGACGACGAGTGGTCAACCCAAGATCAGAATGATCAAGAGCGGCGAATAAGGGGTCAATCTACCAAAGTTGTAACAGAGCAACTTCCATTGTGAAACAGCAAAATGATGCAGGAAGGAGTCTTGACTTAACGATGGAATCAAGTAGTGCGGGACAGGACGTAAACAGTGTAGACTTACAGCGACTCCTGTTGGGACTAGGTCACACTTGTTCAGGACGAAGATCAGGTGCTTGTGTGGTGCCTCTTCTCGGATGTATTTTTCAACGCTTCGACACCGTGTCCCCAGAGGATCACGAGCATCCAATACATGGATCACAACATCCGAAGAATCTATGACTTTATAGAGCTCATTCCAGATCCTCTTACTCTGACCCTTCGAGAAAATCGGCTCCTTCGCTGTTGATAGCACAGCTTCTTCGGGTACTGCCTCACCAGCATCTTCCTCCACACCTGATGTGCCACTCAGAAGCTTCGCCTGTTCAAGACGGTCTAAATATGTGTCATGCATCTTTTCAGTTTCACCCGCAAGATCTTCGAGAGACCCCACACCAAGCTTGACCCGCTTCCTCTGCGCCTTTGGTCCAAATGTATCGCCGAAAGGAGCAGACTGAACCTCGATCTTCGCTTGATGTTGCTTTATACCATTTTTGCCTTGCCCGTCTCTCACAAGACTCATTGGCAGCTTATTGGTCTTCAGTAGGACCTGGTACGGATCCGAAGCCTTCTCTGCCATAGCTTCTCGAAAAGAGCTTAGCGCGTCCTGCGAAATCACGCGTGTGTTTCCAAACCACTTTCTGTTTGGCTCAACGCGGGCTTTGGGTATGTCGCGAGTCTGAAATGCAGCTGCTTTCGTGACCTTTCCGCTTGCATTTCTCTGGGCTCCGCCACCTGTAAACATATTCAAAGTCTTTGCTTTTTTGGCCGACCTAAACGGAGCAATCAGAGACATGGATAGCTCATACTCTAATCTCTTGACATACCTGTAGAAGTTTTCTCCCTTGGTTTTGACATTGTTCATCCCATCACCCACCTTCCCCTGCCTCACCTTCCTCGAAGCTTCCTTCTTGGAGGTACCCATAATAGTTCAAAATTGACTGATTTTCAATTATAAAAGGAGTGTGGTCTGTGGCGTTATTATTTTCACAGGCCCTTAGGATTTGAGAGAACATTAGAAAGTTTAAGAAATACTCTCATTAAATGTGGGATGCTAGCGCAAAATTATTTCGTGCACGACCAAATCTGGAAAACCATATTTCAACAGCATCGAGCTGCCCCAACTGTAAAACACATACCCACTATGCCTCCACTAATGGCTTCAAGAGCACCTTGTTGCGTCCGTTCACTCTCCCGCAGATGTCTGTATAGTACCAGCTCGACAACGACCGCAACACACCCTTCTCCTCTACCCCCAACTACCAAAAAGCAAATCCCTCCCGAATCCCCGAGATACATCGACGTCCCGCAATCCGTCCAACCTCAAGCCATCTACAAACCTTTCGTCAAAGGTGTCCTTCCAATTCCGCGGCAGATTTTCCGCCCTGGTGATCCAGACAAAACTTCCCCTGAATACCTCGCCGCTGCGACCCCCGAGCCCCTTCCTTCCACCAGGAGATCCACCCCAGATAAGGCGCACGCAGGCTTCGTCACCTGGAAAGCACGACAAGCTGCCTCCAGGCGACAGAATCTCCGCGAGAGTCTAGTGCAGCTCCGGCATCGGAAAGAAAAAATCGACAAGCGCGTCGCCATACGCAGCGCCTCCAAAATGGCCGAGCACGAACGTCTAGTCGCTAAACCCGAGCGCGATGACGAACGCTTCACGTCCCCCTCTATCCTCAACTCCACGCACCCTTCCAACCGCCCTCTCCTCCCTGACCCCGACCGCGCCTCCCGCCTGGCCACCAAACGGGCCAACGTCGCCGCCCAAGAAGCTGCAAAACAAGAAGACCGTCGAAACGCCCTGCACACGCTATACATGAACGCAGGTAATTTCATCATCACGGAAGAGCATCTGAACAGAGTTGTGGATCAGGTGTTTGATGATCATAAGCAGTTTGCGTCTGATAGCAGGCATGGGCTGAATATTTGGAATACGGGCTATCCGGAGACGGTGCAGGATATGCTGAGCCAGGCAAATCGGGAGACTGGTGGGAAGGCGGTTGATCGGAACCAGGGATATGGTCCCGTGACGAAGGAGAGGATGAAGAAGCTTAGGGAGGAGTTGACTGGAGGGAAGATGTGAGCACAGCCTAGCTTGGGAGGATGCGTTGTACATGTTTTTGGGGCCCACGTGGTAGTATCAATCTGCATGGGCGTTACAGAAGACCCCGGTACAGCTATACAGAGACGGAGCGCAGGTCATAATCTCAAACGGACATTGAATATACAATATGTACACACATCCGCCTTCCCTAATCCCTACTCCTCCTCCGCCATTTTCACACCCTCAAACCCCTTCCTCATGAAGCCCCTCACCGCCTCTAGCCCCCCTTTCAACACCTCCGTCTCACAGACAAACCCCAGCCGCACATACCCCTTGAAGTCCTTCCCATCCCCAAAGCACTTGCTCCCAGGACAAAACAGCACGCCCGTCCGCTCCAGCAGCTTTGTGCAAAAATCCACATCATCCACCTCCCTCCCCATCTTCGAGACCTTGACAAACGCCGTCGTGCCAGCAACCGGTTTCGTCCACTCGCACGCCCAGCGGTGGGATTCCACAAAGGCGTCCACGAGCGCCAGGTTCGTCTTCGCAAGCCCGATGTTGCGCGACAGCAGCGCGTGGATGCAGCTGTGGCTGAGCGCAAAAGCCGCAATCTGGTCGTCTATCTGGCTGACGCTGATACACGTATACTGTCTCGCCCTCGCACAAGCTTCCACGATCTCGGGCGAGCGCGAAGCGATCCAGCCCACGCGGATGCCGGCTAGAGCGTAGGCTTTGGAGAGGGAGCCGGTGACGATGGCTTTGGGGTAGGTCAGGGAGAGGATGGAGGGGGGGAAGGCGGGGTCGATGGGGCTGATGGAGTGGAAGAGGGGGCGGTAGACTTCGTCGCTAAGGAGGAAGAGGTTGTGGGTGCGGGCGATTTCGATGGTTTGGTCGAGGGTGGGTTTGGGGATTATGGCGCCGGTGGGGTTGTGGGGGTTGCTGGGGGGTGGTTAGCGATTTCTATTTTTCTGCGAAACATGACTGGAATTCTTCCTGGCGGAAACTATGCCGGGCTTTTTTGAAAGAACGTCTAAAACCGAGAATCGAAAAATATCATTGAAGACCTTGTTGTTTCAAGAAGGTTACACTGAGAATTTGGAGAATGAAAGTACTGAGTACGACATAAGATCGTGATTAGAAGCTCATCTTACTTTATGATAATCATCTTGGTGTTCGGTCTTATCAGACCTTTCAACTCCTCGACGTCCAATTGCCATTTGTTGTCTTCACGAGCTCGCCACAGACTCACCTCAGCCCCGAGGCTGGCAGGAACCTCATAAAGCTGTTGATACGTAGGATAATGACAGACTACATGGTCTCCTTTTCCGATGAGGCCGTAGAATACGGTAAGATTCGCGGCAATGGCCCCAGGGGTAATCAGGACATGCTCTGGATGCAGTGGAGAAGGGGCCTTTGAAGAGTAGAGATTCGCCAGATTAGACCGTAGTTTCTCGGAGCCACGAATGGGTCCATAAGTCAAAACTGTGGAATGGTCCCATATCTCGGTCGATTTGTCTTCTGAGAGCTCTTTCAGTTTTTCGAGAGATATAGATGCGGCACAGGTTTCAGCAATGTTGAACTTGGCGGTTGTTTCATAGGTGTCCATCCACTAAGATAGGAAAACAGTCATTGTCAGCATGACAATGAGTCTTGACGTATATCCAACAGATTAGATTGACAGGAAATGAGATGATTGTAGAGCAAGGTAAGAAAACATGTAGTCCGTAATAAAGCAGGAATACTTATAACAACACTTTAGTGAATGGTTCCGTTGCTCTTACTTCTTCAACTGCAAATGGTTTGACTTTTGCGAGTGCCATTGCCGCTGTGGTACCTTATTCGTGTGATTTAATCATGGACTTCGAACAATTACACAGTGTAGACTGTCGACAGGCTTCATGTATTTTTCCCACCACAGACGAAGGCGGATGTTCTCAAGCTTCCATCGTTTGTTCTAGAAGGGCTCAGGTACATAAGGTGATAAGGTAGGGTTGCTCGGGGGCTAGGACTAGATACATAGAGCCAATCGCATCACTACCTTACCATCTGCTTTGGCACCTCGTCCTCGGGACATCATGATCCTATCCTCGCCTTACAGTCATAGCTGGATGTTTTATACCTCTGCAGAGAAGCTTCAAGCTTGTCAGACTGATGGTCCGCCGCATACGGAGTACGATACCATAACATCCATATAATACGGGCGGTTACAGATCCTGCCACCAACTTACAAGGGTCTTTCATAGCCGAGGCCGTTCAACTCCTCCCACCATCATTGCTTCTTGCGACGTGAAATGACCAGACGCCTCGAACTCCATTCCATCTCAGACAGCCGCGAGTAAACGTTCTTCTTGGTGCCCTCCTTCGCCCCCATCCTAAGCTTCTCTGGCCTTATCGGAAGCTTCTACTTTTTAGGCCTCAGCCTTCAACGCAAATCTGTCCTTCTGAACGGCCGAGACAGATGCGTGCGACTTGGGCTGCCCTCGAGGCGCTGGTGGCTATATCATCGATACGGACGACATGTGCCTTCCAGAACTACTCCCGATACGACCTGCTCCAGTCGAGCTTTTCACTTCAAGATGATCGCCCCCCAGATTGCCCTCCCTGCTTCAACTGCAACCTGCAAGCTTTCCAATGCGCACAGTTTGGCGCATGTAATAAGTACAACGGGAAATGTTCTTGTCCACCTGGCTTTGGGGGAGAAGACTGTTCGAAGCCAGTCTGTGGTTCATTGGCCAAGGGAAAGGAGAGGTTACCGAGGGGCGATGGGAACTGCGAATGTGATGAGGGATGGGGAGGCATAAACTGCAACGTGTGTGAGACAGATCGATCGTGTGACGCTTTGATGCCGGAAGGTAAAGAGGGGATCTGCTACAAATCAGGCGCCGTGGTGAAAGAGAACTTCCAGATGTGCGACGTCACCAACAGAAAAATCAAGGATCAATTAAAGGAGCAGATACCACAAGCGACCTTCTCTTGTAATGCTGAGCAGGAGTCTTGCAACTTCCAATGTAGGCTGACCCAGTAATTATCATAATACTCTTGCTGACTGGATTTAGTCTGGGTTGGTCAAATCGAGTCATTCTACTGCGACCTCGATACGTGCGCCTTTGAGTCAAACAACGACTACGACAAGAACACTACTACCGTTACATGCCAAAATATTAGATGCGCATGTGTACCTGGTCGGATGCTTTGCGGAGAAGAAGGCTCCATCGATATTGGTGATTTCCTCAAGGAAGAGATAAAGGGCCCAGCAAAACTCTCTTCGATATCTACAGAGGGCGGCAGCAGTCAAGATGGCAGTAAGTTCGAAGAGCCAGCGATGAATGGATTGATTAAAAGTGTTTTCGGTGACGAGAGCATCACGCTGGATTGTGACGCCGGAGAATGTTTGTATCGTACAGACGTCCCGGGTTACCAACGACCAGTCAAGGAAATCAACACGCCACTCATTGCCGGCGTTATCGCAGGGTGCGCCCTTTTCGTTGTTCTGATCATCCTGCTTGTCTGGTACCTGTCGAGGAGATCTTTCAAGCATGGCCCAATACACCTTTCAGACGATTCCGACGATGAAGCCGCTCAAATGATGGCGGAGCACAAGCCCGCCTCATTGCAGTTTGGGAATGTTTCCTACAAACTGAACGGCAAACAAATACTCTCAAGTGTTCAGGGTATTGCACTGCCAGGTCAACTTATGGCGATCATGGGAGCATCTGGAGCAGGAAAGACAACCTTTCTGGACATTCTAGCGCGGAAAAACAAACGAGGCATTGTAGAGGGCAACTTCTACGTCAATGGGGAGAAAGTCGACGACAACGAATATCGAAGTGTCATCGGCTTTGTAGACCAGGACGATACCATGCTACCGACGCTGACGGTACACGAAACAATCATGACAAGCGCCTTACTACGATTGCCACGGGACATGAACATATCGGTCAAGGAGCAAAGAGTGTACGACGTCGAAAAGCAGCTCGGGATAAGTCATATCAAAGATCAGCTTATCGGTTCCGAAGAGGGCAGCGGACGAGGAATTTCTGGCGGCGAGAAGCGAAGAGTTGGCATCGCATGTGAACTAGTCACAAGTCCAAGTATCCTGTTCCTAGACGAACCCACTAGTGGACTTGACGCTTTCAATGCGTTCAATGTGGTTGAGTGTCTGGTAAATCTAGCCAAGAACTACAATAGAACGGTAATCTTCACCATCCATCAACCTCGTTCAAATATCGTGGCTCTCTTCGATCATCTAGTACTTCTAGCGAAGGGCAGAACCGTTTACTCTGGTCCTTTCTCCAGCTGTCAGCAGTACTTCGACCGCATTGGATATTCCTGCCCTCCAGGTTTCAACATTGCCGACTACCTGGTAGATTTGACGATGCACGCAGAGACGGCTCATACCCCGTTGGACGAGGGCGGCTCGTCTGGTCTTGACGGCGGCAGCGAGGGCATGCGGACTGTCAATAGTAGTGTTCGCGCTATCAAGTCTATCGCTAGCGCCTCGAATGTGAGCCTGCAAAACAGCAGCTATGGGAGCCATAGCGAGTCTGATCGAAGACCGAAGACCAAGCGAAGAGAGTCGCTAAAGAAGCAGCAAGATCGGAAGCTGTATACCCGGAAGAAGAGCAGTGGCGGAGAAACGCCACTGACTCCACGAACAGATGATGAAGCTTCGGACCTTAACGACACACGTGGAAGCACTCAAGACTGGCTGAGGTTGTCGAAGCAGTCAGGGATGGTGCCCCCACAGATACTAGATGACCCACACCAGCTTCCCCCGCCTGCTCATGGTCTAGACTCAGGTCTAAATGAGCTGGTGTGTAGTTATGCGAGGTCAGATGTGGCCAACTCCATTAGAGATGATATCCACGCTGCCGTCACTAGTGCTGCAGCTGCCAACGGACATATTAATGGCCAACCGAATGGCGCTTCTGTCTCCGGCACGATGAAAAGCTACCGTAGAGTCGGTTGGCTTGGTCAATTCATGATACTGTCAAGAAGAACATGGCGAAATCTCTACCGGAACCCAATGCTGATGTTAACCCATTACGCTATCGCCATACTCCTCGCCGTGCTCTCTGGGTTCCTATTCTACGGCCTAACAGATGACATTAAAGGCTTCCAAAACCGACTCGGCCTTTTCTTCTTTGTCCTCGCTCTCTTCGGCTTCAGCACCTTAACCAGCCTCACGGTCTTCTCCTCCGAACGGCTGTTATTCGTCAGAGAACGAGCGAACGGCTACTACTCCCCTATAACCTACTTCGCAGCTAAAGTTGTCTTCGACATCGTCCCCCTGCGTCTGATACCTCCTATTATCATGGGCGCCATCGTATATCCAATGACTGGTCTAGTGCCCGCATGGCCAGAGTTTTTGAAATTCATACTGATACTCGTCCTTTTCAACTTGGCCGCAGCGGCGATTTGCCTATTCATCGGCATCGTCTTCAAGGACGGCGGCGTCGCAAATCTGATCGGCAGTCTGGTCATGCTTTTCAGCCTGCTATTTGCCGGTCTCCTGCTCAACCACGATGCCATCCCTTCCGCGGCGTTATGGCTGCAGAGCGTAAGCCCCCATTAAAACCCCACAACCTCACAAGCAGCGCTAACACGTCCCTAGCTTTCAATCTTCCACTACGGTTTCGAAGGCCTCATCGTCAACGAGGTCAGATACCTCACCCTCATCGACCACAAATACGGTCTCGACATCGAAGTCCCCGGCGCCTCTATCCTTAGCGCTTTTGGCTTTGACGCTTTGGCGCTGTGGCACGATGTCATCGCGCTAGGCGTCATGTCTGGAGCTTTCATAGTCATTGCTTATGCTGCTATGCATATATTACTGGTTGAGAAGCGATAACACGGGCAATGTTTGGGCTTACCCCGATGTAATAGTTCACTTCTTGTACCAAGGCTATTGACGATGGAGTTTGGCGTTTTGGGCCATGATGGGCTTGTCTACATGATGTAGTTAGCTTTGGATGCGCGGTGATATCCTAAGCGAAGCCTTGTAGGATCGCATTCATCGGGATTTTATTGTAAGGTAACTCGCATATACAAAGAAGCAGTTCTTGGTTTGCTCTCTATACTGCATTCGTTCCCTGGCGCTGGAATTACTTGGGGCGTTTAGGGATGAGCCGTTGGTAGGTAGGCGCTGGAACTGAAACATTCCTATCTATCGGGTACTCTAGTAATACTGTACTTTAAAATGGGTGGAAATCGACATTGCCTGAATTTGCCAACGTAGACCCATATTGAACTGATAAAATTCTCATTGTATACTTGAGGGGTGAAGACCGTGGAGTACACCTAACAGTGATGAATGCACACTTATCTGCGACACAGACTAATTATATGGAACATGAGTAAGAGGAACTCTTCTACACAGGATGTAAGTTTTCATAACTTGACGGGGTGGCTTCTACGACTCGTCTAAGTATGACATACTTCATCTGCGCAAAATGCCTGCATCATGAAGGGGGTGGCCCAGTCCATCTATCTTAGGCATGCAACATGTGCACCACCCTGTGCCTCTCTTGTGCGGCCAATGGCAGTCTTTCGCGGGCGAGGCTGGGCGTCAAGGCTCAAACAAATTGACGCCGACCACAGATGGTAAACCAGTAGTTATATATCGCGTCCAGCTGCGTCCGATGGCCTGTATATTGATCTTTCTTGTTTATTCCTTAGTTGATACAATTATATATGGGAGTGAGATCTTGCGGAATGAAAGTATCCGAGCATTTCAAGCAGGCTCTGTTCTACGATCAGACCTCTGCAACGGATACCTTTTTCTCGGAGAGAGCAACCAAGTTGTTTGTGCTGAAAGAGGCCGAATCATCCGTCGAGATCGTTTTTCAGACAACTTCGCAGAATCAGACAAACATTTCCCAGCGAGGCCTTTCTTATAGTGTAAGAACGCCTGGATCGGCTCTCAATTCAAGCTTTGGAAGTACTCCGCAAGGACCTCGCACTCTGATACCGAACGGTTATTCACAACCACAGTCAGAGAGCGAAGGAGGTCTGAAACTCAATCGCCGGAAAGTACAAGATGTTGCGGAATTGAGTCAAATCACACTTGTGGGTTTTCACAATGCAAAACCTTCTAGTCTAAGCTAATATACTTCAACCTGAAGGAGTCAAAGCACTCTTTTCGAGTCTGGTACGTGTAATTTCTATTTTACAACTTTGTTCCGGCGGGCTGACAAGTGGCAGCTTTATCCGCCAACGACATTCGTATAGCCGGCTATATATAACGCAAGAACTCTTTGAGGCCTTGATGTCCGAATTGGAGATATTTCCAAGATTCCGAGAGTTTATACTATTATTTGGGTTAAGGCACAACGAGAATGAGGTCGGACCGCCTCAAATGCGGTTCAGGCGTCGAACAACCGGCGATTCTCCGTCCGCTGGGTTGATGCACCGCCGATATGCTGGCTTTGGTAGCGGATCCATCTATGTGGCGCTTTCATGTTACTAACTCTTTCAGAATGTGCTTATGCCTTGAGATACGTCGAATCTACTTACCGAGACAGTAATAGTCCTTGGTCGCTATGTCCAAGTGTGATCTACCACAAATACGATGTGAGCGACCAGTCCTCCACATGGGTTATGGTATCAGCATCCGGTAAAATAGAGCAATGTTTGGATCGATACCTCAAATGCTCTCCCAACCTGGTTGGGCTCAATCCTTTTGAAGTGCACCTGCTTGTTCTAGACGCGGCTTTGGCCGATTGGCGACCTTATATCATCAACCTGACAGAACGAATTATAAAACAGGTAGGCAATTATTTATCTTACATCTAGTGTAGCAAGAACACTCACAGTGGAAACAGTCGGACCGAGTTATTGTCGCTTCCATTCAGGAGAAGGACCCGCTGCAACTAGTCGACGTGGACGAACGTCAAATTCTTAAGGACTTCGAGGATGCAATAATTGATATGTTGCTAGTGTTGGACTCGACGATCGATACCATATCATCTCTTCTCGATAACTACAAGCAGTTCTGTCTGGACATTGATGTAAATCCACTGGAAACCAATGGCGAAGAATTTGATCCTGTTGCCTTTGCACTTCGCGAAAAGCACCGCGAAGTCATGTTCAGCCGCAAAAAGATTGAGACGTTACAGACGAAAGTTCAGGGCATGTCAAACCTCGTAAGCATGCACATAACTCACTCTTGTATCCTCTGTATACTCATTTGCACTGCGCCAGTCCTCTAGTATCCTTGATCTCGGCAATGGTCAATCGCTCAAGCTGCTAGCGGAAGAGACTCGAAAAGAAAATGTCACCATGAGGAAGCTCACCGAGAAAAGCACGCAGGATGCTGCCGCTATCAAAGTACTAACAATAATCACCTTGATATACTTACCTACGACCGTTGTATTAGTCAGTAATATGAAAACCCCTTGCTTGTTTCTTGCTTACTGATAGATTACCAGAATTTCTTCTCTACCCAGTTTGTTGGTCAGGAGCAACCGGATGGTGGTGCAAAACGGCTCGTTGTCACGTCAAACACCTGGCTTTTCGCTGCCATCTCAGTGCCATTGACTTTTGGCACAGTGTTTGTGTGGTGGTTGTGGGTACAGGTTCAAACACGCCAGTTATGGCCATTGATAAGCAGTATCAAGTCTCTGTTACTACCAACATCCTTCAAGTCACCTCGGCGCAGACGCAAGTCACTAGCGGACGATTCGGGAATAGGCCTCGAGCTTTGAGGTGGAATCATACAGTGCCTTGTAAACCTCGGAGCTCGCACCACATGATGGGGGCAGTACTCGTCGGAGTGAGTACTTGCCGGGGGGGCACTCCCCACAAGTAGATTCTCCAAAAACTTGAGGGGGGGAGAAATCACTCGCCAGTGTAGTACTCAACGGAGCGGCACTCGCTTGGTTTACTCTAGATCTACCGCAACAACATGAGCGTTTGGGATCTACCCCTTAGCATGCATCTAACTTTGTATTTCATTCATCATTCTTATTTCATATATCTCATATCTACATCTCGTTGCTCACTTCTCTCAGCAATGAATAAGCCAGGTTGTAGGCTCTGTCCTTGGAAGAACAATGGCTTCCCGTTGTCTGGTCATAGAATAGATGTTACTTGTTCTCAACCCTTCTCGCTGCGCCTCACCCTTCTGCATCGCCATTCACTTCTTGCTCTCAGCAATCACTTGCTCCCAGCATCCACTTCTTGCTCCCAGCATCCATTTCTGGCTTCAGCATTCCTTGCCCACGGTTTTTGTTCCAACCCTTGGTGTGAACCACGACCCGTGGAACGGACCAACTTTGGTGTACACCACAGCTCGTCAGAACGTCCAATCGATAGTAGCCGTCCCTGGTTGGTCCGCGAATCTGTCAGTCTCCTCTCTTACCCAGCTCTCTCCGCTGTTGACAGAATCTCCTACGTCCTCTCGCTCCGGCATTCATAAGAACGCTCAGAGGCGCACATTCCTGTCCGGTGATGCGAGAGGGACGTTTGGCCCTAAGATTGGATGCCTTCTTTCTTATTATTAACATTTATCAAAAGTATGATCTCGCTCAATTCTACGGGCCCGAAAACCACGAAATCATCCAACGTGAGTGAGAAGCGTCACTGTGGTGCTACAGCGTGTATTCCTGGAGGCTTACCCCTTCAAAAAGCAGTCCTTTCTTTTGAGATGAACGGCTCGTGCTTGTCTAAGATTCATCGTAGGATTCCGCCAAGGAAACGTTTTCTGAGCTCGCGCATTCTACCTTTTATCACATGATGAAAAAATCCCCGATTTTTCTTACGCGTAGAGCACATTCAGACAGTGTTTTGGATCAAGTCTCCTCCTCTGCCTTCTTTCGCGCTCTTTTTTCTCCAACCTGCAATGGTCAGAGGGAGAGAGAGCTACCCTTCCACGTGATCCTCTTCCACGGCGAAAATGTCGCCGGAATTCGAACCTCATGGGGCCACCAAGCCAACGTTTCTGTCCAAGTAGCATAAACCAGAAGGGTTCAAGGAGCAAAAACTCGAAATCCACACTTCCCTTTTGAACGCAGTCTTTTCGTCACTGTTGGTGAGAACTTTTGCTTTTTTCTCTTTCTCAAAATTATCGCCTTTTTTTTGAGCGTAAAAACACTCGAATGCCACTTTCGTACCCTTGAAAACAATATGGCGTAGCTCCTTTCGGCAAGACAGTCACACACGTTGCGGTACGTGCCTTTAGTAGTCTTTAGACGGAATCCGGTTCTGGGGCTTGTAGCTGGAGTGCGTAAACGTGGCGCTCTATCGTTGTTTTTGATAATCCATCCCCACTCTCTCATTACATGAGCGACAGCGATTTCACCTGGACGGAGAATTTATTATAGTAGTGTCCAGGGCCATATATAAATTTACTGATTGGCTATCAACCTCGCAAGTGGTTGTGCGAGGCGCGCGTCATGTGCAACACCCCTGTCAATATTTCTTCGAGGACATATGTTGCATATTCAAATTACGCATCAGAAAACGAGGGACTACGTCGACCTGTCGTCTCCCTCTTTCATCCCCCTTTAACCTGCCTCTTCACTTCATCGCCCATCCAGCCATCTCACGCTCCCACAATTCGTCAGCGATACGAGTCAGAATCAGCAGAGGCCAAGTTTCGCTGTAAGAGTGATCAGTCTTTCGTCCCGGCCAAAGTTCAAAAGAAAGAGCTAGATCAAAAGAAGACGTAGACATACCCTTGGTGCAGCTCGAATCTGTGTAGTGCCCCGACACGTAGCAGCCGTAGGTTCGGCTATAATCCCAAGAGCTGCAGTCTCCATCAGTCACTTACTCTCGCAACCGACCAGGAACAGAGTTTAGATGAACATACTTGTTGCCACCGACGACGGTCCCGGTTTTGTAGCAGGTGAAATAGTACCCGTTGCCTGGGACCATTCTGACAACTACGGGGTAGCCGGTGCCAGGCCCGCTACGGCATGCGACGTTACCGTCGTTGCCGATAATGTAGCAGTACTCGGTGGCCCTCTTCAAGACGTCGCGGCTGTCGACGGCGCTGGTTCCGGGCACGTCCGGCTCGGCCACCTCGACTGGCTCAGGCATAGGTTCTGCGACGGGCTCGGCATCAGCGACTGGGGCAGCCAAGGCGGCCAAGGGCAGGAGGGCTGCGACGAGAACGGTGATGAACTTCATATTAGAGATTGAAAAGCTTGTGTAAGTAAAAAGTTGAGTAGATGTTTGGGTAAGAAATTGTTAGCTGTTGAGATTGATGTGTGGATGCAAGGCCGGCTGCTGGCTGTTGGAGATGATGGTTCAAGGCGGGGTGGAGCTTCCTTTTATGCTCTCACGAAATGGATCGGTCGATTACGGTGAGAATTGCGGAGAATGTCCCTCGGTCTCCATCTTCTTGTCCGACGTGGTATTGCAATATCAAGCTTATAGCGCTGATTTTGCTAGCCTGATGGCCAAGGTCATGAGGGAGGCTCAGTGTGTATATCGGAACCGAAGAGCATGTTACATCCACCATCCCTGGTGCTTGACGAGCAGGCTCATGGGACGAAGCGTGACGTTGATCGAGTACCCATCCTCGACCTGCAAGCAACCCTGAATGTGCAATTCTGAGAGGAAAAAGTAACCTTTGCCACGAAGCGATTCTGTTTACGGAGATAAGGGACCATTCATAATGCTACCCATAGGATAAGTGCCATGTTCCCCCCGACGGCTTCGTTTCCTTGCAACGTCCTTTCTCTTTCGATAGCCTCTTTGCGCCCAGCTGACACCTGGCTTCACCATCTTAGCCGCTGTAGCTGAATGTTCCATCGGACGCCACTCTGACACATAGTTTGTCAACAGACGAGGAGCTCCAGCTTAAGATCAGACGATACTGTCTGCGCGGCATAGGGACGACGTCGGCACCTCATCGAGGTCGTCTTCCCAACTATCGAAGCTGAAGGACTACATCGGGGATTGGTGTATCATAATGAAATTTAGCGGCGGCTGTATTATGTATGTCAGCTTGGTCCCAGGACCAAACGTCGCCTTGGCGAACGTGCTGACCGCATGCTCCCGTATGAATGAACAGAAGCGTGCCTATCAAGCGTTACATCTGCGCGAATAGGTGGCTGGATACCTGAGCAATACTGAAGGTTGTAAGACTGCGACAGCGCTGCTCTAGAAGCCTGAGGTTGAAGCGGGGTGTTGTACAAGATGGAAAGCTGAAATGCGGTTCTCAGCCCGTTGCTTGATACGGCTGAGACCAGATGATACGAGGAGACTCGATTCCTGTACACACAAGCGAAGATCCTGAAGCATGTCGATACAGATCACCTTGGCAGCATCGGATTGACGGTGGTGGACCGGTCACCCAACATCGACCGATTGGCTATCTTCCACACAGATATCGTAAACAAAAAAGACGAGAACATTCGATAGCATCTTTTCATCGACGACAAAGCTGAAAAATGAGCGTATATCCAGTAGATTTCTTTGTCATTCGCGCAATCTCTTCATCAGACTCAAGCCTGCAGAACGCACTCGTAGCTTTGACTGTTGTGAATGTATATTTCTTGATTCAGACAAGTTGCACAAAGCTCCCTCTTTGTCGTTGTCTTGCTGCATAGCGAGTATGTTAATCGAGCTTGGGTCAGACGAAACCGCATTGGAGATGGAAGAAATAAGTGGCCGAGGGGGCCAGTATTGTTAGCCGAGGTCCCCCACTAAATCTCCTTTCGGGTTGGTTTTTATTGTCCCGGCGTACCTTTACTGTAAGTCTGTAAGCGGCCCCCCCCTAGAAATACCCCGCAACACCACCACCACTTTTTGGCCTACACAGCTGCCAAATATCACTGGATTCATCTAATTCATTGCTCACTGGCACCACTGAACATCCGAATATTGAAGCTATTCAAATTTGGTTCCCTTCGTATTACGCTCCTAAATGGAGTAATAAAAGTAGAAAATAGTAGAGAGTAGTAGATTTGAATGTTTGTTTACATATTCTATCGGCGGTCGGGGAAACCCCTGAGCCGCTTACAGTACGCCGGGACAATAAAAACCAACCCGAAAGTATCCGTACATGCCTACTGTAAGCGCGCCCCCAAAGCAAATCTACAGTACCTAGCTGCATATTCTCTTCATTCTCTTTCCCAACTCCCCCATTTCATTCCTTTGCCCAACCCCGTCTTCATTCCCATTTCCTCCCCTTCATAACCCTTCTCTCCACCCCGCCCCGCCCCGCCCCCTTCCATCCCATATCCGCCCTCCCTTCAATTCCGCGACTCTGTTCCGCGTTCTGAATTGGTAGGATAGTTACAAGAAGTAGGAGCGTGAAGGTGGACGTAGATCAATGTTCTTCTTCTTTCCTTTTTCTTTGACTTGCTTTTTAACTTCGGCATTTTTTGGGTTCGTTGTGGAAGTTAGTGGTTGATGTGAGGAATGGTTTGTTTGGAAAAGAGGATTCTTGTGGGTTTATACACAGAAGAACACATGAGGGGGTAAAACCAAAGAGCGTCGGTGACATGCCAAAATCCCACCCAGTACTACCCTGCTAAATGCCAGAGCCCCACCCAACAAAACCCAACCACACACCCAATCTCCCCTTCCACCCCACACCTCCTCCCCATCCAACCCTCACCCTCCCACCTCCCGGACCTGGACCGCCACTCCGGTCTTTGCGCCTCCCTCAATTTCCGTCCAGGTCGTCGGCGCAAGCATCTGATGGCTAATGCCCAACCTTGCCAGATCCGTGCCCTGCCACGATCTTACTGAATAGCCTCTCCTGACATCGATGGAGGCGTCGCCGGTGTGTTTTGGGTGGTAATTGCTTTCGGTGGTGAGGGCTGCCTTGCGGCGGAAGAGGGGGCGGATGGTGGGCAGGCAGGCGCAGACGATGGCGACGCAGACTTCGACGGTGGACCAAATTGCTGCGTCAGCGTCGGTATCTGGGGGATTCCCTGTCAGTAGGGTATTTTTCCGAGGAAGAGAGGCGAGACTGACAGCTTGGATCTGTTAATTGGATGTTGAGTTTGGTAACTCGGTAGGCCGAAACAATGCAAACGCTGAGGATCGTTAGTGCTTTTGCCTTTGGATACGTGATACATGTGTACTCACAAGCCTCCCAATAAAAAGATAAGCATCACCTGCGCCTTCCTCGCCTTCGGCATCTGCAAGTTCCACAACATAGGCATGGGCAAAAATAGTGTAACAAAATCCGTAATGGCATTCAAAACACCCATTGTAACAAAAACGGCGTTTATATTGATGCATCTGCCTTGGACAGTCGGGTTCCAAGCCGCTTGCACAGGTATGCAATGGAAGATGATGGCTATGGTTTGTACGAAGCTGTAGGCCAAGACGAAACCACCGAGACACCAGAGCATGGTACGAAATTGCTGGTTTGGGAAGATTCGGCGGTAGAGGAGCAGGACAGAGAATTTAACGGTGGCGATGGCTGGATTATAGAGAAGTTCGACGGCGAAGACGTCCTGGACGCATGATTAGCAGGCGCTTTGCTATTGGTCGTGCAGAAAGAGAAGGTGTTCTACTTTGGCATGGTCTAGTGGGTGTTCCATAAGAACTGCATGCTTTCCGCCTCCCAGACGAACACCTAACCATTAACGAGTGTCATTAGCATGCGGATATATTGATTTGAAAGATATGACGTACAGATCAGGGTAGAAATGGCCTCCCCGAAAGCAAAAAACTATCAATGATTCGAATCAGCCGGACACTCTTATTTGTTGCAAGGCGATCTCGATGAAGTGTAGCTACTCGGATTGGCTCCTACCAAAGCAACAACGATCATGTAATCGTCAGACAAGATGGGTACTCGACCAACTCGCCGAGACAAAAGTCTTAGAGCTACCGCAACGAAGGCTATGACCATACCACATATTTGCGACGACACCATCTCAAGAGACTTGTTGTCGTTAATGTGGTTCAACTGGTACTGAACCTCACTCGAGGATGGCTGAGCCATTTTACGGTTTGACAGCAAAATTGCTGTTTGGGTTGATGAATCTCTTTAAATCCAGGTCAAGAAGTTGACAGATGCGAAGACTATCCCAACCAATATAACCTTTAGCCCTTGGGACGTTGCGGACAGATAAGGCAACAGGATGTGGCAGGACTCTGGGAAAGCAAGTTCGCCGGTGTTTATACGTTGTTCTCTTGGGCTACGGCGTATACTACGCTGCCAAAATGCAGGTATGCCTCAATCGATTTACCTAACTCTTCAATGGCCAAATCTTATCATAGTATCCTTATCCTGACAGTTCCTTTCTGTTGCAGGTTGTGGTACGTTTGATTTTGTACTACCTAAGCCTGAAATGAGCATTTGATAGTCCACTACGCAAAGGATATGGAACACAAGTAAGCCAGTACTATGATTTATCTAACAAAAAGGAGAAACATGATATAGGGAAGTATAGCAAGGTGAGGCAACTTTCCGTTCGTGAGACTTACGAATGTGACAAGACCGTTGAATCTGGTAGGACCTTGACTAAGAAAATGGTCGTTACCTAGACACGATACGGGTTGGCAGTCCAAGACTTTGGCAATCCAAGACAAATTTGTATCGGTGCAGCTTTAAGGACAAATATGTTGACGGCCCGTTCAAGCTCACGTCTGAATATTCGTTTCAGACACCGCTTCTCGATGCGCACAGCATGGTATTACAGCAGATAAACAGATGAGTATACCCGGAATCAGAAGGAAACGATTTGATTCTTTAATGTCAGGTTCGAGGCTTTCCCCTACCACAAGCTTGATGCCTCCTAAAAGACAGGGTTCTGGACCCTAATACCGTCGCAATGCTGCAAGTATCCGCCGGCCGGGAAAAGCTTATAGGTGCAGAAAAGAAGTGTGAAATATGTTTCTGACACCACGAATTGCAAACGAGAGGTTCCCCGCAACTCGTAAAAAGCCCCTTGAAGAACGTGAAAATGCTCGTTGGACAGAGATGAAACGGAAAGGTCTCGAAGCCTATGATTGTGGGCTTCAATCAGCGTTGCGGCTTGTAAGTTGAATGCTTTAGAAAGGGAGCGAATAGTATTAGAGTATTCCTCCTCTTCAGAGCTAAAGAATAACATTGTACGCTTTAGCCGAGGCTAAGTTCCACTGGTATTGGCCAAATCCCGTAGAAGAGAGAAGGGAGGAGCTCGCGTGGTCATTGCGCCTGGTCGCCCCGAGTCGCTCATAAACCTCATCTCATAGCGCCGGAGGAGCTTTATGGGGTGCATGCCCGCGAAACACAAATCCACGAGAAAATTCGCTAGAGGCTCGAAGAGCGCAGTCAATCACATCTGCTGCGAATACGGCCATTGTTGTTGCCCATGAGTCGCTCAACAGGCTGGATCAATAATTTCCTCCTACCAGAAGATCCACAGTCGGCGGGACCTTACAGAAAAGGAATGCAGGTCCCAAATTACTCAGCTAGGGAGCTAGTACATAGTAGTATTGCTTGGACATCCATGGATTGCTCCCTCACAGGACTGTTGCCGAGGTACGTCCATTGGACGGACTCGGCGGTAGCTGGTCCAATCCCTCTCAACCTGGCCTCATCTTGTCCGAATGTATTCCGAGTATCCCCGTATCCCAATCTGTTCGGCCCACGGTTGCGGCATCTGCAACTCTGTGGTGTGCTCTGGTTGGGGTTTGGGAAGACTCTGTCTCTTAGAGTAGCTCCCAGTAGCCGTCAACGTGCCGACATCCGTAAAGCTCTGGTATTCCTTGGTAAACTCCATGACTGAAGCGCTTCCTCTACAGAGGTGTATTAAGCATAAGGTACGGAATCATGAGTGCTTGATCGGGTTGTGAACGTTTTGTTCGTGGAAATGCCTCGGCGGGACTCGCCTTAGAATTAGGTCTTCAGCCCTACCTTGCCTTGACCCCTATTCACCCCCAACCACTACATGATTTCTATGGCTCATTCGGAACAGATGCTGAACATGTAGAACCAGGACATAAGTTGAAGAAACGCATAGCTTATTCTAGTCTTTTCCATCCGTTTTCATACGCTCTTCGTCCTGAAATAGCAGCGCAACACGTTCTTTAAAGTACCGCAATATTCCTGCCCCCTTTTCCTTACAATCACCATCCCTCAAGCCTCTAACCTTCTCAACCCACCACGTTCACCCCCGCAACGGCATCTAATCTGATACGTTACCCTCAGATACGGCCCATCCGTCGACATCCGCTGTCTCGGGTTTTTGAGGAAAGTATTCGATCAGTGCGCGTCAAGGGTCAGCAACGCCGTAGAGCCTAACACGCATCTGTAACTAAGAATTGTGGGCAAAATGCGTGGGTGTTGTCTATGGTTGTTTTGGGGGTTGGGATTGTTGATTAGAGTTATGTTGGCGGCTGAGCATCCATATTGGAATAGAGGAGCTGTAGAGGTCTACTTGTTCGTATGGGTTTGAGTAGATGGGTTGCTGGTAGATCTCCGTAGTGCTGACGACAGATTTTGGGCTGAATGGCCGGTGATTTTTCTGGTTCTTGTAGTGATTATAGTAAGAGATCTCGTTATAAGACTGTATGCTAACCCGTTCGAAAGGGAAACGCATCTGCTACTCATTACTCCATACCGGTGACGCTAGCTAATACCCATACCTCAGCAAAACCCTTTCTGTTTCTCACAAGGCGGAAATGGACAGGCGCTATTGATCAAATCAACCGGACATGGAGAACCACAAGCAATCTAAAGCTGAAGCTGCGATATGCACGAAAGATCGATACTACCATCATTTTGGAACGAAAAAGGCGTTGTCCCAGCAGAACCGACAACGCTAGACTGGACTTGATCCCTGGTAAGAATGAGAAAGGCGGTAGATCTCCATTTGTTCTCCGTCATCGCGTTGGAGAGAATGTAGGTCCGAAGCGCCAGACCAAGGCCTTACGTGGACGAAGGTACCGAAAGCGGCGTAGAACCGGGAAAAGCGCCGGTTGAAGCGAATGCAATGAACGATGGCATGTCGCTCATTATAGGCTGAAGGCCAGCATCGACCATAGTAGAGAGTTTGGCGGTCACATGGTTGAGCTCGCTCTCCAGCCTCCGATTTGAATCGATTGTGAGTCAATTGTACCAGTAGACCAAATTGCTTTCCCCACCGCTGGGGTGTTTTGCAGACCAGTGATGAGAGCTTCTCCGGCTGCGGCAGTAGCGGCTTGAATGCCTTCAACCCCTACGGCGACTTCGGGTGCAGCAACAAAAGCAAGTCCAAAGGACAAGGCGGTAAGAATATCACTCAACAGGAAGTTGGTGGCTTGTTTCGGATCGATCTCGGAGACAGCTATTGAATTATCAATTGAGCTTGGGTGGTGGCGTAACCTAATGCCTCGTACCAAGTAGTAAAGAAGTCATTGATTGCCAGGAAGGACCCCAATCAGGGAATGATATTGACGCCCTCATTAGGCCATCTTAATTCTAAACGCAATTCGGGACGAGCTCGAGACCAATGCCGCGACACAACGGCAGCTGCGCATGCTTGGGTACACAGGAACAGTGGGCCAAAGAGGGTTCTGGCAGGAATTTGGCTCTTGCTCTGAAAGACCGACGTCATGTCCCGCCTTGAACACACAACACCCTCCTTTGTGAGAGTTCAAGTGGTTCCAGAGTCTCACTAGCTTACCAGCTTCAGGGAGTCCCAGCCAGCAGATGGTAGTCTGGATGCCTAATTAATATGAGCTGAGCATTACAAGCCTTAAAGGGATTCCTCCTAAATGTGTGTGAGACAATAAAAGATGAAATGGTAAAAGTGTGACCACGATGTGTCTACCCTGACACTCATATTGTCACTCATACCATCTAGTTATTTAGCGATTAGCGCGCATAAATGAATTCCAGGTGACTTCTGACAAAAGTGATCCTGACCAGGTACATCCGACGCGCCACAACCCCCCGCAAATATCCCTAAGAATCCTCCGATCATATAAGTCCGTATCTTGCCTGGGTTTCGGTGGTATGCCGTTGTTCTTTGCTTCCTTCGAGAAGGTGACGTTACTTTAGCCTGACTTGAATTCGAGACAGCATGGATTATCCGCCCCTGTGGGCTTGCGAAGAAACAATATCTTTGAAGTAAAACTTGGTCTCTGCACTCCCTTTCGAGGAAAAAAGTCTCCACTCGAGAATTACATTCATCGGATTCGTTAGCTGAAAACTAAGAATGCCACTATGGGACAAACCGCGTTAATTGACTAGATGTTGTGATGGAAGATTGAAAGGTTTCGGCCATAGGTAATATCGATTCGCAGTACATAATAATGACTCCACAGTTGTGATCGAAAATCCAATATAATGAAGACTTGGCAATACATTGATTGGGAAGAGTGGAGATAAGAGAGAATGGCTCATAGCGTGGGAGTCCAAAATCCCCTCAGCAGAGGAGCATCGTTCTGCAACTATGTGAATTTAGAATTGAGGCTGTCCCTCAAGTATACGCGGCTATTTCTGAATAGGCCAGGCGTCAATCAGTTCAGGAAGTTCCTGTCTTTCGTAGCTTCACCCCCGTGAAAGACACGCGCAGCTGTCGGATATCTGACATGCTGTCACGCCTGACTCTCATGGGAGTTCCTTTCCGAAACACTGGTTTGCCACAAGCTTTCGAGAAGCTTTTTAAACCTTACAGAGCAGACATGCCAGTTTCAGGGCAACAACAATTTCATGTCTGCTTATTCGCGGAGGCAAGAAATCCTGAATGCTGGCCATGAGATATACAGCAACGACTCGGCTGGACTATCTAGATACAATTCGATTTCCGCGTCAGTCCTGAAAAGGCGATTCAGTCAACTGTAAGGAAAGTGGAGATTTGTTCCAGGCGAAGCAGAAGGTATTCAGAACATCGCGAACGTGTAAACACATGCGGGCTCGGCAAAAAAATGACCGCCACTAGGGTAAGCGCCTGCGTAAGGCATGGTCGGAATCAGGTAAGGTAGCTTAAGTTACCTCACAACGCGAGTATCTTGATTTCAAGTCAACGACCGTCGCACCATCTGATAAGGAAGACAAATACCGATTAAGCTGACCAGCCAGAACCCACATTGTTTCCATTCACCGTTTGCAATCCCAGGATCTCAGGGACTCGTGCTGGAACAACACCGCAAGAAGCTCTCGTGCCTCAACGTTATCGGTTTCCAGAGGCTCTAAAGTCCAGAAACTCTCTGCTATCAAACCAGGCGGGGAATAAGGAGCCCGATTTCATACCCTAAGTGGTAGAATACCGCCTCCATGATGTCAGGCGAAGCATGGCTGTACCTCCTAGCGGTACTCATAAATGCCGTAAACCTTTTTCTACAGGTCTTCTTCACAATTATGTATAGCGATTTAGAATGGTAGGTGGATACATCCAGCCCCATACTCGACAAGAAAAACGTTCATTTCGAGATCGAGCGCGATGGGAAGGCCTTCGTCTCTATTCGTTTTGGTCTAAGGCGTGTTATACTGCTCTGAGGCTATCATGCTGATTATGATTTCTGCAACAGTGATTACATTAATCCCATCGATCTCTGTAACAGACTCAACACTTATATCGTGCCCGAGGCGGCCGTACACGCCTTCCTAACCTTCCTCTTCTTGATCAACGGATATTGGATCGCCCTGGTCCTCAACCTACCGTTGTTGGCATGGAACGCTAAAAAGTACGAGCAATATACTGGCGGAAGTTGTGTTGAATATAGATGAAGGGCTAAACAGGAGTACAGAATATTCGATAATCAACACCTCCTTGATGCTACAGAGATCTTCAGGAAGCTCAACGTGCATAAGAAGGTAAGAGGACTGCGTTATTGTGCACTTGGCGTGCCCGGAGTCTTACAAATTTTGGGTTGTGCTGACGATGTGTTTGTGGTTATAGGAATCATTTGTAAAGCTTGGTTTCCATCTGATCATGTTCTTCTTCTACCTGTACTCGATGATAGGTGAGTCTACAGATGTAGAATACGGATTCGACTCGGTTAATGCTTACACATGATTCTAGTGGCATTAATAAGAGACGAAGCGCATTGACTACGGGCGGCGGCAAGTAAGAGTATGCGAGAAGGTGGATACTCTTGACGGGCCGACACGGAATACGCCAGGCCCTCGTGCATCCATGACCGGACGGAGATATTTCCACCTGGATGATACCTCACCGTCAAACTCAGGACAGAGCGTTCGCACTATGTTTGGTAGAAGTCAATGTACAGAGATGGAAACCTCGAAGTGGCGGATGGTTGGAAGTAACCGGGCTTGATTAAAAGGCAGCTCTTGAATGACCCCTACGTTCACCCTTCGACAGATCGATGTTTAGACGACGAATACCCTAGCTTATCACTTGGACGTTTTCAGAGGAGGGATTTACTAATGAGATTGGTTGAACGATCAAAGAGACACAAACGTACGACCATTGATTGATAGCATAATGACTCGACGGTTGGCTTTTATACCATACCAGCCTACGAGATACACCTTCATGATTTGCTGTAATACGACATCTCTTTATATCTTTAAATTTTCTAGAATAACCCGACATGATATTATCCGTTATTTTACCTGCTGGTGTTTGCGCATGCGGGTTTGACGTCCCCCTGTTTAGTTTTGGCGTTGGTCTTCCGCTTAGAGAAAGATTTCAATATAAAGTAGTGTTTATGATGCTGCTAACGTATCTAGCTCCCCCCAGAGTTCGACTGTTTCCGCTTGGCGTCGAGCTGTCAATCATGATTTCCCTCTCCTCGTTGTTGACATTGAAGAGGCTCGGCTCCTGAGTTGTTGTCAAGCTATCAACGTGTGCTGATTCAATGGATTCATGGACAGATTTATTGTCGGTTTCAAGAATCTCTTGAGAGTTGAGAGCAGCACTGGGGTGTGTCCCAGAGCTAATAGTCTGCGTCTCATCGGCAAAAGAGTGATCGGATCCAGAGGTACGCTAGCATCTTCTGGTTCAGTCCATGCCTCGAAAGTTCTCTCGTAGGTGTCTATGGCAGCGGAAAAGTCTTTGAACAATAAATCCCGCATCCAGTCCACAATATGGTCATGAAGTGCATGCTTCGCATAAAAGATCGAGTATCATGATCAACTACTTCGTACCTTACGGATTCAACAACAGCAAGCAGCCGCAGTGATGTCTCTACTAATGCCGAAACGGCTTAGCGTGTGGGCTCACCCTATTCTTTACTGAGTACAGTAGTTGACTAGTGAGGGGCCAAGCTCTACTCTTAAGTCTCAATCATATCACTATATTCAAAATATGATAGTCTTACCTCTAAGCTGTTCAAGACACGCTTTATGTTCTTACGCTTGAATCTTCTGAAGCAGAAACTTAAAGCTGTATGGATTCACTGAGCATTTCAGCGAGTATTGTCGCTTTATTACAGCTCACGAGAACGGTCATTCAATACCTTAACATCGTTAAAGATGTTTTCAAAGATCGTCAGAGAATTCTCTTGGAATTATGCACTGTCAACGGCACGCTGTACATTCTCGAAGAGCAAGCAAGTCAAGCACAGCAGAGCGACGCGTGATCATCGACGTTACTGTCACTTAATCAGTCGAACGGACCTATTGAGCAATATCAGACAGCATTGAAGCGTTTGGAAAGTAAATTGGCGCCCGCTAAAGATTGGAGAAAGGTCGGCAAGGCAATCGTATGGCCGTTTCAGAAAGAAGAGATCAAAGAAATCCTCAATGTCATTGAGCGACAAAAGACCTTTTTCAACCTGACGCTGCAGAACGATCATAAGTGCGATTCTTTTCGCTTCTCTTCTAGAGAATAGATACTCAACATATATAGAGGCCTATTCAAGGCTATCAAAGATGACGTTGTGAGCTTACGGAGCGAAGTTACTCAACTACATCTTGGTTAGATAATGAGAACTTCCCTCTTTCTGCTGAGAACGCTCACTCATAAGATACAGATAATAACAACGAAAGAATTCGTCGATGGCTGATCGCGTCAGATTCGTCATCGAATTACAACAAGACTCTGAAAGAGCGTCATCTCAGAACCGGTACTTGGTTTGTTGAGAGCAAAGTCTTTGCTGATTGAAAGATCACTTCAGCATCATTCTTCTGACTGTATGGGATACCTGGATGTGGGAAGACGATTCTCAGCTTCACAATCGTTGAAGATGTCATTCATCATTGTCATCTCAATTCTACCCTAGTCGTGTTGTACTTCTATTTCGACTTCAACGATATTGAGAAGCAAGGGCAAGAAAAGATGATTCGTTCGCTAATTTTACAGCTCTCTTCGCAATGTGAAAGTACATCTCAAGGTCTGAAAGCACTTCATTCGTCGTGTATGAATGACGAACGGCAATCTACGCACGATATGCTTCTAGCTACTCTACATCAAATGATGAAATCTTTTGAGAAGACGTTTATCATTCTTGATGCTTTAGATGAATGTTTGAAGAGACGAGAGCTTCTAGAAGATATTGAGAAATTTAACTGCTGAACGAATGTGAATCTGCATATACTGAGCACGAGTCGAAGAGAGAAAGACATCGAAGAGCGGATAGAACCTTTAACTCATGATCGGCGAAAGATGTCTATCGACAGTGTGCGAGTTAATGATGATATTCGCGTCTATGTTCACGAGAGACTTCAGGCTGATCCGGGACTGAAAAGGTGGCGTAAAGAATCAAATGTGCAACAAGAAATTGAGAACACACTGATGAACAAAGTCGATGAAATGTAGGATTTCTTTTCCTTGTTTATATGAACATTCAACGTCAAAGCTGATGTATGCAATTAGATTTCGATGAGTCGCATGCCAGCTTGATTCGTTGAGAAGCTGTCTTAATGTTCATGGGCTTCGAAAAAGATTAGCATCTCTGTCAAAAGATTTAGACGAGACATACGCTCGAATACTGTTCAATATTGATGAGAAGTATCGTCGAGATGCTTTGAAGATACTATAATGGCTGACGTATTCTGCTCGACCTCTACGACTTGAAGAAGTCGTCGAAGTTGTTATCATCAATGTTGACGAGAGTCCTCGGTTTGATCCAGAAAAAAGATACTCAGAGTCGCGAGATATATGAATGATCTGTTCTAGTCTTATATTCTTACAAGAAGAGATACTCGAGGATGCTCACGAGGATGTTCACGAGGGAAATACAGGGGTCATTGTTTGATTGGCGCACTTCTCTGTCAAGGAGCATCTCATCTCACTAAGCATTCGAAATGAACGAGCTAAAGATTACAGTATTCAGAAGGTAAACATCAATGCTTTGATAGCTGAAAGCTGTCTTGCATATCTTCTACATTTTGATGAACCAGGTTCTTTGACCACTCGATCTGTCCTTGAGTTTTCACTGGCCAACTATGCAGCAGAATTTTGGACGAAGCATGCCCAAGTGGCCGAGAGAGGTTCGACCTTAGCCCCTCTTCTGAGTATAGAGCTTCTCTTGACTAACGGACATGGCTTACTTAACTGGATCCGTCTCTGCGATCTAGAACAATCATGGCGGGGTTTAGACATGAAGAGAAGACTTAATGATATTCACCCTTCGCTCTATTATGCATCATCTGCTGGATTGATCAGATCTGTAAAGTTCATTCTTGATAAAGGAGCCGACGTCAACGCTCAAGGTGGGTTTTATGGCAACGCATTGCAGGCGGCGTCCGCAAGAGATCATGCTCAAGTGGTGCAGATGCTGCTCGCTAAAGGAGCCGACGTCAACGCTCAAGGTGGATCTTACGGCAACGCACTGCAGGCGGCGTCAGCAGAAGGTCATGCTCAAGTGGTGCAGATGCTGCTCGCCAAAGAAGCCGACGTCAACGCTCAAGATGGACACTATCACAACGCACTGTATGCAGCGTCAGAAGAGGATCATGATCAAGTGGTGCAGATGCTGCTCGCTAAAGGGGTCGACGTCAACGCTCAAGGTAGACACTATCACAACGCACTGTATGCAGCGTCAGAAGGGGGTCATGATCAAGTGGTGCAGATGCTGCTCGCCAAAGGAGCCGACGTCAACGCTCAAGGTAGATACTATGACAACAACGTACTGTATGTAGCGTCAGAAGAGGGTCATGATCAAGTGATGCAGATGCTGCTCGTCAAAGGAGCCGACGTCAACGCTCAAGGTGGATACTATGGCAACGCACTGCAGGCGGCGTCAGCAAGAGGTCATGATCAAGTGATGCAGATGCTGCTCGCCAAAGAAGTCGATGTCAACGCTCAAGATGAACACTATAGCAACGCACTGCAGGCGACGTCAGCAAGAGGTCATGATCAAGTAGTGCAGATGCTGCTCGTTAAAGGAGCCGATGTCAACGCTCAGGGTGAACACTATGACAACGCACTGCAGGCGGCGTCAGCAGGAGGTCGTGATCAAATAGTGCAGATGCTGCTCGCTAAAGGAGTCGACGTCAGAAGGTTGTGATCAAATAGCGCAGTGATGCATAAATAAATTCAGTCCTAGATCGTATACATTGTTAGAAGCGAGTCCCGTTCAATTATAGTTCAAGGCTGAATTCTTGAAGTGATAATGATGGTCAGCACAGGTTCTAAATGTGCAAGAAGCCTCGACTTGAGCTACGTTCTGAGGGTTTTATTATTGAAGATTTCAGAACCATTTACAATGAGCTTAATAGAACGAATATTATTAGTGTTACTCAGTTATTCTTTCGCTATATAATGTGTTCGAATAGCAATATAGATGGCCAGCGATGAAACTCATCTGTACGCGATGCTGGCTACGAACCTACTGTCTAGCTACAGTAGAGCCTAGAGGTTATCAAAAGTTTGAACGACATCGAGGTGCTGCGTGGTGGTGAAGCGCTGTGCGTTGGCCGCGTGCAGAGTTTTCGCGACCGCGCAGACTTCGATAATCTCAATGCGCATGCTACAAAAGCAATCTGCACGCAGATGAGAAAGTCAAATAGAACGCAGAACTACGAGGGAAATCGCTTATGAAAACCATCCGATTCAGCACCTCGTCGCCGCGGCGACGAGAACTGAGACAGAACACCCTCGCGTTTGGCCTGTTGAGGATGATTAGCAGGAAGAACTCGGATCACGAACATTCTTTAGACCTACGTGCTAACTACGTATAGGCCTTGTTAAGACTGCGTGCCTGTTACTACGACACGGGCAACTCACGAGCCTCGTTAAGTTCGACACGAGCAAACTCGAGAGCCTCGTTAATACCGTTTAACAGACGTTCAGACACAGGCATTCTATACGTAGACGATACGCTGGCGAGAAGACTTCGTTAAGAGAAGAGAGACACAAGCGAGTTAGTAAAGAATGATCGAACTACGCTGCCTGGTTAGAAGTGTAGCATACGAACATTTCTGCAAGACACGATCGATCTGCACGAGAAAGATCTCTACAGATAACGCGAAACAGGTGAATCGCACGCTTTACGCGAAGCGAGCGCCTGCGGAGCGTGGTATACAATGGCGGCGACTGTCGGCACCCGAGGACCTCACCCCTTCACTGAGCTCTGACCCTCGGATGCCTTGGTGGTAGGGTCAA
>JAABVA010000293.1_pt1 | contig 64836 bp, 51 predicted proteins | sample 5560331 | NCBI WGS metagenome assembly JAABVA01 (sample SAMN12812661, study PRJNA571458) | rock metagenome | isolation source: Antarctica rocks | place: Antarctica: Victoria Land, Mt New Zealand sud | collected 2016-01-07
GAAGCTCAGAAGCTCAGAAGCTCAGAAGCTCAGAAGCTCAGAAGCTCAGAAGCTCAGAAGCTCAGAAGCTCAGAAGCTCAGAAGCTCAGAAGCTCAGAAGCTCAGAAGCTCAGAAGCTCAGAAGCTCAGAAGCTCTTACATGGTTCTATCTTTTTCTAGGACACAACCATGTAAGAGCTTCTGAGCTTCTTCCTATCCCTTTTTGGTTGTGGCCCTTCTAGGACACTAAGTTTTGTTTTTTTTTTTTGTGTGTGTATAAAAAAAATAATAGTACAGTCCTTGATAAAACTTGTGTAGAAGGTACAAATAACAAAAAAAACCCAAACAAAAATCTTATTTTTGTATACAGTTTTTGCTTTTTTATATATAGGAAAAGCCAGAGAGCCGCAAAGAGGTATAAAAAAGCACATAACAAATAAATAAAATACATACATATATGGCTATAGAAAAAGCAATAACACAGAAAAAAGTCAAAAACTTTACTATCAATTTTGGTCCTCAACACCCTGCTGCGCATGGTGTTTTACGTTTAGTTTTAGAGATGAATGGAGAAGTAGTGCAGAGAGCTGATCCACACATCGGATTACTTCACAGAGGTACTGAAAAGTTAATCGAATATAAAACTTATTTACAAGCGTTACCCTATTTTGATCGTTTAGATTATGTGTCTATGATGTGTCAAGAACACGCGTATTCTTTAGCTGTTGAAAAATTACTGAATTGCCAAGTTCCTCTTCGTGCACAGTATATTAGAGTTCTTTTTTCCGAAATTACACGTCTTTTAAATCACTTACTAGCAGTTACATGCCATGCCATGGACGTAGGGGCTTTAACTCCTTTTTTGTGGGGTTTTGAAGAGCGTGAAAAGCTTATGGAATTCTATGAAAGAGTATCCGGCGCTCGTATGCACGCTGCTTATATACGTCCCGGAGGTGTTGCACAAGACTTACCCGTTGGATTGTGTGAAGATATATATAAGTTTGCACAACAATTCGCGTCTCGTATTGACGAGATGGAAGAGATGTTAACAAATAATCGTATATGGAAACAAAGACTTGTAGACATTGGCGTAGTAACAGCAGATCAAGCAATGGACTGGGGTTTTTCAGGTGTAATGGCTCGTGGTTCTGGTATAAATTGGGATCTACGTAAAACACAACCTTATGATGTTTATGATAAGATGGATTTTGATGTGCCGGTAGGAAGAAAGGGAGATTGTTATGATCGTTATTTGATACGTATAGAAGAAATGCGTCAAAGTATTAGAATTATAACTACAGTTATCAATGAAATACCCAATGGTATGATCAAATCTGATGATAGAAAAATAACGCCTCCTTCACGTTCCCAAATGAAACAATCTATGGAATCCTTAATACACCATTTTAAACTGTACACTGAGGGTTTTGCAGTACCGAGTGGAGAAACTTATACTGCGGTAGAAGCACCTAAAGGAGAATTCGGTGTGTACTTAGTTAGTAACGGAACCAATCGTCCTTATCGTTGCAAAATAAGAGCTCCAGGATTTGCTCATTTACAAGGTTTGGATTTCATGGCTCGTAATCATATGTTAGCTGACGTTGTAACTATTATTGGTACTCAAGATATCGTTTTCGGGGAAGTGGATCGTTAAAACAAAAGATACAAGGTTTTAGAAGGCTTTAGAAGAGCCACAACCTTCGGTTGTATCCCTTTCTAGGCCACAACCATCGGTTGTATCCTAGAAAGGGATACAAGGTTTTAGAAAAGGGACAACCGTGTAAGGCTTTAGAAACCGAAGGTTTCTAGGATACAGGGCTTCTTCGTATCCCTTTTTTGGTGGTGGCCTAGAAAAAGATACTCGGTTGTGTCCTAGAAACCGTAGGTTTCTAAAACCTTGTATCCCTTTATAGGATAAGTAGAGCAACCTTCTATAGTATCTTTTATTTTTATCCATAAAAAAATTTTCGTATAAAAATAAAAGATACGAAAAGATATAGAAACATATATATACTGTGATCTTTACAAATCAACAATTTGTAAAGATCACAGTATATATATGTTTTTTTTACTGGTTTAGAGAGACCTTTAAAGGAAAACTTATATGTAAAACAATAACAAATGAGATATACATTATAGGAATTATAGGGAAAGTGGCTGAGTGGTTAAAGGCGGCAGACTGTAAATCTGCTGAAGAAATTCTACGTAGGTTCGAATCCTGCCTGTCCCAATAAAAAATAAAATAAAAAATACGTTTCTTTGTATCCCTTAAAATACATGTATTATACAAAATACAGAGAAAACAAATACCGATTTCTACCACAAAATAAAAGGTACAAAAGATATGATATGGATGATGACTTTTTCTCTATAAAAACTTTATCTTTAGAAAAGAAACATTCTTTGTATCCCTTATGATAGAAATCTATAAGAGTTTATCTCTGTATTTGTCTACGTTCTAAATAAATCGTGGAATATTGCGTGTTGGTCTCATTAAACAAAAAGGAGATACTGAACCTTGTTTTTTATCCTAGAAGGTTTTAGAAAAGGGACAGGCTTTAGAAAAGGGACAACCAAAAAGGCTTTAGAAAAGGGACAACCGAAGGTTTCTAAAATAGGAAGAAGCTTTTACTTGGTTGTGTCTTTTCTAAAGCCTGTCCCTTTTCTAAAACCTTCTTTGTTATTCTGGGTTTAGAGTAGATAATGTCTACAAGTAAATAATATATCAAATATTGTTTACGATTTTCCGTTTAAAGAGTATTCACAAGAAAAATACAAAATAATAAAATATACATATAAATGCCTCAATTAGATAAAATATCCTTTCTTTCGCAATTTTTTTGGTTATCTTTTTTCTACCTAGGATTTTACTTTTTAATTTATAAATATTTTTTACCGAAAATGAGTAGAGTATTAAAGTTCAGAAAAAGAAAAATGAATACTTCTCAAGAAGGTGGTACTACCATGGGGGAAGAGAGTGACAAAGTAGGCAGTAGTTATCAAGCTCTTTTATCTACTGGTTTAACAACTTGTAAAAGTGCTTTATATCAAAATTTTAGAGGCGCTGAAGACTGGCTAAATAACACAGTATCGGTAGCCAATCAAACAAGACTAAAAAACACAAATCAAACTTATATTTCTTCGTTAGGTGAACGTTCTATTTCCCAAAGACTAATAATTAGTCAAGCCTTTGTAGATGTTTCAGAAAAAACGTCTTTTGCTTTGTTAATTAGCAAATATAAATCTTTTGATAAAAAAAATGTTACAGTTCAACAATCGTATAAAGATGATAAACCAAAATCGGCAGAAAAGGCGCAAACAATAAGTACTTCTGTAGACACTTCCGTAGAAAATAGAGAGATTTCCGGTAAAAACAAAATAAAACAACAGAAAGAAGGTGCACAGAAAGGTGCCCCCATTTCAGGTAAGGCAAATAAAACTGATGACAAACCTTCTTCAAACAAAGAAAACAAGAGTAAAAGCAATAAAAAACGATAAATTGCCTTTACCGATAGTATCTTTTAAAAAAATATTTTATTTTTTTAATTATACATCTATTTTTTATCCTTTATTTGCTTTACCAGTGGTTAGCATAAAAAAGACCCATACTAAGGTACAGATAAAGTAAAGATGACAAACACAACAAATAAGGTCTATAAAACCGAGTAAGGCTTTAGAAAAGGGACAACCATGTAAGGCTTTAGAAACCGAAGGTTTCTAGGATACTTGCCTTTTCGGTTGTCCCTTTTCTAAAGCCTTTTTGGTTGTCCCTTTTCTAAAGTCTGTCCCTTTTCTAAAACCTTCTAGGAAAAATCTTTACAAGGACCAACTTTTTTTGAAAACAAATAAAAATCTTTATGAACATAATATATCTTATAATATCATTTTTACCTTTCATCTCTTTAGCTGATGCACCTGAGAATTGGCAAATAGGGTTTCAAGATCCTGCAACACCAATAATGCAAGGTATTATAGATTTACACCATGATATTTTCTTTTTTATGCTTGTAATTCTAGTTTTTGTAATCTGGATGTTAGCAAGAACTTTGTACCATTTTCATCAAAGTAGAAATCCAGTTCCTGAAAAAATTTTACACGGTACTACAATTGAAATTGCTTGGACCGTAACACCTAGTCTTATCTTAGTATTAATAGCAATTCCTTCTTTTGCATTGCTTTACAGTATGGATGAGGTAGTGGACCCTGCTGTTACAATCAAAGCGATTGGTCACCAATGGTATTGGAGCTATGAATACAGTGATTACAATCAATCAGACAACGAGGGTTTGCTATTTGATAGTTACATGATTCCAGAGGATGAATTGGAATTAGGACAGCTTAGATTGTTGGATGTTGACAACCGAGTTGTAGTTCCCGTTAACACTCACATTAGAATGATTATTACTTCTGCAGACGTATTACACAGTTGGGCAGTTCCGTCATTAGGTGTAAAAACTGATGCTGTTCCAGGTCGTTTAAATCAAACTCCAATCTTTATAAAGAGAGAAGGTGTTTTTTATGGACAATGTAGCGAACTTTGTGGAGCTAACCACGCTTTCATGCCAATAGTAGTGGAAGCGGTATCCCTAGAAAACTACATTTCTTGGGTATCTAATAAATTAGATGAGATGTAGTATCAATCAGTAATATGAGAAAAATAGAAATAAGTACAATTAAAGATATCGTATTTTCTTCTTTCTCCAAGACATTGTTCCTAGAAAGGTTGTGGCTCTTCTAAAACCTTCTAAAACCCTCTTCTTATTTATAAACAGATAAGGATAGGGTGCTTATTCTTTTTTAGAGAGAAAATATATTTAGAAAAATAAAAGAACATTTATGAGAAAACATCCATTTCACTTAGTAGACCCAAGTCCATGGCCAATATTTGCCTCTTTTGCAGCATTTTTATCTACTGTGGGCGGGGTTATGTATATGCATGCCTATAGCGGCGGCGGGTTAGTTCTTTCATTGGGACAATCTATGATACTTTATTCCATGTTTGTATGGTGGAGAGATGTAGTCAGAGAATCTACCTATGAAGGACACCACACTTCCTTAGTACAGCTAGGTCTTCGTTACGGAATGATTTTATTTATAGTTTCTGAAGTAATGTTTTTCCTGGCATTCTTTTGGGCTTTCTTTCATTCTAGTTTGGCTCCTTCAGTAGAAATTGGAGCTGTATGGCCTCCAAAAGGAATTCAAGTGTTGAATCCTTGGGAAATTCCATTTTTAAACACTATGATTTTATTATCTTCAGGAGCAGCTGTAACATGGGCTCACCATGCAATTCTTGCTGGACAGCGCCAACAAGCAACTATCGCGTTAACTTTAACTGTACTCTTAGCAGTATTTTTTACTTCTTTTCAAGCGTATGAATATCTAGAAGCTCCTTTTACAATTTCAGATGGTATTTATGGTTCCACTTTCTTTTTAGCGACGGGATTCCATGGATTTCACGTGTTTATAGGAACTGTATTTTTGTTTGTTTGTTTAATTCGTTTAATTATACATCATTTTACAAAAAAACACCACTTTGGATTTGAAGCTGCTGCCTGGTATTGGCACTTTGTTGATGTAGTTTGGCTTTTCCTTTTTGTTTCCATTTATTACTGGGGAGGAGCTTAAAAAGTATGATAAACAGTTAGAACAATCTTCATACATCTTTTTATACCGTAAAAAAAATGTATATTTTTTATACCTACCTTTACCTTAAAAAAATATTTATTTTTTTACAGTTCTATACCGTTTTCCGTTTTCTTTAAAGCGTACCTTGTATCCTCTAAAGGTTTTAGAAAAGGGACAACCAAGAAAGGATACAAGGCTTTAGAAAAGGGACAACCAGAAAGGCTTTAGAAAAGGGACAACCGAAAAGGCTTTAGAAAAGGGACAACCGAAGGTTTCTAGGATACGTTGTGTCCCTTTCTAGGATACGTGGTGTCCTAGAAAAAGATACAACCGTGTAAGGCTTTAGAAACCGAAGGTTTCTAGGATACAGGGCTTCTTCGTATCCTAGAAGGTTTTAGAAGAGCCACAACCAAGGGAAGAAGCCCTTACATGGTTGTGTCCTAGAAACCAAAGGTTGTGGCTCTTCTAAAACCTTCTAGGACACCACGTATCCCTTGTATCCCTTTTCGGTTGTCCCTTTTCTAAAGCCTTGTATCCTTTCTTGGTTGTCCCTTTTCTAAAGCCTGTCCCTTTTCTAAAACCTTCTTTTGAAATACAATCAGGGGATACCAAGAAAAAACACAACTATTATGATTAGTAATGATAAAATAAGACCATATATCTTTGGGTTTCTAATTTTTTGCGTTTTCAGCTCAAAAAATATCATTATATATAATGAAGAAACTTTAGTAGCTTTAAGCTTTTTTGCTTTCATCTTTTTTGTTTTCCGCTATTTTGGAGACACTATAAAGCAATCACTTGATGAGAGAAGTGAAGGTATTAAAGTAGAATTACAAAACTTTCTACATTTAAAAGCAGATTCTTTGAAACAACTCTACAAAGAACACCAAAAAGTATGTACTTTAACTACTACTTTAAACACAGTTAAACAATTTACTGTTAATGAGTTAAAAATGGCTAGTAATTTAGGAAAAGGGGGTTTAAACAAAGTTTTTTCTGACCAAATATCACAAAAATTAAATACTCTTTCTTCTTCTAAAGGATCTTTGTATCAAGAATTACAGCAATTAATTGCTCAAAACATACTTTCTGCCGTCTTAGTTAAAATATCTTCTTTGAAAAAAGCAGGAAAAACAAAGAATCTATTGAACAGTAAAAGTATAAGACAAAGTCTTCCGCGCTTAGTAGCAACTGGTACTGCCAAATAAAAAGAAGGAGATAATTTTCGTATCTTTTATTTGAAGGGAAACAGGCTTCTTGTTTCTTTTCCAAAAATAGTATGTGTCCTAGAAGGTTTTAGAAGAGCCACAACCAAGGGAAGAAGCCCTTACATGGTTGTATCTTTTTCTAGGACACCACGTATCCTAGAAGGTTTTAGAAGAGCCACAACCAAGGGAAGAAGCCCTTACATGGTTGTGTCCTAGAAACCAAAGGTTTCTAAAACCTTCTAGGACACCACGTATCCCTTGTATCCCTTTTCGGTTGTCCCTTTTCTAAAGCCTTTTTGGTTGTGGCCTAGAAAAAGATACAACCGAAGGTTGTGGCTCTTCTAAAGCCTTCTAAAACCATTTTTGTATGATTTTTTTTTTAAAGACACTCAAATTTTATTTGATAGAGCTCGCTTGGTGAAAATGGTAAACACGACAGACTTAAAATCTGTTCCTTTTAGGTTATCGGTTCAAGTCCGATAGTGAGCACAAAAGGTATAGAAAACAAAGGCAAATAAAACATACAGCCGAACAAAAGAATGTATCATACAAAGGATATAATAGGGATTTTATAGTAAAAGGTGTATATATTTGTTTCTATAAAAGGAAAATAGTTTCAATGGTAGAATAATGGTTTCCAAAACCAGAGGTTAAGGGTTCGAATCCCTTTTTTCCTGGTATTCTAGAAGGTTTTAGAAAAGGGACAACCAAAAAGGCTTTTCTAAAGCCTGTCCCTTTTCTAAAACCTTCTAGGATACGAAGAAGGCCTGTATCCTAGAAAGGGACACAACCTTGTAAGGCTTTAGAAACCGAAGGTTTCTAGGATACTTCCCTTGGTTGTCCCTTTTCTAAAGCCTTACACGGAAGAGCTTCTGTCCCTTTTCTAAAGCCTGTCCCTTTTCTAAAGCCTTTCTAGGATACTTTGTCTTGTTTGCTATCTAAACTTTTGTGTCCCTTCAAACAAAAGAAAAAAATAGAAACTATAAGAAGGGAATACGTCGATAAGTACAAAGCAAAGAAAAAAGAATGGCAAACAAGAAATGTTCCAACAAACAATAAATAACAAAAACCTATCTAAGTATCTTTGTATGATACTTTCTTTGTATCTTTTTGTTGAATCTTTTTTTGTTATATAAGGGACACGGGACACGGGAAGGGATAATACAAAGTTTGTTGCTTTTTTTTAGAGTTGTTATAATCTTGTTTGCTTTCTTACAAAAATAAAGAAAAATTTACGCCCTATGGCTTTATCATTAAGTGAAATCTCAGTATTATTAGAACAAAAAATCTCAAACTCTTACTCAAAACTAAATATCGATGAAATAGGTCGAGTTTTATCAATCGGTGACGGTATTGCACGTGTTTACGGACTAAATAAGATTCAAGCAGGAGAAATGGTTGAATTTAGTAGTGGCGTAAAAGGTATGGCTTTAAACTTAGAAAATGACAACGTTGGTGTTGTGCTTTTCGGTAGCGATACTGCCATAAAAGAAGGAGACATTGTAAAACGTACTGGAAACATTGTGGACGTTCCGGTAGGAAAAGGTACTCTTGGCCGAGTATTAGACGCCCTAGGAAACCCAATCGACGGAAAGGGTGGATTAAAGGATGTAACACGTAGCCGTGTAGAAGTTAAAGCTCCTGGAATTATTGCTCGTAAATCTGTTCACGAGCCTATGCAAACAGGTTTGAAAGCAGTTGACAGTTTAGTACCAATTGGTCGTGGACAACGTGAATTGATTATTGGTGACCGTCAAACAGGAAAAACTGCTATAGCTATTGACGCTATAATTAACCAAAAAGCTGTAAACCAAGGATCCGATGATACGAAAAAACTTTACTGTGTTTACGTAGCTGTTGGTCAGAAAAGATCTACAGTTGCTCAATTAGTAAAAATTCTTTCTGAAGCCGGTGCTCTTGATTATTCAATTATTGTAGCTGCTACTGCATCTGACCCTGCACCTTTACAATTCTTAGCACCTTATTCAGGTTGTGCAATGGGAGAGTACTTTAGGGACAATGGTCTACACGCTTTAATTATTTTTGATGATTTAAGTAAGCAATCAGTAGCTTATCGTCAAATGTCATTGTTGTTAAGACGTCCCCCTGGTCGTGAAGCGTTTCCTGGAGATGTGTTCTATTTACACTCTCGTCTTCTTGAAAGAGCAGCCAAAATGTCTGATGCGATGAAAGCTGGTTCTTTGACAGCACTTCCAGTAATTGAAACACAAGCTGGAGATGTTTCAGCTTATATTCCAACTAATGTAATATCTATTACTGATGGTCAAATCTTTTTGGAAACTGAACTTTTTTACAAAGGTATCCGTCCAGCTATTAACGTAGGACTATCAGTTAGTCGTGTAGGATCTGCCGCTCAGTTAAAGGCTATGAAACAAGTAGCAGGTACTTTAAAATTAGAATTAGCACAATATCGTGAAGTTGCAGCCTTTGCTCAGTTTGGATCAGACTTGGATGCTGCCACTCAGTACTTATTGAACAGAGGAGCTCGTTTAACAGAAATGTTAAAACAAGGACAGTTTCAACCAATGGTAATTGAAAAGCAGGTTGTAATTGTTTACGCAGCCACTAAAGGTTATTTAGACAAAATGAATGTGTCTGATATTGAAAGTTTTGAACAAAAGCTATTAAAAGAAATCGATCCAGAAATTTTAAAAACAATTAGTGAGCAAAAATCAATTTCTGATTCTTTAAACCAGAAATTAAAAACTTTTTTTGACGGTTTTACAGAAAAATTTTTAGCTGCTCGTTAATTATCTTCTCTTAATAATACCAAAAAAGGCATAATAAGAGCACAAAGTGTCCTAGGAGGTTTTACAAGGCTTTAGAAGGTTTTAGAAAAGGGACAACCATGTAAGCCTTGGTTGTGTCCTAGAAACCAAAGGTTGTGGCTCTTCTAAAACCTTCTAGGACACCACGTATCCCTTTTCGGTTGTCCCTTTTCTAAAGCCTTCTTGGTTGTCCCTTTTCTAAAGCCTGTCCCTTTTCTAAAGCCTGTCCCTTTTCTAAAACCTTCTAAAACCTTTTGTTGTATCCTCTAAACCTTAAACAAAAATTGATAAACTTTGTTTAAGGTTTAGAGGATACAACCCACGTGTCCCTTTTTATACTCTCTTTTTTGTTTTCTCTTATCCTAGAAAGGGATACAAGGTTTTAGAAAAGGGACAGGCTTTAGAAAAGGAACAACCTTGTATCCCTTCTTTGTAACAAAAAAAATAAAAATTTATGAATTTGTTTGTTTATAGTATAATATCAAAAATTTTAGCAATAACAGTACCGCTTTTATTAGGTATTGCTTTTTTAACCCTAGCAGAGCGTAAAGTTATGGCTTCCATGCAACGTCGTAAAGGGCCTAATGTGGTTGGTATTTTTGGGTTATTTCAACCAATTGCAGATGGTTTAAAATTATTAGTTAAAGAACCAGTTTTGCCTAGTAGTGCCAACCTCGTAATCTTTCTATTTGCTCCTGTTCTTACTTTTTTATTGAGTCAGGTTGCTTGGGCAGTAATACCTTTTGGAGAAGGTCTTGTTGTTTCTGATCTAAATGTAGGCTTACTTTACTTATTTGCTATTTCATCTTTGGGGGTTTATGGTATTATAACAGCAGGTTGGTCTAGTAATTCCAAATATGCCTTCTTGGGAAGTCTGCGATCGGCTGCTCAAATGGTTTCTTATGAAGTATCTATAGGCCTTATTTTAATTACAGTTTTACTTTGTGTAGGATCTCTAAACCTTACAGAAATAGTATTAGCACAACAAAAGGTATGGTTTTGCGTTCCTTTGTTTCCTGTATTAATACTTTTCTTTATTTCTTGTTTAGCAGAAACTAATCGAGCTCCTTTTGATTTACCAGAAGCAGAAGCAGAGCTAGTTGCAGGTTATAACGTGGAATACTCTTCCATGGGATTTGCATTGTTTTTTCTAGGAGAATACGCTAACATGATTGTAATGAGTAGCCTTTGTGCACTCTTTTTCTTGGGTGGTTGGTTACCTCCAGTAGATCTTTATATATTTTATTGGATACCAGGAGTGTTTTGGTTCGGATTAAAGATTGTATTCTTTTTATTTCTTTTTATTTGGGTACGCGCAGCTTTTCCTAGATACCGTTATGACCAGTTGATGAGATTAGGTTGGAAAGTGTTTTTACCTTTATCTCTAGCTTGGGTAATTTTAGTATCGGGTATCTTAATTAGTTTCGATTGGCTACCATAACAAATATCTCTACAATCCTATATAATCCTTAAACAAACCTATAGAAACCGAAGGCCCCTCTTTGTGCCAAAGGGGCAAAGGATTGTTTCAGGTTTGTTTAGAGTATATAGGTATAAAAAAATCTACATTTTATATATAAAAATATAAATATTTTTTTAAAAAGATACTCGTTTCGTATCTTTTCGTATCTTTTATCTTAGTAGATTCATAATTTTTACACCTTTTTCAATCTAAAAAAATGTATACTTAGAAAAACGATAACAGAGTATTCCTGTATATGATTATTTTAAACGGCCATTGTTTTTTTTTGTTATAAAAAGGGGGTGTAGTTTAGTTGGTAGAACGCATGCTTTGCACGCATGAAGTCATCGGTTCGAGTCCGATCATCTCCAAGAAAAAAAAGAAACAATTATAAAGAAAAAAAATTATAAAACTCTAAAACGGTTTCTTCTAAGTAAAGGATACACTTTTTAAGGAAGGGACAATACAAAGATTTTTCCTTTAAAAGGACACGTGGAGGAATGGCTGAGTGGCTGAAGGCATTGGTTTGCTAAATCAACGTACAATTTTGTTGTACCATGGGTTCGAATCCCTTTTCCTCCGTCTATCTTCTCTTGGTTTTCTTTTAAAAGTACTATCAAACAAGGTTTTAGAAAAGGGACAGGCTTTAGAAAAGGGACAGGCTTTAGAAAAGGGACAACCAAAAAAGGCTTTAGAAAAGGGACAACCGAAAAGGCTTTAGAAAAGGGACAACCGAAAAGGGATACAAGGGATACGTGGTGTCCTAGAAGGTTTTAGAAGAGCCACAACCTTTGGTTTCTAGGACACAACCATGTAAGGGCTTCTTCCCTTGGTTGTGGCTCTTCTAAAACCTTCTAGGATACGAAGAAGCTCCATACCTCCTTAGCTCTTACATGGTCGCGTCTTTTTCTAGGATACAACCTTCTAAAATCTTTTTTGTTAAGCGAAGGAATACAAAAAATTGTGTTGTATAAAACTCTCTTTTTTTTTTTATTTGTATATGGAGAATTTTTCTTAGAATATATATAAAAAATAAAGCATCCTTAGCTCAGTTGGATAGAGCAGCAACCTTCTAAGTTGACGGCGGTAGGTTCAAGTCCTACAGGGTGTAAGGATGTTATATATAAGGAAAGCTTTTCTAATAAGATACTATATTTTTCAAATATAAATATAATAGAATTATTTTTATCCACTTAGAAGCTTTTCCATTTTAAACAAACAAAAGATGCCTGTATAAGCCAAGTCCCTTCTTCGTATCCTTTTTTTACTTACAAGTCTATATTTTATCAAAGGTTTGTATGGACATCTTTTGTTTATTTTAAAAGAAAAGATACCACGTAAGGTTTTAGAAGAGGGACAGGCTTTAGAAGAGCCACAACCTTCGCTTTCTAAAGCCTGTCCCTTTTCTAAAACCTTGTATCCCTTTCTAGGGTACGAAGAAGCTCCATACCTCCTTAGCTCTTACATGGTTGCGTCTTTTTCTAGGATACGTATCCTTCTTTGTATGATACTTTCTTTGAAGGCTTACGTATCCTAGAAGGTTGTCCCTTTTCTAAAACCTATCCCTTTTCTAAAACCTTACGTGTAAGTATTTTTTTATTTCGGAGAAAGAAAACAAAAAATAAGAATTATGTATTTATCTTTAATATTTCTACCATTATTGGGTAGTCTCTTGGCGGGATTTTTTGGTAGATTTTTAGGTTTTCGGGGTGCAGCTTTAGTCTCTACAATCTCTGTTCTATCCTCATTTATAATGAGTTGTATAGCTTTTTATGAAGTAGCGCTTTCAGGAAGCGGTTGCTATATCAAAGTAAGCAGTTGGTTTGTTTCTGAAATGTTTGACTCATCATGGGGTTTTTACTTTGATAGTTTAACAGTAGTGATGCTTGTAGTGGTAACGTCGGTTAGTACTTTAGTACACCTTTATTCTATCTCATACATGTCTGGAGATCCACACCTTCCACGTTTCATGAGCTACCTTTCAATTTTTACTTTTTTCATGTTAACTTTAGTAACTGCAGATAATTTTTTGCAAATGTTTTTTGGATGGGAAGGAGTAGGTCTTGCTTCTTATCTTTTGATAAACTTTTGGTTTACAAGACTACAAGCGTCCAAGGCGTCAATAAAAGCGATGTTAGTTAACCGTGTAGGAGACTTTGGATTATCGCTTGGTATTATGGCAATATTTTCAGTTTTTAAAAGTGTAGATTTTGCAAGTGTGTTTAGTTGTGCTCCACACTTTGCTGATACATTCTTTATTTTTTGCAACGTTGAATGTGGCTTATTAAACGTGATATGTATTCTTTTATTTATAGGAGCTGTTGGTAAATCAGCACAATTAGGGTTGCATACCTGGTTGCCAGATGCAATGGAAGGTCCAACTCCGGTATCTGCCCTTATTCACGCAGCTACAATGGTTACAGCAGGAGTTTTTTTGATTGCTCGCTGTTCACCCCTGTTTGAATATGCTCCATCAGCACTAATGGTTGTAACATTTGTGGGAGGAATGACTTGTTTTTTCGCGGCTACCACTGGTGTAGTTCAAAACGATTTAAAACGTGTGATTGCTTACTCTACGTGTAGTCAATTAGGTTACATGGTTTTTGCTTGTGGTATTTCAAATTATTCTGTAGGTGTATTTCACTTAATGAATCATGCTTTTTTCAAAGCTTTATTGTTTTTGAGTGCTGGATCAGTAATTCACGCTTTATCAGATGAGCAGGATATGCGAAAAATGGGAGGTGTAGTTCAACTTTTACCTTTCACTTACGGCATGATGCTTATTGGTTCCTTATCTTTAACCGGATTCCCTTTTCTTACTGGATTTTATTCCAAAGACACTATTTTAGAATTGGCCTTTGCTAATTATACAATTACTGGAAATTTTGCCTATTGGTTGGGTGCAATTTGCGTGCTCTTTACATCTTATTACTCCTTTCGTTTATTATTTTTAACTTTTCTATCACCGACTAATCTTTATAAATCTTCTTTGAAGAATACACACGATGCCCCTTTTATTATGGCTTTACCTTTAATACTGTTAGCTTTTGGTAGTATTTTTGTAGGTTACTTGGGAAAAGATATGATGATTGGGTTAGGTACCAATTTTTGGGGAAATGCGCTTTTTGTGTTACCAAAAAACATAAACCTACTAGAATCTCAATATATTCCTCAAGCTATGAAAATGATTCCTCTCTTTTTCACCCTATTAGGTGCTTTTTTAGCCTATCTTGTAAATTACAGTAGAGTTAGAGAAACTTACTTTATAAAAACTAGTTGGATAGGGCGTAAATTTTATTATATGCTTAACAAGCGTTGGCTTTTTGATAAAGTGTACAATGACTTTATTGCACAGAAAAATTTAGATTTTGGATATCGTATCTCCTTTAAAACTTTAGATAAAGGTATTTTTGAAATCTTGGGGCCTTACGGAATCTCTTTCTTATTTCAAAACTTAACACGTTATTTAAGTCGACTTCAGAGTGGTATGATTTATCACTATGCTGTAGTGATGTTGTTGGGAGTAATATTGTATATAAGTATTGTAGGTCTTTGGGAATTTTTAGAAGTTTTCGTTGACAATCGTCTATACTTTATCTTTTTAACTACTTTTATTTTCTATAATTACTATTCAAATACTGATACAATATCATAAAAACACTTTTTCCTGTTTTTTATAGTCAATAAAACAGAAAAACAAGACACAAACTTTATAGGTATCGTAGAAAGGTTTTAGAAAAGCCTTCTAAAGTAAAGCCTGTCCCTTTTCTAAAGCCTTGTATCCTTTCTTGGTTGTCCCTTTTCTAAAACCTCCTTTGTCTTTGTTTTCTTTTAAATGAAAAAATATAATAAAGTTTGTGTTTTGTTTACAAAAAATTATAAAATTATCTCCCATTTATGAGTTTGTTATTATTTTGTTTATTATTTCCCTTATTTGGAGCATTAATTTTGTTATTTGTACCTAGTTGGAATATTAAATTGATACGAAGTATCGCATTATATATCTCTTTAGCAACTTTTTTACTATCCCTCCTACTCTGGATTCAGTTTGATAATTCCACAGGTAAATTTCAATTTATGCAAAGTTTTGCTTTGGTAGAACATGCCGCAAAACAACCCCAATATTGTTCCTTAAGCTTTATTATAGGTATTGATGGAATCTCTTTATTTTTCATTATATTAACAACATTTTTAATTCCAGTTTGCATATTAGTTGGCTGGAAATCAATAACTTTATATGTTAAAGAGTACTGTATTGCTTTCCTTGTCTTGGAAAGTTTAATGATTTGTTTTTTTTCAGTTCTGGATCTTTTATTGTTTTATGTGTTTTTCGAAAGTGTTTTAATTCCAATGTTTATAATAATCGGGGTATGGGGGTCAAGAGAAAGAAAGATACGTGCAGCTTATCAATTTTTCTTATATACTCTGTTTGGTTCCGTTTTAATGTTGTTGGCCATTCTATTGATATACTTTCAAACTGGTACTACAGATTTACAAATTCTTTACACAACTGCATTTAGTGAAACTCGCGAAATACTTCTTTGGTTAGCCTTTTTTGCCAGTTTTGCTGTGAAAGTGCCTATGGTACCCGTTCATATTTGGTTACCTGAAGCTCATGTAGAAGCCCCTACAGCCGGTTCTGTTATTTTAGCTGGAATTATGTTAAAATTAGGTACTTATGGATTTTTAAGACTTTCTTTACCTCTTTTTCCATATGCTTGTATATACTTTACTCCATTAATTTACACAATGAGTGTGATAGCTATAATTTACACCTCTTTAACTACTTTACGCCAAGTGGATCTGAAAAAAATTATAGCTTATTCCTCTGTAGCACATATGAATTTTATAACGATTGGACTTTTTAGTTTAAACACTCAAGGTGTGGAAGGAAGTGTTATGTTAATGCTTAGTCATGGAATAGTATCACCTGCTTTATTTTTATTGGTAGGAGTCTTATATGATCGTCATAAAACTCGTCTTTTACGATACTATGCTGGCTGTGGTCGTACAATGCCTTTGTTTGCTATAATGTTCCTGTTTTTTACGATGGCTAATCTAAGTTTGCCTGGTACAAGCAGTTTTATAGGAGAGTTTTTAGTTTTAACTGGCCTTTTTCAAACCAACAGTTTTGTTGCTGTTTTAGCTACTACTGGAACTATACTTGGTGCGGCATACGCTTTATGGTTATGTAATCGAGTAATTTATGGAATAGGGAAGGTTTACTATATCTCTTCTTTTAGTGATTTAACACGAAGAGAGTTTTTCATGTTTTTACCTTTTGTAATAACTGTTCTTTGGATGGGTTTACAACCAGAACCTTTTTTAAATAGTTTACACTCTTCTGTGGCAAATATTGTATACCACCCATCAATCTTTGAATCCCCTAGATAGAAATTCTTTTTTATATTTATATGAAGAAACAAAATTCTTTATATAGAGATACTGCTCTTCTGTTTTTGATTTGTTCTATTATACTACAAATCAAAAACAAAAGCAAAAATATATATAAAGAAAAAGCGGAAGTAGCTCAAAGGTAGAGTATTGCGTTGCCAACGCAAAGGTTGAGGGTTCAAATCCCTTTTTCCGCTCCATATTTGCTCTGTTATCTGTATATTTATCATTTTATCATTGGAAATATTTTCAAACAAGCAAAACATAGTGCTTGTAGCTCAATTGGATAGAGTATCAAACTACGGATTTGAGGGTTGAGAGTTCGAGCCTTTCCAAGCACGTGTTATTTTTTTAAAAGATACTATCGGGCCTACTTAGCTTAATTGGTAGAGCATCGGTTTTGTAAACCGACGGTTATCGGTTCAACTCCGATAGTAGGCTATTGTTTCTAAAAAGAAAACAAAGAAAACAAAAAAAATAAAGAAAACAACGTATCCTAGAAGGCTTTAGAAAAGCCACAACCAAGAAGGCTTTAGAAAAGGGACAACCGAAAAGGGATACAAGGGATACGTGGTGTCCTAGAAGGTTTTAGAAGAGCCACAACCTTTGGTTTCTAGGACACAACCAAGGGAAGAAGCCCTTACATGGTTGTCCCTTTTCTAAAGCCTTACACGGAAGAGCTTCTGTCCCTTTTCTAAAGCCTTGTTGTTTTCTTTTATAATCATAACCCAGCACATATATACATAAAAATGATATATAAATAAATGTTGGCAAAAGATTACTAAAGGATAAGTATCTCTGTATAGTTTTCATTAGAAAAAAACTATATATAAAATAAATAAAGCAATATGACTAGATCTATTTGGAAAGGACCTTTTTCAGAGGTTTTACATAAAAAAAAAGCAAATATTCCACAAAAGATATGGTCCCGCCGGTCTACAATTTTACCAAGAAACATTGATACACCTTTTTTCATTTACAATGGAAAAAACTTTATATCAATTAAAATATCTGAAGAGATGGTAGGTCATAAATTTGGTGAATTTGCCGCAACTCGAAGAAAACCAATTCACAAAAGTAGTAAAAAAAAACGCAAATAACATATTTATATGTTCCTTCTAAGGGATACAAGGGATACTTCGTATCTGTATAAAAGCAAAAAACTAGAAAAATAAAAATATACGCAATCTTTGTATCCCTACCTTTTTTCTATGCAATCAAAGAAAAGAGATACAAAAAGTATTATATTGTTCTCCTACACCTATTTTAAAGGATATAACTAAAAACTATCAATCTTTACCTTTTTTGTCTTTTATATATATAAGTACAAAAAAAACATATAAATATAAAATAAAAAAATACAAAAAAATATATGTCTGCTTTAAAAAAAAAAAATATTTCTCATAATATATTAGAAATTCTAGAGAATAATCTCTTACTTTTATTTTTCAACCATAACCACGTCAGCACTGAAGAGTGGGGTCTTATAAAAAGTGAATTGTCTAAGATAAGACAAGTCAGCACTCTAGTAGTTAAAAACCAAATTGCTAATAGGGTTATACAAAAAAACAAAAACAAAATAGAAATCTATGGTAAAGATGAAAAAAGGGAGCAATTTGAAAAGCTTTCCACTCTTTTTCAAGGGCCAACTTTTTTGATGGGGATAAGTTCTCTCGAAAAATGTCAGCAAGTTTTCAATGTTGCAAAAAAGCAAAAAAAGTATACCTTTGTTGGTGGTATTTATCAAGGCCGATTAATTAGTCATTTAGACCTTGACTATTTGTTAAAAGTACAAGAATTGGCATATCCCACTTTACTTTCTACCCTGCAATCCAATCTGTACTTACCTGTAATATCAACTCCTTTGATTAATCTCTATTATCTGTTGGACTTTTATAAAAATAGTGAGTATATGAAAAATAAAGAACAGTTGTAAACAAATAGTAAGGGTAGAAAACCAATTATACAGAATATATACAAATTACAGCTTATATTTTATTTGTTTTTTTTACATTCTTGTTTTCCATGGAGCTCTTATCCCTTCTCGATACTATTGTTTTTTATTGTTTTATTATCTTTGAAAAGGCACTTGCAAGGCTGTAAGTAACAATAAATTTTCATATTTATTTTTTTTACACATAATAAATGAAAGATCAATACCGCCCAAGTTTTCAAAAAGTTCAAATTGCGTTTCTAGTTCTGGGAATAATAACAAGTCATTTAAACCGATAGTATAATTGCCTTGTTTGTCAAAACTTTCTAGAGTATAACCTGTAAAATTACTAAAACGTGGTAAAATTACATATATATACTTGTCGAGAAATTGGGATATAGATTGCTTGCGGAGTGTTACTTTACACCCAATAGTTTGACCTTGTCTAATCTTGAAACCGGCTATAGACTTTTCAGCCGTACTAACTTTACACTTTTGTCCAGAAATTATTTGTAATCCAAAAAGAGTGGGGATTATGTTTTTTCTATCTTCTACAAAAGATTTAGAAGTGCTATTAATTACCAATTTTTCAATCTTGGGTAATTCCATTACGTTGTGATAGTTTTGTTTATATATAAAGTCTTGCGCAATTATTTCACGGTAATAACTATCTATTCTCAACTGAGAAGGAGTATTAGAAAAAAATACAGATTTTTTATTCATAAAGGTTATATATTATTTTTTGTTATTTTGATAGAGAAAGAAAAAAATAATAGTTTTTTTCGTGTCCCTTTCGTCTAGTGGTTAGGACATCGCCTTTTCACGGCGGAAACACGGGTTCAATTCCCGTAGGGGATATTTTATCCAATGGCGGATATAGCTTAGATGGTTAAAGTGCCGGACTGTGACTCTGGAAATATGGGTTCAATTCCCGTTATTCGCCCCAAAAAACAATTATTAGTATCCTTTAAAAAAAAAGTAGTAGATGGTTGTGTCCTAGAAAAAGACGCAACCATGTAAGAGCTATGGAGCTTCTAACCTTCTAGGATACTAGGTAGAAAAAAAAAGGAGCAGAACTAAAGGTTTTATAGAAAACAGATAGAGATAGAGTCGCTACAAAAAAGACATCAGTATTGATAAGCGGATATGGACTAATGGCAAATTATCTGCCTTCCAAGCAGAAGATGAGGGTTCGATTCCCTCTATCCGCTTTTTCAGAGTATAGCGCAGTTTGGTAGCGTGTCTGTTTTGGGAACGTGCGACATGAAAATCGTTTAATGAAATTTAGGTGAAAAACTAAAGAGTGAAGCCTCCACTCTAGCTCTACTCAGCATGCGTTTCGAGTAATTGAAGGGTTTGAAGCCTGAGTTTGATGCTAAGACAGGTTAGCGGAAATGCTTACCTTGCCATCTGTTCTACGAATAACGTAAGTGAACAATTGTTTTAGGGTACGATAAATAAAACAAGTGAAAAAATACGTTGTGGCTTTTCTTTTAAAAAAGCCACAACGTATTTTTTGTTTGTATCCTTTATTGGAAAGGGTGATATAACGTTCCCCATTATCATCGAAGGCTCAGCAAATTTCCATCGTAGTATAGATTGATTCTAAGGAATAGATGTAATGGTTCATTAGGCGGGACATGGTAAGCCCTTACACTTCCAAGTCCTCTAAAGGAATGGTTGCACAACGATAATGTTCTGTAATGGTGTATGGGTAAAGGACAACTCATAAAGCAAAGGCTTTTTTATAATAAAAAAGATAGAGACATTTGGATTCTCTCCGAAATACTTACACTGAAAGGTGGCCCACTTGAGGATGGGTGGTTTGTGTACAAAATCTATATAGAAAAGCCACGTAGATTTTGTAATGGTTGCAATGATAAAAGACTAAATATTTTATAACTCTCTATAAGGGTATAATGTTTTTATAGAGTTTTTAGTGACCGAAATAACTTTATATTTTACAAACTGCTTGAGCCGTATGCGATGAAAGTCGCACGTACGGTTCTAAGGGGGGGAAAGATTGAAAGATCCTACCTATCCCAACAGAAAGTCGCAGGTTCGAATCCTGCTACTCTGACTTTTATATTATTCCATAGTGTAAATATATTTATATGTTTTTTTGTATTTATAAAAATAAAAAAACAAAATGGTTTACAAATATATATACTTTTGTGAATAAATTTTCTATGAGTTATAATAATTTGTAAACCAATTTTTCAAAATTGTCAAAAAAGATTTTAGAAGTTTTTAGAAATTCAAGGTTGTGTCCTAGAAAAAGATACAACCGTGTAAGGCTTTAGAAACCGAAGGTTTCTAGGATACAGGGCTTCTTGGTATCCTAGAAGGTTTTAGAAGAGCCACAACCAAGGGAAGAAGCCCTTACATGGTTGTGTCCTAGAAACCAAAGGTTTCTAAAACCTTCTAGGACACCACGTATCCCTTGTATCCCTTTTCGGTTGTCCCTTTTCTAAAGCCTTTTCGGTTGTCCCTTTTCTAAAGCCTTTCTGGTTGTCCCTTTTCTAAAGCCTTCTAGGATACTCTTTTTGGTTGTCCCTTTTCTAAAGCCTGTGGCCTAGAAAAAGATACAACCGAAGGTTTCTAAAGCCTTCTAAAACCTTGTATCCTAGAAAAAGATACAACCATGTAGAGGCTTCTTCGTATCCCTTTTTTGGTTGTCCCTCTTCTAAAACCTTTCTAGGATACGAAGAAATTTTTACAAATAATAAACAAAAAAACTTATGTTATTTTCACCTTTAGAACAGTTCTCTATAATATCGTTAATACCTTTACGTATAGGTAATCTATACCTTTCTTTTACAAATTCCTCTTTATTTCTTTTATTAACTACAGGTTTAGTATTTTTTTTGTTTATCTTAGTTACGCAAAATGGCGGCTTTGTAGTGCCTTCTCGTTGGCAATCATTAGTTGAAATGATTTATGAATTTGTAGTAAGTTTAGTTGAGGAACAAATAGGAGGAAAAGGACGAAAATATTTTCCATTAATATTTACAACATTTGTTTTCTTACTCTTTACCAATTTAATTGGGATGATTCCTTACAGTTTTACAGCCACTAGCCACTTAGCTGTTACTTTCGGATTATCTGTTTCACTATTCATAGGTGTTACTATAGTGGGTTTTCAAACTCATGGACTTCACTTTTTCAGTTTCTTACTTCCTAAAGGTGCTCCTTTGGCTTTAGCCCCATTACTCGTAGTTTTAGAATTAATATCTTATTGCTTTCGTGCTGTAAGTTTAGGTGTACGTCTATTTGCCAACATGATGGCCGGTCACACTCTAGTTAAAATATTAAGTGGTTTCGCTTGGACTATGCTTTCCGTTGGTGGCGTTTTAGCAGTAGCTTCAGTTGTACCTTTTGGCGTAGTTTTCGCTTTAATAGGGCTTGAAATTGGTGTTGCTTGTTTACAAGCTTATGTATTTACGATTTTAACATGTATTTACTTGAATGATGCTATAAACCTTCACTAAATCTCTAACAATACAAAGTTTACAAAATATATCTAAACTTTGATAAAGAGCCTACTAAAGATCTCTTTTATAAGGTTTTAGAAGGCTTTAGAAAAGGGACAACCGAAAAGGCTTTAGAAACCGAATAGGATACGTGGTGTCCCTTCTAGGATACCAAGAAGCCCTGTATCCTAGAAACCTTCGGTTTCTAAAGCCTTACACGGTTGTATCTTTTTCTAGGATAAGAAGAAGCTCTTACTTGGTTGTCCCTTTTCTAAAGCCTTCTAAAACCTTTTTGTTTATTTATAAACAATAGCCCCCGTGGCGGAATTGGTAGACGTAGTAGACTTAGGATCTACCGCTTAACGGTGTGTCGGTTCGAGTCCGACTGGGGGTAATTATATAAAAAAAGAAATATACACATAAGGCAATAAGGTTTTAGAAGGCTTTAGAAACCTTCGGTTGTATCTTTTTCTAGGCCACAGGCTTTAGAAAAGGGACAACCAAAAAGGCTTTAGAAAAGGGACAACCGAAAAGGCTTTAGAAAAGGGACAACCGAAAAGGGATACAAGGGATACGTGGTGTCCTAGAAGGTTTTAGAAGAGCCACAACCTTTGGTTTCTAGGACACAACCAAAGGTTGTGGCTCTTCTAAAACCTTCTAGGACAAAAGATACGAAAAGTCCATTGTCGTAAAGCGTCTATTGCAATAAAACTAATAAAAAAATAATATTTATTATGACCTATCAAGTACATATATATTATAAATCTTTTGATAACTTTTATATTGAGACTTCTATAAATAAAATCTATCAAATAAATAATTATTTGAAAAAGTTGGAACAACGGAATGAGCCTCTTTCTATAGAAAGATTGGTGAGTTTACCCACTCATAAAAAAAGGTTTACCGTTCTAAGATCTCCCCATATTGATAAAAAATCCAGAGAACAATTTGAATGGACGCGTTACAAAAAATCAATATTTTTACAATTTGGTAAAATTGGCACCCTTTCTCTTTTTCTTTTTTTATTGAAAAACTCGTCATTTCCGGGAGCACAAATGGAAATAAACCTGAAACATTCATCTTTTTATAACGCTCTTTAGTATATGTTCTACTCTGTAAAAGATAAAAAGAAGAATCCTTGTATCCTAGAAGGTTTTAGAAGAGCCACAACCTTTGGTTGTGTCCTAGAAACCAAAGGTTGTGGCTCTTCTAAAACCTTCTAGGACACCACGTATCCCTTTTCGGTTGTCCCTTTTCTAAAGCCTTGTATCCTTTCTTGGTTGTCCCTTTTCTAAAGGTTTCTAAAGCCTTCTTTGTTAGGCTAAATTCTTTGATCTAAAGATCTACGTTTTATTTTTTCCTTTTCCTCTCTTTATGAAATGTTTGATAGATATTGTAGTTGTATAATTACAATATCTATCAAACATTTCAAGAAACATATAATCTGCGAATCTTCTATCTATTGTGTTTCTTGAATAGAGAACTATAGACAAATTTATATAAATAAAAAAATTAGTGGTCAGCCTTAAATCAACAAATAAAAAATAGTTTTTATGTTAGACGGAGCAAAATTAATCGGAGCAGGTTGTGCTACAATCGCATTAGCTGGAGCAGGTGCAGGAATCGGTATCGTTTTCGGATCACTTATTAATTCAGTAGCAAGAAACCCTTCATTGACAAAACAACTTTTTGGTTATGCAATTTTAGGGTTCGCTTTAACTGAAGCCATCGCTTTATTCGCCTTAATGATGGCATTTTTAATACTTTTCGTTTTCTAATCTTTATATTTTTTCTATATAAAGAAAAGATGAAGACTCTTTTTTTTCTTGCTTTTTTGGAGAGATCTAAACAAAAAAGTAAGAAAAAACCGAGCATCCTTTCTTTGTTGTGTTTTTTTAAAACAAAGTAACCTCTTGATTTTTATAAATCAATATATAACACCCGAACCCATTTCGAATTCGACATGTGAAATGATTGGTTGCCATATGTACTGCTTTTTGCGGGAGACTTGGTTAAAATCAAGAGATTATTTTGTTTTAAGTGTTCTTATAAATCTGTTTTTTATCACTATTTTTCTTTCTCATAAACAAACCACGTATGTACCTCTTTCTTTCAAGGTCAAAGGAAGAGGTACATAAAAAGAAAGAGGTACATACGTGGTTTGTTACTGTTTTTCTTTTATAAACTAAAAAACACAAAAAAAGTACATCTTCTTTTCCCTTTTTATGAATTATAAACCCATTTATACCTTTTATAAAGATTATATTAAAGCAAAAGCACACACAGCACATAAATCTCTAAATATAGTAGGGAAAAAACGAAGCCATCCCTATAGTGTAAATTTTTTACTCGGTTGCAAAAATAAACATGTTATAATTAATCCTATTGAAACTTTTGAAAAGTTTTTCAAGAGTTTGCACGTGATTGCATTTTTTTATAGAAAAAAAGGGTCTCTTTTGATTGTGAATACAAATCCCGAATATGGCAACTTGATTGAAAACTTTTACCAGTCAACGCGTTTAAAAGATTTTAAAGTTTATTACTGTAACGAAAAATGGGTGGGAGGCCTCTTGACTAACTGGAAACAAGTTTCCAAATCAATCCAAACTTTTATAGAATTTTCAGAACGATTTGAAAACTTTATTCTGCAAAACAATATAAATTTTCCACGTTATAAAAAGAATACTCAGAGTTTTCAAGGATTAAAAAAAGAATCCTTTACAAAACAAATAAAAAGACCAGATCTTATTTTTTTGATAAATCCCAACGAAAACAGACATGTAGTGGAGGAGGCTGTTTCCTTAAACATACCAGTTATAGCAATAACAGATTCCAACACTAACTTATTAGGTATATCTTTTCCTATACCCGGAAATAGTAATTCTATAGAATTTGTTCATTATTGTTTACAGTGGATAACCCGAATAATTGGTAAATCAACTATGTAGCTGCTATTTATTGTTTTTAAAGAAAGTTTTAAAAGGTTTTAGAAAAGGGACAACCAAAAAGACTTTAGAAAAGGGACAACCAAAAAGAGTATCCTAGAAAGCTTTAGAAAAGGGACAGGCTTTAGAAAAGGGACAACCTTTGGTTTCTAGGCTTCTTCCTATCCTAGAAGGTTTTACACGGTTGTATCTTTTTCTAGGACACGGAGAAGATCTATCGTGTTTTCTCATAAAAAAAGCAACAATAGTAATGCAAAAACCAAAAACTTTTTTTTGGCGGAATAGTTCAGTGGTTAGAACAATGGAATCATAATCCATATGTCGTGGGTTCAACTCCCACTCCCGTCTGTCTTCTTTTCCTTTAAAAAAACTGTGTGTCCTAGAAAGGCTTTAGAAAAGGGACAACCAAAAAGGCTTTAGAAAAGGGACACCACGTATCCTAGAAGGTTTTAGAAGAGGCACAGGCTTTCTAGGGTTATTTTCTTTATAAACAGCAAAGGGATAACACAAAGGGATTAAAAAATTATAATCACAAAAAACTTTGAAGCCTTTCTTTGTTTTATCTATAATGATCTTTGTTCTTATCAAACAAAGATCATTATAGATAAAGCAAACAAAAGATACCGAGCATTTTGTTTTTCTTACAGAGAAAGAAAAAATAAAAGATTCCAGACAATAAAAATGAAGAAGGAACAGCTTTTCTTTATAAATATTTATAAAGAAAAAAAACTTGGTATATTATTTTTTTAAAAACTACATATTTTCTGTTTTAAGGGATAAGAAATACAATCTTAAAAAAAAAAATCCATAATTATTTAGTATACAATAGCTTTGGGTGGATGCCTAGGCAGAACAATAAAGGACGTACCATGCAACGAAAAGCTACGGGGAGGTGCTCAACTCTTTGGAGGTCCCAGTGATCCGTAGATCTCCTCTTGGAAAACCAATATTTATAAAACTTAGTGAATTGAAACATCTTAGTAGCTAGAGGAAAAGAAATCAACCGAGATTCCGTAAGTAGTGGTGAATGAAAGCGGATATGGCCAATTTTGAAAATGTTATACGTTGTTTTTGGACATAAAACTATTTTGGAAAAAGTTGCCAAAGAAGGTAAAAGCCCTGTAAGAAAAAAAACCGTATAAAATCAAAGTTTATGCAATGAGTAAAACGAGAATCTTTCTTGTTTGAAGTTAGGGGGACCACCCTCTAAGCCTAAATATTATTGTTTTGACCGATAGTGAACAAGTACCGTGAGGGAAAGGTGAAAAGAACCCCAAATGGGGAGTGAAACAGACTCCTGAAACCCAAAGCTTACAAACAGTTGAAGCTTTTTTATATATTTATAAATATATATAAAGAGTAACAGCGTACCTTTTGTATAATGGGTCAGCGAGTAAATACATGTAGCTAGCTTAAGCCGTTAGGTGGAGGCAAAGTGAAAACAAGTCTAAATAAGGCAATATAAAAGAAAACAAACAGGTTTTCTTTTTTTTATAGGTTACATTTATTTGACCCGAAACCGGGTGATCTAGCCATGAGCAGGTTGAAGAAAGGGTAACACCTTTTGGAGGACCGAACCCACGTCTGTGGCAATAGGCGGGGATGACTTGTGGTTAGGGGTAAAGTAGAGATTGGCCTCTTTTGCCCCATTAGAAGGTGACTTCTATTAAAGAATACTGGCTCATAACGGTGAAACCCTAACGGCTCAACAAAAGATATAAAAGAGTGGACGAGGGCAATACCGTGGGAAGTTTCACGAAGAGTAGAAACAAAAAAGTACACTTTTGTATCTTTTTCGAATAAAGATACAAAGAGTGTAAAGGAGAAATCCTCCTTCGTAGAAACCCCGTAACGACTGATCCGAAAGGAGAGGCTTTTGTTGGTTGGTAATGTATCTTGTTTTTCAAAGGAAAAATACATATAAATAAGCAAAATATTTAGCACATAAACAAAGGCAACACGCCAGCACTCGCTGTTTCAAGTCGTTTATGGTACTCAAAAAAAAACAACAAAAAAACAACATAGTATCTTTATAGAAACAAGAAAAGTAAAGATTTAAAGAAATAGTTGAATAGATGACTAAAAAGCTCCATTATACACCAGAAGGCTTCTCGGATCTGCTAAAAAAAGCTGTTTTGATCAATAACAAAGGTGTTTACAGAAAAAGGTACAATCCTGATTCTTCGTATCCTAGAAGGTTGTCCCTTTTCTAAAGCCTGTGGCCTAGAAACCCAAGGTTTCTAAAGCCTTCTAGGATACAAAGTTTGTAAAAAAGAACGGGATTATAGAGTTATAGAGTATGCTTATGATTGATATATGGAGAGTAAGCGTAAAAGGCTTACAAAAGATGAGTACCTAAGAATGATAGCGAGTTGAAGGTATAGTCTAACCTAGAGTGAAAATTCTAGAAAGATTGGAAAAGCCAATCGAACTCGGAGATAGCTGGTTTTCTACGAAATCTATTGAGGTAGAGCGTTATGGTAAAAAAAAGGGGGTAGAGCACTCGATGGGCAAGGGTGGCCCAAAGCTTTACCGATCCCAAGGAAACTCCGAATACCTTTTTTTACACCATAGCAGACAGACTTTGGGCGCTAAGGTCCAAAGTCGAAAGGGAAAAAGCCCAGATCGTACGCTAAGGTCCTTAAACATTTACTTAGTGGGAAAGGATGTGATATAGCAATGACAACCAGGAGGTGGGCTTGGAAGCAGCCATCCTTTGAAGAAAGCGTAATAGCTCACTGGTCTAGCTAAATTGCACCGAAAATGTAACGGGGCTCAAGTAAATTACCGAAGCGACGACATTTTAAAAGATTTTGAGTATCTCTAAAGATAACAAGAAACATTGTTTTTCTAAAACCTTGTATAAAGGATACATCCCTTCCTTGTATCCTTTAAGTGTATAGAAAAACAATAAAAAAAATGGGTAGTAGAACGTTCTGTAAATTATCGAAGGTATATCGATAGATATTACTGGAAATATCAGAAGTGAGAATGCTGACATGAGTAACGATAAATCTTGTGAAATTCAAGATCGCCGTAAGTTTGAGGTTTTCCACAGACCGATAATCGGTGTGGATTTAATCGGCCCCTAAAAAAAGAGCGAAAGCTTGTATTTCTTCTTTGATGGGTAAGAAAGATTGAATATTCTTTCTGTCTTTATAAGTGACGAAATTCTCCAGAGAGATATATGGCATTGTATAAAACAATATATTGTTATGGATACTTCCAGGAAAAAACTTATAAAAAAGAGACCGTACTTAAACCAACACAGGTAAACTAGTTTTCAACTAAGGCGATTGAGGAAACCATGTTGAAGGAACTCGGCAAAATGCCTCCGTAACTTCGGGAAAAGGAGGACCCTCCCTATACGGAGAGGGTGGCACAGAATAGGGGGTGGCGACTGTTTACTAAAAACACAGGACTCTGCAAAGTGGTAACACTAAGTATAGGGTCTGACGCCTGCCCGGTGCTGGAAACTTAAGGGGAGAGGTGAAACATTTGAAAAGATGTCAAGCTTTTAACTAAAGGCCCAGTAAACGGCGGCCGTAACTCTAAAAAAAAAAACGAAGAGACCGTTGGAGTTATAAAATTTGGCTATATGCTGGAAACTCTCGAAAATGGTACCATAAAAAAGTATCACTAACTTCCACTACGACTCTATCAGTACTTTTATAACCTTTTCCTATCTTTTCTTTAAAAAAAAAAAAAGGCTTTAGAAAAGGGACAGAAGCTCTTCCGTGTAAGGGCTTCTGTCCCTTTTCTAAAGCCTGTGGCCTAGAAAAAGATACAACCGAAGGTTGTGGCTCTTCTAAAGCCTTCTAAAACCTTCTAGGATAGGAAAACTGGATAATTATAAAAGTATTACTATAAAAAGAAAAAAGAGGCGTGACAATGTGTATAATAAAAGATACTTTGTTCTATAAAGAAAAAAAAACCTTTTATAAAAGATACCAAGTATTTTAGAAGTAGAGACAATCAGCAGGAAAGACAATTTCATATTTATGAACAACAATCACATTAACCAGATAAACAGAGACGTGGCTTTTTATATATCCGGCTTTTCTGATGGAGAAGGTAGTTTATATGTTTCCTTTAGAAAAAGGGACGACTATTTGATTGGTTGGAAGCTGTCACCAGTTTTTAACATCTCTCAAAAAGAAAAAACGATTTGAGCGCTTATCAAAGGAAAAGATACAACATTTGGGGTGTGGAACTATAAGGTTCCGTAAGGATAATGTTTGGGTTTTCGAGGTAGATGATAAAAGTGCTCTAATTGAGACAATTATACCTTTCTTTGTATCCCTTCTAAATACGGTTTTTTAAAAGATACTCAAAGTATCTTTTAAAAAAAAGAAAGATTTCATTCGATTTGTTAAGTTAGTAAAAATTATTTACCAAGGAAACAAGAGTAAAACCCTTGACGACCTATAAAATGTTTTACATCTTTTGAGTGATTTAGACTCTACACATAGTCGAAAATACACTAACGACGATATATATAGTCGTGCTTCTGAATTCTGGGAAAAAAACAGTGTGAAGATTGAAAAATTAAGCAATTTGTTTATATTAGATTTTGAATCCTCAGAGACTCTACGCCAAACAGGAAAAACATAAAGTTTTTCTTGATGATATAGTCCGAACTTTACGGAGACGTAAAGGATTCTAAAAATACAGAGATTATTTTTTAGGATCGCCTTCAAGTAATAACTACTATGATGGTTAACACACATATAATACAAAAATAATTTATATTTTTGTATTTGTAAAATGGACGGTCAACAACTAAATATCTTAGGGCTGTCATTAAAGATCACTGTATGCTGGAACACCCTGAAGGTTAGATGGACCTAGTAGGTAATACTCAACTAATTATAGGGCAATCAGCAGGAAACTTTTCAAAAAAATGAAATACGAAGAAAACAAAAATACAAAAATTGTTTGCCTTCCAGGAGAAACTCTTTCATGTCAAGTGTTAGAAAATCTCAAGAATGTTAACAATATAAAAAAACAGAAAAAGAAAACCTTTTCTTGGTACAAAACAGAAATTGCAAAAATTTTTGGAATTAAAGAATGTCCCAAGAAGGGATACAAGCGATACAAATCTGTGAAATACAAAAATTTTTACGGAGGCTTTGTAGCTGGTGAGGGATCAATTAACGTGAGTGCAAAAAAAAGTAAAAATGCGCTTTTTGGTATTCTTATTGATCCTGAATTTTCTATTACTCAGCACGTTAATGGTTTTGGATTTTTGTTTGGAGCGCTTTCTTTGTTTGAGACAGGAAGTATTCATTTCAAGTCCGGTAGCAATGCAACCTTAGTTTATAGAATTGACAATAGGAAGTCACTACAGGAAAAGGTTATACCTTTTTGGGAAACTTATATACTTTCATATCAATCTATCGAAGAAAACCAAAGAATTGTTTTTTTTAAAAAAATATTACTTTTTCTTGAAGAAAAAAAACATAAAGATCTGCTTTTTTTTACAAACCAAATGCTTCCTTTGTGGGATAAGTTGCGCAAACAAAAAGGCCAAAAAAATGAAAGTTTTCCAGATTTAGAGGCAGCAATCTTGTTTGCTGTTAATGAAGAAAAAAGAAAAGGATCCTCAGAGACTACACGCGATCTTATTTAAATAGTTTTGTTGTTGTTTTTCTATTTTTTCTTACAAAATAACAATATAAAAAACACACAAAAAGATAGTATCAATACTTTAAATAAAAGATATAGTCCAAACTTGCATGAAAGTGTAACAATATAATGCCTAAGGTAGCGAAGTTCCTTGACACCTAATTAGTGCCCTGCATGAATGGCGTCACGACTGCCCCACTGTCTCCAACATGGACTCAGTGAAATTGAATTCTCCGTGAAGATGCGGAGTACCCGAAAAAAGACGGTAAGACCCTATGCACCTTTACTATAGCCTACCATTGAAAGAAGAAATCAAATGTGTAGAATAGGTGGGAGTACCAACTATATAATAGTTGGTACGACTTTGAAATACCACCCTTTTGGTTTATTCTTTCTGAACCCTTAAAAAACAAAGGCTTTAGAAAGTTTTGGTTTCTGGGAACAGTGGTTGGTGGGTAGTTTGACTGGGGCGGTCATTTCCTAAAGAGTAACGGAAATGTGCGAAGGTAAGCTCAGCCTGGTCGGAAACCAGGTATAGAGCGCAATGGTATAAGCTTGCCTGACTGTGAGACTTACAAGTCGAACAGGGACGAAAGTCGGCCATAGTGACCCGGGAGCACCGTGTGGAAGGGCTCTCGATCAACGGATCAAAGGTACGCTAGGGATTAAATGTTAGTCCCGCTTCTAGGTGACTAGAAGTATAACATCGGGTGAACTGCAAGAAACCTAAGTTTCTATATCTTTTTTTGTTTTCATAAAAGATAAAAGATATATGGCAATTTGCAGCGAAGTCTACTGAATAGTATATAATAACAAATGAAAACTCCGTATCCCTTATTGAAGGGATACAAGGTTTTAGAAAAGGGACAGGCTTTAGAAAAGGGACAGAAGCTCTTCCTTGTAAGGCCTTAGAAAAGGGACAGGCTTTAGAAGAGCCTTTTTGTTTGCGTCTTTTTCTAGAGTACATGGTTCGTTTGTTCAAGGTAGGTAGAAACGTTCAACGACTAGAAAGTGAGGAAATACTGACCAATAATCTTTCCACGAGCGCCCGACAACTTTCATACAATAAAATAACGAAAGGGTACCAACTCTTGGTATATTTTCCCTTCTATACAATATAGCGATTCCAGAACAATATATATCTATTGGAGTTTTGCTTGCAAGGGAAAGGGATACAAAGATTGCAGTATTCAAAAGAATACCAGTCAAAAGATCTTCCCTTCAAATATACGATATTATATCTTTCCTTATATTGTTGAGAGTTATATCTTTTGAGATACAAGTTACCTATGAAAAAAATGTACATTTTTTTCACAGAAAACACAATAACTATATATTCTTGTTTTCTTGTTTATCAAGGAAAAGGAAAAAACAATAGTTATTATATAGAAAAGAAAGTTGATGACATAGTCTGACCTTTAGAGAAATCTAAAGAAATAAAAGATAAAGAGCTTTTATGATAACAATGTGAACAGGCTGATGACTCCCAAGAGCTCATATCGACGGAGTCGTTTGGCACCTTGAGTTATATCGGGGCCTAAGATTTGGTAACAATCTTATGGATATTTGGCTATATGCTGGAACATCCGAGTATCTTACAAGACTTTGTTTTCTTTGTTTTCCTTATTGAGAAAAAAAAACAAACGTAAAACTTTGTGAGTGCGGACAATCAGCAGGGAAGTTAGATAAAATATAAAAATACTTTTATCAACCCCTCAACGACTACACGCCAAATATGCTAAAAATTTTATATCTTTTAGCATAGTGATATAGTCTGATCTATACAGCGATGTATAGGCAAATAACAGCAAAAATATTGTTATTTGCGTTAAATTTGTGAAAAATTATATGAAAACAGAATCGTCCGAAAAACTATCACCACTTCAACGACAAGTCTTAGTTGGCACGCTTTTAGGTGACGCACATCTCAGAGCAAACAGGAAAAAGAGTAAATACCAATATGTGATTTTGCAGTCAGGACATCACAAAGAGTATGTTTTTCATCTTTATGAAATCTTTAAAAATTATACTACTAAAGCTCCAAAAGAGTATACTTTTAAAGACAAAAGATTTCCAGGTAAAATATATACTCGATGGAGTTTTTATACTACTTTTCAAGATTGTTTTAGATTTTATGCTCACCAATTTTATGCAGATGAGAACAATCTACGCATTCCTTGCATTCCTTTTCTTGCTTCCAAAGTTTGTGAGACTCAACGTTGTAAGAGATACTTGCCTTTGAAAGGAAACATGGTTGAAAATATGGCCAATGAGAAGGGAAGACAAGAACAAAAGGGTCAAACATATAACAACATCTATAAAAGACGGAAAACAGTGCCAAAACTTATTCACAAATGGCTAACACCTCGTGCAATAGCGTATTGGTATATGGATGATGGAGCTCAGAAATGGAAAATAGGGTCATTAGGCGTACGTTTTTGTACTGATAGCTTTACGTTATCCGAAATTGATAGACTATCTCTAGTGCTTAGAGAAAAATATTTATTTAAAACTTCTATTCAAAAAAAAGGTAAAACTTTGAGGATCTACGTTAGCAGCGATTCTTATGTTGTTTTGAAAGATCTAATTTTTGCTTTCTTAATACCTACTATGACCTATAAATTTCCGGTGGTATGCACTACCCAAGGTAAAGAGAGTAAATAGAAAATCTTTCGAAAACAAAAAAGGATTATAAACACAAATTATATTAACATAATTGCGATAAACACAAAAGAACAAATGTCGAGTATAAAACGGGTGAATTGACAAGGAACTCTCGATTATACGCACTAATAAATATATTATAGAGGCTTTTAAACCTTTATTGGTATTTGTTAATGGTTGAGACAACTTGCAGCGAAGTCTATTTTTACACTATTTTTGGTTTTTTTATAAATAAAAGGACAGAAATATCGAAATAGAAACGTTCAACGACTAGAAGGTGAGTGGTGTAAACAATAATCCTTCCACGAGCGCCCGTTAATTCGTTTTTATGTATGTAAAAAGAATATACATTATGGTTAAAAAACAAAACTCTGTACTATGTATCCTATAAAGGTTTTAGAAGGCTTTAGAAGGCTTTAGAAAAGGGACAGGCTTTAGAAAAGGGACAACCGAAGGTGGTGTCCCTTTTCTAAAGCCTTTTAGGTTGTCCCTTTTCTAAAACCTTCTAAAACCTATAAATTTGTTTACTGTAAAGGAATATAATCAGAAATGGGGTTATAATTTATAAATTATACCTCACAAACAGAAATATTGGGTAATAAAAAGCCATGTTAAGGATGATAAAACTTTGCATTCTCTTTTAAACCCTTATTTGATACCATCAATGAGATATAAGTGTCCATTAATAAAGATCTAACATACAAAATAACACGAGTTAAAGACATAGTCTGAGCTAATCTGTGAAGATTAGAAATTTAGGATAAAGAGCCTAAATGGTAACAATTCTGGTCGACTCATCATATCCTGGAGCTGCAGAAGGTTCCAAGGGTTCGGCTGTTCGCCGATTAAAATGGTACGTGAGTTGGGTTTAGTGCGTTGAGAAACAGTACGGATCCTATCTTTTTTGGGTGTATTATAAATTGAGAGAACCATTCCTTTGTACGAGAGGACCGGGAATGATAAACCTCTGGTTTACTAGTTGTCACAACAGTGGCATAGCTAGGTAGCTACGTTTAGATTAAATAACTGCTGAAAGCATCTAAAGCAGGAAATTATTTCTCAAAACAAGTTTCCATATTCGTGGAAGATTACCACGTGATAGGCGAGAGGTGTAAAAGTAGTAATATTTGAGCCTACTCGTACTAAAACACTAAATAATTTTTTATATAGGTACTGTACAAATAAAACAAAGACGAAATGAAAAAAAACAATAACGTATTTACAAATAAAAAACATAGTAACATCTTATAAAAAGTGGTTCCAACTCTTAGTTTTTTATAACTACAAAATTGATATAACATTACTATACTATGCTACTTCGATGCCATACTATCTTATCTACATATTTGCTTTCTTTTTTGGTAATTTTGGATCTCCAGAGGGAGTCAGCGATAACATGCTCGCGTTCAAGTACTTGTGCTTTCTTTACTCATGGTATGTTTTAGCGACAAGTATATTTATTTTTATATCATTTCAAATTCCTTCTTTAAAGGATTACTTATATAATCTTTTGGGAAAAGATTACGTAATTTCCTGTATAGGAAATCCGGGTGTTAGACCTTTAGTAAAGGCTGGGGGGGTTGCTATTGGTTTCGCAGTTGGTAATGAGGTAGGTAAAGATATGGACGCACGACAAAAAGAAAGAGCTGCTAAAGCAGTTGTTGACAATTTTAAAGATCTACATAGTACAACGGGGCAACCTATGAATCCTAATTCTAAAGAATTCACAAAAGCAGCAGAAACTTTTCGTAAAATTTTAGAAACACCTGCTAAAGGACCATTCGACCGTAACGAAGAAAGAGTTGGTACGGGACATGTAATAGAATCAGCAAAAGAAACACTCCTTAGAGGTATAGGGTGGAAAAAATAACGATGCCCTTTCTATCTTTCTATATTTTTCTGTTGCTATATTTTTTATACCTGCTATTTTCAAGCCGAAATTATTCTTTTAAAAAGAAACTTTTTTTTGTTTGCAGTGGACTAGCACCCCCTATTTCTATATTTTTAGTTAAAAGATTGGCTTTTTGGCTAAATAGTAAATAAAAAATATAATATTATAGTAAATTTCGGTTGCTTTTTGCTATTTCTTCTCCCCGTCTTCAAGGTTTTTAATACTTGATGGCAGGCAAAAATCAGTAAAGGTACACAATCAAATTTGTATAATCATTTGTAAAGTAAGAAAACCCAGAATAATCATTAGATGTTTTTAATTAATCACTACTTTATGCGTGTTAAAAGTACATTTTCAATAATCTTTGTATCCCTTAAAAATGTAATAATATTTAAATTCTCCACCAAAGAATGTTTTTTATAAGACTCTACTGCAATAATCCTACCATTTAATTTTTCAAAAATAATAAAAGAGAAAATGTATTTATCAAAGTAGGGTATACATTCTCTCAAGTCTGTAAAAAGAAGTTTCTACGTATCCCTTCCAAGTTCTCATTAAAAAAAGGGAAAGATTTTTAATCGGTCTTTCTTTTATAGCGGTTTCTAAGAAAGAATTGTCTCTTATTTTTCGTAGAAGGTATTCTTTGTTTCAGTTTTCCAAATATGTTTGCAATTATAAACAAAGAATGCTTTTATCCTTGTACCTTTTATTACTTTTTATATTTTAAACTGCTTACAAAAAAAAAGGTCAACATGTGATCGCAATATCACACTTCATCACGCTTTTACAAAAAACAAGACAGAATTGTTTAGAAATATATTTTTTTTGCCACAAAAAAATATATAATATGGTTATTTTATTATAAAAAATAAAGAGCCTTTTTGTATTTTCAATAAAAGGGCTTTTAAACTATAATCTGAAAAAAGATTTGTTGGGTACTTAACAATTTATCTTTATACATCTTGTTATCGGTTCTCGCTTTCTAAAGTTCTAGATTAATAAAATATAAATATCTTTATTTACTTTCTAACAACACTTCTCAAAAAGGTGTTTAGGGGTCTTTTCGTTTTTTTCTTAAAGTTAGCTGTAGAGATTGTTATGTTTTTATAATGCACCCCGAATTCTTACTCATACAATTACAGCTAGGAGAGAAAGATAATGAATTAGGGTGGCGCCTTCTAAGAAATTTCTCTCTCTTGTGTGCTTTGTTTTTTATCTACTTCGATACTATTTATTATAATTATATAATAGAAACAGATGATGCTTGCAGCCAATGGATGGAAAATATAGAAAAACAAATTGTAAATATCAATAGCCTTGAAATAGAACACCCTTTTGAGGACTTCAAAAAAGAAAAAGAAGAGATTTTTCAATATTATTATAGAAAACACGCGTATTAAGGAATAAGTAGAGTGGCTGGTTATATTTATCATCCGTTGAAAAAAACTAAATCCTTTAAAGAATTTTATGAAAATATAAAAAATTTTTCCATAAATTTATAGAAGGGTAAGCCATAGTCTAACAAAACTATTGAAGATTCATTACAATCGATTAATTTATGATTTGTATATTATCTACTTCGCAAGCTTTGAGTATATTTGAAAATAAATATTTATTAAAGGTAAAAGTGTTGTAGTATGGTCAACTATAAAAAAAGCTTACAAAAGCCATCTTCGTATCCCTTTGAAGCAATAAAAGGATCCTTTTTTTTGAAAGGGTACTGAAAGATATAAAGACTCGTGAATAAGATTGTCCGAAAGTTATATCTTTATATTGTTCATCAAATATCTAAAAAAGACTTACATAGAAGAGATACTAAGATAAGACAAAATGGATAAGTAAAAAAAAATATCATAAATGATAATTAATATAAAAAATTTTTATAGTGATGTTTTTTGTTTTTTTATATGATTATTATTCTCTTATTTTATTAGACCGAAAAAGATGACAATATAGTAATAAATCACAAGTCTACACACATAATAACGACAAATTCTATAACCTTATGAAAATAGGTATCTATAATTCACTCTTTAAAAAATTGGACCGCAGCTTTAAAAGATTTTTGTCATACCTAATCATTACAAATCTTAAAATTCTTGAGGTTTTTAATCAAAAGTACATCTATTTAATTTTTGTATTTTCAACTATTTTTGATTCTATTGTCCCTTTTTCTGCAGACTCTTTGGGTTGGGCAGGCTATGTGCAAATACTCTGCTTTGTTTAAAGTATTTATCTTGGTATCCCTCTTCTGCGAGTTTTTTTGTTTATTTGAAAAAGGATACAATTAGAGTATAATTCTCTTTTTTTGTATTCTTTGTCTGGTAAAAATTATTGAGAGTTATTATTTTATATAAATTCCACTTTGTTCTTCCTATACTATCATTGAGAAGCTATTATCGGTATAAAGAAAAAAGAATCTTTTTTCTTTCCTTGAAGGGATACAAAGACTTTCGGCAATTAAAATTCCTTATCCCTTCTAAGGCAAAGGATGCGATGTTGTCTTGACTTATACTCATAAGACTCGGTATCATCTACAGGAGTAATATGTATCTTTTGAAGGTAAAAGATAGAACACTATGTAAAGTTTCTTTTAGGAAAATACCACCTTTTGTATTTCTTGGTTCTAGGAGTAATCTTCTATACCTTGCTACAAGAAGAACAAGAAAAAAGAGAATCTCTTGTATCCTTTTTAAAAAAGAGTACAAGGGAAAAACAATACAAGGAAAGAATACTATTATTGTTTTTCTTTACTTAAAAAGATGATGTTTAGAGCATCCCTTTTATCTCTTTAAATGATAAATAAATGAAAAGAGGCGTATCTTCTGGTCCCTTTTCTGTGTATCTCTTACAGAGAAGGGATACATCGAATGTTTGAAAGAACACTATTTCTACAAAAGATAGACTGTATCTTTTTTTATATTTTCCCTTATTATACAAAACTAAGAAAAACAAGCAAGAGTTTGATCCTGGCTCAGAATGAACGCTAGCGATAGGCTTAACACATGCAAGTCGAACGCATACAAGAAAGTATGAGTGGCAAACGGGTGAGTAACGCGTGAGACATCTACCTTACAGCCTGGTATAAATCTCTATATAGAGGCAAAGTCTTTATATATGAATGAATCCCGGATATTTTGATTTTATTAAATAAAGGCAAAGAACCGTTGTAAGATGAGCTCGCGTAGGATTAGGTAGTTGGTAAGGTAAAAGCTTATCCAAGCCGATGATCCTTAGCTGGTCTGAGAGGATGATCAGCCACACTGGGACTGAGACACGGCCCAGACGCTTTCGAGCGGCAGCAGTGAGGAATTTTGGACAATGGGCGAAAGCCTGATCCAGCTATATCGCATGAATGAAGAAGGCTCAATTGGTTGTAAAATTCATAGTTTCATTTTAGATTATGACATTGATGAAATGAATAGTCCCGGCCAACTCCGTGCCAGCAGCCGCGGTAATACGGGGGGGGCGAGCGTTATTCGAAATGATTGGGCGTAAAGAGCACGTAGACGGTTTTTTAAGTGGACATGTAATCTTTTTGAAGGCTCCTTAGCCTATAGTTTATAATGGGGTATGGAAATTATTCTGTACTCGGGAAAAAGACCAAGGCTCAACCATGGTGCTTCCCACTAAACTAAAAAACTAGAGTAAGTTAGAGGAAAGTGGAATTCCTGGAGGAAAGGTTAAATTTTATGATATCAGGAGGAACGCCGAAAGCGTAGGCAACTTTCTACTGCTTCACTGACGTTGAGGTGCGAAAGCATGGGGATCAAAGGGGATTAGATACCCCTGTAGTCCATGCCGTCAACTATGAGAATTCACTCTTAGAATACTTGTTGTAGATGAAAAAATACTAGGTCTATAAAAAGTTTGTTTTAGGGGTTCTAGCTAACGCGTTAAATTCTCCGCCTGAGGAGTACGGCCGCAAGGTTAAAACTCAAAGGAATAGACGGGGGCTCACACAAGTGGTGGAACATGTGGTTTAATTCGACACAACGCGCAAAACCTTACCAGCCCTTGACATAAGTTAGAATACATCCTTTACCGGATGAGCATACAATTTACAGGCGTTGCATGGCTGTCGTCAGCTCGTGTCGTGAAACCAATATATAAATAAATAATCGCGACCTAAAGGAGTGATCCTTTAGTAAAATCCAACTCATAACGGTGGAACCCTTGACTAAAGGCATTGGTATAGAAATATAACAAAATAAGCAAGGGCAATACCGTGGGAAGTCGATATATAAAGAATCCGTAAAAAACAAGTACCACAAAAAAGAAGGTTTTAGAAATGGGACAGGCTTTAGAAAAGGAACAACCGAAAAGGGACACAACCAAGGGATACAAGGTTGTGGCCTAGAAAAAGATACAACCGTGTAAGGCTTTAGAAACCGAAGGTTTCTAGGATACAGGGCTTCTTCGTATCCTAGAAGGTTTTAGAAACCTTTGGTTTCTAGGACACCACCTTCGGTTGTCCCTTTTCTAAAGCCTTCTTGGTTGTGGCTTTTCTAAAGCCTGTCCCTTTTCTAAAGCCTTCTAGGATACCAAGAAATAACAAGTAGTGATCATTCAAAATATAAAAAAACAAAGTTTTTTGTATTAAAAGAATCAGCCTTTTGTTTTAAAAGGTACGAAAAGTGTTGTATCTCCTTACATTCTCGAGTTTATGGAGTATAAGTATTCTCATATATAATCTTTCCCGTATCACTTGTTTGTTATCTTTTCCTTTTCTATATCTTTATATATTTGACCCCGTAACGACTTTGTTATCTTTTTAGAAAAAAAGGAATAGCAGGATATTAATTTTTTGTTTTATTATAAATATATTAGTATAACACGTTGGCTCTTGTCTACAAAAAAAGAAGGGATACAACGTATTTTTTTTTACAAGATGAAGGTATAGTCTATTCCTTATAGTAATATAGGGGTTATTTCAGTAATCATATACTTTTGGTTTCTGTAAGCATTGGAGATGTTTGGTTAAGTCCTTTAACGAGCGCAACCCTTTTGAAATGTTGGTAATAAAGAGTAATTCTTTAACCACTCTTTTCATACTGCCGGTTATATACTGGAGGAAGGGAAGGATAACGTCAAGTCGTCATGACCCTTATGGGCTGGGCTACACACGTGTTACAATGGTGGTTACAAAGGGAAGCAATGGTGCGAATCGGAGCGAATCCTTAAAAACCACCTCAGTTCAGATTGTTCTCTGCAATTCGAGAACATGAAGATGGAATCACTAGTAATCGTGGATCAGCACGCCACGGTGAATCTGTACCTGAGCCTTGTACTCACCGCCCGTCACGCTCTGGAAGTCGAGTGGATCGGAAGGATTCTGTACTTTATTATTAAACCAATTCCAAGGATACGCTTGTATGCCATCTATTTAGGATCGGTTTGGTTTTGATAGTTGGTTTACGATGATCTGTTTGGTAACTGGAGCGAAGTCGTAACAAGGTAACCGTAGGGGAACCTGCGGTTGGATTGACTCTATCGCGGTGTAGAGAAATTGGTTATCTCGCCAGGCTCATAATCTGGAGATTGCAGGTTCAAGTCCTGCCGCCGCACATCACTCCTTTTTTAGATTTTAAAAGTCTCGGTTTTATGATTTGTGAGATTTTTATCGTCTGTTTGTTCTATAGGGAAGAAAAAGAGGTCTCTATAATAGTTTTATACCTTCTCTTTTATCAAATATCTTTAAATACTTTGCAACTAAAAAAAAATATATAAATATATATATATACAACTATACGTTATTTTTAAGAACTTTTTTATGTAACCCAGTAAAAGGATCTCTTTTTTATGTTTACCTATTTTCTGGTACACCTTTTTTTTTTGTTTTTGTTTTCTTATTACTTTGAGCTTTATTCGGGGATATGGAAAACAATTACTTGATTATCTTTTGTTATTACTTTGTGATTTCATTGTCTATTGTGGCAATTCTTTTATTTATTGTTTTAAACATTAAAGCGTCTTTTTGTTTAGTAGAAGAGTTGGTTGGTTACCCTTTTATCGAAAAGTATTTTCCAGCCTCTAAAAACGGTGTAAGAGCTTTGTACCCTGTTATACTATTTGGATTGACTGTTTTTACTTTACTGATAATAGATTACGCTTCCTTGAAATGGAACGAAAAACTGCGTATCCCTTACGCTGAGGAAATCAGTGAAATGGAGAAGCAAACCACAGAATTGTTTGATAAACATCTTCGTATCCCTCCAAAGGCTGCTTGTGAAAACACTGCGGCGTATCCCTCACCGTGCAAAAACATTTCGAGAAGATTGAAGGAGTTTTGAGAGCAATGGTCAATCATTCTACAGTTTCTTATTATACAGATTTTTTTCGCATAAAAAACAATATTTAAACGCTTTTCTTTGTATCCAAACCAACTTTTAAAAGCCTTTAGAAGGCTTTTAAAAGTTGGTTTGGATACACCTTTTATACTTTTCCTTACTATGCTTAGTTATATTCATGGATTTCTGACAAGAGACCACAAAAACAAGGATCCAATATTTGTGAGCACAGGCTTTGTTTTGCCTCTTTTACTCTTCTGCTTTAGAATTTTTCTTTGGTACAATGATCTCTTTATTGTGTTTGATCCTATTTTTGGATTAATTGGTTTAAATAGAATTCTTGAAGTTATTGCTTTTTGTTATTTACCTACTTTTGTAGTTTTTTGCTATATTAGTGAAGGGATACAAAATCTGTTTCATTTTACTCCAGAATTTATCAAAAACTTTCTTATTTTTTTAGATATTGTTTAACTCTGAGTAATATAGAAATTTATCTTTGTAAAAATATTGCCTTGGCCTTTTTCTCATTAATCAGTTTTTTTCTTTTTTACCTTTTTCTTGTATACATAGATACTTTTTTCTGCATTTCAGAATACCTTTGTTGTTTTCTTATTTTTCTTTTTCTGTTTTTATCCGCCAAACTTCGTATCCCTTCTAGAAAATTACAAGTCTATATTACCAAATTATGCAGAATTTTGTAGAGTACGGGAAGAATGTAAAAAAAGAGAGATTGTAAAAAAAGGGATACGGCGTATTATATATTGTTTTTTTTATACTATCTTGGTTGTGTCCCTTCTTTGTACTACTGGAACTTTCTAAAACCCGCCTTTTAAACAAGTGTTCAAGGAGATGAGAGCACTTTATATGAAAAATCGCTAAAAAATGGTTTAAAAGGAATAAAAAAAAAGCAATCTCAATACTTTTCCAAAATTTACAATGCTGTAATGTAAAATTAGGCTCTGGAATCAATTGTAAAGCAAGCTTTTGAAAAACCATCAATCTGAATCGCTTTAGATAAAAGTAATGAGTACATTCTTTTATTAATTTTTTGTTAGAAGAAGGCAAAAAAAGGGAGTGACAAAGGGTTCGTTATTTTTATTTTACTACCCCATGGGAACAATTCGAGATACAAAATGTGCTTTACTTTACAGATCCTTTCATTCTAAATACCGTGACACCTCATTTTAGAAAATCAGTGTATACACTTTTTGATAATGTTTCAACTGTAATCAAATAAGTATGATAAGCCATAAACAAAAAAGAGGTTTGAAAAACTTGTAAACAAGAGAGAAAACATTTTTAAAGGGGGCAACTCTTATAGAAAAAAAATTGTTTTGGCGTAAATTCATTATGATTGATCGCAATTATTTGCAAAGGTTTCGTCGTATCCTTTCTTATAGAACAACCCCCCGATATATTATGTGAAATAAAAGAGAGTAGGTAAAAGAAAAGGGCCAATGTTGGTCTATTTCTTTATTCCTCTATTATGTAATAAAAAACAACATTATAAATAATAGAAGGTTTGCAAATATCATACAGATCTATCAAATTGGCAATTTGATAGATCTGTAAGGGTTTGCATTACCTTTACTCTAATATTGAAAAAGCATAGATTAGAAGAGCTTATTTAGTGCGCTCCAATTGTTCCTATGTGGTAGCAAAATAAAAGTAACGAACCCTTTGACACCCCTTTTTTAAACCTTATCGACAATTTAACGAGTTTGATTGTGTACCTTTGCAATTTTTTTTTTAGGCATCGTAAAATCTCTTCCCTTTGCTGTATTTCTTTTCGCAATTAAAAAAACCACGTATCCTTTGTATCCTTTAAAAAGTAGGGTGTCAAAACTGGAAAAAGATAAAAGAAGGGATACGTTGTTGGTATCTAAGGAGGTCATTGGCGTTTATGATGTAAAAGTAAATATATTTCCTTATCGTAATCTATATCCTACGCCTTTTAATTATATATATATAAAATAATACATCCATTTTTATCTTTATTATTATTGTTATTGTTTAGAGAAGGTTTCCCCACGATTTCCCTTTGGGAAATAATGCAACAAAAAGTAAACCCTAAATAAGGTATTACAAATATTGTCTGCCACAATGTATATGTACCAATTAAATGTAAACGTATTATTGGAATCACTACGTTTTTCATAAAGGTTTTCTATTCTTTATATATTATACCTTACATTATAGAAGAGTGTCAAGTTTTCTGTAATTTTAGAAACGTTGATCCACTTATTTTACCACTTGTAAAGGATACAAGGATACAAAGAAGGGATAATAACAAGTTTTAAAGATTACGATAATCGAAAATGATAAGAAAATATATATTGTTTTCATTTTTTTATTATCCCTTCTTGTAGATTTGTTTGTTCTTTAAATTTTGAAGATTTCATCTCTCTTTTCCTTTTATTTCACATAATATACAAGAGGGATCTTTTAATTGACTATTTTTAATACAAAAATGTGTTAAAACAGTAAGATATTTAATGTGCATACATATTTCCGGGACTTCGATGGTAATACTTTCATTTTTTCTTCTCATAAAGGATACAAGGATACAACGTTTTTTTATTTGTAAAAAATAATTACTTTTTTTGATAAATAAAAAAGTTATTATATATAGTTATTTTTATAAATCTAGAGAAAATCTCTATAATATAGTATCCTTATTTACTATCAATATTTTGTTTATATAGATTTTTTCTTTATGTCTTTGCAAATAAAGTTTTATTTGCAAAGGACAGTAAAGAAAAGATACGAAAATACACATAGTATCCTTTATTTATATATATTTTTGTATTATAGAATGATATTTTTACACTGTTCTTGGTGGAAGAGTGTCCTTAATAGCCGGGATTTCTTCAAAAGTGTGAAATGCAGGGGGTGAAGGTACCATCCATTCTAGTGTTGCAGAGATTCCAGGAGTTGTTTCCCATGGGTTACGTGGGCAAGTATGATTACTAGTAAGTGTTTTATAAACCACATAAAAGAAAAATATTGCTCCTAAGACTGTTAAATAACTACCATAAGACGCTACAGCGTTCCATCCTGCAAAGGCATCTGGGTAATCTGGTATACGTCGAGGCATACCGGCTAATCCTAGGAAATGCATTGGAAAGAAAGTAATATTTACTCCTATGAAGAAAATCCAGAAGTGAATTTGCCCCAAACTTTCAGGATATTGTAGACCTGAAATTTTTCCTATCCAATAATAAAAACCTGCAAACATTGCAAAAACTGCTCCCATTGATAACACATAGTGAAAATGCGCTACAACATAATAAGTCTTTATTTAGCTCACTTCGCAGCGAGGATCGGACTCTATCTTATCTACTCATCTCAATAAAGAAATTTTCAACTACCACGTATAGTCTCTACGGATCCTACTTTTTGTTTTTTCTTTAAAAAAAGAAATAACAAATTTGGTTTCCACGGTATTGTCTTTTAGAGTACAACTCCATTTTGATTTTTTTCCTTTACTTTATATATTTTTTTTGTTTTATTTGTATGAGCTTTTTAAGGATATTTAAAACAAAAAACAAGAGTATGGAAAAATACAGAGTTCCTTTTGCCAATATAAATAAAGATTATTTATAAAAAGGGTCTAAAAGATTTCACCGTTAGCAACATCATATGGAGAATAAGGATGTTACCGGGAATTTTTTATTTTTTTTTATTCCCATAGTGGTAAGACAACACGACACTTATAATATTTTTTTTGAAAAAAAGAGAAAAGATTTTTGTTTTTCTCCATATAAAGGGTAAGAAATGCAATGAGAAACCACTTTTTTTAACACTTCTTTATTATAGATTTCCAGCCAATAAAAAGAGTAATAACAGTTTTCAACCACACTATTAGGTATTTGTTTACTTTCTGATATCTTTTTTTTTTTGTTGGCAACAAGTCTTACCTGTTTTTTCCCTTTAAAAAACAGATTAATTTTTTCCAACAAAAATTTATCGCATTTTTGAGAAATAGAAAAAGAATGATTATTTGAAGAGTTGCTTCTGAGAGTAAAATACCCCTCAGCTTCAATAAAACCAGACAACCAGCCATTAAAATGAGGAAAGTGTTTATAGTTACTTATTTTATTGTACATTCTTTCTATCTTATCATACTGGTATTTTTTATCACGCTCCTCCAAATACCAAAGTATATCGTTTTTTTTTAAAGAAGAATGCAAAAATTGTAATTGCAAAGATAAGCGAGTTGTTAAAGGTGGATACTTTTCAAAAATATTTATAATCTCGGAGATTTTGTTTGGGCGGTTTTCCACCCATAAAACAAATTTTTCTTTAGATTCTACTCTTACAGTACCGCCAATAAAGTACTCTATCTTTTTTAAAAGCGATAAATTGTATTTATCTGGATCATTTTTTAACTTTATAACCAACCTATATTGCAAACTTTTCTTTTTCCAGTGGTTTACTTGCACACTACCGTCTCCATCCATAAGACCTACCCAATATTGGATAAAATATTGTTTTTCTCTATTTTTCTTCACTTTTATAGTTTTCTATCGTGTAAGGCAATATCGATACCGGAGTTAGCTAATACTACACCAGTAAGTCCACCGACAGTAAATAAAAAGATAAATCCTACAGCAAAAAGCATAGGAGTTTTAAATTCAATACTACCTCCGTACATAGTGGCAATCCAACTAAATACCTTTATTCCAGTAGGAACCGCAATAATCATAGTAGCTGCAGTAAAGTAAGCACGAGTATCAATATCTAAACCTACAGTGTACATGTGATGCAAAAATGAATATTTTCATTATTCAAACGGACTCTATCTTCAACTTTCTTTTATATTTTTTATTAAATTTTCTACCCTATTCAAAACCTTACCTTGCCAAAGGAGGGTTTTTCTATTTTTTATATAATTACAAAGACTCTTCCACCGTATAAATTTAACCTTTTTAAGAGTGCGTAGTGGATAGTTTTTCAAATACTCTATAAGTTTCTCATGGCTTCTCATATGGGTACAAGTAAATCTATACATGGGTTCCATCTTTTCCTTTTTTTCAATAAAGGGACACAAGGGACACGGAGAAAGCTTACCAATGCTTATATATCCTTTTTCTAAAAAAAGTTGTACTTTTTCCAAAACTTGTAACTCATTCTTTTGATCTAATATAAAACGCAGTCCAACTCTGAAACCAAGCGTATACCTGTTATCTAGAATAGGCTGTACATTAAAGCATCCTTCAGCATCTATGAAACCTGACAACCACCCATTTCCTGAAAAACTTTCCAAACTTTGTATCCCTTTTTCTGGTTTAGAACAGATAGAGTTTTTAGAATACTGGTTTCGAGCATCTAACCAGAGGCGGAAGCGAGTATTAGTTTTGCGAAGAAGTAGATTGCCATTAAAAAGAGATATTAATCTATCTACATTACTTCTATCGGCTACAATATATCGCGAATAAGATAGATAGGTAGAAACTTTCCCAAAACCTAGATTTGTACGAATTCCATGGAGTACTTTTTCTTCTTTCTGATTAATTATAAAAAATAAACGTTGATTACTAACAATAAAACTGCCATCCCCTTCTACAAAACCTATAAACCATTCTAAAAAAGAGGAGTCTATGTGTTTTTTGTGAGAGACTTTATTTTGTTTGTAATTGTAGAAATTGAAAGTTGTTTTGCGTATAGTCTCTGAAGATCCTATTTTAGTCATAAATAATCTGTGTATCCCTTTTTTTTTTCTTTTTAAGGGAAACAAAGGGAAAGATAAACCCTGTATCCCTTTAGAAACAATGATTATAAAAATAGTTTCTTGCTGATTGACCAATCTTAAAGATTTTACCAAACCATTAATAATATAATAGAAGGACTTTAAGCTCTCAGGCGGTTCCAGCATACAGCAAAATTTTATTACTCTTTATTTGCATAAAGAGAGACCCATCACTTACAAATATTTTTTATTTGTATTTTGTTTAAGCCCATACTATAAAACCTAACACACCGATACTTAACATAGCATAAACCATTCCTAAATAACCAAAAATAGGTTTTTTAGAGAAAGTGGATACTACGTGACTTATAATACCAAAACCTGGTAATATTAAAATATATCAAAAACTTTGATTAACAATATCGAAATTATATGTCGTTAATTCGCACCAATTCTCACTGATGATAGGACTTTATCTTAACTGTTATTTATTCAAGAACAATACAAAGAAGCCATTCTTTTCTTAACATTAGTAATCCATTTATAATCCAATTGAGTACGATTAAAATTTTTCTCTTGAATTTTTAAAAAAACCTTTCGCCAAAGCACATACTGTGTCATTTTTATTCCCATTAAATGAAATCGATCAAAGTATTGTATAACTTTTTTTGCCGAAGCAAAGTTAACGGTACTATAATAAAAGGTGTTTCCTTTGTTTCCCTTGTTTTGAGATTTTCTTAAATACACACTTCCTCCGAACGCATTTTTTATTTGTAAAAGTAGACAGTCGGTGTATCCCTTTTTTTGATCGATTTGAATGACCACACGTACTTCAGCCTTTTTTCTATAGTTTCTTTCTATAATCTTAATCTGGAAACTTCCATCACCTAAAAAAAAGCCACTAAACCATGGGTTTTCCTTTATAGAAAACAAGGGATACTCTTGTTTTTCAGTAAAAGTATAATTTTTTAGAGAGTGTAATCTGGTATTATATTGGATAATCTTTTCTTTATGTTGTAATTTGTTATGCACAAGGGCACAAAGTTTTTCCAAACCTAATGAATGAGCCATTATAAAATTTACAGCTTTTTTGTTTTTAACCTTGGAAACAATACCATATCCTATCTTTTTTTTTAAATAGTAAGGTATGTGGATTTCTTTTTCATGAAAACACACAACCAATTGTGGAATTTTACTAAAATGGCCATCACTATCAATAAGACCAGCTAAAAAAAAACCAAAATCTGTGATACCATTAGGTTTTATTGTTTTAGGCTTGTGAATACTTATTATCATAAAGGTATAGATCTTTTGTTGGAAATGATATCTTTTGTCTTTCTTTTATAATCTATACAGTTTCTCGCGTACAGTCTCTGAGGATCCTTTATTTTTTGTTATAAAAATAAATCTCGTATTTTTATATAATAAAGTTTCCTGCTGATTTTCCTTATATATTCTTTTTATTTATTTATTTTTCTTGTTAAAAAAAAACAAATAAAGAAATAAAGACTAGAAATTTTTACTTTTCCATACAATTAAAGTTATACAGTGAAACATCGTTTCCCTTATAAATTGTATGTTTTTCGGCCTTTCCCGAAAAAGTATTCTATTGTGTTTTTTTTTATAAAGTTATATATAAAAAAATAAAGGGAGTTCCAGCAAATAGCGAAATTATGAGGCATATACTTAAAAAGTCACCTCTGGATGCAACAGCCCGTTTTATAATTGCTGGGCTGTTATGGACTATATCTTTTTGCTCAAATATCGTTTTCTTTTTTCTTCTTTTAGACTCCCGTATTCTTTGCGAAACTCTTCTACCAATCGTTGAAAACGTTTCCAAGGGCGTCCCCCAGCCGGTCCGCGCAGGTGTACACCACGGCTTTTATAGAGAAGTATTCTCTTAAAGCGTTGGAGCTGTATCTGTTTCCAAGAGCGAAGTGGAAAAAGAGAAAAGTAGTGCACCCAGCGGGAGATGTCTTCCAAGGTACTGGCGGCGTATAACCACTCGTCCCAGGATTTATCATAATAGATTGGTCCTGGCAGAGCAGCACTGATCTCTTCTAAAAGAAGGCGATCCTTTTGGCTCTGGGTTACACTGCATTGTAGGGTAATGGAGTTCACATTAAAGTAACCCTCCGCCTCATAAAATCCCGCTAGCCAGCCATTGTAGCGGGAAATCCTTTTTACAGGTAAATATATACACTGCAGGGCTGCACAAACTCGTTGAAGTTGGCACTGTCGCTGGGCAAGGTGCAATTTGCCATTGATTAACTGGACTAGTTGCAACATACCTGGTTTGTTATGAAGACGCCAGCGATAAGCTTTTACTCCAGTACGACATTTTATACTGCCACCCAACTCTGACTTCACCAACTGGAGAATATTTAGTTGTTTCTCTCCTACGGTGATTTCGCAGCTCGTGTAACCTTTAATCGAGCAAAGTAGGGTACCGTCGCCATCTATCAGGCCCCCAAGCCAATGGGAGAATTGTAGAGTGGATAGGGTTTTACCCCGAGCCCGGGTATTGATGTTCGATATTTTTTCTGAGCAAACAGCACGTAGAGTCTCTGAGGATCCTATTTTTATAAGAGATTTTTGCATATATTCTTTTTTCATAGTTTCCTGCTGATTGGGTGGATGGTGAATTACTCCTGTACCATAACCCCGAGTCTTTCTAAGGGTGTATTGGGGAATTTTCACTGAAAGGGGTGCATTATCTTTTTCTTTGCACACTTACATTTCGAGTATCCCTGTTGCCACCGTTCCAGCAAATAGTGCTGTAATTACAGCTGTGATTACTCACAACAGCGGCCATCCTATTGACCAAAAAACCAAAACAAGTGTTGAAACAAGATAGGGTCTCCTCCACCTGCAGGGTCAAAAAATGTAGTATTAAAGTTTCGGTCTGTTAATAACATAGTGATTCCCTTACCATGTTATAAAAATGTTCTTGATCTACTGGAGAAACTCCCATGAACAGATAAAAACAAAAGATACACTTTTAGTATCTTTTTTTTTATATTTTTTTTGTTTTTATCTTTCTCAAAAAGTTTTCTAAATCTTTACAATTCTTTAAGGTAGATGCTCTTATGGTCGCCCATAAGATGGGACTATATCTTACTTTTCTAAGTGATAAAAATGATTTAAATGATTCCAGCCAAAATCTTTTCTGTTCTGATTCATTCCAGATTTTATACCCACTATTTGGTCATAAAAGATTTGTTTTTTATGCACCTTTTTTTTAAAAAAATCTAGAACAATGGACCAATCCTGGAAATCTAAAAACTTACTACCAAACAATGGGTATTCTTTTAAGTACTCTTCCAATACTGTATTGCCTTTTATATTGGTGGTTCTCACCCTATATTCCTTTTTTGGTTTTGTTTGTCTAATCATTTTCACAGAACAATTTAGAGTGTTACCAATTTTTTCTAAAAAAGAGTGACTACTCCTGTTGTTATGGTCGACTATTGATTGCACGAGTTCAAATTTGCACTCTATCTTGAACTGTGCAGGAGTAGTTCGTACATGGAAGTGGCCATCGGCTTCAATAAATCCTGACAACCAGCTATTAGAAAGAAGACTACTTTGGTCTTTTTCACCTTTAAGTATCTTTTCATCCTTTAGAAGGGATACGTACCAGTCTTCACTATTCAACCAATCAATGAGTTTCCATAAATCATAGATTTTAGGGGTTCTCATATAACCATTAACAAGAGAGACAAGAAAGATTAATCCTTTTTTACTGTTAATGGTGTAAGTGTATGCATTTACTCCCTTTTTTCTGTTTAGAGAGCCGCAATTTAATGTTTTTTGAACAGTTAAAGCAAGAGGAAGATCTTTTAAATGAAAACAGATTTGTACAGAAGGATAGTTTTTTTTATTCTTTTTTGATCGGCTTTGATCGGGAACAATGATTGTTCCATCTCCTTCGATTAAACCAGTTAAATAGGTACAGAAGGAAATATTTTTCATAAATAGATTTTTCACAGAAAAGTTTCGGCGTATTGTCTCTGAGGATCCCATATCTATTGTAAAGTGTATGGTTTCCTGCTGATTGTCTCACAAGGCAAAAACCAATAAGGCAAGTCTCCCGTATCCTAGAAGGCTTTAGAAAAGGGACAGGCTTTAGAAGAGCCTTCTAAAACCTTGTATCCCTTGTATCCCTTTACAGTGAGAGTTTCCAGCATATAGCCGAATTTAGAGCCGGCAGAATCTATATGTTTATACCGGCTAAAACAGGAAGTGACAATAATAACAAGAATGCTGTAATTAAAACGGACCAAACAAATAAAGGTAGACGATGCATTGTCATACCTGGACCGCGCATATTAAAAATAGTAGTTATAAAATTTATAGCCCCTAATATACTACTTATACCTGATAAGTGTAAACTGAAGATAGCTAAATCTACAGAACCACCTGAGTGACTTGCAATACTACTTAGTGGTGGATAAACTGTCCATCCTGTACCAGCTCCTACTTCTACTAACGCAGAACTTAAAAGTAACAATAAAGATGGAGGTAATAACCAAAAACTAATGTTGTTTAAACGTGGAAAAGCCATATCGGGAGCACCTATTAAAATAGGAACAAACCAGTTTCCGAAACCTCCAATCATAGCAGGCATTACCATGAAGAAAATCATTAGCAATGCGTGAGCCGTAATGATAACGTTATAAAGCTGGTGATTTCCTGCTAAAATTTGGTTACCAGGCTGTGCTACCTCTATACGAATAATCATAGAAAAGCAAGTACCTAAAATACCGGAAAAAGCAGCAAATATTAAATATAGTGTACCTATATCTTTGTGATTAGTCGAAAATAACCATCTGTTGATCATAAAAATCTATTATTTCTTTTGTTTTTTCTCTTTCTCTTGTTTTTTTTCTACTGACTTTATTCCTTATAGAAATAAAGAAAGATATCTTCTATATCTTTGTATACTCAATAAATAATAATAAATACCCGATATAACAAAAAAAAGATTTTTGTTATATCATGTTTTGTCTCTTAAAAAAAGGAAAGGTTAAAGAGAATAAGAGTAATAGAGAAAACTTTCTTTTTTTTGCACAATTTAGAAACTCTAGGATATTTTGTTTTTTGAAGAGTAAGCAAATTTGTATATTATTGAATAATATACAAAATTGGTACAAAAATGTAAAAAAAGAAGAATACCTGATAAATTTCGTATGTTTTCCTCTAATAGAGAAACAAAGAACAATGAGAAAGGCATTGTATCCCTTTCTGCATTGTTCTTTTGCTTTGTTTCTTATCATATCTTTTCTTTTTCATGCATCTATTGCAAAAATGTCTGCAAAAGAGAAGGGATACAAAGCCTTCTGAAAACTCTTCAGATCTTTATGTTTCGTAACCCTTTTGATAACCGGAATTTTGATTCTCTTTTTCAAAAGAATCCAAATTGTTCTCATTATAAGGGATACTAAGTTTTTTACCCTGTTGTCTACATTATTGTTTTGATAAAATTTTTACACCGTAGATCTTTTTTTTAGAAAAATTTCGTGGTTCTTGAAAGAAATACGTGAAGTGTTGATATCTCTTCAAACAAGGGATACCTTGTTGTTTTCTTTTATGGCCTATTTTTTGGACTGAAAAAGTATAAAGAAGCTTTGTATAAAAAGAATCTGCTTTTGTTTTTGTAATAGTTAAAGATTTCTTCTTTTTTGTTTTTGAGTTCCTGAAAAATATCTTTCGCCTTTTGCTCATCGCATATATTTATTTGTTCATTAATATTTTCTAAAAAATGAGTGCAAAGGGTTTCCAACAACGGTATTTGATCTTTCATAGACGAGTCTATTCTCCATAGTATAAGAATTGGTAGGGCATAATAAAAACAATATATAATGCGACCGTCTCTACCCTCTTTTCTTTTCGATTCTTCCTGTACTGTAGAAAATTCTGCATAATTTGGTAATACAGACTCGTACTTTTCTGGAAGGGATACGAAGTTTGGCGGAAAAAGAAACAAAATGAAAAATAAGATAACAGCAAAGGCATTATGAAATGCATAAAAATACTATCCGTATACATAAGGAAAAGAAGAAAAAGAAGAAAACCTGTTAATGATAAAAAACCCAAAAATAGATTTTTACAAAGATAAACTTCTATACCTATTAGAGTATAATAATAATGAAAACAAAAAGCAAGTTTTTGATAAATCCTGTAATAAAAAGAAGCACACTTTGTATCCCTTCACTAATATAGCAAAAAACTACAAAAGTAGGTAAATAACAAAAAGCAATAACTTCAAGAATTCTATTTAAACCAATTAATCCAAAAATAGGGTCAAATACAATAGACAGATTGTTATACCAAAGAAAGAGTCTAAAGCAAAAGAGCAAAAAGGGCAATACAAAGGCTGTGGTTACAAATATTGCGTCCTTGTTTTTGCACCCCTTTGTCATGAATTTAGAAATAGAGGGAAACATATACAGTAAGGTTTTTGCTTGATTTATAATCATCAAGACTGTAGGTAAAAAGTGTAAAAGGTAGACCCTTAGCAAGGTATTTAGTTACTTTTTTATATATAAAATATCCACGTAATAAGATGCGGTAGAGCTGTTGACTACTTTTCTCAAAACTCCTTGGATTTTTAAAGACTTGTCATATTGAGCCGAAATAAGCTCAGTTTGTTCTAGAACAGACTCGTAAAGACCTTGATCGAATAACTTTGAAGTATGTTGTTTCAGTTCACTAATTTTAATAGTGTTCAGTCTTTGATTCCATTGCAAAGACACGTATTCAATCACAAGTAAAGCAAAAACAGTTAAGCCGAATAATAAGACGGGATACAAAACCCGTATACCTTTTTCAGAAGGTGGCAAGTATTTGTTAATAAAACGGGAGCCCAAAAACTTCTCTAGGAAAAAAAAAGAAAAATATAAGTTTAGAATAACAAATAACAAAAGTGCTGCGATTGAAAGAAAAATCACAAAATAGTAACAAAAGATTACTAAATAGTTATTTTCGATATCGCCAAATAGAGCTCAAAGCAATAAAACCACGTATCCCTTGTATCCCTTAAAAAGAGGGTAGAATTGCAGGGTAGAGAATAAATACACTGTAAAGAAAACATTTTTTATCCCCTTACAAAGTACTCTTTTTAAAAATAACACAAAATTCACGTTAGCCGTATTCTATCTTTTTTCTTATTTTAAAATGTTAAATATTTTACACCAAAAGGATACGAAGTTTCCTTAATCGGTTGAATCCGATCCAGGATCGCTATGACCAGTAGACGGGCTGACCACTCAAATCTACAACAAAGGGATAATGAGTGTTTTATAGAGATTTTAGGTCAGTCACATATTAAAGAAACAAACACACAAACTTTTTTGTTTTCCTTTTTTCTTATTCGTACTATCCCTTCCTTTATACGAAGGAATACTTCCTTAAGGGTTAATCAAGACTACGTTGTATCCCTTCTTTTTAAAACAAAATAATCTCTTGACTTTAACCATGTCTCCCGCAAAAAGCAGTACATATGGCAACCAATCATTTCACGTGTCCAATTCGAAATGGATTTGGGTGCTTTTGATATATTTATAAAAATAAAGAGGTTATTTTGTTTTTATAAAGATTTTAGGTTCGCTCTCTTTACAAGATACAAACACACAAGGGGTACGGGATACGGGATACGGGATTGTAGAAATAAAACTTTTGATTTAGTTACCAAGTATACTCTTAAACAAATACACTATAACAAATATAGAAATAAATCCACGATTTCCCGAAGGCGAATAGTTACAAGATTATTTAAATGATTGGTTACCTTATCTTTTACTTATCATTTCCTTATCTTTTCCGTAGAAAAAGATACAGAAATAACAAGTTATCGTTGCCGAAGGGATAAAAGGGATGTATCCCTTATCTTTTTATTATCCGTAAGGGATACTCCCATAAGGGATTATGGGAGGGATACGATATTTGGGTTAATCCTTTAAGGGATACTTCTCTTATCTTTTTAAGGGACACTTCCCTTATCTTTTTAAGGGATACTTTCCTTGTATGTTAACTCATTGGAAACTGTTTTAAAACATCTTTCATATGTCTCATTCCGGCTTCTTTGTATTCAGAACCATCAAGCTATATTTCACCCTCATATGGATAATATTCTTGAAAATCGTAAAAGCTTTTCGCCATTTTTATATCATTTTTTAAGGGATACTATGATGGTTTTGTGCTAAATAAAGAGCATTGGTAAGAATAGAGAATCCTACTGCTTCTTTTTCTATTTGATGGAAAAACTGTTCAGGCAATCGAAATTGTTCTCTTATTTTAAAAACTTGAACATCGTATCCCTTTCCAATAGAGTCTCTAAAGCCCTTTTATCCATAGTATTCATAGTAGAAGTTTCTATGTCCCCCCCTATGTACTCGTTACTCGTAATGGCAATAGTTCCTTTTAATTGTCCGGAAAAAAGATATGAGCTTGTTTGTACTTCCGTTCGGTATGGACAAAAATGGCGTCCAATAAGTTTATAAAATCCGGTACATGCATTCCAAGAGTTTCCCATCTATAATCATCGATAACTATAATATATGGTTGATTATCATCTTTTCTAAGTTTGGCTAAATTAAACCTTCCATTTTGTCGAGATACGACTTCAACAGAGTGTAATCCCACAAGTTTGTCAAAAATCGTTTTTATAAGAAAAGTTTTATAAGTAGAAGGATCACCATGTAAGTATAGAACGGGATTTTGCAAGAGGGTGATAAAGTCCACCAAAAGTCCGTAAAGCTTTTGTAAATCTTTCTTCACTTTTCTGAAAACTCTCTAAGTTTCCCATCTGATATTTATCAACCATATCACTTGGAATGTCTAATAGTTGTTGTCTTTCTTTTGAAGTTTCTTTTCCCCATGCAATCAAAGTATGAAAAAGTCCCAATATAGTAAAAGGAGGCTCACACTCATCAAATAAAGTATTAACATAGCACAAAGTAGCGGTATTAGCAACTACCTTATCTAATTGTAGGGTCCCACCTCTAGAGAATTCGAACACTGAATCATAAAATTCAATGTAAAAGGATTGTATAGAAAGTCTAGGAAAGAGTTGGAATTCTCTTTGATCTTTACGTATGGCTCCTTGTATTATCCGTACGGGCAACTCCCGTATCTTTTGAAGGGAAGTATCCCTTATGGATAATCAAAAGATACAGGAAGTATCCCTTCTCCCTTGTAAAGGCCACTCCCATAAGGGATACGGGATACTTTCCTTGTTTTGCAATCCAAAGAGCATTGTCTTTTAACATTTCTAAATACTTGACCGGAGCATTAAAATTAAAGTTTTGATTTATCCAATCGTCTAGAGGCATCAATCTTTCCCAGGAAAATCTAGTTCGTGGCTTTTCCCTCGATTCTTCTATAAACGATACGATCTCGAACAGAGAGCCCTCTTATAGCAAAAACTTTAGCAAAAAGTTCAGAGAGCAATAACGCTTTATCCTTATGTTTTCTTACTGTAGGAAAGTTATTATACAATTAATTTGATATAAAGCAATTATCTTGATCAAAGTTAAAGGAAAAGATTACTCGTGTAATCTGTTAATCTGTTAATCTGTTAATCTGTTAATCTGTTAAAAATGTATATAGTTTCAGAGTTATTGTTCCAAATATTAATACCTTGGGGCCAATTAGTACAAGTATTACAAAGATTTTTTTATGTAGTACATACAAACCCATATTCATTGTTGTAATAAAGCAACATTATTAAAGACGTATTCCTTGTATTATCCGTATCCCAAGAGATAATCAAAAGATACGGGCCACTTTCTTGTTTTGTATGTACTACTAATCTATATTATTGTTGTAATTCTCTATATAAAGAACAAAAGTTGTTATTTTCTTATTATCCTGTTTCTCATTTTTATAAGTTTAATTTTAGGTGCAATTTATCGTATCCTTGTAAAATATTATTAGGTTTCCCAAGTAATACCAAATATTTTCCATCTATTACAGAATTAGTTATATTTATTCCAACGGGGGATATATGTTTGGTAATAGCTTTAAAAGTGTTAAAGAAGAAGTAATTGTTCCTAATACAATTATTGAATGCCATAAAGATTTTTTTTTGTGTTCTGGAAAAAGTCAGAAACCACATAGTATCTTTTAAAAGGCAGTATCCCGTATACAAAGTTTTGGTTTCTTTGTAAACTTTGGATATATTTTTATTTTTTTCCTCTATAAAAAACCCTTGTCTAGAGGAAGATTTGAACTTCCGACACGAGGATTTTCAGTCCTCTGCTCTAACCAACTGAGCTACCTAGACACTTATATAAAAAAAGACTGTTTTCCAACTTTTATATGAATACGATCAACATTTACCCCCGTTTCAAGAATATTATTTCTTTTTCTTACTGTAAGTGCGAGATTTTGCATAATTCCACATTTTTTATACTTGTTGGTCATCTAAAAAGGGATACAAGGTTTTAGAAAAGGGACAGGCTTTAGAAAAGGGACAACCAAAAAGGCTTTAGAAGAGCCACAACCAAGAAGGCTTTAGAAAAGGGACAACCGAAAAGGGATACGTGGTGTCCTAGAAGGGACACAACCAAAGGTTTCTAGGATACGAAGAAGCCTAGAAACCTTTGGTTGTGGCTTTTCTAAAGCCTTACATGGTTGTGGCCCTTCTAGGATAGGAAGAAGCTTAGAAGCTCAGAAGCTCTTACATGGTTGTGTCCTAGAAAAAGATACAACCGAGTAAGGCTTTAGAAAAGCCTTCTTGGTTGTGGCTCTTCTAAAGCCTGTGGCCCTTCTAGGATACGCAGTTTTTATATCTTTAAAACCAAGAATACTATTATACTTTTATATATTTAAAGCGCAAAAAGAAATACAATGACTAACTTTGGAAAATTGATAGTTGGAAGATACTCTATGACCTTTACAACCATTCAATAAAACACCGTTTATTTCTTTTTATCAAAAAATTAGGCTTATCTTCTTTATTTTGATTTAATCATTACAACTGTTACTCTGTAAAAGGTACACATCGTTTTTTTATCCTAGTGTGACAAACGGGGTTGCAAAAATATTTCTTGATACCGGCTTGTAAAAAGATACTTAGAGGTTTAGATATAGTTAGAGCAAACACACCTTGTATCCTGGAAACCTACGGTTGTGGCCCGTGGTTCTTCTAAAACCTTTTCGAAACGGATTTGCATAGAAAAAGCAGAATTTAAAGCTTTATATGATTGATATAAAGGTATAGAAAAAAAGAAGAGTGGAGTATGTGTTTTTTGTTTTTCTAAATAGAGAACTTTAAAGCTCTTCAAGGGATAGACCGTTGAAAAAAAATCGTTTTTTTTCAATAGTAATATAAAATTTTAGAGAACATAGCTTAGTTGGTTAGAGTATTGGCTTGTCACGCCAGAGGTCGCGGGTTCGAATCCCGTTGTTCTCGATAAAAAGTATAATAACTACAAAGAAGAGAAGATAGGGTCATTGTAGTTTTGACTAAAAACCTATAAGGCTGAGTAGCATAATGGTAATGTGTGTGATTGCAAATCACTATATGACGGTTCGATTCCGTCCTTAGCCTGTGGATATATTTTATATAATTTATTATTATAAGGAATTTTATATAATAAAGATTTTTTTTCTTTTTTATACAAAAAATATAAATCTTCAATAGCTCAGTGGTAGAGCAGATGGCTGTTAACCATCGGGTCGCTGGTTCGAATCCGGCTTGAGGAGTCTTATATCTTTTAGTTGCGAAAACCTTCTATCAACCAAAAAGGATACTTTATAGGCTTAGTAGGACTTGAACCTACAATTGCGACGTTATGAGCGCCGTGTTCTAACCAATTGAACTATAAGCCCATTCCGTTGTACCCCTTTGTTGGTTTTTCTTTGTATTCTTAATTGTTTTTTTACTGTTTGATATTTTTTATAAGTAGTTCGTTTATCTTCTCTATAAAAAGTACTTTATCTACATTGAAAGGATACAAGGATACAAGGAAAAAAATTTTTATCTTTTTAAAAGATACTACGTAGAATAAAAACATTGTTTGTTTTCTTTATTCAGTCTTCTGTTTTCCTTTGATAAACGGGCATGTAACTCAGTGGTTTAGAGTATACGCCTGATAAGCGTAAAGTCGAAGGTTCAAGTCCTTCCACGCCCACGCGAAGTAACACAAGGAACACAAGTAACACAAGTAACACAAGGAACACAAGGAACACAAGGAACACAAGTAACATAAGTAACACAAGGAACACAAGGAACACATAGTAAAAGGAATTTGTATCTTTTCGTATCTTTTCTTTAGTGTCCTTCCTTAAGCAGCCTTACAACACCTTTACTGAAGTTTTAATGAAAAAGTATATGAACATATAACGTAAAAAAAAATGAAATCTAATAAAAAAATAGAATCTCAAATAAATATACCTAATGGGGTAAAAATAGAAAAGAAAGAACAATTTTTAATCTTTTCTGGAGTTTTAGGTTTCTCTAAATTAGATTTGACAAAAATAGATCCAACAGGGTTAGGTGGAATCAAAATTTCCAAAGATGAAAAAACTCTTTTTATTTTGGGTCAATCAAAACCCTTTTTCTATTCATTGAAGAGCTTATTAAAAAATAAAATACGCGGAGTAACTGTGGGTTTTTTAGTATCCCTTCGTATTGTAGGAGTAGGTTATCGTGCTTTTTTAGAGAAAAACAAAGAAGAAAAAGATGTTTTAAACTTTAAATTGGGGTACAGCCACAACCTTAAATACATAGTACCATATTCAATCCGTGCTTTTCTTTTAGAGCCCACATTACTTTGCCTTTTTGGTATTGACAAAAATCAAGTTTCCCAAGTTGCAAGTAAAATTAGAAGCTTTAAAGTGCCTGAAAGATACAAAGGAAAGGGTATCCGATTTACAACAGAGAAAGTATCACTTTCACAGGGAAAACGTAAATAAAAAGAAATATGGTTTATATTTTAAATACAAATTTAAAAAATAACAAAAAAGTAAGAACAGCTCTATGTGAAATCTATGGTATAGGCAAAAGCCTGTCCAGTCAGATTTGTGATCAATTGGGGTTTAGTGAAAAATATAAAATATCTAACCTAACCAATTTTCAAATACAACAGCTTTCTCAAATAATAACACAAAATTTCTATATAGGTGGGGACCTTAGACGTGATGTGCGTAATAACAAAAATAGGCTTATTGGTATTGGTTGCTACCGGGGATTCCGCCATAATATAGGGTTACCGGTTCGGGGCCAACGTACTCACGGAAATGCTCGCACTGCTCGACGGATGAAAAAATGATCTTTTTTTCAATAAAACAAATAAGGCTTTAGAAGGTTTTAGAAAAGGGACAACCAAAAAGGCTTTAGAAAAGGGACAACCGAAAAGGCTTTAGAAAAGCCACAACCTTTGGTGGTGTCCCTTCTAGGATACGTGGTGTCCTAGAAGGGACACCACCAAAGGTTGTGGCTCTTCTAAAACCTTCTAGGATACGAAGAAGCCCTGTATCCTAGAAACCTTCGGTTTCTAAAGCCTTACACGGTTGTCCCTTTTCTAAAACCTTGTATCCCTTCTTTGTAAAAAACTTTTCTTTTTATCTTCTTGTTTGTAAGAAATCAAAAAAGAAACAAAAAGATTGCACAAAAAATAAACTCTATTATGGGTCAAAAAGTTAATCCTATCTCTTTACGATTAGAAAAAACAAATAGACATTTTGATTCTTGCTGGTATGATGATTACAATTATACTGATCTACTTTTGCAAGATTTAAAGATTAAAAATTATTTAAAAACTGTTTTAAACCAAATAAGTTATCCGGAGGGCCGGCTTTTAATTGAAAATCTTCCCAAAAAAACTAATATAAATTTATTTTATTATAATCCTACTAATTCTAGACGAAAAAAAAATATTAGATTTCAATTACAGAATTTTAAAGAAAACAAAATAAAAGAATACACATACAAAGATAAAACAAAAGGTTTTGCTGAAAAAAATAAAGATTCTTTTTTTTCTTTTCCAGAACAAACGTATTGGACTGATAAAAAAAGTGGAGCTTTTACTCTTGCACAGCAAGGAATAGAAGGCATACAAGGTTTGGAGGAATGGAAAAACGGTCCATCAAACCTAGATTTTTATAACAAAAACATCGTATCCCTTAAAAAAAAGGGACAAGATGTTACGCTTTTGAATGAAAAAAAAACATCACAATTAAGGGATACAAAGAAACCTTTACACTCTCTTTCTGATCTCTTTCTTTCTTTTCAACAAAGTATCCCTTGTATCCCTTCAAAAACACAGGTAACGAAAAAAGAAGAAATCGAAAGAAAAGAGAACCAAAAAAAGGGATACACGGAAGGGCTTCAAGGTGTGTCTTTTTATACAAAAACCAAAGAATTTCCATCAAAAATAAAAGAAATAAAAAACATAAAAAGTCTTTATCTCAACGAAAAAGATAGCAAAAGCAAAACTGACCTTTCTCTTATCAGCCCCTTATCCCTTGTTAAAGCAAAAAATACAAAAAATATTTGTTTGAAGGGATACAAGGAACAAGGAATAGAGGAACACTACTATCAAACAAAATCTTTATCTCTCAATTTTCCATATTTTTTCCATCCTTTTCATAATACACTTTCTTATAAAGATAAAAAGTACAAAGTGGAGAATAATATAAATGGTAAGATCTTAGAATTTGTCTTATCAAGGCAAGGGATACGTCGTAATAAATTAGTAGAGAAAAGAGACATTGGTAAAAAATGGATTGTAGAGCGTTTTTTTGTTCGTTATTTATTAGCACAGTTCTATTGTAAATTTCTGCAAAATAAAGCTTTATATAATCAGGAAAGCGTATATACTTTGTATAAGTTTCATATGTTTTTCCAAGAAAATTCTAGAAATTCTCTTACTGATAAGGGAGACATAAGGGATACATCGATAAGTGCAAAGCAAATAAATAAAATAAAAATTCCAGAAAGGATAAAAACGACGAAAAATAACAAACACTTTCCATCTGGTCTTTATTCTTCAAATAGAGTTTATAAATATCACTTGGAATCTTTCCTTTCAAAACAATACCAAACTTTTTTCAATATAAACTTTTTTAGAAGTTTAACGGAAAAACAGGGTGCTTTTTTCTTAGTTCAAGAGATTATTTATTACTTGGAACGCAAAATGCCTTTCCGTAGAATTAAAACTCAAATTTTAAGAGAGATACCACACTATAAGCGTATTAAAGGAATTCGTATTACTTGTTCAGGACGTGTTGGGGGACGCTCAAAAAAAGCTCAACGATCTAAAACTCAATCTGTAAAAATAGGACAAACTTCATTGGGGGTGTTTTCTTCTAAAATAGATTTTGCATGCAAAAGTGCTTATACTAGATTTGGTTTGATAGGAGTCAAGGTTTGGATATGTTATCAGTAAAAAAAGGCCAAACTTTGTATTATCCCTTCCCTGTATCCTCTAAAAGGACACAACCGAGTAAGGCTTTAGAAAAGGGACAACTAAAAAGGTCCTAGAAGGGACACAACCATGTAAGGGCTTCTTCCCTTGGTTGTGGCTCTTCTAAAACCTTCTAGGCTTCTGTCCCTTTTCTAAAGCCTGTCCCTTTTCTAAAGCCTGTCCCTTTTCTAAAACCTTGTCTACCTTTAGAGGATACATTCTTTTTTCTCTTTCCGTAGCAAACCTGAAACAAACAAACAAAACTATTATCCCTTCCTTGTATTCTTTGTTTGTTTGTTTCAGGTTTGTTACAAAGAAAGGGTTTTTCTTTCCTTTCACAAAAAAAAATAACCATTCTTCTTTATGTTTTCCGGTTTTCAAAATGAATTGCACTATAACCAACTCTACCCTACTTTTGGATTTAATACAGTACTCTTTGAAAATGATTTTAAAGGTATTTTTCCTGAACTTTTTCTAGTATTGACCATTTTATTACTTTTAGTTTACGGTGTTATACATAGTACATCTAAAGAAAAAAAATATCCACTCTTGATTGGTAACATTGGTTGGTTAGGGCTCCTATGTATTTTTTTAACTTTCGTTTTATTAATAAAAAATCCATTAAGTCATGGCTATATTTTTTATAATACTTTAATAATAGATCAAGAAACACAGTTTTTTAAAATAATAGCTTTAGGTGGGTCTTTTTTTTCTATTTTAATATCTTTAGATTATATGAAAAAGGAAGGATTAAATGGATTTGAAATTATTATTTTAACCCTTTTATCCACATCGAGTATCTTATTTTTAATATCTTCGGCCGACTTTATCTCTATGTATTTGGCGATCGAATTTCAAAGTTTATGCTTTTATGTAATGGCTGGAAGTAAGCGAGATTCAGAGTTTTCCACTGAAGCTGGATTAAAGTATTTTTTATTAGGCGCTTTCTCTTCTGGACTCTTACTCTTTGGTTGCTCATTAATTTATGGTTTTACAGGGATCACTAACTTTACTGAGTTAGGAAAACTGTTTACTCCAGGTGGACAAGAGGTAGTAACTGGTCTTTATTCTTTGCGGGGTTGTGAGCTAGGTATGATCTTTATACTAGTTGGATTATTATTTAAATTAACGGCAGTACCTTTTCATATGTGGGCACCTGATGTTTATGAAGGAGCACCTACCTCTATCACAGCCTTTTTTTCTATCACACCAAAGATTTCCATTTTAGCTGTATTTATTCGTGTTTTTCTGGAAGGTTTTTATGATTTAATGATAGACTGGCAGACAATATTGATTTTTTCCAGTTTAGCCTCTATGATTTTAGGAGCTGTTGCTGCCCTTTCTCAAAATAAGATTAAAAGGTTATTAGCCTATAGTTCTATAGGTCATGTAGGTTATTTGCTTGCCGGTCTTTGTTGTGGCACAATTGAAGGAATCCAAGGTTTATTAATCTATTTGGTAGTTTATGTATTAATGACAATTAACATTTTTGGTATAATATTATTTCCTTTACGCCGAGAGTTTATCAATTCTGTACAACGTATAAAATATACGACTGACTTAGGTATGATGGCAAAAACCAATCCAGTGCTAGCCTTTACACTTACAGTTTCTATGTTTTCCATTGCCGGAATACCTCCCTTAGCTGGTTTTTATAGTAAAGCTTTTCTCTTTTTTGCCGCTTTGAGTTCCAACCTTTATCTACTTGCTGTTATAGGAGTACTTACAAGTGTAGTGAGCTGCTTTTACTATATACGTGTAGTCAAAATAATGTATTTCGAAAATCCTAAAAACTGGTTAAGTTTTTCACAAATTCCCAAAGAAAGTTCACTAGTAGTTGGTATATCTTTCTTTTTTATACTTTTCTTTGTTTTTTACCCATCTCCTCTATATTTAGCAACACACAAAGTGGCTTTGGCTTTATCTTTATAAAAAAACAGATTATAAAAGCATTACAAATAAAAAATTATAAAGATTATAAAATAATAAAGAGACTTTTGTGTTTTTTATGGTTTTTCAAAAAAGGGATAAGAAAAGCACATAAATACAAAAAACCAAAACGTCGACAACCCCTGATTTCTATTATTCCTTTCCTTCAATTATTTCTTTATTCCTTCCTTGTTTTTTTTTCAGGAAAAGATAAACTTTGTATCCTAGAAGGTTTTAGAAAAGGGACAGGCTTTAGAAAAGGGACAACCGAAAAGGGATACAAGGGATACGTGGTGTCCTAGAAGGTTTTAGAAACCTTTGGTTTCTAGGACACAACCATGTAAGGGCTTCTTCCCTTGGTTGTGGCTCTTCTAAAACCTTCTAGGATACGAAGAAGCCCTGTATCCTAGAAACCTTCGGTTTCTAAAGCCTTACATGGTTGTCCCTTTTCTAAAGCCTGTCCCTTTTCTAAAGCCTTCTAGAACCTTCTTTCTATAAGGTACTTTTTTTTATTTGTC
>JAABVA010000294.1_pt1 | contig 64775 bp, 68 predicted proteins | sample 5560331 | NCBI WGS metagenome assembly JAABVA01 (sample SAMN12812661, study PRJNA571458) | rock metagenome | isolation source: Antarctica rocks | place: Antarctica: Victoria Land, Mt New Zealand sud | collected 2016-01-07
AGGGGGTCATCTAGACGGGATGAGAGGGTCATCTAGAGGTAGATTTTAACTTCGACGTTGAGGAATTTCGAATAAAAACGGTTACAAGAACATCAACAAACAAAGAGGTCTGAATAGCTTCAATTTTGGGCAAATTGGGCAATTGGGGGGGCGGTGGGGTTGAATTTTCGAATTCCCCATACAAAAGGGACCGTGGGGTAACGCAAAAATGAATGCCAAGGAATGCAGAGCTTTCTGCACACGCTAATACTGGGCGCCGCAAGAGTTAGAAATGAACATAGACCCGATTCGTCATAAGCACTTGTTTTTACTCAGTCGAGCAGACCTGGCGAATCATGACTGGGTGCGGTTGATTGACCAAAGGAAACGCAACATAAGAGAGTCAACTTTGGATAAACATGCTGTGAGCGACATACTACTCTGCGACGAATTCCGGAAACTTGAGGTTGAGAAGGACCAACTTCCCCCAATGGTTTCATCTACTTGGACTACTTTTGGCGTCCTGTCGCATCAATCAATAAAGAATCGTGGACAACCGGATTATTGTCGAATACAGTGACCGCCTTCAGAGGATTGTTGATCACAGTCTTGCTGAGTAGTGTGGATTGATTGGAGGTGGTGCACCCTCCTCCAAGCCTTCAATCACGCTATTGAAGCCACTGAATGGACGGTCTTTACAGATCGTACCTTCGATGGACTTTTTCCCAGAGCACTCCGGAAGAATAACCAGTCAACCACCGATTATCATCTCGAACGAAGCAAGCTTACTAAACATGAGTGCACCTCTACTCACGTTACTGGTGTTGTATTCGATCCTACCATTAGAGAGTCAAACTATAGGCATTGTTGCAAAGAAGCATGGCATTGGCCGCTTTAGGCATTCGGGAAGCGGCAAGACAGCGGCAAGGGAGCGGCAAGGCAACAACGCAGTGGGCACTGCTCTGGTCCCCTACCTTTCGGCCACACTACTGACATCCTCGTCAGTGCCATAAATATCAGCCAAGGCTACTGCCCATGGCGCTTCCCCATCCCGACGATAGTGGAGGGTACTGCCAGCTAACTGATGGAGTGGAACAGGGCTCCCGAACGACGTCTGTCGAGTCCCGTGATGATTACAGGCGTCGTTAAAGGATCTTAGGGTTACATCACCCACAGTGCTGAAACATTACTTGTGCCTCGACGGAGGGGAAGCCGGTCGATCTCCTTCCTTTTCGAGAGTGTACTCTGCATTAGTCCCCTGGCTGTGCCCCATATACTCTTTTGGCTGATAAGAATGGGTTTCTTAGAAAAACTGGCTTTCGTGGACGCTGACGAGGACCACGACACGATTTCACTGCATCACTGGGGACTTGGAATCGGCTCTTTTTTCTCCACTGTTCTATAGCCGTCTGTAGACCGAACTTTTCATTTAATTGTTGACTTCGCTGAAGGGTTTTGTTGTCACACTTGAACGCACCATGCCTAAAAAGAAGGTCGCCCTCCATAACTACGATATTGATCGGGTACCAAACATAGAGTCGGCCAAAGCTTGCCCTGAATCGCTACAAATCATATTCAAAGTGGTATATAATTCGAAGACCCTACAGATAGCCCACTTCGGGTCCGGTCCTGACAGGGAAGATCGTCGAGGTGTTTTTGACACTGACGCTGCTCATGACTATGATGTGCGGCTAATGAAACGAGCCTCTGACTTGATGATTTGCTGTTGTGACCCATCCATGATTCAATCGTCAGAGGCCGAGTGGATGAGCGACCTTTCAAGGCTCGTATTCCTCCCATTTAGACGCAAGGAGGAAGAGCAGCTTGATATAAAGCGTCCATTCCATCATTGGTATTCCACAGTGCCTTTCCAGTCGACAAAGCTAATGAGGTCCAAGTCTTGCCTGCCGGCGTAACTTTCCACCTGGGAGCCGTCCAATAATCAATACTTTGTACACAGATAGATCCCGGGCAAATCTAGCACCTAAGCCTCAACGTGGAGAATCACTGCGTCCCGATTTTGAGCTCTGGTATTGAGTCCAAATCCATACGGTCTTAAGAACCTTCCACTAAGCATAATTATTCAGTGAATCTGGAGACCAGCATTGCAATCTACCAAACCTTGACATAGCCAATCAACTCTCGTACAACGATGATGACGGTCACGTGGCGGGTGGAAGTAGCTACCAAATCCCAGACGCTACCCTTGACAATGTAGCATTAGCGGAGACTCTCAAACATTTTGAACTTCAAGGTCCTTATAGGAATGTCTCATCAAATCCCTTTATTCCTATGTTCGGCTTCGGGTTGTGGGAGGCGAAAAAGTCAGACGCAGGAAATCATACCACGACATTCCGTCAGTCTGCCAGAAAAGTGGCGACCTTGCTACGTTGGCAGCGCAAGATCTTCGATACAGCAAGATGTGAAGATTGTTGTCCGTTCGTCTGGTTTTTCTCCAGTGTGGGACCAGACTGGGAAATACGGGGGTGCTACGAAACAAAGAAACCCCGTAATGAAGGCTATCAATATGTAGGTGTCGTATCCACCCTACACTCGCATGGCTGATCAGATGAAAGCCTATGGTCCCGCTTTGGCGCGGATGCTCAGAAGATGCAGACAGCGCCTTGCAGCTTCTCTATATTGTTGACATCATCAAATTCTGGGCTGAATACACCTACAAACCGACTATTGGTGCTTGTTTGAGTCGTTTACAGGCCATCAAGGCTAATGCACTTCCGGTGCGGCTGGAGGATACTCTATGGAAATCGCAAATCGCAATAAATGTGGCAAATACGCCGTGGTTCTTCCATCAATGGAGGCCACATGAGGTGAGCTCTGCTTGTCGATCTTCTAATGACAACCTGGACATTCCTCTAGCTGATAGCCCCTTCGGCCATCGTTCGAGCGATCAATCTCGTTCGTGCGGGCCTAGGCAGTCTTCACGGCGAAGGAATCAACGAAATACGACTCCAATTGGTGAGCACTATATTATCCCTGAGATCGAAAGCTACAACTGGATTCTGGATAGAGACCCTGGTGAAGGCGACCTGCTGTTGATTCGTATCAATGGTGATGGGAAAAGGCAACGTCCTGTTGTTTTCTTCAAGCTGGCCCGTGGAAGTTCCGCGTGGAATGACCGCAAAATCATCTCTATTCTTGCAGATGAAAAGCAGCGACATAACTCGGATGTTCTGCCAAGATTTAAGGTGGATAAGAAGGGCCGCGATTATCTCTGGAACTGTTGTGCGGCAGAGTACCGCCATATTAGAAGCGATACTCAGTTTTGTGCAATCCTACCCCTAAAATTGGAAGACTACGAACGACAGCGCCTGAAGCCAGATGAGAGTCAGCTCTTTGAGCCTCTGGAAACTTTGCTGGGTATCCCAGTCCTCCTTGCCGAGATTGATCGTGCATACGAACAATGGTGCTCTTGTAACTGTCCTTGGAATGATTACAGCCCTGACATGATTCAATGTAGTAATGCTAAGTGTAACCTCGGATGGTATCATATGAAGTGTGTGGGCCTTGACGAAGATGATGATTTAGAACATTGGCTGTGCGATACGTGTTGCGATATCCCCGACCACGAACAAACAGTTATAAACTCTAGAGAGTACGACGACACCGTCGAGGCCAGTTCTTACCGAGTGCAACGTACGAGAACTCTTCGTCGTGCCTGGAACAAGCATGCTTGGCCAAAAGCAGACGAAGTTCTTCGCAAATACCAAAAGGTCGCTCTAAATCTGGACTTAGTCAAGAGCTTTGCACTTCCTATACATCGGGCGGGGGTAGAAAGAGATTCGGCACCCCCAAGATACTGGGCTCTGTCTAAACACAAACCTCGAAAGCTTATCATGGCCAGTTCTCGTGCACAACAGCTTGTCTACCATCGAAAAGTTGCAGATGAGGATGACGAAGATAGCCCCGGTGGCTCAGGCGAAAACGAGATCTTCTCTGATGATGAGGCCGTAGATGGCATTGACGATGCTCTCGATAATATGAACATTGGCCGGCGTGGCCGTGGCTGACGCATGACCTGACATATAAGATATAGCCGTACTATAAGAGGTTTTGGATACGAAATGTGGTTCTGGTTGACTCGTTTCTAAGATAACCTATTTACTAGTTAAAAAACAGTATTTTCTGAATATCGGGAAGATCCTCCCGAATAGTAGAAGACATGTCCTGTTTCTACATAGTTCTTCAAGGCACAGAATATGGCTTAATCATAGGAATCATAAGTTACCCCTGGCTAAAGCGACGCGGTATTGATGCTTTATCCCTCATTCTACTCGTCGGTTCGTTACCGGATCTAACTATAAGATAGTCCAAGGTGCTTGCATATAAAAGGTGGTTTCAAACAGTCTGAATCCAGCATCCTTCACACAAAACTACTGTCCTACATACCAAACAGGTAATGCGGTATAAAAACGCCAGTGGGATATTGACACTACAGATAGGTCGCTCCGCGAAAGCCGGATTATCCAAAAGGACATCATGCGTCCCGACATGGCGGAACCAGCTCCTTCCTACATGCTCCACGTCACCATGTCCCTCCCTCATGCTCCTAATGAAAGCGCTATACTCTCCTCCAAGGACGAGAACGGCTGCCTGTGAAAGCGCAGGTTGAAACATGTCATACACGTGGACAAAGTACTAGATATGTCCCGAGCTGAAGCTCACTCAATGCCGGTTTTGGTTCTTGATAAAACGAAGGAAGATCAAGAGATCGGAATAGAGCGAAAGAAGATGTGGAGGGAGCCTGATAGGGGCGAGTTTTCTGGTTATGTATTTAGCACAGACTGATATTTACTTTGTATTAGTTAATATACACTTTTGTCGCTATCGCGCGTTGTGCGACATTAAAGTGACGTTCACTCTCTGTTCGATTAAGGTTCGTCTTTCAAATCTTTAAAAATAATTGAATTAAAATGCTTTCTACTAGTTCACACAGATAAAAAATAACGCTTGATAATGTTTTGTTTTCAAGCTATCTGCCATCACAATACAGCAGTCTGAACACTTGCCTGAGCCTGCTTGAAATCCTTTGACAATGAAAACTTCAGATAAACGGATACGAGCTTGAATACCACAGACGAGCATAACTGAAGCGGCCGGTACGTGCAAGAAGGCCTTCGCGGTGGAGTATACAAAGTATATCCGAAAAGAAAAGTTAGGAAGACATATGTGTTGGAGACCCGACTGAGGGCATCCAAAAGAGACACGAACCCAAAATATCCCTTATCATAAACAAGCTCCAAGAGTGTTTGAGGGGGTAGGAGCCGGGGCCCGAGGTGAAACACGTGAGTTTCCAATAGCTGTGCGTGATGCAGAAGGTTGTTGCATTTAAGGGGAAATGGGGGAGAGCAACTGGCCGACGAATGACATGGAGCAATATCATGGTTGGCACGACGAACCGACAGCCTCCAAAAAAAAAAGGACTTTATCCTCCATCAACTACCTACAACGGCTGGCCTTGTTGTTATCAAGTCCTACGAATCCACAGATTAACCCGTCCGGATAGGCTAGTGACCCAATCTATCAGTGTGTACTGAAGGAGGGTCGTAGACCATGCGCTCATAACAAGCTCGTAAGCGATGGTAATTCGGTAAGTAAGCTGTGAGTCTAGGTTTTTTCTTCTCCTTTCTAAAAAACGGTTACATTGAGCTAGTGTCAGTGATTTGTTGTCGTTATCTCACATATAAGGTGTATTAAAGAGGCATGGTGCCAGCCAAATCGACAGTGCTCTCAACGATCTCGGTACGATCATGTTCGCGGCATGAAATCAGGTTCAAGCTAGGTAGCCAGTACAAGACTTTTCTCCCGTTGACGAGCATTCAAATGGGAAGACGCTCGCGTACGAGATAAAGTGGTCTCTGACATAAGCTCGGTTTGTCGCTCTATATACGCAGCACATTCCCAGTACATGCAGTCGCACCGCCAAAGACCTTCACCCTCGGCTCGATATCGGCGAATTGCTTCTCCACCCCACCGCGAGGCGGACCATCGGCTGTACCAAAGACGAGCTGAGCGCGCAGAACCCAGTTGGACGGCAGACTCCACTCCGCGTTGACGCTATCACCGAGATATTTCTGATAGTGTTGCAGATTGCAGCCGAGGCCTTCGGCGCAGAATGCCGTCCAGACTGCAACACAGTAAGTCGACGAATAATGCGGAGAGTACAAAAGAGAGAAAACAGGAGAGGGATCTAGTAGCCGCACTTACTAATGTATTGAGCCATGCAGTTGGAGTGCTCGACCCATTCGGGGAAGTTCTTGATCAAGTTGCCCAGCATGGGTGGCATGTTGTTGACGGCCTCGGAGTCATCGAAGAAAAGGACCTGCCGTGGGTGTTTAGCATAGCTCGCTGCAAATTACACATAGCACGGGTTCATTTGCCCTACCGTGCCGTACGACTTCTTGTAGGCCTTCAAATTGGGGACGAAGCGGGAGCTGAAGAGTTCCGGAGGAGTAGCCTTGCTACTGTGCTCGTACGCCATGTCCCATAGCTTCTCGTGGTCTTGCTGCAGCATGACGACGGCCCGGGCTGACTGGAGGTGGAAAGGACTGGGAGTGTGAAGAAGGGAGTGCTTAACGAGCTCGACCACGCGGGCGTCGGGAATAGTGGCTTCTTTCTTCAGGTCGAGGGTGGAGCGGCGGATGACGGTGGCTTCAAGGAAGGCGAGTTTGGACGTCATGTTAAGACTAGGTCGACCAATTTAGACTGGGTTGGTAATGCTGTTGGATGAGGATAGAGTAATTTCAAATTGACTAAGCTGATGATAAAAATGAAATCTGTTGCTGTGAATTGAAAAAGAAAGGGCAACCTCGATTTATATGATATATAATCCCCCGAGACCGAAGGAATGCCCTGAATCGAGGAACAAGGACCGTGGTGCTGGAGGATTCTAAAGTGATCTAGGTAGTATTTCATTCTCAAGGAGTTCGGGTTGATTACGCAGAAGGGCTTAGATTGAACATTACCCGACGTCTTAATCCCGTGATCAATCAGCACGTGATTAGGGTCTGATCACGCTAATACTGATCGAATGCAGTCAGCCCAGGGCCAGTGCGACGAGGCGTGTTCTAGAAGTTCGCCTTCTATTGATGCAGCCGAATCCAAATTCCTGGACAGAAGCCCCTTGGTTTTTCCATATGAAACGACCTTAGAGACGCAGCACACGATAGACAATACGAAGGATATCAACTTTCTTACTAAAAAGCGCAATAGTGTCAAACCAGGATGGTGATAGTGGAAAGTGAACGACTTCTTCGAGAAGAGCTTCGCAAGCGGAGTACAAATTCATTCAAGAAGTTAAATGAGCTGGCGTGGATGAGAGACTTCAACATACACATTCCTAGCTTTCCGACATGATGACAGATACTCTAGAGTATCATACGTATAAAACAACAGAGCCGAACTGACCTCCTCCCGAAAGAGGAATTGTGGGTTACCCCTGGTCCATACTCAGACCATTACTGAGATGACAGGGGAAACACGAACATCATTGCTACAGACGTCGTGCCGTTTTCCCAATTAGGGTGAACCTCAGAGGATGCGTAAAGCCAGATAAAGGCCTAGTCGAGTTCGGGTTTTTCACGGAGAAAAGGCATGATGTAAGCCGCGCCCTCGCTGGCCGGCGTGCCTTGACTGTAGCCAGAAGGAGTCATTACTGCGAGGAGGCTTGAAAGGCACGAAACTTCCAACGATGATGTGGCTAGGCATACCTAGGTAGTTGTTGGAATTAAAGAACCTCCGCCTCGTAGGGCTGAGGCCCGCTTGCTGCTGGAAAGCCTTCTAGGATAGGCAGCCTCCAAGCAACATACAACAGTATCACGATACAGCAGCCTGAACGCTTGCTTGTGATATTCTTTTCCACTGGAAACTTTAGGTGGCAGCGAATGTCATCATCCATATTCCTCTGAGCGCTATTCGCCCCAGCGTCGTACATCTAGCTATTTTCAGGATTCTTGGCAACACTTCGGTTTTCTCTGGATTGATAGACTCGCTAGGCCGTCCAAAGAATACGACCATCTCCCAGATCAAAGGGAATGGAATTCTAGCGTAACCCAGAGCTTGGCTGCATAAGACGCGTCTATGCTCTTCGATTCCGCACTCGGATAACTCCCAGGTGCTTCCGGTAAGTCAAGACCTGTCTTCTACCATTGTTGGGAGGTTTTAGGGCTGTGTGTGAACTGTCTACTCTCAGTTTTATTTGTCTTCCCCTACGCATCGGGTTATTTCTACGCCATCCTGGTAATTGTTAGCAATTCAAGTGGTCTTTGACAGTTCGTCTCTAGACTTACTGGATCCCCCGTTGGTTCGAAGCTATTGACCAGTTTACTTTCGTATACGAGATTCGGATTGCCTTTTACTTCCGTGCTTAGGTGCTCATCTCCTTCTCGTGCTTGATATTGGTTTTTGGTTCGATCGGCAAAACCATCACCCCCTCCATTTGTTTCCTCTGAGTCGTATTTTCGTCGCTTGTCCTGCACCCGGCTCCGAACATACTCCAGGTATGGAGGATTCCCTGGCTTGATAACGTTGTCCGCCGCTAAAACCGTTCCAGGTGTGACAAGCCCAAGATGTTCGCAAAGCTTCAGATCTGTAGTATATGCGGGCTTGTAGTGATCGAGGAACATTAGGTCGATATGGTCGATCGTTCCTTCTTTGTGTAGCCTTTTGATCGACTCGGCGCTGGATCCAACAACCACCTTGACAACATCACTCAAGCCAGCCAAATCTATTAAAGACATGATCACAGCCGCGAATTCAGGGTTCCTCTCCAGGCTGAAGTACCTTTTCCCTCCGGCCTCACGAACCGCATTGCCAAACAACAAAGCAGAGTACCCGATATAGCCTCCGAGCTCAACCATAACCTGCGGTTTCGCCTCTGCAATCAAGTTCGCCACGATCTTGCCCTTGTCGTCTCCAACATTCATGAGGTATTTCTTACTCCGACCGTATTCGTCGACGGCTTGCAGGACACGACTTGGACAGCCGCGGATTTGGTCAATCGACGGATGGTTGTATACGAAGTGAAGCAGCTCTATCTCTCGGCCGTCGTCGAACTAAAATACCGATTAGCACACATACGCGGGCCGACAAGGTGTACCGACAAATGCTTTGCCCTCTTCCTCTTGGGGAACATAGGCCTTGCTATCGTCGAACTTGGTGTGTTCGCTGTGTGACATTGTTGATCCGGGCATTCCTATAGCCTGATGCTGTAGCCTGCTGATATTCAGTGTTTCTATATATCGTCTTCCTACAATAATAATTATTCAGCTACCGTGAAGATTGCTTCTGCTGCAACTTGTCTTGGTTCAGCAGAGCTTCCATGATTTAACCATGACACAAAGGTAGGCAGTTGTCACATGCGAGTCAACTTACAAGATCCTATAGAGAGTATCCTTCGTCATCATCACTTTCTCCAAGTACCTTGCCTTGCCTACCTAGCCCAATTACTTTGTATTTACACTGTTACACACCGTACGTAGCCTATACTTGACGGAGTACTACGGAGGGAAGTACCGGGTAGCCTTAGTGGGCTACCTAGAAGCCGATCCACTCCAATGCCTCAATTGCCGCGAAGTGCCAAGGCGCCACGCAACCACGGTAATCCATCTGACCATCTTTGCTTTAAGTAACTTAGAGCTCTTTGTCCACCGCGGTTCTGTACGTTGAGGTCATTACTTCCTTTACTACCTACCTACTACCTCCGTACTGTCGCGACAGGTTACGCAAAGTAGGTAGGCTAGAAATCACCGCATATGCATGCTTGACATACGTTACCCAGCTGAACGCCAATACGGCACCAGTATTCGACAATCAAATCAAATCAAATCAGCGCAATCCTCTCCACACTCAACCCCTTGCGCCCTTTTCCGTAGCCGGCATGGCTTCTAACTCTATCTATCCGAGATCTGACGCTGTATAGATCTGTGGGGCGTTACCCAGGTAAGCGAAAACATTTTGCTAGTGGATCATGATGTCAATGTACAACCACAAACTATCTGCTAGGTACATGATATCGACTCCAACCAGTGTTCCACTACCGACAATGAGCGGAGCAACCTTCGTCGGGCGAATGTACTAACCCACCAATGGAAAAAGAAAAATGCTCTTCTTGATTGGGGTGCCTACCACTGTTGCCAGGGGTTGGGGGAGGCCATGAGTTCATTGAGCATCATTTCGTGTACGCCATCCACCCTGGTCACCGCGAGCTAAGGCTGATTGAGCGAAATCTGTCGGATCCTCGAATTCTCCTGCTCTGGGCCGGTCCTTGTGAGAGTACGGAAGATGACAGGGGAGCCGGAGGCGAATCCTCGTCTTACTGGCGTTTCCTATTGAAACTCACAATTGATTTGAGTTAATAGGAGCATTTTCGTGCTAGGAGCGTGGGCCATGATTACTTCATTACAACGAATCAAGGATACCCGTGGCCTTTGATCCTTTGCTTCTTAATGGCTATCTTTCCCACATGTTAAGTTCTTAACTGTCTCTTCAACAACCTCAATTTTTCTTTGACCGAGCACATAGTATTCAACACGAGAACATTTCAACATGTCGGACTTTACAGCATCTGTTCTAGAGACTAAGAATGGTTTCCATGTCGATGGCTACGAGAAGATCTCTTACGACTTCACGTTTCTCGACGGAGTGTTCAACCCGGAAAACCGCCAATTGGCAGAATGTTATCAGCGTTGGGGCCGTGTATTAGCCGTCACTGACATGAATGTCTACAACGTCTACGGCGATCAGATCGAGAAATACTTCAAGCACTACAACCTTGAGCTTAAAGTTCACAAGACCAAAATTGGAGAGAAGGCGAAAACCATTCCGACATTCTTGAGCATTGTGGACTCGATGACCGAGTTTGGTATCTACCGGAAGGTACCTGATACTGCCTTTGTGCCCGTGGGGATCGGGTCACTAATGCGGAGTAGGAGCCAGTTCTGGTTGTTGGAGGTGGCCTTGTAACCGACGTTGCTGGGTAAAATTCGCCATTGCCAGAGATGATATCAAGGCACTCTCCCATCAATCTCCTAGGAGTTGTCATCCACTAGAGACCATGTGCTGACCCTTGTCCCTATGCAGTTTCGCTTGTGCGGCGTACCGCAGGAACACCAACTTCATCCGGGTCCCGACCACTGTCATTGGTCTAATAGACGCTTCGGTGTCGATCAAGGTCGCCGTCAACTATGGCAACTATAAGAACCGCCTTGGTGCCTACCATGCACCAATGCACACCTTCCTCGACTTCACTTTCCTACGAACCCTACCTACGGCGCAGATCCGAAACGGTTTTGCGGAGTTGATCAAGATCTCGACCTGCTCGCATCTAGATACTTTCAACTTATTGGACAAGCACTGCGAGCAACTTATCGCGACTGGTTTCGGAAGGACCGATGGTGCTCCGGAAGAAGTCCGCGAGGCTGCGGATAAGATCAACAAAGAAGGGATTCATGAGATGCTGAAACTTGAAACTCCGAATCTGCATGAGATCGGATTAGACAGAGTCATTGCATACGGTCACACGTAAGGAAAATACATATCAATCTTTGACACACCCGCTGACTTCATCATAGATGGTCGCCTTTGCACGAGCTAGTACCTGAGACGCCCCTACGCCACGGTCATGCTATATCTATAGATATGGCTTACTCGGCCACGCTAGCAAATTCGAGAGGACTCATCAGCGACGCCGAACATCGCCGACTTCTCAATCTCTTTTCGCGCGCTGGTCTCTCAATGGATCATCACATGTTCGACGAGGACATCCTTGATAAGGGCACCGCAGCCATCCTCAAAACTAGAGACGGCAAGCTTCGCGCAGCTGTACCAAACCCAATTGGGTCCTGCACATTCATCAACGACATTGAGGTGAAGGAGCTTAACACGGCTTTGCGGAGACACAAGGAACTCATGAAAGAATATCCCCGCAATGGAGAGGGCATTGAGGCCTACGTTGATGCCAGCGATACTGGATACACAGATAATCTCAAAACCGAGGCAGATGCCATCGAGACAGCGGCCGAAGCAGCTGGAAGTTTGAATGGAAATGGCCATATTCATGGTGGAATCGTTACCAATGGCCACACCAATGGACATGCCAACGGCCATGTCAATGGCGTCAATGGTATCAAGGGAAAGCTTTCCAATGGCCATGCAAATGGGCTTACCAACGGTGCGAATGGATTCACTAACGGTGCCCGTGCATAAAATTGGTGTGAACTATTAGACGGGTGGTGGTTGATGATAAAGTAAGGCGCTTATGACGGAGGGATACTTAGGAGCCAAAAGTTTCGTTTTTGGTAGTACTTAGATAGTCATTTTCTAACCATTCATCAAGTAATCCCGCCACTTCACATGATGATTGTGCAACACCGTTCTTGTATGATTAAATTGCTCTGTTGCGATATCTTCTCCGTGAATGAAGTGAGGTTAGAGTGAAGTACCTTGGGTAGGAGGTACTACCAACACAGCCGCCGAAATGACGTATGTATGTACCTCTACCAAACATCCAGCCATGAAAACATAATAGGCAGGTAGTGAGAAGAAACACAAGCTGCAACTCACCGAATAGTCACAATAAAACATCTCTTCCAGGTAGTCATTATATATTTGCAGTAGGTCATGATGAATTGCAACAACTTCAACTGACCATTGGCCGGCGGCATTGACGATCCACAATCCCGGTCAGGCTCCGCTTCTCGCCATGCTCGACGGACATTCCTCCTGGCGACTCCACTTCGCCCAGAATGCCTTTCTCATCCTCCTTAGCCTCTTCTTCTTACCAATCGACACCTTCATCCTTTTTTACAGCTATGCCTTACAGGCACTCATCACGCCGTATGCGACACGAAGGCGCATCATGCGCAGCTCAACAAGCTTCCGCCCAAAAACCATACTTGTTACTGGTGTGGGAATGGCGAAAGGCCTAGCACTGGCGAGAATGTTTTATGAAGCGGGACATGATGTTATCGGAGCGGATTTTGAACCGTACGGTGTACCGGTTAATGGCAGGTTCTCCAAGGCGCTGAAGAAGTTCTATGCATTACCAAAGCCCAACGATGAGGACGGCTCAGCCTACTACATACAAGATCTACTGAGGATAGTGAGAAGGGAGAAGGTAGACCTTTGGGTCAGCTGCTCTGGTGTGGCCTCGGCCGTCGAAGACGGGCAAGCAAAAGAGGTTGTCGAAAGGAAAACCCAGTGCAAAGCTATCCAATTCGATGTGAAGACTACTGCTATGCTACACGAGAAGAACACCTTCATTCAACAGACAAAGAGCCTTGGCCTTCCGACGCCTGAAACCTATGACGTCACGTCAAGAGCTGCAGTTCACAAGGTGCTGCATGGAACGAAGAAGAAGAAATACATCATGAAGAGTGTGGGAGTGGATGATGCGAGTAGAGGAGATATGACGATTCTGCCAAGACGGACTGTCAGCGAGACCTATAACCATGTCTCCAACATCGCGATCTCCAGCGAGAAGCCATGGGTGCTGCAGCAATACATCCAAGGGAAGGAATATTGCACACACGCTCTTGTGGTGAACGGGGAGGTCAAAGTATTTGTCGCCTGTCCTTCGTTGGAGCTACTGATGCATTACGAATCGCTTTCTCCAGAGTCCGCTCTCAGCAAAGCTATGCTCAAGTTCACCGAGGAATTTGTGTTTAGAACTGGAGGAGACATGACGGGTCATCTATCATTTGACTTCTTGGCTGAGGAAAATGCGACCGAAAAAGGGGTAGAGACGGTCCTTCAACCGATCGAATGCAACCCCAGAGCGCACACGGCAGTCGTCCTGTTTAATGGGCAAAGCGTTGAGATAGCGGAGGCCTACATGAGCGCCGTAAAGTCAAAGCTTCACGTAAACGGCAATGGAGTGTCTCACAAGCACCAGGTTGTCTCTCCAACGAAGCCGCCGAAGTACTACTGGGTTGGCCATGACCTGGTCACTTCGGTCCTTCTGCCGCTGATTCTGGTATTGCTGGGTAAGATGAAGGTCATGGAATACGCTCGCAGCTGCTCTACTTTCCTACAGCATCTCTTACTCTGGAAGGAGGGAACGTACGAGGTGTGGGACCCCTTGCCTTGGTGGTGGCTTTACCATGTCTACTGGCCTGGACAGTTTCTAGCCTGTATACTGCAACGGCGGAAATGGAGTCGAATCAATGTCAGTACGACGAAGATGTTTGAATGTTGATGGTGTAGTGGTATCAGCCTCCATACTTAGAACAACGTTCAAAGATAAAGTCCCACCGAGCTATCTGCTGTGGTATGTCCTTCCTTGGACTTAACGGAGTTATCGCCATTTCAGATTGGCGTAAACCCCTTGGACGTTCATTCCTGCCTCTCATGATTCTCATCCGCTCGGGTGCCTCGGGTGCCCTGACCCGGGGGCGATAATGTAAAGGATCTCCTGCACATGTGGATGTGGATCTCAGCAGCGAATAATCAGGGCTTGATATTCCCGAGTCACTCTACACCAAGGCAGGTAATAATAGATATGCAACAACGTGAACAGCTGGTGGGAATTCTCCGGTGTCCTGGAACGGTGAATGCATCCATGACGGACTCGGGCCTTTTCTGTGCATTGCTGCGGTAAATTCGATAAGGCTGATGGTTAGCTTCGCTGTTCGAAAAAAGCCGAGGCCGCGACCCCTCCACCTCACGTGAGTCACGTCCTCTCCCATTTCCCGTTTGCGGACGCAGGATTATTAAGATGTTGTTCGTCCACCAGTCCAGCTCATCCAACAGGATTGGTCCTTTAGCATTCATACCGTTTTCGCGCTCCGGCTCTTGCGGTAGTCACCCGGCTGGAGGAACGTAAAGGTATAAGTGCGAAGGCCGACTGCCATCCACTACCCGTTATCTATATAAAAGACCACCGATGAGCCTCTCCTTCAGACTTCAATTGCTGGATTTTCTCAATAAACGTCGTCTTGCCGTCAACTGATTTCCCCCGAACACACTATGGAAGTACTAATACTGGCCAGGCAGGTAAGTAATGCTCAGATGCCAATCAGAACGACTTGATCGCTGACGGTCTTTCCTAGGCCGCAAACCATGGCCCACCACAAACTGGTCCGGGACCATATGCTCCAACAACAGCCAGTCTTGGCGGCGTGCCTACTGTCGGCGTCGACGTCCCGGTCACCGCTGTCTTTTTGGTCCTGTTCCTGCTTGGTGCCGTCGTAAACATGACGATCTTCCAAGTCAACAGAAGGCGAGGGCACAAATTTCTAATGTCAGGAATGATGTTCGGCTTCTGTATGGCTAGAATAACCACCTGCGTTTTGAGGATAGTGTGGGCAAAATATCCACGAAACATACGACTAGCCATTGCCGCGCAGATCTTCGTCGCCCTCGGTGTCATTCTTCTGTTCGTAATCAACCTAATTTTCGCCCAGAGGATAACGAGAGCTTCTCACCCCAACAGCGGCTGGCATCCAATCTTTTCCCGCAGCTTCTTCGTTATCTATGTTCTCATCGTCGTCAGTGTTCCGATGCTCGTTACTGCTACCGTGCAGAGTTCCTATACACTCAATCTCAACACCAAGCGAATTGATCGAGACATCCAGCTTTACGGCCAAACGCTGTTTGCGATTGTGGCCTTCTTACCAATTCCGCTGGTCATTGTCAACTTTTTAATACCACGCAAGACCCGTGTAGAGAAATTTGGCAGTGGTCGCTGGCGATCAAAGATTACTGTTTTGCTCGCCGCCTCTGTTCTGCTTTGTCTCGGAGCGAGCTTTCGCGTGGGCACAAACTACAAAACCCCTCGGCCTCTCAACGATCCTGCGCCTTACCACAACAAGGCATGCTTCTACATTTTCAACGTCACTGTGGAAATTTTGGTGGTCATTCTCTACATTGCTGTGAGAGTGGATAAAAGATTTCACGTGCCAAATGGGAGCAAAGGCCCAGGCGACTACTCTGGCCGAAGTAAACAGGCGAATGAAGACAAACAGGAGGGAATGATAGCCCGGCGGATAAACACCGAAGACGAGGCCTTTGGCGATACTCCAGAGGGTTCGTCAGAGGATAGTAGCCAAACTCTTCGAGATGAAGAAAAGGGGGTTCAGCCGGCGGATAAGAGGACAGATATGCCGGAAGCGGAGAGGCGAACGGTACCGGGGGCGGAGGAAGCTGTTGCGAATGGAAGAGCGGTCTAATGGGATTATACTTGTTTCTATCGGTGTTCTCATCAGCGTTATACCCCGAATATTGATAGATGGTCATGACGAGAGACTATAAGTGTCTCGACACTCATGTACTAAACCCTACATTGCTGACCGTATGCCCTCGAACCCAGATTCTAGGGCAGTTTTGTTTCATCCATTGAACTTCTTGGCATTTCTATGAGTTCTACTATCCATCGTACAAATCCCCGTCTTGCAAGACTTGGAGATGAGTGATGCCTGGATTGATGATCCATGCATAAATCAGCCCTAAATCTCAGCAAGGCTCGGTAAGGTAGGATTCGCGGTTTTTTGCGTCAGCCTCAACCCAAAACATTGATCATGGGCCAGGGCTGAGCAAGCTTCTGCTGAAGCAATCGCTGCTTTCACCTGCTTCGTCTTTCGTGTATCCAACTTTACTGAAGCTTCTTGTGTCTAAGACAACTACATAGCCACCACATTTCAGGCTCCTTCGCTTTCTTTTTACCTACGGTTGATAATTATCAGGCAGCCTTGGACTGCTACCTTTTCTCTTGGGTTGAGAACAGTCTCACGATTATCGGGTTTTGGCTGGTTCTACAATCCTCCTACAGGCCATTAATAGGCCGGAGCACTCTGGTCCTGAACCCCCACCATGCAATTACCCCACAACTACCTGCACAAGGGCAAGAATGCTCTCCACGGACTCCAAGGGCTCGTCATCTTCCTTGGCTGGGCATTGACCATTGCAATTCTGGTGAAAGAAGGCCCTAGCGACAGCCGAACAAAATACTTCTTCGCACTGGTGAGCGCCCAATCTCCATTGACTTTTCAAGCAACTGATAGTCCGCAGTGCTGGTTCTGTATACCAGTCCTCATCTACCAAGCAGCGATACCGACATTTCAAAGAACGAAGCGCTTCGCAAATCCATACGCCTTTGCCATTCTCGATGTCCTGTTTACAATCCTGTGGTTTGCGGCGTTTATCGGCGTAGCAGTATACACAAACACAGGAATCAGCAACGGCGAGGCAAAAGACAAAGATCACAAGTTGAAAGGTTGCGCGGCATTCGATGGTGGCCCAGAGAGCAAATGCAAGCTCTCCCAGGCCACCATCGGCATGGGCGTTGTGGTTTTGTAAACCCCCCAGCCTTTCTCTATCCTCCATTCAACCATAATTAGCTAACACACCATCCCCCCAATCCAGCTTTCTCTTCCTAGCCACCAGCGCCATCTCAGTCTACAGCCTAATATATTACCGCAAAAATGGCTCCCTTCCCGGCGCCGCCCACGCCGCTGCACCCATTCCCGTCGAAGACCAAACCAAATACGCCTTCTCCTCGAACCCGCACGACGATTTCGACGAAGAAGAAGCCCTCGGCCCACGCTCCGACCGCCAGGACCACGACGACTACGAGCTCCTGCATGGCGATCGCGCGCACGCGCCCAGCCCCCTAGCCGGCGGCGTCGACGACGACACCGCCTACCATGGCGGTCAACGACCATACGACCATCCTGACCAACTCCACCCCGTGCAAGACCCGTTTCGGGGCCGGGCACCAAGTCCACTGGGCTACGACACGGGCGACACGAGCTACCACGGTGCCGGTGGCGTGGGGGCTGGTGGTGGCGGTGGGGCGTATGGCAGGCCGGCGGAACTGCAGGGTGGAGCGGGAGCAGGGGATCCGTTTAGGGATGGTTTGGCACTGAGTCATGACCATGGCGGGTATGCAGGTGGAGGGGGCAGTCGGCTGGATTTCCCAGAGGGGAATTATGGGCGGTGATCGTTTTGGTGGAAGGAAGGACTTTTGGGGGGAGGGGGGTGATGGTGTAAGGAAAAGTTAAAAAGGGGGAGGGGGGGGGGGGTTCTAGGTGTAAAATCTCGCGGTTGCTGCGTTTGAGCGTTGGGTCATGTATTTGATATGAAAGCGTGCTGGGATCTAGTTCTAGTTAGATATACGCGTCGTAAATACGAGGTGATGGTATCGATGTGCCGCCTCGGACTTTTCTTTTTTTAAGGTAGGCTTTTAATGTGTGAGATATGTTGGCGGTTTTGTATTGCAAACTCTTGGCTTTGTGACAATAGCTTTAGGGAAAACGGGTTGGGGGGTTTTTGGAGCAGGTATTGGGTTAGATGGGCGATTTGCTGACTCGAGGAGCTTTCTTTGGGTCTCTCAAGCAGTTTCTCTTCGTACGAAATTTCTTGTGCGGTCTTCAGGGAGCCTGTTTCGCACTACATGCGATACCAACTGATCCGAATTCTCCATCCCTACTTCTTCTCTCCCCAGGACTCCATGTATCGATATACCACTCCTACTTACCGCCAACACTCGATAACCTATGTTGCCGTACCACCACGATGCTGTCTGAGGCGAGCAAGGACCTGGGTTGGCTGGTGTTTTAGGACGGGATGTGAAGTGGGGAGGGGGTGTAGCCCGCGTTGCGAAATCCCTTGAAGGCGGGCATCCATGCTCATCACTTGCTCGTACGTGTAGAGCTTTTGTTCTTATCCGGTGCGTAGGCAGGGGACATCTCCCTCGTCCAGATTGTTTCAATCCTTTAGTCTGGATCCTTTTTCGCGATGGCAGGCCCAAACACCTCCTCCGACTCCCTCTCCTCCTTCTCCCGCTCCAGCTTCCTCTTCTTAACCACCTTCTCATTCAGCCCCTCGTCCGCCTTCCCCTCCCGCTTCTGCGCCTTGTTGATCCCCACCAGATCGATTTTCTCGGGGTTCCGGCACTTGTACAGCTTTTTATCTATGCCCATCAAGTCCTTCATTTCCGCCTCGCCGGGGTTTGCCGACGCGGAGGTTCTGAGCAGGCCGGCGCAGGAGTGGAGCGTGGTGAGGAGTTTTGGTTTGAGGGGGTGGGGGGCGGGGAGTTTGGTGTTAAGGTAGAAGTCGCAGAGTGGGGGGTCGGAGATGAGAAGGGCCGAAAGCCAGATTTGGGAAGGGGTGAAATGGAAGTAGGCGTCTGAGAGGAGGGCGGAGGTTTTGAGGAGGTCTCTCGATTTGGCGTGGGCGGATTGGACGCGGGTCACTAGGTCTGCTGGGGTTTTTGGGCGGGGTTTGCCTTCTTTTGCCGGGTCGATCTTGAGCATTTCTTCTTGGAGCTGGGCTGGTGACGCAATGTTGGAGGGCCGCGGGTGGCCTTTGCCGTTTGCAAGGGCCATGAGCTCCATGACTCCGCCTTCGAGCCCACGCTGGGGGTGCCGGACGTCGAAGGTGAAGCGAAGGCCCTGAGTTAGGAGGAACTCGGGGGCTACGATGTCTTCCGGTGTTGTTTTCGGGAGTTTGGAGGAGAAGTTCCGAAGGGAGATGTAGTTGTTTTCGGTCTTTGTAGAAAGGAAGAGAGCGGAGGGCATTAGTTCTTTGGGGTGGTATGTCATGGGGGAGTTGTAGAGGTAGAAGCGCTTGAGATATTGGACAGCGGTAGCCTAGCATTGTAAAAGTGATCAGTAGAGCTCCAAGTAGAGACAGAAATAAGACATACCTTGACATTTGTGGGAAACTCGCAAAAGTCCGCGAATTGCATTGCTCGGACACAGTAGAATCCAACCAGTTTTTGTTCCTCTTCCACCGTGAGACAGTCCACCATTGGGGCCTGTTTACCATCTGTTGCATCTCCGTCTTTGCCAGTTGATTTAGCAGAATTCAATTTTTGAACAGCCGCTCTTACGCTGTCGGCCGCGGATGAGTTCGTGCTGGACCGGAGGGAGGCAAGTGACTCTTGCGTAAAGGACCATAAACGATACTGGGTAGAAGTCCGGTATATGTCGTCTTCCGCCATATTTGTAGTAAGTATGAAACTCTTACTAGAGCTACTTTTGCAGCTGATGAAGTGGGTAGGAAGTGTCTAAAGCCACATCAAGGCTGTATCGAATGTATCGAGCTTGTATATCTTCGACGAAGTGTAGGGACGAGTGTGCATAATTACAGTTTAGCAGAAACCATAATTTACACATTCGAAATATTGTTTGATTTAAGCAATTTCGTGGTGTAACAAACGGTTGACGGAAACAGCTTTAGCCCTAACCTCAAACCATCAAGGTTGTAGTAAATGTTAAATCCTGAAGGATCAATTCTCCTCTGTTTACCTGACACCTAACAGGATATAGAATGTTGAGCACCATAATCCACAAATTGGCCTACAGATTAACCTCGAAAGCTTAGATCACCCTTCGCATGCACCAATTCCATCTATGATACATCTCACTAGCAAGATATGCAACCGTCACATAATGCCACTCAAGCCCAATGTGTTCCGCCAGAACCATCGTGCACCATCTTGGTGTGGTTGGTGCTGCTGCTGATGGTGATGCTCGTAGCCGTATGCAGACGGGAAGCCTGACTCGGTCGTCGTGGGGGCTAGGAAACCTAACGATGCGGTAGGTCCGCCCATTTGCGTGCTGGTACCATTAGGGTAATGATGTCTCCAGTGGCGAGCCCCAACAACTGGAACAGCCGGGGTAATAAGGACTGGGACTGGGACTGGTCCGGCAAGGGCAGTACTGAGCCTGCTTTTAGATTGGATAGAGAATGGCTGGAAAGGGCCGTTCTGTTACCTGAGAACAAACAGAACGACGAGCAGTATGTGAGCTAGAAGAGCCATTCGTTGTAGGTAGTGCTTATAATGGTACTGGAGGGAGTCGAAGGAAGGAGATCTCATGAGAAATTATAACCAACGATAACGAGCTAATGGCAAGACGCCTCGGAAACGAAGGTGATAGAATTGCTTGTCAATTGCTGCGGGGGGAGAAAACGGCAGTCTTGCTTATAAGAAAGTAAGGTCGGTTGAATCACGAGCAAAGGAAAGACGCAGCCTATCGAAGATGTCAACACGCATACGCATTGGCCGCATCCGACGAGCAAGCCGGAACACTGTATTCTCATACGTGCCAAAAGAGAAATCGCGATCATCGTGGGGCCGTGAAACCTGAGACGGTTCGGTCTCAGTACATGTTAGAAAGCAGTCCGACTGATTGAGAGTAGGTGAAAATTGCCGCGGGATTTTCAGGATGTCAAGGTATGCTCCGTCGCCAGCTATCAAACTATGCACTATATCCCAGCAAGTCGCTCATTCAATTGAAGAACAATCAACGAATCACAAATTGCAGCCTGCTTGTCTCGTTATCATTGTCTCCAGTGGTCACATTGTTTATCACATGCTGCGACATCCGAGCCAGAGGACAATCTCGCGGGAACTGGCAGTTGAATTATCCTCATACGGAACACTACTGATGACCTGCCATAGTGGCCATTCCGACGGACTCGAGCGAGAGAATTCACGTTGATCAGTAGTCCCCAAAAGCTCTCGGTAGTTAGCGCAAATGAACATTGTGGGACCACTAAGACACCAAGTTACAGAAAAACGCATTGTCCGAGCGTCGTATTTGACACTTGAGGATTACGCGCATTGCTGAACCGGAGGGGCTTTGGCAAAGCCGATATTTCTCTATCAGGCAACTAGATGGTGTACCTGAAGTTCGGGTGCTTGTAGCCAAGCAAACCCTCATCTTCGTCTTGGAGACGATAATCTCTTCCGCCTCTTGCTCGTTTACGGTTCTCCCACTTAACGTAGCAAATGTGACCCGACGTTAATATCAGAGCTAGAACAAGGAATCCAACGTTGATCAAATGCCCAGTCTTATACTTGGGACTATTGAAGAAGATTAGCTTGTTCTAATTCCATAGCTTCTATGCAGGCTTACGCGTCTTTTTGCAAGTATGTGAAGGTCGCAATAAAAGCTGCGCAATTAGCAATAGCAATCTGGAAACCTGTTCCGGTGGCTCTGGTGTAATGCGGCGCGAGATTGTTGGCGAGCCTGTCATCTCGTCAATACATCGGCATTGTGACAGGGTAAAGTCAGCCTACCACGCCATTACTGCAGGTGAGCTCGGGAAAACACCTATATTCTTATCGTCAGTTCATGTACGGTCTCCAAGGTATACGTTTGAACTTGCCTGCTGCTATCAGAAACGTCCTACCGTCGAATCAGCAAGCATACTCTATAAGGGTAGAATAGTAGAGCATTAGCATACCCTCCGTAGTGGACCGCAGGTCTTGCCGGCACAAGAAGCAAAATGTAGCCAATGATGGCCATAGAGCAGCAAAAGAGCATGACTGGACCTCGCCCGACTTTGCCAGAAGTATATGTGCCCAGAAGCACAGCGATAAAGCCCGCCATGTAAGGCGGAACAGTGAATAGCTGAGCGGTTACGTTGCTGTAACCAAGACTTTTGATAATTGTTGGAAGAAATAAAGAAAATGAGTAGATGCTGGAGCCATTAGTGCGATCCTAGGACTGGGTATGAGTAAACTTGCGGTGTGATAATGGCAAAGAAGTTGAGAGATAGCACCACCGTATTGATATTCAGCAAAGCCATGCGAACCTAAAACACGTTAGCTCCATATGTAAACGCCTCCTCTGTATTCTTAAACCCCGGCTTCGAGTGGTCAATGCTGCGATGTACTTGACTTACCCAATGCCATGAAAACGTTTCCGATTCAACTTTCCAGGACGAACTTCCGCCATGCTCTGCTCTCATCCGCTGAACGGCTGCAGCTTTTTCTTCCTCGGTTAAGAACTCAGATTGACTGGGAGTGTGCGGGAGGAAAAAGAGTGTCAATATCCCGAATAATATTGTAATAGCCTACCAAATACCCCATAATATCGTCAGCATGGACACTTCAGGTCTATATAGCCATTCACCGGTGAAAACAAGGATTGAACGGACGGAATGAAGGTGAGAATTCATCAGCAAAACAAGGAGCGCAGTCAGGAAAGGGTAGTACAATCACTGGAGATTTCACTTACCCCTTCGACGATGAAGATCCACGGCCAACCTATTTGATCTCTGAGCAGCTTTCTGGCGGAGTGAACCGAAAAAACCCACGATTATATCCATGGTAATTGATCTCGGCCAAGCCAGTAGCAAGGAGTCCGCCAAAGGCACCACTCAATGGTGCGGCACAATAGAACAGCCCCAAACGAAATATCATATCGCGTCGTTCGTAAAACCTTCAACAAGTTAGACAAGATGTCTCTAGCGAGTTAAATGGCTTACATTGACAGATACAAGACCATGCCACCAAGGAGGCCACCTTCACAGAGCCCGAGGAAAAACCGACAAACCAGTAGACCACTGCCGCACATTGATATAAGCAGCGGCACAGAGCAAAGCGAGTAGAAGAAGGTAATATACCCGTAGTTTTTGACGAAGCCCATGCCTGATCATGCGTCTAAGTGTCAGCCCAGGTGGGTACAGAACGGAGAAGGCTTACACATTCCTACAACTCCCCATCCAACCATGAGCCCAGGTAGATAATACCCTGCGCCGAAATACTGAGGTATTTAACTATTCATTTCTTCAAAGATACCTGCGAGATTTACCTTCATGAACCAGTTACTGGGTACGTCTATCAGGATGTAGGGAACATAGAAGATCGTTAATGCCTTGACACCAGATTATTGAATTGTTTCAAATCCTTTCTTCATGCCGGACTGACGATATTGAACTTGTTCCCATCCAACTTTAGATCGGTAGTCAGGCCATCGATCCTGGCATTCCCAATGTTGCTTCTGTCGATGAAAGCCAAAAGCCAAAGGCCAAAGAGCCATGGAACGATATGGAAGTCGAACTTGCGCGTAATCCTTCTATCGAGTGCATGATCGATAGCCGGGAATTCCTGTCTTTCAAGCTGGACATTCTCAAGAGCCTGATGCCCGACTTTCTCGTCTCTGAAGTCTAGGGCTTCCGGACTGGAAGTTTCTGTTTCCATTCCGATGGCCATGATGATACGGCTGCTGGGTTATGGTGACCTGTAAAGATCGTTCCGGTCTTTGTAACACGAGACCAAGAAAATTGCATGCAGATTGCTAGGTGCTGAGAGGTAAAGGTCCAGCATCATACCGAACATCATACCCGGTCTTTCCCCGCATATTTCCCCATCCTTTAGCCCACAAACAGGGGAATACGGCATCTGTGGAATGCTCAGTTTCTTTAGTACGGTTACCATCTTGACGGTTGGTTGGGGGAATTTCACGACAAAAAGCCATCATTAAAGTGCCGGCTGTGCACAGGGTTGTACTTTAGTACGGAGTACAGTACCTAGTATGTCAGTGCGGTCAGCTAAATATTGGGTCATTCGGCCATCAAAGAGAATAATCAGCCGAGCCTAACAATGCTTTCGAGTATGCCTCCAATTCTTCTATGGCGAGCTCGCGAGCTGCCTGTTAAGAATTCTGCACGTTTCTGTCCAGCCATACCAATGATGCAGCCATACATAGCCCGATATTAAACTCCCAACGACCTAAAGCCCGCAATTAACATCAACCACATTTCGTACAGTGTGTATGCCTAGGAATTAGCAATATTTTATCGATGGCTGTCATGGTTCCCCTAGAAGCCTTGCTGTGATGTCCCCAATGTATGCTTCCTCCAACGGATAGTCCTCGCCATCGTTAGGATCAATTCCCACATAATCGAACGCTGCTACCACAAGGTCGAGGTCGAATCCCATCAGTACGAAGCGGCTGATCATTTGCTCGTTGTAACCACCATACCTGGGAATGTTAGTTCTTCACTTTAGCCTGCCGTAAGGACCAATATACGCACCGTGCTACTCTCTCCGCTTCTTCATCCTCCTTCGACTTCTGTTGTCTCTGCTTTAAGGTCTCAGTTGTTGATCCTCCACTGCCTTCACCCCTCTCTCGTTTTGGCGCTCCAGCGTATTTTACGGCCCACTCCTGAGCTACCCGCTCGAACTCTTTCGGGTTCCGCATCAGCATACTCGCAACCTCGGCATCTTGGGGATCCTTAGGCTCTGGCGTGCTTAGGAGTGACTGAAGGGATAGAAGGGCGGATTTGATGGTAAGGACTGGGGACCAAGCAGAGGAGAGAGTATCAAGACATATGGCGCCCTAAGACCACCAATATCAGCTGCATTCAAAAGGGGCATGCAGGGCACATTACTCACCGTTTGGCTGCTGACATTTGGGTGCCACACTTTCGTATCGAACCTCATGGTTGGTGGTCGGAAGGGGTATTCGCCAGGTATCCTAACATCGATGCTGTATGTACCACCTTCGTATGGCGTGCCTGGCGGTCCTTTAAAAGAGCCCTTTAGATGTGTAAGATCATCCCCATCACCAACGGGGTTTGCGGAGATATTTGAGAGTGTATCCTGGTGTAGGTCTGCAATTTCCTTAGCAATACGGCGAGTACGGTTTGTAGCCATGGTAAGGAAGAGCAATAGTAAAGCCTGAGTATTCGAGAGGTCCAAAGTGACTTGAAAAAGCAGATACGGACGGAGGATGACCTTGCTGGTTCGAAAGAACTCGATAAATAGAGTACTATTAGTAGTAACAGCAAAGACGGTCTTCGATTCGAGTTGCGGGACAGATAAATTCAGTCAAGTACTGTATTGACTCTGCTTCGGACAGTGGTGCCAAGGTAGGAAATTTCCGGTTGCCTGGCAGTGTTGAGCGCCGGTATTCTAAGTGATTTGTATTTGGGAAACCTTGAACAATACTCGCAGCAGGATCGTAGTCACAGCTTTATTACTCAATACCTGACAAGTCCAACAAAAGTGAAGCAAATGGCTCTTGAGGCTGCCTTACCCAACAAGACAAGGGCTTGGTCCGGGTAATGCGTATTGTAACTCGGCAGAATTACTTTGACGTGGTTGGGCGGTGAGACCTGGTGAGACTTGCCGGCCAATCATAGTTGGACTTTCAATCCTCGCGTAGCACTTTTGGCCAGCCCAAGCTCGTATCATCCATCGACATCGTTCACCATATCGTCACCAACAAATAGCTATCCCTCTAGAAGCGTCAGTACCCTTACTCACAAGTGGGAAAGCTGGGTTTGGACGTGTTGTGCTAGTTATGGTGAGCTCACTGGTCCGCTCTACTCTTGGCCACAAGCTGATCGAGCACTTTACCTAGGGTAACAATACATCAAACCTGGGCGGCAACCTGCCCGGAGGTGATGGAAAGGATGATAAAGATAAGAAGGTAACCAATAATACGATCTCTCCCCCCGGGAAACGTCGATATCGGCTATTCAGGAATGTATTAGAGCTTTACTGATTTTTACGCTCTACAGAAGGAGAAACCCAAGTACGAACCCCCTCCACAGCCAACCACCCGTATTGGTCGTAGAAAGCGCAAGGCAGCTGGCCCAAACGCTTCAACAAAGCTACCTATCATTTATCCGACTTCTCGATGCAAGCTAAAGTACCTTCGAATGCAACGTATTCATGACCATCTATTGCTTGAGGAGGAATACGTGGAGAACCAGGAGCGTATCCGAAAGGCAAAGGCTCAGAATACGACGACCCCAGCTTCAGCTGGTGGGGACTCCGATGCTCTGGATAGGAACGCCGATGAAAGGAGTCGGGTCGATGATATGAGAGGCAGCCCCATGGGGGTCGGCAACTTGGAGGAGATGATCGACGATGATCACGCCATTGTCTCGAGTGCTACTGGGCCAGAGTACTATGTTTCTATAATGTCATTTGTCGACAAGGACCTCTTGGAGCCTGGAGCTAGTATACTATTACATCACAAATCGGTATCAGTGGTAGGAGTCTTGACAGACGACGCAGATCCTTTGGTGTCGGTCATGAAATTAGACAAGGCTCCTACTGAATCATACGCCGACATCGGTGGACTGGAAACACAGATTCAGGAAGTACGAGAGGCTGTCGAACTACCTTTGCTCCACCCAGAGCTTTACGAGGAGATGGGGATCAAGCCTCCAAAAGGTGTCATTCTTTATGGTGGACCTGGAACAGGCAAGACTCTACTCGCAAAAGCGGTGGCCAATCAAACGAGCGCAACATTTCTTCGAATCGTCGGCAGTGAGCTCATCCAGAAATATCTTGGAGACGGACCTCGGCTGGTTCGCCAGATCTTTCAGGTAGCCGCTGAGCATGCACCCTCTATTGTTTTTATCGATGAGATAGATGCCATCGGAACCAAGCGATACGAGTCTACTTCCGGAGGGGAACGTGAAGTTCAACGTACAATGTTGGAGCTACTCAATCAGCTAGACGGGTTTGATGATAGGGGTGATGTCAAGGTTATTTTAGCTACGAACAAGATCGAAACTCTCGACCCAGCACTCATACGCCCTGGAAGAATTGACCGAAAGATCCTGTTCGAAAACCCAGACCGTATGTCTTCAAATAAAATGGTCCGTTAATGCCATATGCTAACTTCTTTACAGAAAACACAAAGAAAAAGATCTTCACCCTCCACACCTCTAAGATGTCGCTAAACGAGGATGTTGAGCTCGATGAATTCATTAATCAGAAAGATGATCTGTCTGGTGCCGACATCAAGGCCATCTGTTCCGAAGCTGGACTTATGGCACTGAGAGAGCGAAGAATGAGGGTTCAGATGGCAGATTTTAGAGCAGCGAGAGAGAGGGTAATGAAAACAAAGACCGAAGGTTTCCCGAATGAGCTTTATCTCTAGTTAGCAAGTTCGTAGTTGCAATAGCAAGGAATAGATTACATTCTACAGTCATAATACTTGGAAGTCGTTTATGTTGATGGTCATTGCCAAGCTCACAATGCTAGAATTCGTAGTTCTCCCACTCCCAAAAGTAAATAGTCGGCAAGTTTTCAGCAAGTTCTTATGCTCTTGAAGCATGAGCGCCAGACACCATGCTAAGAGTAGAAACATAAGCAACAAACACTATGCTAAGAATAGACATTGTATGCAATGTTTGGAGAAACGCTAGAAAAGCAGGGCAGCAAAAAACGAGGTCCATGTTGAAGCACGAGACAGCGACACTCTACCACACAACCGATCAATCGCTGCCCGACTCGCTGCTAGAATCGTTGCCCGGAGGCCATTCAGCTCCCAAGTACAGTTTGAACTCCTTTGGAGAACTCGACTTTTTGAGGTCATGCTTTACTTTCAAATGCGAAAGAAGCGCAGTCCGGTTGGTGAACATGGTCGTACTCGGACAGTCTGGATGAGGGCATTTCCGTTGGTCCCATCCGTCTTGAATCACGGCTTCCTTTGCCTTCTCTTCTTGCTTGTACGGTAATGCTGCAACACGTTGCTCGTGCGTCATGAAGTGCAATTTCTCCATATGTCGGAGGAGTTCCTTCTCCTTATCGAACAGCTTGCTGCCTTTGCAGTCTCTCATCGGGCAGTGCATAGGCTTGAAACCAGAATGGGAGTTACGTCGATGGTGAGTCCACTCAGACTGAGTCTTGTAGATGATGGTACCGTTACATTTCCCCTCCGCACACCTTCTATTCTCCCATAGGCTCAGACCTTTATGATCATGCCTGATATGTCGCTTCAATTGGGGATCTCCATTGAAACTTCTCGAGCAGATAGTGCCATCGTCAAGGATCTCGGTGCATGGAAACGGTTTGTTTCTCCTGGAGGCGTGTTCTTCTGCTGTGGTTGGACAGGTCTTCAAATGTACGCGCAAGGACTCGTCACAGTTGACAGTTGATTCGCAACCAAGGCGATGATGGGGACAACGAAACTCGAATGGTGTTGGTTCTTCTCGACTTTCTCCTCTTATTGCTTTCTCCAGATCTCCGTATTGCATCTTCGACTCAGCTTCGAGTCCCTCATCTCCATAGCCCATTTCTCCATTCGAAGCGATGTCCATGCGATCATGCTCAGAGTCTGGAGAATTGGCCTTATGCTCAATTTCTCCAATAGCCTCTTGATCCGGATCCGGCTTGATGTAGATCTTCTCGTCCTCAGAGTCCAATTCTCCAATATACTTCCCAGACTCTTTCTTGACCGCAGAGTTGTCCTCGAAATTGCTCGCTGCGAAGGAGAATACCGTATGTGCAGCCAGGGAAGGGAGATATGCCGGTAATGGCACCGGCAACGGCCAACAACGTCCTGACGCCAACTTGTCGTCTAGGCCGAGTTCTGTCGAGATGTAGCGGTCGCCGAGCATGGAGTAGGTATCTGGAGAATTGACGGAGGATTGCTGGAATTCTTCCCAGAGAATACGACGATATCGTTCATTGAACAAGATGAGAAGCTTTTCTCCAATTGCTCGTTTGTTGGCCATGGTGGTTTCCATGAAGATCGGGCACGTCTTCAAGGAGAGCCAAGCATTGCGCCGATCGCGTTTCATGGAAGCAAAGAGCGTTTTCTTTCCAGTGACCTATCACATTGATTAGCAGACGATTTTGAATTCTCCGAATAATGTACCTTGTCTGCAGCACTTTTTGCAACCGCTCGTTTGCGCCCTCGAGAGTTCTGAACATATCCTTCCTGACTTTGAGCCGTTTGGGGAATATAGGCCATCGCACGACCATCATTAGGCATCGCTTCATTGATCGCCCAACAGACTTTGTCCAAGATTGTTTGGGGAACTTGAGCTTTCTTGTGTTTGGCGTCTGGTTCGGTGCATTTTAGAAACCATTCCTGACATTCCTCGCGTCCTTGATCCCAGTCGCTTGCTTGTTTTTTTTCGGCTTTCGTCAACGTCTTGGTTCTCGGCGTCTGGAGAAATCAGTGTAAGGCTTTCATAGTAGACTGGAGAACTGTAGAAGACGTACCACACCATCTTTGCAGACTTTGGTGGGATGTGGCAAGCCGCGGAACGGGTTCTGGAGAATTACAATTAATGAACTGATATGTACATTGGAGAGAAGCACCATTACCTTGGGTTCATCGCTGGATGCCGAAACCTCTTTGGCATTGCGTGCCTGCTTTGTTGCCTTGGTTGCTTTGATAGCTTGGCCAATGGCGGTGCTCGCGGTCTGGAGAATTGCTGTTAGTTTTCTGAGATGTATGTGAAAATGGTGAGAAAGATACTGATTTGACACGAGATTTGGGGATCTGGAGAATTCAAATTAGTTAAGTGATCAGTAAGTGAGAATTTTCATAGACTGACCTTAGACTGCTTCTTAGAGCCAGAACCTGGGGCTTTAACATGGCCCATGATGATTGTGAGGTCGTAGAAGCCAGTCAAGTGAGGTATGAATGAATGAATGAAAGAGAGAATTTTCTTGAAGAAGAAGAGTGCAAAGTGGAAGGAACAAGGAAGGAAAGAGGAGGGAAGGACCTTCGAAGAGTGAAGACAAGGACGAGAGAAAGTAAGGTTGTTGTAGAAAGGCGAGGACTTCACTCGAAGCTGTGATGTTTGGAGAACTTGTCGAGGAATAGCGTAGCACGCCTGCCTCGAGAAAGCGTCTAGGAGAATAGGGATTCTGGAGGTTGTCAACTACCAAAACCGACAGATGTACCGGAGAAAGTCAACGAGTACATTGCGGAGCAGAGAGATACTCAATTCTCCATTTGCAGTAGATAGAAGCTGGAGATACGGCTCCAGTATTCTCCAGCTGCTGCTGACGATCTGAGCAGATCCGACCACTTCTCTCCAGTTGCTGGGAAGGAGATGTATACAGCTTGTTCCAGTATCCTCCAGCTGTTGCTGACGACCTGCGCAGGTCCAGCCGCTTCTCTCCAATTGCTGGGAAGAGAATATGTGTAGCTTGCTTCCATATTCTCCAGCTACTGGTGGCGACGAACGTAGGTAAAGTCGATTCCAACTGATCACTGGGAAGGAAGTCTGTGTAGCTTGTTCCATTCTTGTCCACTTTCCGAAGAATGCTCTTCACTTGAATCTCGTGCCAGAGTGTCGAATTCTCCTTCTGAGCATGCTAGCTGGCGCGTGTGGATAGCACCCCGAAGCGGCTTTCCAAAGAATCGATGCGGGACCGATACCTTGAAGGAAACAGACCTATGAGGCAACATCCTCAGACGCCAGGATATCGTAACAGGCTTCAGGAATTGAAATCTCCAAAGCGTCTTTGTTAGCAGGAGAGGCATGGTTTGCGGAGTATCGGAGCATGAAAAATACTATTCTACAAATGGCATTAATTGCCCGCCCGGCATCTACGCACGCCCTTGGCGATGACGAACGCTTATTATACTCTTTTACCGAGAAGCCGTAACGAACTACGTCATAGGCACTACATATAAATCTTACAAATACAGACCTGCAGGTTACAAACCAAGGATCCGCCAATCTTACAAATACAGACCTGCAGGTTACAAGAATCCGCAGCGTCGAAAGAGCGAGGGCGAGCCGGAAGGATTGTACTTGTAATATGGTGCGGTTATTGGCAAGGGGCGGTGCTAGGTTAAAGCTAGAACTTCCGAATATCTCTTTCACACGCTGTAGATTAGTTGAAGAAGCCGGGCTTTACAATAGACCCTTTTATCACCTTGAGCTTGGTATTCTCACAAGGATAAAGACAATGAGTTCTGTGCTGCCTCTGAATTGATCCTAACTAAATACGGGTTAGTAGCGAACAACAAATGTGACGAGCGTCGTCCACCATCCCATTGCAGTCATTTCATCCTAAGTCGATTCCAGAGGAAAACCGATGTTCAACATAACACATCATTTACCATGAAGATGTACGACAACGAAAGCTGACGATGAAGTACATCAAGCACAAGCTCCAGGAAGAGGTGCTCCCAAAAAGTAAGACAGCAGGCCTGCTATCTAGATTGTGAATAATGTTTCATCCATGTTACTCCAGCCCTCTGCCACGATCTCAGATATATTGAGTGCAGATCTCAGAAGTATTATACCAAAAATTCTGTGACGGCAACTAAACCACGGACAAAAACTGTGTCGTTCATCTCTCGTCAAGAAAGTGTGCCTAGTGCACGAGGTTTAGAGCTGTGAAGATGGAGATAAGCAATCACCAAGCTGCAATGACCGTGATCAATCAGTGTAATGTTGCAACTAATGGTGTTCCTTGTGAACTGGGATATGATCCATGTTTGCTCTACATCTTTAAGACTCAAAGTCTTCCTCATTGTTTTTGTTCGTTTTATGATATATATAGGTGTATACGTTCAGTCTTTGTATTATACATCATTACTCGTCATGTACCTTATACTGAGCCATATTCGAGTTCAAATGTTATGAAAAGGCTCGAGCAAGATCTCCGCGACGTACCACTTCTCAGTAGCACTAAGAACCTCCAGGTACAACTCATCTTTCAAATCCGTACTGGAGATTATAGTGTTGAGAGACTTCAGCATGCATTGGCTGGCAACACCATGGCCTCTCTGTTCACATCTGGCCGTCAGCACAAACGATTCATGGTTAGCTATTTAATTCGTTATCATGGCCACTCCATCCTTTCTTCTTCTTTCTTTCTACAATACCAAAACCTTGATTCATTAACCACAAGATCAGCACTGGAGATGGTAACTGGAATTTTCTGATCATCAAAGCCATCATAGGTTTACAGTATTGCTACTTCACGCTGCATATTCTATCAACCACCAACACTTGTCTTTGGGTGCTAGCACACATTATCAGCTTTTTCTCACATTCAGCTTTGGACTGTTTTACTTCCCGTCCTGTCGATAATATCGAGTTTGTCGGTCCGTATTTAGCTTTCCAGCCACGACTTTGGTGCTCAACATGAAGCTACCGTGGAGGATGTCACGAAATCGAAAAGGCAAGATAAAAGAGCATGTAAGTATTTAAGTTCGGCATGGTCAATTGTCCAACTGACAAATATAGGATACTTCTGCAACCACCGTTCCAGCAGCTCAGAAACCCTTTTTAAGCGTATTACGGTTGAAGAAGTTCTTTGGCAAGGGAAAGCGGGTAAGGATGTCTGTGAATCACAGCAGTACGTCAAAATCACTAAGATCTTGCGCATAGGGTGTTCACCAGCCAAAGGACCCAGGCTTTATCAAAGACTCCCCGGGTGTGGGCGTCTTATCAACTTCTTCTTGCAACCACGGAAGCATTTCAGTAGTACCAGTAATCTTGGATTCAAGCCACGTTTCTTTACCGCTAGAAACGGGTATTGACGCGGTAGACATCTCCAAGTCGGATACTGCCCTACCTCCCGCTACACAAAGTGTAAGTAGAAGGTTGCCCTCCTACACATCTCCAATCTCGTCATCAGTTCGGTCTACTAACGCCAAATAGGGTCTTTGTGACCATCCTCCGAAGTTTGACCCGGCCGGCGACGACTCGAGTCTCGATACTGTCATTCTCCGGCGCAAGGGAGGTGTACTCTCTTCAGGAGTGTCATCGAACGCAAGCGACTCGGATGCACGGTCTGATAAAATATGTATTGGTTGGCTCTCTGATATGGAGACTTCGTGGACGACCGACTCCGTCAATTCAGGTATGCCAGTTATGTTGCACACAGCTGATGATGAGTCTCACAACAAAGGAGGACAACTTACCTGCAGAGCTCAAGATGGCGGAAAGCCTTCTGAGCACAAACTCCCAGAGGGACCTTCGAGTAGGGAAGAACATTTGGTTCCCGTAGCTGAAGACGCGACATCAAAACTGGGGAAGCTAGCCAAATACACAGATCAGATTATATCGTCTAGTAAGGGGCGGTCGTATGCATCGGTCAAAGACTTCATTGTAAGTACTACCAATCTTCAACCGGGAAATCATCACTAAGTTAATGAAATTTTTGTGTTCGCTGGCTGATCGGAACTTAGGACCTCGTTGAAGATATCGCTGGACAAGACAATGAAAATGCGAAAAATCAGAGCCAATCGAAAGTTTGCAGCTTTGCCTCCCCGTGGAGACAAGCGAACTTCTCGAGTCCTACCAGACGCTTCGCAGAGGACTTAACGCTTTACGGCCGACCTGTCCTTTCTGTACGCCGGTGGGAGACCGTCAATCAAGTTCCACACATAAGACCTGGCCACGCGAGGGTGCTCTCCGGTACTACGATTGCGAACACTAATAACTCTCAAGGTCGCACCCCACCGCCACAGCTTAAGACTCTGCAATGTGACCAGCTTTTGCCTACTCGAGGGCAGCCCGTAGACGAAAGCAAGAATAAGGTTAGAGAAGAAATCGAAGAGGACGGAGCGCTTATTGGCATCAATACCATATCGCCGGATGTACAATGGGAGACGGTCTTGGAATCAAGACAAAAATCTCACGAGAATGAAATGGCCGACTTGAGAGAAGATCATGCTGCGGAGATACAGGAGCTGCGAGATCAAACAACCGAGCAGGTCCGGCGTGGCAAGCACAAGCTTACCTCCGCCTTACGCGCAAATAAGCAGTTCAAAGAGAAGAACGCAGAACTTCGCGAGCGACGGAATCGTCAGGCTGAGCAACTACAGCACAACGATAAGGCACTGCAGCAGGTTCTTGCCGACCATCGAGGCCTTCAACATCGCTTCGAGCAATGCGAAATGCACCTCCTGCAACAAAAACGTACTGATGCACCTGGCGTAAAGGTTAAGAGTGAAAATGCAAGTTTGGAACGAGTCATTGCACTAGAGGCTCAAGTCCAAGAAAAGGGCCAACTTCTCCATGTTGCACATGATATGAACTTTGGTTTAGCAGCCGCACTTGCCAAGGACAAGGCGGAGGCAGAATTCTACGCTGAGAAAGTATATGAGCTTACAGGTCGACTTGAAGATAAGCCTGCGAGCGACACGGAAAAGGATCGACTTCTCGAATATAAAGACAATATGTACAAAGATCTGGATATTCGTTGCAGCGAGATTATTGAAGGTCTCCAATCAAGAGTGCAGGACTTGGAGAAACAGACCGAACTCGACAAAGCCTGTAGCAGTGGGGCGATCATGGCCCTTGAGAGCAAGCTGGAGAGGACGACACGTGCCAACTTGGATTTGGAGGCAAGAAAAAACGCCTTCAAGCGTGTAATCAAGTCCGTTTTCGATATGCTCAAGCGACCTCAAGATAACACTAGAGCTTTGAGGTCCATGGATGAGATCAACCGCCTTGTTCATTCTGATAATGATTACTTGAGAGGGGTTTCCGAAGCTAAGGAAATGGAGATTTGCGACGCGGAAGTGGAAGCTACGCAGCTCCGAACGGCCATACGCGAATTTCGTGAAGGCGAAGACGTGAAGGCCCGGACCATCAGTACGCTTGAGGAAAGAACGAGGGCTCAAGCTTGCGAGCTGGGGCGCCTACAAGTGGAGGTTGATATTTTGCCTGTTGAGCACGAGGAAGCGCTAGCCAACAAAAACCTATGGCTATCGCATTACAAGCAGAAGGCTGAAATCTCAGACCAGGAGAAAAACACCTTCATCAACACCAGACTTGATCACTGGGTCCGCTGGTCTTTGAAAGGCAAGGAACGAGAGATTTCCCGTCTTGAGAACGAGGTGTCAGAGATACGCTCTACGAGTTTTCAGCTCCGTCATGAGCTACAGAAAATGGCGGACGTTCGCACGCAGGACGCAGCATACGCATATGTTGGCGAACAGGAGTCGCGGCTAAACAAGGAGCGCACTAGAGCTGCCGAAGAGGACGTTCGAATCCTTCGGACAGAACTCTCTGATCTCCGTGAGTGCCATCCCCCGATACGGAACGAAGAGGATAAGGACACCAAGGAGGTACTCAAGGAAGGCGAAGAGCTGCAGGAAGCACATGCAAAAGTGGAGGCTGAATCTCGGGAAGAGGTGATTTCGCTTAATGCACGCCTTGAGCAAGGGACTATATGGGCCCATGCTGTCAAAGACCTTGGGGGCCATCTCCTAGCCCGGATCTCAAAGCTTGAGAACACCCTTCAAATCTACGGAATCCAGGACGACGATGATCAGCGGGATACGTTGGTCGACCGTTACAACAGCCTCCTCGATTTTGTTGAGGACGACGAAGATGAAGCTGATGTCCCCGGAGCGGAGCATATCTTGGTCGACATAGACGATATCATGGCACAGAGTAGCACGGACTGCTCGCGAGGCATCCCGGCTGATGAGGCAACGCCTGCCGACGCTGAGGCTGGAGATTTATCCCCGGTGGCCGCTGGAAAAATGCCAGAGATTCCAAATAGTCGGGCTCACCGCACCGTTGCTGAGAAGGAGCGGGCTCTAGGGTTGTTCTTTAACAGCTATGGTCGTGCGAAGTTCCGATCCATTATTGTGCCACCGCAGGACGAAGCGGATGAGGATGGAACTCCGGGTCAAGAGGAGGAAGACTCCTTCCATATGACTCCAAGCGCCTGGACCCGAAAATACCCATCTAGAGATGAGGCTGGGCCTTGCAACGCCACAGATGAGTCTTTCTTCTGAGGGGTGCCCGTCGGTTAGTATGGGGTAAATGATGGAGTGGTCGCTGAATCTAAGGTCTCTCCCTCAGGAGTCTGCGCTGGGAAATGTCTCGAATGCTAGAATACCTCGGTTGATTTCGTACGTTACAATTTCCAAATCGCTTATTTTTCCGAACTTCTCCAGAGCGCGACTGGTATTTTGACCACTAAGGCGCGGGCCAATCTGTGGATCAATCTACATCACTTATGGGCAAAATCAAAGGCCTAAACTGTTTACCCAAACCACCGAGCTTTCTTCCCTCAAGAAGTCATCTATAGACCGGAATCATGATTCAAGAAAGTATCACTAAAGCTAGAGGGGAAGAGTCCCTATAAAACGTCCGAGTTTTGCCCTCTTATACATGCAAAAGTTTTCCCGAGTCCATCACAAGTATATCATCTTATATATATACGAATAATTTCCCAGGTCTCATTATAAACTACTGGATCCAAATTTCAGCTTCAACAACGTCAGAAGCAGAGTCACGAACACTTTCTTCAAGATGAATAAAGCGTCAACACAGGGTCAAAGTGTTGACAGACCAAGGCCATTACTTCCTTGGTTATGAAGCTAAAGAGGTTATGATTGGAGAAGAATAATACTTCAACACAACTTGAAGATACGACTGCTCGGAAAGTGTTGAAAGACAATAATTATGGGATTCAACAAAACGACTTTTGCTCTCTTCTCCCTATTCACCTCCGGTGTTATCAATAAATTTACCTCGACACAACTTTAATTATGTTAGCTGGATGGTTCACCTTATGGTACTTATACTCTCAATATTTCTGCAGATTCCTTCTCAGCTTCCTTCCTCATACAATCTCGAAAACCTTGGAATACTATTATCAAATACGACCTTAAGAGTTTTAAGCTTTGTTGATCAAGTTCATCATAGTTACAGCTACTGAACCTCTATTTGAAACTCAAGATACTGCGGTCACTACCTTATATCGCTTCTCACAGCATATCAAGTGACGAAGGCAATTGTTGTCCATTACATATACTACTCCATTATCTGTTGCAGATTATCTCTCAGACATCAAATAGCCGGAAGCATGATTTTCAAGTTGAAGAAGCCTTGGAAGGCTTTGCGGACCACGTGCAAGGTACTTACTAGCGAAGTTAGTCATCCAGACCTATATCTCAAAGATGACATACTGATCTCAACATAGGATGCACCTGAGCAGAGTATCAAAGCCGAGTCTTCCTCGCTTAGGAAGAAGATTAAGAATGTGTTTAGTAGAAAGAAGGTATGGATTATCCTGGTTGTAATATATATCAAGATTCATCTTCTAACCCTATTACGATAGCCCACATCTACAAGCTATAAGAATACAGGCTTTCCATCCTCCCGATCGAACTCAGATAGTAGAAACGCGGAAGAGCCCAAGGAGATTCCGTCAAAGTCTCAAGTGCTGCCAGAGTCCCCAAGCGATATTCAAGGTGCTCTTCGGAAGCAAACTGAGCGATTGCATTCAATAATGTCAATTGAGAACGCGTGCCAGGCTGTAGGAACCGGCGACTCGGGCGACGAGGAAGAATCCAGCCTTCCAGACACCCTGCCGATTGCAGTGAAATCATTAGTCGACGACCTCCTCTTCCCGAAGAAGAACCCTCGACTATGCCAGCTTAGAACCCTCTCCACTGACCGTCTCCAGACATTGTTCAAGGCCGGACATCAGAGGCACTTGTCAGGGGACACATTAGTTGGATCGAACGATGGGCAAACAAAAACCTCTTTTGTCCTTCCTGAATGCTCCGTACCCAACTCTTCTGTTCTGGACTCGACCGACGTGCAGTCAGAAGATAAGGAAGTCCAATCAGAGGACAAGGAAGGCCAGTTAGAGGAAAAGGAAGGCCAGTCAGACGACACAGAAGTTCAGTTAGAGGGTAATGAAAGCCAGCTGTACAGACAGTTAGCCTTTTACAATGCATCGCTCTATGACTCTGAGGAGGAACGCATCAGAGCAGAAGTCGGGGCCGAATGGAAGGCTGCATTCAAGTCCCAAGGGAGGAAACACAACCAGGATATCCTTGATGTTCAAGAGGGTCATATGGATGACCTCAAGCGGGTTGATACGAGATTCGGTGCTGTACAGAGAGAGGGACAGCGTTTTAAACACCAGAGAGACGACCTGCTGGTACAACTGAAGGTCGTGAAGGAAGAGCGTGATGAGCTCCAGGAGAGTTCCGACCTCGACACGTACTCGGACGAGAATGCAACTCTTCGAGAAGATAATGCCCGTCTACGTGGTTGGGTTGAGTATGGGCGGCAAATAGGGTTGGAGAAGGTGATGGGCCTTGAGTACAAGATTCAAGACCAGGAAATTACAATCAGCGCGGTCTTTCAGGAAAACACTGGGCTTCGGGATGAGCTTGCTGAAGTCGCTGAGGAAAAACGATTCTTGTGGTCCGGGCGCGCTGCAGACAGAGATGCGCTCAGAGGGGTCTTAGAACAAATGGGCCCGCTCGAGGAAGAGCTTGCCGAAGCAAGAGAGGAAATCTGTGCCACGAATGAATGCTGGGCTAGAGACAGTGAGACGCTGGACGAAATCTCTGAGCAAAAATACCAACTTGGGATTCAGCTGGCAGCTACAGTTGTGGAGAACAATGCGCTGAAATTGGCTGCTGTGGCACAGCAGCAAGGTATGCAAAACGGCTGGGCGGAGGGGCTGATCCATCTGGCTCTTCAGCTCTTGGCCCGTATGCAATCGTTGGACACGGAGCTGCAACGCCAGGGGTCTAACATGTACAACGAGGAGCGGGCAGCGCTCATGTCGTACTGCTGCGAGACTTTACACCCCCATGGGGTGAATGTCTCTGCGCTTACTGCCGATGACAAGGCCCTGATGGAAGGCGCCGTTCTCGTTACCGCCTCCCCAACGTCTTGAACCACCTCCAATCTTTGGCTTCAAATCAACAGACCAATCACTTAGAAGAGCCGACCCATACGCAGGGTAAAGCCCTTAGGATGGAGACATGGGGATCATGTTCGCCTACCTAGCTTGAATGGTTCCAATCTTCGACACCTCCAAGGCCCCGGGAGGCTATGCTTCCTTGGGTAAAGGTCAGGCTGGCGAGATCTCACCTTCGAGGACAACCCTCTCAGTATCTAGCAAATCCAGCTGCACTCTTGCACCAGCTCTAACGCATCACTTCGCTCCATGCCTCTTCATCAGCATCCGGAACCGGCCGGCAATGCGAAATCTCCAACTCGCCCTAACGGGCAAGCTCTTTTACTACCCCAACATCAGGATTTTCCTGCCCAAGGTTCTGGGAAATAGACGTCTTCCACGTCAACCCAAGCATTCCAAGCTTCGCAGACGCAGCATTTCCAGATCCCGTATCCAGCTCACCGAAACTTTACCACCTCGCGTCCCATGATCAATATTTTCCATTTCAGTATCCAATTTCTCAGAATATTTTCAGCAATGAATTTCCCGGCAAAACTCCGAGCCTCCTCTAAATCTCCACATCTCCTCCCGGCTTTCCCGTCATCATTACCAGCATCCGGAACCCACCAGCAAATGCGAAATTTCCAACTCGCCTTCCAGCTCACTAGCAAGTCGCATCCCTTCAGAACATGACCGCCATTTCGATCTCGGTGAATTGTTCAATAGCTACACGCCATTCCGCTCTCCCTCCGCATGGACCAACAGCATCATCTAGCGTGTGGAGAGCCTCTTGGGGTGGGGTTTTAGGATGGGGTTCAGAAAAAATAAGTGTTTATGTTTCCCACCAAATTCACTAGTAACCATCATCCTCAAAAATTTCCGAATCAGATTTTTCCATGCACTGATCTTTATCGTGTCGTCATCCCACAGCTTCCGAAAAGACTAAATTCCAAAAGCCTAAAAGGGTTATCTGAGGTTTTTTCTTTTCTTTGTCTGGGGAGTTATCTAGTTTGCATACATACATATCATAGCTCCTACGCGTACAGTAGTCAAAACAACCCTTCATACGAGTACATATATCATAAATCCCGCATGAATTAAAATCTCCCCACTACACTACACCACACCACATGCTCAAAAACTCCCCATATCTTATTCATCGAAATCCCAAACAACCACCCCGAAAACCATGAGCTGAGAAACGAGCGTTTTCCATCGGGAAAAGAAGCTGGGAGAGAGATGATAAATACCTCAACCGCCCAGCCATATATATATCCACCGGACGGAGGTGTCGGTCGTGTAGAAAATCAGATATGTAGTCTGTTTATATTACTGTAGTGGAAGAGATGGGGTGGTGTGGTGGTGGTCTACGGATGGATGCGGGTGCGGGTGCGGATTACTGTAGTTGGGTGGTGGACCATGAGTATGTAGGAGTTGCGAAAAGGGGGGGTGTGGGTTCTCTATTTACGGGGGGGACTTTGATTGATCCATCATGGATGATCGGGGGAGGTTTTGGGGCCATGGATGGGGCGGTTGTGCGCGGTTCGCAGGGTAGCAAAAGCGACGCTGATCATACAGTAAAAGGCAGGCTATCTAAGTGGTGGGAAAAATCGCGAAATGCCCGCTTTGGCTTGCTATGTACTAGATACGTTATCGAAGAAGATGATGATGAAGAAGAAGAAGGGAATCATGTACAATCTCAGCCTAATATCCATTCGTCGTCCTACAACTTGAGCTTAGCCTACTAGCCCAGCCCAGTGACGCCCGACACCGCCCCCTTGGCTCCGCCAGCGACATCCTTCACCTTGCCCACGTCGGCTGTTTTCCCAGCTGCAGTGCCGATATCAGCCGCCTTCTTGGGGTCTGGAAGATCCACACCTGAGCTCTTTCCCTTTTCGCCTCCGTGTTTCTTCTCCGGAGCGTGCTTCTTCTCCGCATGCCCGTTCATCTCTTTCTTCTTCTCCCCCTCCCCCTCATCCCCCTGCGGCTTCCCCGCCCCCGTCAGCGAATCCAAACTCAAGCCCCCAGGCAATGGCTTATGAATGCCCGGAATCTCCTTCTGGTTGAACCACTTGAGGATGTAGTAAGCACCCATGCCCCAGAGCCAGATGAAGGCGGCGGCGAAGGTGGTGATGAAGAGGGTGGGGAGGAGGATGACGAGGGCGACGCCGACGGCGAAGACGATGAAGACGAGAGCGCCGATGAGGCCGATGAGGAGGGCGGCGAGGAGAGAGAATATTACGACGGTGATGGTCATGATGATGAAGAGGCCGAGGGGCAGGCCGGAGAGGGCGATTTGGGAGAGGAGGAAGGACTGGGGGGGTTGGGGTTAGCATAATTGAGGCAAGATGGAGAGGCTTGAACAGTTGTGCATATGTAATGTGGTTCTCGGAGGAGAGAATGTGAGACAGGCGTATCAGGCGCATTTGAAAGGCTATGGAATTCGGAGGCTTACGGCAAGCGCAGGTTTCTCGGTAGCGAACTTCGAGGCCTTTGCCATCAGCTCGTTTCTTCGCTCCGGCGGCATCAGGCTATCTAGCCAGCTTTTGCCCTTGTTGACGATGCCTGTGACCGAGCCTTGTAGGGCACCGGTCATGCCACTGACCATTTCGGCCATGGTTGCTGTGGGCTGTTGAAGATAATGCGGTAGTTAGGGGGCTGAGCGGAGGAAGGCGAGGGCGTGTTTTTCTCGAGGCGTGAGTCGATGGAAGGAGGTATTCTACGAAAGATTCGTAAAGGTGATGATGGAATTAGAGACAGAAGAGCCTCGAGACTCTTCCTATTGATTATTTATTGTTTAACGAGCTGTAGGAGCTTATCACAATGGGAATTCTCGGTGGTGGAAAACAGGGAATTTGAAGCGCGTTCTGGCCACGAGCATGACGTCGGTTTGGTGATGGCCGCAGGCATTCCAGTCGACATTGCACAATCTCCAACCATTATTATTATTTACTATTTCGTTCGACAAGCCACCCTCCCACGATGTCAAAGGACCTTCCTTACCTTGGCATCGTGTCTGGAGAATAGGTACCTACTTTCCGTCGAGCACGAGACAGTCTGTTCGACAGTACCAAGCTCTCTGCAATACGAGGCGGATAGAGCCGGGAACGAATGCCCATCGACTCATCGACTCAGCTCGCTACACATGTGTCTAATCGGCGAACCAGTATATTGTAGGTGCATAAGGTAGTTAGTACGGAATACCTGAGGCCATGTCTTGAGCTGTCGATGCAATATTCTATGGATAGAAAAAGCGAAGCGTTCAATGACAGCAACAAACAGCAGTTGTTATCATGTCCAGCTTTCTCTTTTTGTCTTGTCCGAGAAGGTCTGGCATCACGATGCAGCTCCAAGACACGACCAAGGGCATTTCTTATACTCTGGTACTCCCCAGAGAAAAGTAAGAGACAACGTCCCGATAAGGCTGCGTCGAAGAGGTACGGTAGTAGTACCTCAACCATGGTTAAGGTACCTAAGGTATGGTTTCCAAACAGCCCAGGCTGAACTAATGGCTAAGTACCTTATGCATGCATTGGCATGCATTGACCCTTATCACACCGTTGCCTTATCTCAATCAATCAATCAATCATATCGCATGGCGGGGTAATAATAATCCTGGATTTCTAACGAGGAGCTGCAAGGTGTTTGTTTTAATTCCCTACCTTACGCAAGGCCAAACGCTGGGCTATGATTGTTGTTGTTGACCGCAGTTGTTCCTCATCTCTCATCTGCGACATCTCAGCCAAAGAGGCAGATTTCCGGAACTGTAACAGTGCCTGTGCCTTTGAGGTACGTGATGAATCTGAGCATCTGCTGTTGATTGTCAATTATCAGTACTATGTACAGTAGTCTGGTAACAGGACATCGCAACACCCCCACCATACCGACCTTCATCAGCCCTGTTGGTGATCGCCTTCTGACTTCACTGAACAATACCTTAACACTTCGAGCTTGGACTGGCTCAGCCTTCAACAGCCTCTTCACAGAGCGCTAAACATTTCAGCGTGGTGCTTTGCAGGGCTTGCATATTTATACCCATAGCTTGCCACTACCTACGTCCTGTTGACGTTTGTATCGCGTCAGCTTTCTTGACCATCGTTACCATCCCTTTCTTCAGTGCTCATCTCTTCAGACTTGTCAAAAATCAAAAAACACCAAGACCAGCTAGGTACCTATGGCACTATCAGGTTTTCTGCATCGTGTGAGCACGAATTCAAGTTTTCGCACTGCCAATTCCTCCCCTGATGGCGAGGTTCCCATGGAGACAATCTCGAGACGTTCAAGTGATATTGCATCACAGCGACACCTCTCGGAGGCTGCAAACCTGGGACAGAGGATTCAAGATGACATCAACAGCGGTCAATATGAGTGTGGCATTTGCATGGACAAGGTGACGAGAGACAGCGCCATATGGTACTGCATGACCTGCTGGAACGTTTGTCATCACGATTGTATGCAAAAGTGTGCGGCTGGTGGAGCAAACAGGACCGTTGCCCCTGGGCGGAAATGGAAGTGTCCATCTTGTAGAGCGGTGTATTCTGGTCCGCCACGACTTGTCTGCTGTGAGTCGCACTAGCCGCACTCCATTCTTTCTGGATCAATATGCTAATCACATGCAGGGTGCGCAACTTCGCTTGGCGTTGTCAACAGAAACGAACAGCCTCCGAATTCCTGCGGGTCTCCTTGTTTCAAACCACTGTCTTGTCTTCACCGCTGCTCTCAAAATTGCCATGCGGGACCATGCGATCCATGTGCCCACGGCTGCAAGCCGCGGGTTCAGAAGACGGAGGTTCGAATCCTGCAAACTTCGTTAAGAGGCAGTACAGTAGGTGATCGGGATGGCGGAGTCGGCATCGCTGTTAACGCAGATCTCGAGCGCGCTGCTCCGCGGCTCCGGGCAGCTCAAGACCCAATCTCTTTGCTTTGGAACAGTATCATAAAACGTCACGGTGTCAGTTTGATCCTTACCTTGACTCTTATGGCTGCCGTCATTTTGTGGACCGCAGTGATCGTGGAGCCATTTAATCACAAGTCCATAGCCGAAAACAACAGAGGAGTGAGGGCTACCTGGGCCGTACTAGGGATCACAGGGTTCTTCATTACGATATATAACGTTCGCTCGGTTACTGCGTTTCAAAAGACTCGGGCAGAAATCAGAAGCCAAATGGAGAGACGTTTGCCAAAGCTGACGGCTTTGCTTGGGATATTCGATTGTCCCTGGGCCATTCTCCACCGTTGCTTGACGGTAACATGGGTGATCGGGCCATTCTTCAGGTATGTATATGTATTTTTCACTTCCAAGCTGTGATTACCAGACCTACTTCAAGTGGCACTCTTTCCTTTTATATCATCATCCACACTGCTTTCTTACGTGGCTAACGTATCTGCATAGTGCCGTCTTTCTCCCCATGATTGCTCGACTACTCTACTTCCAGCATGTCTGTGACGGCTTTGACACCAGAATCGTCCTTGATACAGGTAAGTACATATAAACTTTCTGACGATACGCCGACTTCTGCGTCATTCGATCACAAATCTAACAAACATCAGGTGGCGACCCCCTCACCAGAGCCGATTACAGAGTAAACCCTATCTTTAAAGACCTAACTGCGGATGCCCTCCCTATACCATGGCTATCGCAAGTAATAGCACCGACAAGTCTCAAACCTCCGTCGAGCTGAATTACTATGACAACCCTCTCAACGAAATCCTTGGAATAACCCAAACCGTACAAGCTCCCCTCCCCCTCAGAACCACAACAATAGACGACAACCGTATCGGCATGACCATAATCCAAACCCATGCGAAAGACACATACGAGCTGAATCCCTCGAAACTGTGGAAAGACAAAATCAAGAAGGTCTTCAATGGCTGGGGTAGTGATGAAGAGGATACTATCGTCGTCAAGATCGACGTTCATGAAAGCCCTGGCTTCTATCGTGTAATTTACGACAACGTCCTCAATGAGTGGTCAACCCAAGTGGATTCAAAACTTCAATACAACGGCACATTCACATCAGACCAGCATCTCATCTTCCCCTCCCTCGGCTTACAAGTCCCAAATTTCGCTGACTTCGCCAAAAGCTGCAAGTACGAGCCTTTCCTCAAGATGCACCGGGGCACCGGTGCGCCTTCCGAAATTGAAAAACAGGGTAAAGAGAGCTATAGATACGATGGAGGCGATGTGGTTCTGAGGACCGTGGCGTTTGGGATCAAGCAGAGGAGGCTTGAGATTTGTGCTAGGAGGAGGGATGTGGTTACGGATATGGGGGTGGTGCTGAAAGGGCTGGGGGACAAATTGCCGGTTGTTGCGGGGTTTTTGGCGAGTGTGAGGTATGAAGGGTGGAAGCATGGTAGGCAAGGGTCATGCTGAGGAAAGGCGTTATGGAGTATGGATGTTCTTTGGACGACGGTTGTCCTTGACGAGCGTGGTACCGGACGGAGTCAGATTGGCTGTTGGATACTCGTCTCCTTTCCAGAACGGAAAAGTTCTTCCTATCCTTCGTTTTCATGTTCCACAGCGACGCGGTCGTCCAATGTCTAAGCCAAAGCCCACTTTCTATTCACTAGCTACTAAAACTCAACCCAACCCAAACTGTACCTTCTGCATCTCCCCCACGACGCCGCCCTGGAACATCACAAGAAACCTCTCGACTGCCCCTCGGAGCATACCCCCCATCTTCGAGTCGGCACCCCATCCCCTTTCGTATATATACACCTCGATTTTGGAAACCCAAATCCGCACGACATCTCAAGCCTAAGACCCCTCTCTCTCTCTCTCTCTCTAATTCCAGAGCAAAGAACATCATCCCTCAGGTAAAGCACACACACACACACACACACACACACCAACCTAGTTCTCTAATACATATGTACCTACTTCCGCCCCCGTCACAGAGATAAAACGGCTTCTTTGGCCTAGCGGGGGAAATAAGTAGCATATGTAGGAAGCGGCTCATTTGAAACAATAATTCCTTGGTCGAAAATTTAGTGTAGTAGTGTAGGGTAGTACTTGGAACGATTGGGATTTGAGGGATTCAGGGTAGAGTTAGAATCATGACCAGTGGAATGACTGATCCGTCACATCGACCGATCGAGATCGAATTGAAAAAAAGAAAAACGAAAAAAAAAACGTCTCAGATCACCACCACGAGGGATTGCTTACACCCACCACCCCCATCCCCATTCCCAACCCCACCACAACCACCACCGTCCACCACTTCCAGCCCACACCATTCCCCCGTCCAAAAACACCAGCTTCCCTTTTCCCACGAAATCAGCTCGTGCGGAAAAAAACCATGTTTTCTGCAAGTCCTGAATATGGGGGGGGGGGGGGTCTACATCACCCGCATGAGGATACGGCGGTTGCTGGATGGAATGCAAGAGAGAGGAGGATGGTGGGATGGTGGGATTGTGGGGTTGTGGATGGTGGATGGTGTGGATGTGTGTGTCTGAGGGATATACAGTAGGAGGCGTTCTAGTCGCGATGGTTTCGGACGTTCGCAGTTTTTCGTTCGGGGGAAGATGAAATATCGAATTTTCGCTTTAACAGCATCTTGGTACCTTTCTTTGAGAGATCGACACGGGGTCTGTTTCGTTGTTTCGTTATGGCGTTGTTTGTCGATCTCTTCGTAGGATTTATCGCGTTCGTTTGGGATATATCTTTTCTTCTCATTGCATCTCATTCCCATGCCTCACTTCCCATGCCTCACTTCTCTACTCCTCACCTCCCCCCTTCCCCACTACCCAATTATCTAACCCAGCACCACATTCTGTAATCCCCCAACCCCCTCAAATCACCGAAAAAATATCCCCTTTTCCTCGGAGTTTTTATCAGCAATTATATTCCCTTCCTGCCTATGTACACCATACCACCCACCCACATCCACAAACTTCACACTCACTCACCACCGCCACCTTCTCCCTTTCGAACCTCCACTCGCTGAGGTGCTATCATCACACTCCCCTTCCCCGTCCCCCTCCCATTTTCCCCACTCATCCCCATAAACCCTCACCCTCACCCTCGCCCTCGCCCTCGCCCTCACCCGCACCCGCACCATCTTCCTACCCGAGCAAAACGCACCCCTCAGATTTTTCAACAAAGCATAAAACACATCCATAACTAAACCATCGTCCTGTTTTTTCTGTTGTGGCTGGATATACGACAAAGGGTGGCGCGGTGCGATAGGGAGAGATTGGGGGGGGGTGGGGGGTGTGGTTCGAGCGGGGGAAGGATGTGTGGCTCCAGAGGCGGGGGGATTGGGGAGGATAATGTGGGGGTTGGATTCCCGTAAGGAGGGGGTTTGTTGGAGGAGGTTAATGGGTTCTTTGAGATGGATGGGCAATGGGGTAGGTATTTGCGGGGAGAATTTTTTGGTTCGGAATGGTACGATAGCGATTTGTTCAGTGCCAACTCATCCACTGCTTTGGTCATCGGCGAAATTAGTAATGTTGCTAATATCAAACGTGTATTGTGACGGGGAAAAAACAAGAAATGGTCTTTGATCGGTTGATTCAGTCATCCCTCACCACCACGTCAACATAATCCAACAAAAACGACGTCTGCCCATTCAAAAACACCGCCCCACTCTCCGGATCCCGCCGCACCACCCTCCGCACCGTCGGCACCACAATCCCCCCAAACGTCTTCGGGTCATAGCAATAGTGGCTCGCATGCGCCTGGAACACGTCCGCGCAGTAGTCAAACCGCTTCAGCATGCACGTCTGCGCGTCGAAGAAGAATCGCTGCACGCGGTTATGCGCGGGGATGTCGTCGGGCCATGTGATTTCGAGCACGCGCCAGGCAGTCTCCTCGCCATTTTCGGTATGCGGCGCGAGTTCCGTAACCGAGAAGTCTGGGCGTAAGAGGAAAAAGGGCGCGACGAGGTAGTTCCACATGGCGTAGCCGACAAAGTAGGTCAGTTGCAGGTCGGTCAGGGGACTGGCGCGGGTCATGCCGGCGAAGGAGGCGCGCGGGTGGTCGAGGGAGGCGAGCACTTTTCCATCGCGGCGTTCGATCCAGGTGTGGTGCGGGGTGTAGATCCAGCGGTCGTCGGGGGCGCCGCCGAGGCGTTGGATGGTGGTTTTGGGGGTCTGGGTGTCGATGTGGACTGTTGGGGTGAAGTGGCCCGGGTGGCCTTTGAGGTCGAGCAGGGCGCCGGAGAGGTTGAAGGTTACTTCGATGGAGCGGATTTGGGCCCAGCGGTTTGCGCCGCCATGGGCGTTGATGATGGCGGTGATGAAGTCGGCGGTGCTGGGGACGGTTAGTTGTGGTGGCGTGCAGGGTGGGTTGAGGAAGCTTTACCTTGTAGTGGCCGTATGCATTGTGTTGTGAATTGTAGAGTATGTTTTTTCTTCCTGGTAGCAGCGGACATAGATATCAATGGCTTGCAGAAGCAATGACGTTTGCGAGCTGACAGAGCATGTGTCTTGACGAGAGATTGCAGTCGCGTTGTTGGTTTCCCCTGCGCAAGCGTAAAGTATCTGTGTCTACCTAGAAGCCTCGGCGTGAACATGATTAAGAGGAGATAAGGGCATGTCTTCGTGAAGGAACGCATCAGTAGTCATCTCGGACACGCCGAGCAAGACAGTTCTTTTCGGGAGCATCAAAGCACCTGTTGATCACACATCCTTTCAGTCCTTTTGCTTCATAAGGTCCCTGCACTCTCCACATCTTGCCAAACCTCTGGTGATTAGCCTTCTTGTACGTGACTCTTGCTCTTGTTGGGAACAAGTAGACAAAAGGATTGTTCCGATCTTGCAGGACCTTACGTGGAGTGCAGTCGCGGTAGTGAGATCTCCCGTCTCTCTTGCTGAGATCTAGTGCATACACCCTAGTATCCTTTAAACCGTTACAAGAATTGCCATACCAGGTATACAGCCCACCTTGCATATTGGCCTCGTCATTGATGTGCAAATATGGGTTCGATACGAGTAGTTCATGTTTCTCTAGAGGGCAATTTCGAGGCTAAATTTCTCAAAGTCAAGAGGTTCAGATTCTCTACTTCAAGTCGCACTAAATGGCCATCAAGGCGTCAAAAAGTCACTATACCCAAGATATCAACGCCACCCAAGTAAACGGATTCCAAGTTTCCCAGCTGTTTTGGTTTTTGTATCTTCTCTCTAGAAATTACCCATCTCGTACGAACTTTTGCTACGTAAATAGGGGCCCCACTTGTACAGTACCCACGGAATTGGTAGCAACAAAATGCTGATGAACCCCAAGAGACTACCAGCCCAAGCGATCCCAAGCCTGTTATACATCTGTATGGTGAAAAGGGGAAAGATAGCGCCAAAGGTATATCGGAGGAGACCGTTTGCGGCTATTGCAGATGCAGCATTCAAGGCGTGATATGCGTCGACGAGATAAGCCATGGTTCCTAGCTGTGGGACTGGTGAGCAGAACAAGTGACAGTATCAACGGTATAACCTACGAATAAGCATACCGTACCCCATCCGAATGGAATACCGGCAAGAATGGGCACAATCCAATGGATAGATGCTCGAGCGGTCCACGCAAACCTAGAAGTGGTGAACACTGGCAATTGAATAAGAGAGAGCCAGGCAGACTTACCAAAATAGAGAAATTGGGATACCGAGGGAACCGAACATGGAGATATACAATCGCTCTTCGGGAGGAGGCATCTTGCCCTCCGGTGCCCTCAGCTTTGCTTTTGCGTACAATGTGTTGTCCACTACAACGAAAGTCGCCACTGCAAAGCATACCCCTATAATTATACCTAGGAATGCAAGGCCGACTTCTCCAGGACTGAAGTTGTATACACCAACAAAGACATATGGGTATGCATCGAAGAAGGCAAATAAGACTCCAAAGGCAAAAGATACATAGAGAGTGATGGATCCTACAATCGGCTCCATGAACAGCATGCGAAGTGGTCGGAACAGAATGACCGTGAACAGAGCTTTTAAAGCCGCTTTGGCGGGGGGTTTTGGTGGTCCAGGTACTCCACGTTTGAGCGCTCGGCGCCGTAGCAGTTCTTTTTTAGATGTCTCCCCAAGGAAGAATGCCATGATCCAAACAGGCCCTCCAACCATGAGCATGACCCACATGAGCCAGCGCCAATCATCTCTTGCTTCCATTGTATAGCCGCCAACCAATGGAGCTAACGAGGAGCCGACGAATGGCGCCAGGATAAAGAGTACTGTGGCAAGGCCACCCCCATGCTGCAATTCCCAAACATCTGAGATGGTCCCTGCTCCTACTGCCACAGCTGGAGCTCCAAAGGTACTGGAGAAGAATCGACAAACGATAATGGAGGTTATGTTTTGTGAGAGACCTGTAGCCATCGTAAAGATGAGAGATACAGGCATGGTACAAATGTAGACTATCTTTCGACCAAAGGTTTCAGAAATCGGAGCGCCGATCATAGGCCCAAATGCTATGACAACAGTCAGCTATTGTTATAAAGCATAGAGAGAATTGTATGGTATACCTATGCCTTCAGAGTAGAGCGATAACCCAAGTATAGCAACCGTTTGGCTCACATGAAACCGCTCCATTATCTGAGGAATACCGGGAGTATATACAGAAGTGCCGAATGTCCTGGGTTTTATCAACACAAAGGAACAGTGCCAGCATGAGAGAAAAAACGTACACAGCAAACGCATACATTGCCGGAACGGCAGTTGCATAGATTTTGGTGACCAGACTCCAATTTCGTGGGTTTCCTGGATCGCCTGGGCCGTCCCAGTCCACTAAGGCACTCGCTGATGGTTTTGTTTCGCTAACCATTGTACTGCTGTCACCACTCTCAAGCGATGGCGGTGCATTCACCTCGAAGGGTTGTCCCTCGGCGATGCCCTACAACATGGATGAGTCCTTCTCCGCTCATACCATGAATGCAGTAGTTGTTTCCAAAACATACCCTCGCTGTAGAAGTATCATTCAACGCCATGGCGAAAGCCTGGAACAAACAAGCTTAGGATGCCAAGTCAGAGAGGAAGAAAGAAGAGTGAAAGCAGGCTGAGAGACCTGGGGAGAAATGAAGGCTATCTAATGCAACAGATGCAGGGATGGGAAGTTGCAGGCTGCCATGTGAGCCTATGACGGTAACAGCTTCGAGGAATACAAGGCTATATCAATCGGACCAGAGGAAGGTGGATAGGCAAATAGGTTTTCATTCGCAATGCGGAAGCATTTGTCTGTCGTACAGCTCATCGCATTTCGCTTTAAAACCCACCGCTTGTCTCCAAGACATCTTCGAATCTACTACTACATACCTAGCCCGTGAACAGATATAAAGTATCAGTACGGGGTGCGTGATAGCATAACACTAGGCCACTTTAGGTGCCGTAACACAAACAGATACTGCAATCCGCTTTTCAATACGTGTGGACCCTTGTTACTCTATGCAAAAGGGCGGGCGCAATTCCGTAATTCCGCATTTCCGCACTACTAGTGGTATGTACTATCTAGACCACACCTCGGCCCAACTTTCTTCTTATGTCCTTCCCACCGACTGGTCAACGATCCGAATCATTGTTCCACGCTTGCGCAATAGGGCTACCTATGTAAGACCACTGACATTCCAGAAGGGGAACATTGGTAACCCCCTACCATTGCTTCCTACAACAGCTATCCGTGTCTGCTACCTGGAGCGGCCATTAGCAAAAGCGCCCTGGCTTGTTACGGCTGAAGGCTCTCCCATCAGCTCGCGCCGTTCTGTAGGCTGGTCAACCTCGGCATCGTCTCAATGCTGGATGTGATGCCTGATGGACACTCCCGATTATTGTTCGCAGCAGCAGCATATGTGATGCGCACGTTGACTATGTGGGACTGCTCCATCGATCGATCAGGAACATGAAGTTGCATGTCCTCATGAAGTTGCATGTCCACATGATCCAGCTTCTGTTTCATTCTGATCGCGACCGCTTATCCCTATATGATTCAAAGCTTGCGTCTGATTTCCATTGAAAATACACTTTCGATCTGTTTCTCCGATCCTGTCACCTCTCTATCATCAGATACTGACTAGCGTCGGCGACTGCATCCTACTAAGTATGCATTCTTGTGCATGTTATTGAGCTTCGATGGTTGAACATCGATGATTAAATAAGACGAGAGTAAGGTACTTCATCTATTCATTTCTAAACTCCATTCTTCCAGCCACACCTCCAAATCTTCGTATATCGTTCTATATGCGAGACTGGACAGGAATGAAGATTACTTCTTTTCCATAAGAACGCCCTCAGCCGAGGGCTTTTGCCTCGCTTCAGACGCCTCCCCTTTGATCAGTTCTAGTGTTATCGAATAGTGTCAAACGCTTAGAAAGAAAGGGATTTTCCTGGGATCTAAGGAGCGCCAGATGAATGGCATGCCTTGCGCTAGGCCTCTCTCATCAAAGACTCTACCCATTATTCTGTTGCTAATGTCCAGCATCTCGTTCTCAAATACCTTGGCAGCACTTGTTACAGCAGCAGAACCGTAACCCAAGAAATTAGAACCGGAGAACATATGGACAAGGTTTCCATTGGCCTCTTCAAGCTTCGGTCGGTTGAATCTGATCAGAAGCGTGATCTGACCCAATGCATCGGTCATGTTTGCGAGGAAAGGCATTAAAGTATCAATGGTACCCTTCGTCTTAGGTGGTGGAGCATATAAGGCTGCTGGGTGGAAGGGTAACACTCCAGAAGTCGAAGCTGGTGTGCCGCTATTAAGTGAGTGGTGGCTGACACCGTTGAGATAGGCAACGTGGACGAGGATTGAGGTTAGTACATCGCGTGAGATGAGCGGTGAGTTGGGAAAATCCAGGACTTTGGCTGCGGTACTCGCCTCGACAATCCATGATTGGAGCTCATGATCAGGCGCGAGAAAATCTTCTGAAGGGTAGTAGACCCGCAGATAAGATTCGGTGAAGCGGGACAGAGTGGACACCATGGCACTTGCGTCCTCGTAATAGGGCAGTGATTTGAGAGCGGGACCATAGCTACAACTGATCAGACCACGAGAAATCAAGTCCTGATGAAAATAATTGGCTTGAAATGCTCCTGCGGTCACAGGATAGTACTCGGTGGCAAATTGGCGGACAGCTTCGTTGCTCAGAAAGAATGTTTGGTCAAAAAACCCGCCTGGGTTAAACAAAACTTGCTCGCCTACGGGCCGGATGGCATATGCCTGGTACATGACTGTAAAAGTCAAAGTTATTACGGGATTCGTCCGATAAAATATTAATTGGCACTTACTGCGGTCCAAGAAGGCTCTAACGGGATGCATTTCGCTCAGTGTGCGTAACGCGGCTTGGTGGACAGCCTCCGAGACGGCGTGTGAATTAGCGAGATGGAAAATCTGGCCGTGGAACAGGTCATTCATGTTGAACATCATCTTCGCCAATAACCAATCATTTTCAGCATCGAGTGGCGTGTAGATCAGATCGCTCTCTACGTTCGTTCTAATTGCCAATGGAAGAAAGTCGCCTGTCATAGGATGAATAAAAAAATATGCACTGCAAGCTGCCGCGTACTTTCCCTTTATCTTGGGATATTTGGCTTGATAGGAGTGATCAGCGAAGAACAGTCGACCGGCTGCGTGTAAGGCCTTCAGGTTCATGCCGTTGGTTAAGTCTGATACGACGGAATCCTCGACCATAAACGGTAGCTCCTTGCTTTCTGGATGGATACGTTCTACTACATACGGATTCACCGAGAGCCGTTCCATGGAGAAAAAGAGATCCTGCGTATAATTCGTCTGGGCTCCAGGAGCAATTCCGGTTGGCATAGTGAGCTCCCATTGATCGTCATAGAGCAGGCCAAAGCTTGAGAGATTCTGCAGCCCTCCGCCCTGAAAGGTGTAAGCTTCATCGTCGGTTTGGACGCTGAAACATATCTTACCTTGCTCACTGCGGCGGCAGCTAACCGACTCTCTCTCTCAACGTTTTCGGAAACCCAGGCTGCGTCCTCGTACCAAAGATCAACGTCGCTTTTGACCATGGCATCTCCTAGCAAGCCCGTAGGAAAATACGACGTATTTCCCAGTAGGGAGGCGCCATACAGATATCCTTCCCGGTTGCGCTCGATTTGGTCCGCGCGTTCGGAAGGGGTAGCATCAAAGACCGGTAGCACGTACTTTCTCCAGCCATCTCCAGAGTCTTCATTTTGTGGTGAGAGATACTGCTGCTCCACCCCATAATGCGGCTGTGGGAGAGCTGTCGTTACGGCTATAAGGTGCCATAAGATTGAGGGTCCCGTGACCCCGAATCGGACTAACATAATCTAGAATCGGGAGATACGAGATGAAGAAATTTATCAATTTTAGAGCGAATTCATGAAACGCGAAGGGTACATTGCCCTTGTAGGTCAATAAAACCTTGTGGGAACTGTGAGTGAGTCGGGGTGAGGAAGAGTGGGGAAACTTGAGGAGTTTCGTGAATAATAGAAAGGAAGAAGGACAACGGACGGGTCTTAAGGGAGGAATGGTGAAGGAGTTTTAGCAAAATACCAAGAAAGATGGTTTTCCGTGGATTCTACCGGTTGGCCTTCCATCCCAAGGAGCAAGCAAGTTTGTCATACTAAATTCCACATATCAGACACTGGTCCTCTCCAATATGTCTACCAACAATCGAGAAGCAAGTACCTACACAGTCTACGCCCCTCCGGATCGTTTCAACCCCTGTACTTCGGTGCATGGGCAGCTTACAAAAGAACCATACCACTTAGCAGGGATCTGAACTGCTAAGACAAAGCATTTCTTATCTCTCAAGCCATCTCGGTGGCGCCTTAAGAGATAGCAGTGTGCTGGAAGATAGCTCTACCGAGCAACCAATGGCCCATGGCAGGTTCTCCGGAGGATGAGACACGTCAGCTGAGAAGAGATTCTTGCTTCACGGGCTCTGCGGACAGTTCAGCCCTTTTTCAATGCAGAGACGGAGATGAAAGGCTGAGCATGTGCTTCTTGTGCGGGCTGAAATGCCTCTTTCATAGTGGTCAGCATTGAAGAACCTGCACTATTAGGTGAGCACGGCGGACACGCCGCAGACCAACCCGCTCTTTCCCAATTAATCTTGCTTGGCCCCCCACAAAATCGTCGATCTCTCTAACCCGTCCCGGAACGAAGGTCACTGCCATCATCGATTTTCCTATCGGAATCTTGGTTCGTCCGTATGCCTTGCCGTTAGGCCAAATAAACTTAAGGTACGTCTACTTTAAAATACATGAATTACAATCTCCAATATATAGTTCAGCGCTGACTGAGACTGCTTTAACGTGAATCATGCTTGAGCCTGGTTAGCTTACATCTATTATCGACAGCAGAGTGAGCTGTGGCTGTTACATTCTTCACCTGAACGTGTCTGGAGAACCTGTGAGTAGATCGTCCACTGCGACACGCTTTGCCAAATTGTCATCGAGGCCTGAAAGGATCTGGCCATTGCAATTTGTCAACATCTTGCGATATCAGAGTCATGCAGCTACTGAGTCTTCAAAGCTTCTCGTGGTTTTTTCTGCTCCTCTTGAACTTTGCGTCTGTTTCCAATGGGTACACTTTGCTTCCACGCTTGCTACAAAAAGTGCTCGGGGATACCCTAGAAAGAGCTCACAATAAGCCGTGGTATCCTGATCCATCGAATCCCGTACCCTACAAGAAGCCGCTAGCTATCGACGAGCATGTCAATTGGTTCAAGCAACTCCACAACGGGTCAGAGGATGGATACTACAGACGTTCTTCTTGTCCAGCAATAAACATGCTGGCCAACAGAGGCTTCATAAACCGGTCCGGCCGCAATATAACCTATACAGATCTTTATCGGGCTGTGCGAGACGTTTACAATTTTGGCGAGGATAATGCAAGCTAATCGCCCGAGAATCACTTGTTCTATGCTGATGTACTCAGAGCATGCTCGTAATCGAGCCCACCTTCCAAGCTCATGGCTGGCCTGCCCATATTGACCTCGACTTCTTTAATGTGTGTAAAATATATATTGTCCCGGAATTAGAGAAACCTACTAAACCTGCAGCAGGACGACAATGTTCAGTACATTATCAATTGCCCAGCGGCACCTACTCGAAACGACCGTGCCGTTGGCGATAACGTCAATATCAATATGACTTTGCTCGATTCTCTTTTGAGCTTCTCCAAAGATAATGAGACCCTGAGTCTTGAAGACCTTGCAGAGCATCATCATCTACGCCACAACCAAAGTGTTCATGAGAATCCTAGCTTTCGCTTTGGGAACAAGGGAGCAATCTGTTCACTGTATGACTTACCATGGTACTCTAGTATGTTCATATAGGCTTACAAAAACTGTTTAGTGCTCAATATACCAATCTCGTTGGCGTCTTGGGGCGCTTAGGCAAGAACGGGCTAAGTACGCTTTATGTAGAGGACGTACGACGCTTTTATGTTCACGAGGACCTGCCACTAGCGTATTTGCGCAGAGAACTACCTGTAAGTAATTGACTTTCCAGTTCATCGAGGATTTGATACTAACAAGCATGAAGTACTGGTCCGCCGAAGCGAATCACCTAATCGATCGTATGAGCCACCACATCGGCTTTCAAATACAGAGACCCTTCCCGCCAGGAGATGAGGATGGACGAGATGTTGAGCCTATGGTAGCGAAATACGAGAGGCCATGTGAAAACGTTTAAGCGCAAAGGACCGCAATTGGTCCGGTTGGAACAAACGTGCTGGGTAGATAGGGGTTCATTATCCCACACTACGCGGTTTCGCATCACAGTCCAAACGAGGTCTTATTAGGCAACGTTGAATTGGCGCAAGGCTCGCCCGATGTCTTACGCTCTGCTAGCTTCAATTACACCGTGCTAAAATTCCTGTATTGATATCTCATGCAGCGAACACGATCAATGTCAGAGACAGCTTCGGATCTTGGTCATAGCTTTGGTCCTTTACTCTTCTTTGGGTTTTCTTTTACCCATTTCGCATTCATGTCGTTTGCCTTCTGCGACCGATCCGTCAAATCGGCATGCAAATCGGCATACACCCCCCCATATTCGATCAAATTGGCAATCTTGCCTTTTCGGTAGTCAAAAAATACGACGTACCCACTGCTCTCTGCCACAATGGCCTGTTGCTGATAGCTCCAAATGGATGTGACACAGAAATAGCGGTCGGGCTTGACTTCTGTGATACGAGCGGCCGTCATCAGCTGCCAGCAATCAGTCAGCAAACTATGTCGGATGAATCCTTCCAGAATCTTGGTGAATGGATTGAAAATGTACTTACAGAGTCGGGATACGTGACTTGGCGCCTCAAATCCATGGAATAGGACTTGGTCAGCACACCCACACCACGAGCGCGGTACAACTCTTCGTACTTGTCTTTCAAAGTTCGCGCAAAGCTTTCGAAAAGGCGGAAGTTGCATGAGTAGATCAGGCGTGAGTAAGTCGCACCACCTACGTGACCAAAGGGATCCTGGTCATCAGCCCAGTCCACGCCGTGCTCGGTAAGGGTTGGCACGTCGTAGCCCATGGCTGTGGCCTGCATGACGACCTTCTGCCGTAACTCTTTGTAAACATCACCGCCGTCTGGATGGAAGTAAGAAGAAGCAACGACCGGGTTGGCCATCTTGGCCTTGAGTTGGGACATGAGCGGTGAGAAAGCCGGTAGCTTGTCAGATTGTACCTATTGAGGTTTCAGTGACTGGGAGGGTTGGAGGAAAGCTGGACCGCGATCACGATTCTAAGGTACGCTATCTTCCCTCGCTACACAGTACACCAACATTCATTCTCGTGGCTTGTGAAGCGGAATAGTCCCGCCCGCACCGTCGTGCCGAGGCTTCCTTTAGCTAGGGGTAAGCACGGTAAGGTAACACCAACAATGATCGGATCTACGGCATAAAGAACCCACTTGGGGGGTGTGAGACAGTGAGACTGAACAAAGACCAACCACGCGCGCGATCCTGATACAGTACTATTCTACTTCAGACTGTGACCGACTGTCAGCTTACGGTACAGTAGTACGCTTGGTAGCTGGTAGTAAAATTAGAGTTGTTCCTTTGATCGGCGGCCAACCACGCTGACGATTCGTTGCCATGTGCTGGCGGCCTGCCGGGAGACTACACAAAGGAATCACGACAGGGGAGTCGAGTGGCACAGTGGCATTATGCCACATGTGTGGGTCCCTCCGTTACAGACTGACTGTACTACGTATAGTGTGGTGTGACTGATCAGTCTTTTGTAGCTGAGCGGTATTCTAAGCCCCCGTCCAATTCGAGGGGCAGCACTCCTGTTACATTTTACGTTACAAGCTAATTGTATGGTGGTCTACTTAGTTGTCTCAGCCATTCAAAACCAACACATCGCATTGCAGGATAACATGTCTATTCTAGATCTTGCCATCCGGGGATGTCCTCGGGGTCATCCCCCCGAAGGCCTGCCGTGGCAGGATGAGCCGCTTAAGTAAGTAGTAACCAACAACGACTCCATGAGAGCGTAGTACAGCAAAAGAATAAAACCACTAACAAATTGATAACAAATTGAGACGGCCATCTACATTGTTTCCCTCCACACACGAAACAACTAGACTTACGGGGAGCTTGACAGGACCATGATCGAGTTCAGGACCATGGATGAGGGCGTGGCCACTATGGTTGACGAGATCGCCCATCTCAAGGATAAGACCGTACACCTGAAGGATCGGACGGTGGAGGCCTTTCATCGTGTTGTCTGCTTCGAAGACCTTCCCGAATGGATGCAAAGTGACCCCTATATCCGCCATGGGTATCGCAAGCAACTGAGCTCATTCAGCAAATGTTACGAGTCACTCTTCTACCTTCATAATGAGACTGTCAACATTTGGTCACACCTACTTGTCGGTCTTTTATTCACATCGTTGTTGCTAGCCACCGACTACTCAATACTCCATGACTGCCCTCAACTCTCGGCTTCCGACACTTTGGCTGTGCAATCCTACCTCGCTGGCGCGACTGGCTGTCTCTTTCTTTCTGTCAGTATTTTTTCCGTTCAAATATTTCCCATTGGATTCTACTTCTCGACCCTCGTCAACTACGTCTAACACTCCACGAGGCCTTTTTCCATTGCACCAGCTGCCATTCTCAGGAAATCGCCCGTCGTCATCTCAAACTAGACTATCTAGGCATCGTTCTTAACATTACATGCACCTGCATATCCTCCACCTACTTTGGGTTTTACAACGACAGGTTTTTGCAGACCTTCTATGTCTCTCTTATTGTTGCATGTGGTATTACCACGTTCTGGGTCGTGCTGGATCCCCGCATAGACGGAAACAGTGGCGCATCACTAAGGTAAGCCAAGCAGGAATGCAATGGGCTACCGTCTGACACGAAGATCAGAGCTGTGGTGTTCATTGCATTAGGGTGCAGTGGTTTCGCCCCCATAACTCATGCCTTTATCCAACATGGATTTACAGGCCTCGACAATTTTCCGATAAGCTACATCAACTTATCGTCACTTCTTTACCTAACGGGAACCACATTCTACGTCACCAGGACCCCGGAAAAAATATGGCCGGGAGTTTTTGATGTCTGGGTGAGTTCAACGTGGAATTGCCAAGAATTTGTAGTCCAAGTTCTGATGGCTCGTCTGATTTAGGGTGCAAGTCATCAGATCTTCCACATATTGGTCAACTGTGCTCAAATTGTGCACTTGATAGGTTTGAGATCAATAGTGCTAAAGCATTACGGGTGACAACTTTATCTGCAACAATGCATCGTTGGCATACTCGTACTGGCCAAGTGGCCATAGAATAGATGGGCGGGTCAGCACAGGATTCGGAGAACTTTGCATATATCAACGAAGTTAATAATACGCGGGGGAGAATGCCCTTGTAAACGATACTAGGTGGATTACCTACCACCATGTGACGCCTTTTTAGCGGTTCGTTAAGTCGACGCACTAACAGGTAATCCTGTCGGCGTACGGAATATAAGGTACGGTATCTATCTTTGTTAGACGATTCTTCGGACCGACATGTGGCACGGGCCATGCGATCCAGGACATGTACTCCGTACAGGGCAATATGCGGATGCCGGTCTATCTATATACCTTAGTGTACCTTAGTCCTTCGGAGGATTAATATCTTCAGGTATGCTGGATAAAACGAGGGATGGCTAGTAGAGCGACGCCGGTTCAATGCATGCAGCGTGAAAACCCCATGGGTGTTTAAGACTTGGTGAGCTGTTGCCAGTCCATAGGGTCATTCCTCACCCAACCGTAGGATTAATGCAGGTCAAGGCAGCAGCATGTGGTTGCGACCCACTATCTGGGATCTACTGCCCTAGCCGTATAAGAACATGTATGCAGATGCAAGATTGTCCGTTCAAGAGCGTTGGTTCTCTGATAGGTTGGAGTCCTGTTGTTGGCGCTCGTGCAATGGTGGTATGGTAGCTGCTCCCCCCATTTGGTTCCAACGACATCCACGTGTGAGTTTCATACCCGGCGTCGATCCTGGTCGTCATGCATCTCCGCGAATCTTACGTCCTTTGGATAACCTCGTCAATGCATCATCACCGATCTTGCTGCAGAGTCAGACTTTCTCGGGCTTCCAACCCCACATGCAACCTCAAACAATGCAGACGCAGGCTGTGCCATGCCAGCGGTGCTGGGCCCTTGCATTTCGGTCAGCTTCGATGGTACGGACGTAGACTACTCCTGGTGAGGGTCACGCCACGCAGGGACAATTCAGTAAACTGGAAAGACGAAACGCCGAGGCATCCATGGTAGATAAGCGGAAGACTCTAGATATGGCAAAGTTGCTGGCACTCTTGTTATCTCCTGCCGGTCACGAGGCGGCTTTATCCTGTTGCTGATAGTGGTGGATCGTGCAAGTGTGGATGTGATGGTCTGACCCCGCGAATACTGGAGAAGCGTGTTCGTCCTCTCCGGTCAAACTATCGCCCAGACCATTTACTGCTGCTTGCCTTGCTTGGTACCGAGTCCAGCATTGTAGCTCGTCCAACCCAATCCATCTTGTCTTGTCTCTACCCCTCTCTCAAAGCTTCAATCCACAATCAGTATCTCAGCTTGTTGAATCGTCACCATGGCGATTCTCGATCCCACGGTAGCTTTTGCACGGATAAATGTACAGAATATCAAGATCCTCTCCGCTTTGGCTCTTAGCATTGTAAGTTCGAGCATTGAAGGATTCATGTCATGTAGTTGCTGATACCTTTCGTAGTTCGTGCTCTATTACATCGGTTCCCTTGTTTACAATGTCTATTTCCATCCGCTTGCACGTTACCCAGGACCGTTGCTGTGGAGAGCGTCCCGTATTCCGTATGTCCTCGCCCTCCGCAGAGGCCGAATTGTTCAATTAAGCAAAGAATTCCACGACTACTACGGCAGCCATATCGTCCGACTCGCCCCTGATGAGCTTTCCTTCACAGACGGGGCTGCCTGGAAAGATATCTATGTTCATCGTCAAGGCCACCAGACTTTCCAAAAGAACTCTCTTTGGCTCAACCGAACTATGAATGGCGTCGATTCTATCTTTAGTGCCAACGATGAGGACCACGCCCGGATCAAGAAGCTTCTCAACAACTCATTCTCGGACAAGATGATGCGGGAACAGGAATACCTTGTTCGCACTCAGGTTGATCTTTTCATCGAGCAGATGCGTGCCAAGATTGCCTCAAAATCTGATATTTTTGACATGACTCAATGGTTCCATTGGTTAACATTCGATATTGTTGGTTACCTTGCCTTTAGTCAGTCTTTTGCAACCCTACGAGATGAAACCGAACGTCCTTGGTGTGCAATGCTCGTGGGGCAATTTATGTACACAACCCTTAGTACGTCTTGCCGATACTTTCCTTGGCTGGACCGTTTCATGCGGATGATGACCCCAAAGAGTGCTCTTTACCGCCGTGCTCAGATATTCAAAAAAGCTCAAGCCAAGGTCCATCAACGCCTCAACGCCACGGTCGAGAGTCCCGATTTCATGAAGGCCGTACTCCGATACAACAACGAAAAAGGCATGTCGGTCCCAGAGATTGAGTCCAGCTTCCCGTTGATCTTGATTGCTGGCAGCGAGACAACCGCTACCAGCTTGGTTGGTACTGCACTCGGTCTCATGCAGCAGCCGGATGCTTTGGCGAAGCTGGTAGCCGAAGTCCGGGGCACGTTCAAGACCGAGGCCGAGATTACGTATTCATCGTGCGAGAAGCTGCCGTATCTGAATGCGGTCATCTCAGAGGGTCTTCGTGTAAGCGCAGCAGTTCCATGGGGCCATCCTCGTACCGTTCCACCGGGTGGAGATACAGTCGCTGGTGAATGGCTTCCAGGAGGTGTAAGTCTTTCCCCTCAATCTATTCCACCACCCGCAAAACAACCCATCAGTCCACGTCCTTCTACTTAAGTCAGCCAAGAGTCCAAATACGTCTTCTTCGCAAACTTAGAATACTAACCCCCATCCCCACCTCCCACAGACTGTCTGCTACCTCAACGCCTACGCCGCCTACAACTCCTCCCTTAACTTCCCCAACCCCTCCACCTTCTCCCCCGAACGTTTCCTCCCCGACCCAAATACCAACGAGAAACCCTTCATCCCCTCCGCCTACGAGCCCTTCGCCGTCGGCGCCCGCGCCTGCATCGGCAAAAAAGTCGCTCTGTTGGAAATGCGCGTCATTATCGCGAGGATGGTGTGGAATTTCAACATGGAAGTTCCTGGCGGGGAGCAGGTGCCGTTTCGGTGGGAGGATCAGCATGTGTGGACGTTGTGGGTTAAGGAGCCGTTGTTGTTGCGGTTTAGGGAGGGGAGGGATGAGATGGTTGAGGAGCAAAAAGCCCCGGCTTCTTACGGGGAATCATAGCATACCTGGAACGACATCCTAAGCAGTTATATATTTCTATCATTTGTATGTGTGCAACACCGTCTTTTCAAACTATCATGCAAAATCAAATCGACCGTCTCGTGTACCCTTTTTCCCCCAACCGATCACATTGCTCAATCCCACGCTCCCACACTCCCCCTCTTCTCATCCCTCCCAAACACTATCACACCACGACGTACCCCCCATCGTTCCAACATCACAAACACCCAACCTTCACACATCCATACACCTATACCATCTCCGAAAAAAAAGCACCAACAAATCCACACCCATCTTGTCTTACTTCCTCTTCCCTTGACCCCATTTGACCTTCCTCCTCACCCCATCTCTCATCCCCCCTCCACCTCTCTCTCCACCTCTCCCTTCATCTTTTCAGCACCTCACAACACCCCTTCCCAACCAATCTCCCCATCACTCAGAGCTTTGAAATCTTTATTCACTTCTTCGTTCATGATGCATATCTTCGAAGAGGGGGAGGGACGGGGAGGCGGGGATGGGATAAGAAGGGGGAGAAGGAGAGGGAACGAAGAAAAGAAAAGAAAAGAAAAGAGGGAGGGAGTTGGGGGGGGTGGAAGAGGAAGAGGAAGGGCGGACGCCAAAGCGTCAAAGGAAAAAAAACAAGTGAAAAGGGCGGAGACTGCAGAGTGTGTAAGAGATCTAGAAAGCTACGTCGAGGTTTAGATGCTAACGATACATGACAAAAACCCGCCGCTATATCTCTATACAACAGTAAAAATACCCCCCTCCCCCCTCCCCAAGCTACCGCTAAAACCCCCTCAATCCACCTTCTTTAAGTTGAAACCCCTTGTTGTAACATCTCCATCTTTTTTTTTTTTTAAATCTGCTGAATTCGCATCAGTTGTCAGATGCTCTTGTTCTGAGTGTTATGGTTGTTTTCTTTTTGGTGCTGGGGCGTGGTGATATGGGGGGGTTTTGGGATGTGGGTTGGGTTGGGTAGGTGGGGTAGGGTTGGGTAGGGTGGAAGAAGAAGAAGAAGAAGAAGAAGAAGAAGAAGGGTTGTGGAGTTGGAAGAAGAAGAAGAAGAAGAAGAGATCCAAAGTAGGAAGAGAGGTGAGTAAAGCGAGAACGAAAAACAGAAAAAAGGAAAATAAGAGATGCGCTTAAAAAAAGAAAAAGACCACTCTCTCCTCTCCTCGAAAACTTTCCACAAATCTCCTCATCATCGACGCCGAGAACTCAACCCTCAGCTTTCCACCCCCCTTCCTTTCATTCCCCGCCCCCACCAGCGCATCTATCAATATCGCCATCATTCCTCTTTTCTCTCTCTCTCTCTCTCTTTCTAGACCAGTTTCCCACTTACGGGGTTATTCAGGGGCAAGATCCGAGATCGGGATTTCTTTCGTTTGGTGAAAATGTGCTTGAGATGTGAAATTTGTGAAAATGTGAAAAGGAATGCGGAAGAGAGGAAGATTGGCGATAACAGTGATTGGATTGGTGCAGCCGAGTGTTGGGGTTTTTTTTTCTGCGTTTGTGGGACTGGTTAGTGCGGCGTTTGGTGCTGGCGATGATGTTTTGGGGGTGGGGGGGGGGGGAGGAGATGGTTTGGGGAGTGGAAGGTTGGTGAGATGGGGTGATGAGGATAGGAAGGGGTTGGGGTTGGGGTTGGGGTTGGGGTTGAGATTTATTTCTTTGTCGACATTTTCTGGACTCTTTGATTATCATTGACACGTCTGTCATCATTCGTTGGCATGTTAATCTTCCCCTCTTCCCTCTTCCCTCTTCCCTCTTCCCTCTTCCCTCTTCCCTCTTCCCTCTTCCCCCTTCCCTCTTCCCTCTTCCCTCTTCCCTCTTCCCTCTTCCCTCTTCCCCCTTCCCCCTTCCCCCTTCCCCCTTCCCCATTCCTC